>ENA-ORIC01001685-ORIC01001685.1-human-gut-metagenome-genome-assembly--contig:-NODE-1685-length-20305-cov-3.399644_pt1 | contig 20305 bp, 17 predicted proteins | sample MGYA00243023_ERZ508732 | MGnify/ENA primary metagenome ERZ508732 (study PRJEB26277, sample SAMN04329767) | human gut metagenome | biome: human-associated habitat | host: Homo sapiens | place: USA...
GCCCAGCCGGATGCGGCCGGACTTCACCAGATCGCCGTAGGCGCGGAAGTAATAGACCACCTGGGGGGCCAGACGGCCGATATTGATGGAGTTGGCGGAGGAGAGCATGGCGCCGTGGAGGTCCTTGTCCTTGCAGGCGGCGAAGATCTCCTTCACGCCGGTCTGGGCGTCGTCGAAGTTGCCGCGGACGGCGCAGACGCGGACGTTGGCGCCCTCCTGGGTGGCCATCTGGGCCTGCTGAACGGCGGAGACGCCGCCGTAGGGGTAGAACACGGTGATGCGGGTGCCGGGCACATCGTGGAAGCCCTCCATGGCCGCCTTGCCGGTGTCGCCGGAGGTGGCCGTCAGGATGACCACGTCGCCCTTCATGCCCTCGGCCTTGGCCGCCGCCACGATGAGGCGGGGCAGGACGCTGAGGGCCACATCCTTGAAGGCGGAGGTGGGGCCATGGTACAGCTCCAGCACGTATTTATCCGGCACGGGGGTCAGGGGCGTCAGGTCGGACGTGGGGAACTTGCCGGCGTAGCTGTCGCGGACCAGCCGGTCCATGTCCTGAAAGTCCGGCAGCAGGGCGTGGAGGATATCCGCCGCCATGGAGAGGGTGTCCTTTTCCAGGGCGGCGCGCCAGTCGAAGCGCAGGGCCGCCGGGTCGCAGATGTACAGGCCGCCGTCCGGGGCGATGCCCTGAAGCACCGCGTGGGTGGAGGATGCGGTGAGCTGCTCGTTTCTTGTGCTGTGGTAGATCATGGTAAAAAAGCCTCCGGAAAAACTTTTGAAATTGGGTCTTGCATTTCTGATAAGGCTATGATACACTGTCCCCATCAAAAAAGCAAGTGTTTTTCTCTCGTGGACATAAAATATTTTTTTGTCACGCATGAAAAGCCCTGCACACAATAACCAAAGCGAAAGAGGCAAGGACTATGTTGAAAGTGTTGAAATTCGGCGGGTCGTCCATGGCGGATGCCCACCAGCTGGAAAAAGTACGCTCCATCGTGGAGGCAGACCCCGCCCGCCGGGTGGTGGTGGTCAGCGCCGCCGGAAAGCGGTTCAAGGACGACCACAAGATCACGGATCTGCTGTATCTGTGCCACGCCCACCTGCAGTACGGCGTCAGCTGCGACGGTATATTCGATATGGTACGCAGCCGGTATCTGGAGATTCGGGACGAGCTGGGCCTGTCCACGCCGCTGGAGGCGGAATTCGACGCCCTGCGCGCCAAGATGGACAAGGGCATCTCCGCCGATGAGCTGGTGAGCCGGGGCGAGTATTTCGCCGCCCGGATCATGGCCGACTGCCTGGGCTTTGACTTTCTGGACAGCAGCCTGTGGCTGCACTTCCGCATGGACGGCACGGTGGACCAGGAGGCCAGCTATCAGGCTCTGATCCATGCGGCCAGCGGGCGGAAGGTGGTCATTCCCGGCTTCTACGGCGTGCTGCCGGACGGCAGCATCCACACCTTCAGCCGGGGCGGCAGCGACATCACCGGTGCGCTGGCGGCGGCGGCGCTGGACGCCGACGTGTATGAGAACTGGACGGACGTGTCCGGCTTCCTGATGGCCGACCCCAAGATCGTACCCGATCCGCGGCCCATCGAGCGCATTACCTACGCCGAGCTGCGTGAGCTGAGCTACATCGGCGCGCAGGTGCTGCACGAGGGCACCGTCTCCCCGGTGCGGGAGAAGAACATCCCCCTGAACATCCGCAACACCAACCAGCCGGAGCACCCGGGCACCATGATACGGGAGGCCTTCGACGACACGGCGGCGGAGCTGCAGGAGAGCAGCATGATCACCGGCATCGCCGGAAAGAAGGGATTTTCCGTCATCACCATGACCAAGAACGGGATGTCCTCGGAGCTGGGCGTTATCCGCCGGGTGCTGGAGATATTGGAGCGCTATCACATCAACGTGGAGTACATCCCCTCCGGTATCGACTCGGTATCGCTGGTGGTGGAGGCGGCCAAGGCCGCGCCGTATCTGTATCAGGCACTGGGCGACATGGAGAAGGAGATCAAGCCCGACAGCCTGCACGTTACCGACGGTATGGCTGTGGTGGCGGCCGTGGGCCGGAAGATGGCCTTCCAGCCCGGCTCCTCCGGCAAGATCTTCGCCAAGCTGGGCGAAAACGGCATCAATATCCGCATGATCACCCAGGGGCCCGAAGAGCTGAATATCATCGTGGGCGTGGACAGCGCCGACTTTGAGAAGGCTATCCGGGTGCTGTACAACAGTTTTGTAAAATAAAGCGCGTCTCCTGCGCCCATACTTCACCGCAGCGGCTTGCCGTACACAAAGTCGATGCGCCGCATCTGAACGCAGGATACACCGCTTATTCGATATCGAGAAAAGGAGTACATCATATGAAAAAGTATAAAGTCGCTATTCTGGGTGCCACCGGCGCGGTGGGCCGCGAGATGATGAAGGTACTGGCCGAGCGCGATTTCCCCATCGAGGAGCTGCACCCGCTGGCGTCAGCCCGGTCCGTGGGACAGGCCATCCACTGGAAGGGCCACGACCTCCCCGTGGAGCTGGCCTGTGACGAGGCCTTCAAGGGCCTGGACATCGTGCTGGGCGCGGCGGAGAACGACATCGCCAAGCAGTTCGCCCCGGCCATCGTCAAGGCGGGCGCGGTGTTCGTGGATAACTCCAGCGCCTTCCGCATGGACCCGGATGTGCCCCTGATCGTGCCGGAGATCAATCCGGAGGACGTGAAGAAGCACAAGGGCATCATCTCCAACCCCAACTCCACCACCCCCGTCGCGCGGGTGCCCATCACCGCCCTGAACCCCCACCCCCCCATCGAGAGCATTGGGGCCAGCAGCTACCAGGCGGTGTCCGGCGCGGGAGCCGGCGGCCCCATCGAGCTGATGGACGAGGTGGAGCTGCTGCGGGAGGGCAAGCCGGTGGAGCCCAAGGTATTCCAGTACCAGATCGCCTACAACGTCATCCCCCAGATCGGCGGCGAGGCCTTTGAGGGCTATACCTCCGAGGAGATGAAGATGCAGAACGAGGGCCGGAAGATCATGCACCTGCCGGAGCTGAAGGTCAGCTGCACCTGCGTCCGCGTTCCCGTGGTGCGGAGCCACAGCGTGTCCATCGTGGTGCGGACCAAGGAGAAGATCAGCGTGGAGCGCGCCCGGGAACTGATCGCCGCAGCCCCCGGCTGCCGGCTGGTGGATGACCTGGCCAACAAGCGCTATCCCATGCCGCTGGAGACCAGCGACCAGGACCTGGTGTTCGTGGGCCGTATCCGGGACGACCTGACCAGCGACAACGGGCTGAACATCTGGTGCTGCGGCGACCAGGTACGCAAGGGCGCGGCCACCAACGCCGTGCAGATCGCCCAGCTGCTGATCGCGGAGTAATTGTAAACAAAGTGAGGCCGCCCGGAGGGCGGCTTTACTTTTGGCGCAAAACCATATATAATGGGGAAAAGTCTATTCCCGGAGGAAGTCCTATGAAACGATGGAAGCGGGGCGCGGCCATGCTGCTGTGCCTGTGTATGATGACGGCGCTGCTGGCCGGCTGCGGCCGCGGCCGCAGCGGCGAGAACACCGCGTCGGTGGTGATGACCGGCAGCGTGTCCACAGTAGACCCGGCCTATGCCGCCACACCGGCGGAGCGCACCCTGGTGCTGCACCTGTTCGACAACCTGTACCGCTGGACGGCGGAGGGCGCGGTGCCCGCAGCGGCCCACACCTATGACTGCACGGACAACGAGGACGGCACGCAGACGTACACGTTCCACCTGCGGCGCGACGGCAAGTGGTCCGACGGCAGCGACGTGACGGCAGAGGATTTCGTGTACGCCTGGCGGCGGCTGGTATCGCCGGAGACGGACAGCCCGGAGGCGGAGATCCTGTCCATGGTGGCGGGCTATGAGGACGCCCACGCGGGCGACCCGGAGGCGCTGGGCGTATACGCCGAGGACGAGCACACCTTCGTGGTGACGCTGAGCACGATGTGCCCGTACTTTGTGGACGCGGTGTGCACAGCGGCGGCCACCATGCCGGTGCAGCAGAAGGCTGTGGAAGGCGGCGAGGGCTGGAGCGCCAGCCGGACGTGGTTCGTGGGCAACGGGCCGTACCGCCGCACCGGCGATTGGAGCGACAGTCTCTTCGCCACGCTGGTGAAGCAGGAGGACCACTATAACGCGCGGCAGGTGCGCGCGGACCGGATCGAGATCCGGTTCAAGAGCGCGGCGGAGGCCGCCAAGGACGCGGGCACCGCGGATGCGGTCATCGGCGCGGCAGGAGAGGACGGCACCTACGGCGGCAGCAGCACCGTGGGCGTGCTGCTCATCAACCAGATGGCCACCAACATGGACCGGACGGAGCTGCGGCAGGCCATGAGTCTGGTCATCGACCGGGATGCGGCGGCCGGCGCTCTGGGCGCGGACTATGCCGCCGCGGAGGGGCTGGTGCCTCACGGCATACGCACCGCCGGGGGCGAGGAGTTCCGGGCGGTCAACGGCGCGATGATCGACTGCGAGGCGGATACCTACACGGACCGGTGCAGTCAGGCGCTGGAGCTGATGACGCAGGCGGGCCTGCGGCGGCCGGAGGCGCTGATAAGCCTGGGGACGGTGACGCTGCTGTACCGGAATACGCCGGCGCAGACGGCACTGGCCCAGCGGCTGCAGAAGGTGTGGCAGGAAAAACTGGGACTGAGCGTGACCCTGCAGGGTGAGGATGCGGAGACGTATCAGCAGCTGCTCAGCAGCGGCGCGTTCACCCTGGCCCTGACGGAGCTGGACGCGCTGTACAACGATGCATCAGCCTATCTGGACCTGTGGCGCAGCGGCGACACGCGGAACTACGCGCTGATCTACATGAACGCCTATAACATTCTGATGCGGGTGGCGGCGGCCAGCACCTCCGCCGAGGCGCGGGACGCCTATTTGAAGGATGCGGAGTGGCTGCTGCTGGACATGGCCAACGTGATACCGCTGTATGAGAAGGAGCAGGCCTACGCCCTGCGCGGCGACGTGACCGGCGTGGTGTCCGACGGCATGGGTGCGTGGTACTTCGGCGCACTGTGGCGCGTGGAGCAATAAGTGAAAAACGCCCGGACCAACAGGCGTTAAACGCCTGCCCGCTATACTGTACGGAGAAAGCGCATATTTCCGGCCCCACAGCAGAGAGGAGCGATCATACAGATGATAGAAAAAGCTGAGGTCACAGCACTTTTGCAGCAGCTCACCGCCATTAAGAGTGCGTATTTCCACGAGGACGAGATCATGGCCTTTGCCAGAGACTGGCTGTGCCGGCAGGAACTGCCCGCACAGCTGCACGAATACCACGATGCCAAGGTCACAGATTTCCATGGAAAAAATGTCATCGCCGTTATCGACGGCGGCAGACCCGGACCGGTCATCTGCCTGAACGGCCATCTGGACACCGTGCAGCTGTGCGGCGGTTGGACCCGCGATCCCTACGGCGAGCTGGACGGCGACAGGCTCTATGGTGTGGGCGCGCTGGACATGAAATCCGGCTGCGCCGCGCTGATGGTCACGGCCGCCCGCTTCGCCGCCGCCCACAAGACCTTCGCCGGGAAGATCAAGCTGGCGCTGGTCTCTGACGAGGAGGGCCCCTACGGCCTGGGCACCAATGCCCTCATCGAGGACGGCTATCTCTCTGACGTGGACTTCTCCATCATCACCGAGCCAAGCGCCGGCTTTGACGGTAAGCCCTTCCCCGATGTCTGCCTGGGCGCCCGAGGCGGCTATGGTCTGGAGATCCGCTTCTACGGAAAGTCCGCCCACGCGGCCAACCCGGGAAAGGGTCACAGCGCCCTGCTGGACGCGGCCAAGGTGGCGCAGGCCCTGGAGCAGGTGGACTATGTTGAGGACCCGCACCTGGGCAAGGGCACCTGCTGCGTGGTAGGCATCAGCGCCGACGGCGGCGCGTGCAGCGTGCCGGACTTCGCCGTGCTCCGCCTGTTCTGGCACATTGTGGTGGGCGAAAGCCCGGACACCATCGTCCGCGAGATCGAAAAGGCCATGCAGCGCGCCGGTATCACCGGGCGGTATGAGATCTGCTTCCGCGAAGCGCCGTCTGAGGGCTCCCGGGGCTTCATGCCCTACACCGTCCCCCAGGACGAACCCATGACCGTCTCCCTGCTGGAGTCCATCCGCAAGGTCACCGGCAAGGAACCCACCATCTCCTACTTCGCCAGCATCGGCGACTTCAACTACATGGGCACGCGGCTGGGCGCGCCGGCCATCATCTTCGGCGCCGACGGCGAGAACTATCACAGCAGCGACGAATACGTCCTGCTGGACTCCGTCCACCAGACCGCCGAGGCCGTTTACGACTTCCTGGAGAAAACACTGCTGCCCTGAGCAAGCAAAACCACCCCTGGCGAGGAGCCGGGGGTGGTCTGTTTTTCAGAAGGTCATCTCCAGCCCGCACTTCAGCTGGTGCAGTCTGTCGCCCAGGACCGTCTCCATCACGCCGTAGGCCCTCTCCCGGGTGCAGCGGCGGCGCAGGCGTACCGCACGGCCAATTCCACTCTTGCGCTCCGCCATTTTTCGCGGTAGAATAGCACCACAAAAAAGGAGGGCAACGATATGATCTATCGTGATTTTCAGGACCTGCACCTGTCCCTGCTGGGCTTCGGCACCATGCGTCTGCCCACCACGGCGGACGGCGCCATCGACGAGGACACCACCCAGGCGATGGTGGACTATGCGCTGGCCCACGGCGTCAATTATTTCGACACCGCCTGGGCCTATATGCAAAATCTGTCCGAGACGGTGGTAGGCCGCTGCCTGAAAAAGCATCCCCGGGACAGCTTTTACCTGGCCACCAAATACCCCGGCCATACGCTCACCTGCGACCCGGACCCGGCGGACACCTTTGCCCAGCAGCTGGAGAAGTGTCAGGTGGACTACTTCGATTTCTACCTGCTGCACAACGTCTATGAAAACGACGTGGATATTTACACCGATCCCCGGTGGGGCATCATCGACTATTTTGTGGAGCAGAAGCGCCTGGGCCGCATCAAGCACCTGGGCTTTTCCACCCACGCGGACCTTCCCTGCCTCACCGCTTTTCTGGAGCGCTATGGCAAGGAGATGGAGTTCTGTCAGATCCAGCTGAACTATCTGGACTGGACCATTCAGCGGGCCAGGGAGAAATACGAGCTGCTGGAAAAGCACCATATCCCCGTCTGGGTCATGGAGCCGGTCCGCGGCGGTAAGCTGGCCGCCCTGGATGCCGACAGTGAACAGCAGCTCCACGCCCTCCGCCCCGGCGCCAGCATCGCCTCCTTCGGCTTCCGCTGGCTCCAGGGACTGGATAACGTCCACGTGGTCCTCTCCGGTATGTCCGACATGGCGCAGATGGCGGATAACGTGGCCACCTTTGAGCGCCTCGACCCCCTCTCCCCCGCTGAGGAGGCGATCCTCTTTGCTGCGGCGGATAAGATGAAGAATTCCATCCCCTGCACTGCCTGCCGCTACTGCTGTGACGGCTGTCCCCAGCAGTTGGATATCCCGGATCTGCTGCACAAGTACAACCAGCTCCGCACCGGCAGCGGCAGCACCATCAAGATGCAGCTGGACGCGGTGCCCGCGAACAAGTGGCCTCACGCCTGTCTGGGCTGCGGCGCCTGCGCTGCTGTCTGTCCCCAGAAGATCGTCATTCCCGACGAACTGGCAGCCTTTGCCGCCGAGCTGGACAAGCTGCCCGACTGGGTGGAGGTCTGCCGCCAGCGGGCGGAGGCCGAGGCGCGGGAGCGCGCCTCCCGCGGGCTGTGAGCGCACAAGAAGAAGTCCCTCCCGGCGGGAGGGACTTCTTTTGTTTACACCCGATATTTCGCCGCGCAGCGTTGGTACTGCTCCCGGAAGTCCGGGTCCCGGCGCCGCGCCGCATCCAGCGTGGCGTGCATATTCAGGTCGTGGTGGGCGGCGTCGATCACGCACCCGGCGATATTGGAGCAGTGGTCCGAGGTACGCTCCAGGTCCGTCAGCAGGTCGGACCAGACAAAGCCCGCCTCGATGCTGCACTGGCCTTGCTGCATCCGCAGGATATGTCGGGTACGCAGCTGCTCCTTCAGATCGTCGATGACCTGCTCCAGCGGCTCCACCTGCCGGGCGGCGGTCATATCCTGCTGCCGGAAAGCGTCCAGCGCCCGCATGAGGATATCGTTGACCGCGGCGGACAGCACGCTCAACTCCCGCTTCGCCTCGTCGCTCAAAATCGCCGATGGCCTTCAGCAGCTCCGCGGACTCCTCGCTCTCCTGCTCACCCAGCTTCTGGGCGCTGAGCTTTACCAGATAGGTGCCCAGCACGTCCTCGTAGTGGTCGCAGCGGCTCTCATCCTCCCGGATGGCGGAGGCCAGCGCTTCGGTGTAGTGGTCAAAGCTCCGCAGGGCGTTTTGCAGCGCCCGCACGGCAACCTCCGCCATCTCGCAGGTGACGACCCGGCAGCGCTCCAGCGCCACGGCCGGTGTGGTCAGCAGGCGCTGGTCCAGCTCCACCGTTTTATCGGCCGCGTGGGCCTTATCCGGCACCAGGCGGATAGCCAACTTCTCCAGCAGGTCGCCGCAGGGCAGCAGTATGGCCGTACACAGGATATTGAACACCGAGTGGGCCACAGCGATACCCGCCATAGACGCCGCATTGTTCAGCAGTACCGGGGCAAAGATGGTCTTGACGATGCAGAACACCGTCAGCAGCACCGCCACACCGATCACATTGAACATCAGATGCACCACGGCCGCCCGCTTGGCGTTTTTGTTGGTGCCGACGCAGGAGATCAGCGCCGTGACGCAGGTACCGATGTTCTGGCCCATGATAATGGGCACCGCGGCGGCGTAGCTGACCTGGCCGGTAGAGGCCAGCGCCTGCAAAATACCCACCGAGGCGGAGGACGACTGGATGATCGCCGTCAGCACCGCGCCCACCAGCACGCCCAGCAGCGGGTTTGTAAAGGCCAAAAACAGCTCTGCAAACCCCGGTACGTCCTTCAGCCCCGCCACAGCGGCGCTCATGGTGTCCATGCCGAACATCAGCGTGGCAAAGCCAAGCAGAATGGAGCCAGTCTCCTTTTTCCGGCTGTCCTTGCAGAACATATAGAAAATGATGCCGATCAGCGCCAGCACCGGCGTAAAGGCGGTGGGCTTCAGCAGCTGCAGCCACACGCTGCCGCCGTCGATCCCCGCCAGGCTCAGCAGCCAGGCCGTCACCGTGGTGCCCACGTTGGCGCCCATGATAACATTGATAGCCTGCCGCAGGGTCATCAGCCCGGAGTTCACGAAGCCCACCACCATGACGGTGGTGGCCGATGAGCTCTGAATGATGGCGGTGATGCCCAGTCCGGTCAGGAAACCGGCACCCACGCTGCCGGTCATTTTATCCAGCAGCGTCCGCAGCTTGCCGCCGGCCCGGCGCTCCAGCGCCTGGCCCATGAAATTCATGCCGAACAGGAACAGGCACAGCCCGCCCAGCATGGTCAGCGCATGAAAAATATCCATTTTCTTTCCCTCAACTTTACATTTTCTCAGATGTCACCTTATTGTCCGTCTACATTGTACGGTATAAATGTCAAGTTCGCAGGCCATCTTTTGTAAAATCCATGTAAAACAGCGCAAAAAAGAAGCACCCGCGCGGGTGCTTCTTTTTTATGCTTCTTTTACCGCTGGCCCTTGTCGTAGGGGATACCCTCCGCCTTGGGTGCGCGGGATTTCTTGGATGTGAAGGCCAGCACCACCAGCGTGATCAGGTACGGCAGCATACGGTACACGTGGGAGCTGATGCCGATCTCCGCCAGCCAATACACGCCGTCGCCGTTGATATCCAGGCTGGAGTACGCCGCGGCAATACACTTGAACAGGCCGAACAGCAGCGACGCCCCAGCGATGTTCAGCGGCTTCCAGTTACCGAAGATCATAACGGCCAGCGCCAGGAAGCCGAAGCCCGCCACATCGCCGTTGGCCGTGCAGTTGGCCGTGGTCAGGGCGTAGACAAAGCCGCCCATGCCGGCCAGCGCGCCGGAGATGGTTGTACCGGCATAGCGCATCTTGTAGACGTTGATGCCCACGGAGTCCGCCGCCTGGGGATTTTCACCGCAGGAGCGCAGCCGCAGGCCAAACCGGGTCTTGTACAGCAGGATCGACAGCACCACGAAAATGATGATGCAGATATAGGTCGCCAGATACACCTTGTGCAGGAAGGTATTGCCCAGGAAGCCCAGGTCGTCCGTTTTTGCGTAGCCCAGAGTGGTCTTCTTGATCATGAACCAACTGGCCGCATCGCCGGTGGCCATTTGCAGGGTGTTCTGGTTGGCGATGATACGGATGAGGAACAGCACCAGGGCCGGAGCCATCAGGTTCAGCGCCGTGCCGCCGATGGTCTGGTCCGCCCGCAGATTTACGGAGGCAAAGCTCAGCAGCAGGGAGAAAATGGCGCCGAATATGGCCGCCACCAGCATAGCCAGCAGCTCAAAGCCCTGCAAAGCCACCCAGTCGCCGGCAGCCTTGGCCGCGTCGTAGACGTGGTTGGTCTGCATGATGTTCACGAACAGCACGCCGATAAACGCACCCAGGATCATAATACCTTCCAACGCCAGGTTGATGATACCACTGCGCTCAGCGAACACGCCGGCCAGCGCCACGATCATCAGGGGGACGGCGTAGATCATGGTCTGTTGGATCAGAAATGTCATGCCTGCTCCCCTCCTTCCTCCGGCTGCTCAGGTACCTGCGGTGCGTCCTCCATCGGTATGTCCGGTATGTCCTCCGGCGGCACATCCAGTGGCTGTGTCTCCGCCTCTGCCGGTATATCCGCCGTGGTGGTCTTGTTGGCCTCCACGACGAGCTTCTTTTTCCGTCCGGTCAGCATCATCTGGATGAGCAGAGAGAAGGCGGACAGATACACGATGACGGAGATGATCACGTCGGTGATGTACTCGTTGTAGGCGGTCAGGTTGGTCAGCTGCAGACCGACGATATCCAGCATGGCCATGAAGATGCCGGTGAAAATGACCGCGATGGGGTTGTTCACCGCCAGCAGGGCCACGGGGATTCCGTTAAAGCCCACGCCGGGCAGGGCCTGATAGGTGTTCCAGTAGAACTCGGTGTTGCCGCTGAGCCAGTACAGCGCGGCGCCGGCGCCAGCCAGCGCGCCGGCAATGGCCATGGACAGCACGATATTGCGCTTATCGGGGATACCGGCGTAGCGGGCCGCATGGCGGTTGGCGCCGCAGGCCTTCAGCTCATAGCCGAACACCGTCTTCTCCATGATGATGTACACCACGATGGCCAGAATGATGGCCACCAGAATACCGGCATTGACCTGGGAGCCGGGAAACAGCTGATCCAGTCCCAGCTTGGGTGTGGCCACACCGTTGAAGGTGGTCTTGTAGATGTAACCGGACTTCGTGCCTTCTGTTACGTTCTTGAAGCTGCTGATATCAAACATCCAGGTGACAAGATTGGCTGCGATCCAGTTGGTCATGATGCAGGCCAGCACCTCGTTGATATTCAGCAGCGCCTTCAGCAATCCGGGGATCGCACCCCACAGGGCGCCAGCCAGCATACCGCCCAGAAAGGCCAGCAGCCAGATGATGCCCACGGGCACGGACTCGGAGGGGATGCCCAGCGCGATGGACAGCGAGACAAGCGTACCCATCAGATACTGGCCGGGTGCGCCGATATTGAACAGGCCCGTCTTGAAGGCCACCGCCACGGAAAGGCCGGTCATGATCAGCGGCATGGCGCGGAAGAGCATATTGCCCACATTCTGGGCGTTAAAGCCCCAGGTCAGCGCGCCCGCAGCGTCGCGCCCTGTGCTGAGGATGCCGGCAAAGATCAGCCGGACGCCCTCCCACATACCGGTAGTGGTGATCTTCTGCTCCGCCAGGCCCACAATAATGACCACGATGCTGCCCAGCAGCAGGCCGGCCAGGATGGACAGCAGAGAGGCCAGGACCTTCTTGGTGCCATTCTTGGCATACAGATCTGTCAGTTTTTGCTTCACGCCGTCTCACCCTCTTTCTTGTCCGCCCGCTTGGCACCGGCCATATAGAGGCCCAACTCCTGCACGGTGATCTGCTTCGGGTCGAACTCACCCACGATCTCACCCTCGTACATGACCAGGATGCGGTCGGAAAGGCTCATGACCTCGTCCAGCTCCAGGGATACCAGCAGCACTGCCTTGCCGGCATCACGCTGCTTCACCAGTTCCTTGTGTACGTTTTCAATCGCGCCCACGTCCAGGCCGCGGGTAGGCTGGACCGCCACGATCAGCGGCTTGTTGCGGTCCACCTCGCGGGCGATGATCGCCTTCTGCTGGTTGCCACCGGACATACTGCGGGCGGTGGTCACGGGGCCCTGTCCGCTGCGGATATCGTATTCCTCGATCAGCCTTTCGGCGTAGGCACGCACTGCGTCCTTCTTGATAAAGCCGCCCTTTTCGAATTCCGGCTCCTTATACCGCTGCAGCACCAGGTTCTGCTCCAGCGTAAAATCCAGCACCAGACCGTGCTTGTGCCGGTCCTCGGGGATGTGGCTCATACACTCTCCACGGCGACGGATGCTGGCGTGGGAGATATCCTTGCCGCACAGCGTCACCGTGCCGCCATTGCTCTTATCCAGGCCGGTGAGCGCGTGAATGAACTCCGTCTGTCCGTTGCCGTCGATACCGGCGATACAGAGTATCTCGCCGGCGCGTGCATCAAAGCTGACGTGGTCCACGGCATTGCGCTTGTGGGTGTGAGAGGGCACGCACAGATCCCGGACCTTCAGCACCACATCCGTGGGCTTGGCCGGCTCCTTTACGACCTCCAGCTGCACCGGGCGGCCCACCATCATGTTGGACAGCTCCTGCTTGTTGGTGTCGCAGGTGTTCACGGTACCCACATAGCGGCCCTTACGCAGAACCGTCACCCGGTCCGCCACCGCCATGATCTCGTTGAGCTTGTGGGAGATGAAGAGGATGGATTTCCCCTCCGCCGTCAGGTTCTTCATAATGGCCATCAGCTCGTCGATCTCCTGGGGCGTCAGCACGGCGGTGGGCTCGTCGAAGATGAGGATCTCGTTGTCGCGGTAGAGCATCTTCAGGATCTCGGTACGCTGTTGCATACCCACAGTGATATCCTCCACCTTGGCGTCCAGGTCCACGTGCAGGCCGTACCGCTTGGAGAGCTCCTCGACCTTCCTCCGCGCTTCCTTTTTCTGCAGGAAGCCGCACTTCGTCGTTTCGGCGCCCAGAATGATGTTGTCCAGCACGGAGAATACCTCCACCAGCTTGAAGTGCTGGTGGACCATGCCGATACCCAGTGCCGTGGCATCGTTGGGATCGTTGATCTTCACCGTCTGGCCGTTCTTGCGTATCTCGCCCGCCTCGGGCTGGTACAGGCCGAACAGCACGCTCATCAGCGTGGATTTGCCGGCGCCGTTTTCGCCCAGCAGCGCGTGGATCTCTCCCTTTTTCAGTTGGAGGGTGATATCGTCGTTGGCCTTGATGCCGGGGAACTCCTTGGTAATGTGAAGCATCTCGATCACATACGTGGGAGTCTTATCCATGCCGCCACCTACTTTCCTCTATTATTTTGCCTAATGGCGATAAAGGCATAAATTTATTATATAGCATATATGCACAGATTGCAAGAAAAACAGCGGCGTTTTACGCCTCGCATCACGCGCTTGACGCAAAAAAAGAGACGCCCGCAGGCGTCTCTTTTTTTGTTAAGTACGTTCCGATTACTTGACCAGGTTCAGGGTCAGGCTGTCGGTGCTGTCCAGCTTGGAGTAGTCGTTGTCGACGACCAGAGAACCATCGGCCATCTTGGCCAGCATGGCGTTGTAGTCGTCCACAGTCCACTTGGTCAGGGACCAGGTAGCGGTGGGCAGGCCCACAGCGTTGTCCTTGGCGCCCAGGGTCACGAAGGTGCCGCCGATCTCGTCGAAGGAACCGTCATAGACCTTGCCGCAAGCCCACTGCACGGAGGCGGACAGACCCTTCATAGCGGAGGTGATAACGGTATCGGACTGGCTGGACTGGTCAACGTCCACGCCCACCACGGCGCCGTCGTTAGCGGCAGCGGCAGCGGCGACAGACTGGAACATATTACCGCCGCAGGCGAAGATGACCTCGGTGCCGTTCTCATACCAGCCGGAAGCCATGGTCTGCAGCTCGGTGGAAGCGGAGAAGGAAGCGCCATACAGCCAGGAGTAGTTCATCTCGACCTTCACGCCCATCTCAGCAGCAGCAGCGGAAGCGCCCTGCACGAAGCCGTAGCCGTAACGGCAGCAAGCGGGGTTGTCGCCGCCGCCACCACCGGTGAAGCCCAGCTTGGTGTAGCCTTCCTTAACAACAGCGTAACCGGCCAGATAGCCGCACTGCTCTTCCTGGAAGCAGATGCCCAGAACGTTCTTCAGGGCGGTGCCGTCCTCGGTGGTCACAGCGCTGTCGCGGTCCACGAACACGAACTTGACATCGGTGAACTCAGCAGCGGCCTTGGTCAGGGCAGTGGCCTGCATAAAGCCGGCAGCCACGATGACCTTGGCGCCGCCCTCGGCAGCAGCCTTCATGGCATCGTAACGGTCGTCATCGGTAGCCTGGTCGCCGTTGGCGGGCTGATAGTACTTGTAGCTCAGGCCGTTGTTGGCAGCGTACAGCTTCACGCCGTCGAAGGTGCCCTGGTTGAAGGACTTATCCTTCAGCTGGCCCACGTCGGTGACGAAAGCGATCTCGTACTTGCCGTCCTCGGAGGTCATCTCGTCGGCGATCTCGTCGGCGTTGGTGATCTCGGTGACTTCGGGGTTGTTGCCCTGGTTGTCGTCGGTCTTGGGGTCGTCCTTCTTGTCGCCGCAAGCGACCAGGGACAGCGCCATAACCAGAGCCAGGATCATAGCAAGAAACTTCTTCATGGTTATTCTACCTTCCTCAATTTTTTTATTTTCGCGCCTTGCGGCGGGAAAACCATCATTTCGGCACGGGGTCTTCCTCCCTCTGTGCCTTGCGCATTATAGCAGACTTTTTCGCCTTTGGCAAGTGAAAACCGCATTTTGCGGTAGAAATGTAAACAAATGTCATCAAAAATTTACATTTTGTTTGCGCGAAATGCACAAATGTATCGTGCATAGCGACAGCGCGAGATATCCTCCCGCGCTGCCGTGACCGTTGTTTACTTCTTGGCGGCCATCTTCACAGCCACCTCCAGGGCGATCTTCATCATGTTGGTGAAGGTGGTCTGGCGCTCATCGGCGGACAGCTCGGTGCCGTTGACCAGGTTGTCGGAGATGGAGCAGATGGCCAGCGCCCGCTTGCCGGTATAGGCGGCGGTGCAGTACAGACCGGCGGCCTCCATCTCCACGGCCATAACGCCCATCTTGGCGAAGCGCATGTTGCGCCCGGCGGCGTCATAGAACGTGTCGGAGGAATACAGGTTGCCCACGGGCATTTTCACGCCCAGCTCCCTGGCGCTCTCTACGGCGGCCATCAGCAGTTCAAAATCGCAGATGGGCGCGTAGCTGCCGCCCAGCTCGTACTGGCTGGCAAAATCGGAGTTGGTGCAGGCGCCCTGACCGGCCACCACGCTGCCCAGCTCCAGGTCGGCCCGCATGGCGCCGGCGCTGCCCACGCGGATAATGTTCTCCACATCATACTGGGTGTACAGCTCATAGGAATAGATGCCAATGGACGGGATGCCCATGCCGCTGGCCATCACGGACACCGGCACGCCCTTGTAGGTGCCGGTATAGCCCTGCACACCGCGGACGTTGTTCACCAGCTTCGGCTCGGTGAGAAATGTCTCGGCAATGAACTTGGCCCGCAGCGGATCGCCGGGCATGAGAACGGTCTTGGCGAAATCGCCCTTGTTGGCGTTATTGTGGGGAGTCGGCATAGTGGTTCCTCCTTATATTTACTGTTCCATGGCCTTCACGGCCTTGACGATACGGCTGGTGCCCAGACGGTCCGCGCCCAGGGCGATGAAATCTTTGGCGTCGTTCAGATCCGCGATGCCGCCGGCGGCCTTGATCTTCACATGGGGCGCCACATGGGCCTTGAACAGCGCCACGTCCTCACGGGTGGCGCCGCCTCCGCCGAAGCCGGTGGATGTCTTGATATAATCCGCGCCGGACTCGGACACCACGCGGCACATCTCGATCTTCTCCGCCTCGGTCAGCAGGCAAGTCTCGATGATGACCTTCAGCAGTCTGCCGTCACAGTGACCCTTGATGGCCTTGATCTCCTCCAGCACCTTGTCATACAGGCCATCCTTCACCCAACCGATGTTGATGACCATATCCACCTCGGACGCGCCGTTTTTCACAGCGTCGGCAGCCTCGAAGCACTTGGCGGCGGTGGTGTCGTAGCCGTTGGGGAAGCCGATAACGGTGCAGACGGCGATCTTGCCGTCCACATATTCCGCCGCCTGCTTCACATAGCTGGCGGGGATACACACGCTGGCGCAGCCGTACTTGATGCCGTCGTCGCAGATGGCCTTGATCTCATTCCAGGTGGCACCTTGTGCCAGCAGCGTGTGGTCCACGCGGGAGAGGATATTCTTCAACTCTTCGTTCATTATCTTCGCTCCTTTTCGGGATTTTGCGGTTATATATGTATATTGTACCACACACCGCGCGAAATAGCAACCCGCGCGGCCCAACGGCGCCCACCTGCTGCCGTTCCGTAAAAAAGGACCCGCCTGCTGAAGTGCGCTCTTTTCTCTTTTCTCATTTCTCGCCGACAGTCACGCTGCCGTCCTCGCCCAGCACGGCGGGCACGATGGTGCTCCGCGTGTTCCGCGCGATGTTGTCCAGCCGCAGCCGGCTGGGGAAGTCGCTGAGCAGCGTGTACGCCACGCCGTGCTTCTTGGCCCGTCCCGTCCGGCCGATGCGGTGGATGTAATACTCGTTCTCCTCCGGCACCTCATAGTTGAACACCGCGTCCACATCGTCCACGTCGATGCCCCGGCTGGCCACGTCCGTGGCCACGAACACCCGCAGCTTTCCGTCCCGGAACCGCTGCATGACCTCCTCCCGCTTCCGCTGGGGAATGTCCCCGTGGATGCACTGGGCGTCCACGCCCCGCATCTGCAAAAATTTTGTCAGCCGTTCCGTGCTGCCCTTGGTGTTGCAGAAGCAGATCACCCGGTCATAGCTCTCATGCGCCAGTATCTTTGCAATGGCGTCCACCTTCCCGTCGGAGGGAACCTCCAGCCGGTACTGCAGAATGTCCGGCTTGTTCTCCTTGGTGGCCTGCACCGTGATCTCCTCCGGGTCCCGCTGGTATACCCACGAGATGTCCATCACCTCCCGCGAGATGGTGGCGGAGAACATCCCCAGGTTTTTCCGGCTGGGGATCTTGTCCAGAATACGCGTCACGTCGTGGATAAAGCCCATGTCCAGCATCCGGTCGGCCTCGTCCAGCACCACCGTCTGCACGCTCTTCAAATTCACGGTCCGCCGCTTCATGTGGTCACTCAGCCGCCCCGGCGTGGCCACCACGATCTGGGGCCGCCGCTTCAGCGCGTCGATCTGCTTGCCGATGGGCTGTCCGCCGTACAGACATACCAGCCGAACGCCCTCGTGGCACACGGCGATGTCCCGCATCTCGTCGGTGATCTGCATGGCCAGCTCCCGCGTGGGTGCCAGAATGACCGCCTGCACCTCCTCGCTCTCCCGGTCGATGCGCTCGATGATGGGGATGCCGAAGGCCATGGTCTTGCCCGTGCCGGTGGGAGCCTTGGCGATCACGTCCTTCCCCGCCAGCATGGGGGGGATGCACCCGGCCTGCACGGGGGTGCTGACGGTGTAGTGCTTATTTCGTATGGCGCGCATGGTGGCCTCTGACAGGCCAAAGCTCTCAAACGGTGCGCCCTGTGTTACTTCCATAGTCGTTTCCTCATTTTTCCACATAGTATACCAATAAAGAATTATACCATATCTGTCAACGCCTTGCAACCGCGCAAAAAACCGTCCCCGCCGGCGGGGTAGCTCCGGCAGGGACGGTGCGGGGGAAGCGAATGTGTGCTGGGAAACATGAAGAATGTGAAGAAGATCGTGGTATCCTGGCGGCATAGTGGTCAGTTATGCCGCTGTGCCCGGGCCGGTATCAGCCCCGGTTGCCGAAGAAGTAGTTGTAAAACTCCTGCCAGTTTTCGGGCATCTGGCCGCTGTAACCGCCGTTATTACCGCCCTGAGAGGAGGTGTCCTCCTCCGTGTCGGTGCCGGTGATCTGGGGCTGCTGGTCGAAGGTGATGTCGGTGGTGATGTAGCTGCCGTCGCGGAACACGGTCAGGGTGGCGGTGTCGCCGGAGCGGTAGCTCTTCAGCGCCGCGGACAGATCCTGACGGCTGGTCAGCGTGGTGTCGCCCATCTTGGTGATCACGTCGCCCAGGCGCAGGCCGGCCTTGTCGCCGGCGCCGCCCTTGACGACGGAGTAGACGAACACGCCCTGATCGATGTCGATGCTGTACTGAGCGGCCATCTGGGAGTTCATGGTGCCCACGGTCACGGCCATGTATGCCTTGCCGGTGACGGCGCCGTTCTCCATAATGTCGGTTATGATGGACTTCACATCGTCAATGGGAATGGCGAAGCCCAGACCCTCCACCGTGGTGGAGGAGTAGGTGGAGTACTTGGCGGACACGATGCCCACCACCTCGCCGTACAGGTTCATCAGGGGGCCGCCGGAGTTGCCGGGGTTGATGGAGCAGTCCACCTGGATCATGTTGAAGGGGGTGCCGTCCACGTTGATGGCGCGGTTGCAGCTGGACACATAGCCGCCGCTCATGGAGAACGTCAGCTCGCCCAGGGGATTGCCGATGGCCAGCACGGAGTCACCCACGTTCACATCGGCGCTGTTGCCCAATGTCACGGGGGTCAGCCCGGTGGCGTTGATCTTCAGCACCGCCACATCGTAGTCGCTGTCGCCGCCGATGACGGTGGCATCGTAGGTGTTGCCGTTATACAGCGTCACCTTCACGGAGGAGGCGCCGTTGATCACGTGGTAGTTGGTGACGATGTAGCCGTCCTGACTGATGATGAAGCCGCTGCCGCTGGAGGCGGACTGGGTGGTCTGGCCGAAGATGTTGGTGCTCTGGGAGGAGCAGTTGATGGACACGGTGGAGTTCACCGTGGAGGCATACACCTCGGCGGGCTGCATCTTCGTCTGGCCGTCCACCTTCTTGATCTGCACGGCAGTGGCCGTGCGGTCACTCTCATTGATGGTGGGCTTGCCGCCGGAGGTGCTGCCGCCTGCCAGCGCCGCGCCGCCGTAGCCCGCTGCGCCGCCCACCACGGCGCAGGCCAGCACCAGCGCCGTGACCTTCACCCACGTCCTGTGGAAGAAGCCCTGCTTCCTCACCGGCGCGGTATACGTGTTCTCCTGCCGGGGTGCGGGCGCGTAGTCGTCGCGGGGCACCTCCCGGTTGGTGAAGCGGTACATATCGTTGTTGTTGAATTCGTCGTTATACATTGTGTTGACCTCCTGTGTCGCAGTTTCGTATAAGGAGCGCTCTCCCATCTTGCCGCCGAGGGGAAAGCGTGGTATGATGGAGAAAGCAGACATGAAGAAGGGTGCCTGCTTCGAAGGGGCTCATCGCTCTTTCTGTTTTATAGCATACTCGCTTTCCTTAATTCTACCTTTAAGTTTTGCAGAAAAACCGTGAACTTTCTTTGAACACCCGCCCGCAGGCGCCAAGCCTTCCCCTTGATGGGGCCGCGGTGTTGAATGACACGCCGGTGGCGTGTCAGACCCGCGAACCGACCGACCCGCAGGGAGACAGGTGCCCCCGAAGGGGGCAGATGAGGCGTCGCCGCGCAGCGGCGTAAAGCCCCCCGTCCCCGCCGCAACGGGCTATTTCGCGCCCCGGCGCGAGCTACTTTTGTCTGCGGTGACAAAAGTAGCCAAAAGCACCGGCAGAAACTACGTTTCTGCACTTCCTCAGCGCGCTACGGTCGGCAGTGATTTCCTGCGTATTCTCGCGGACATAGCCTTTCATCACCGTTGTCAGTCAAAAGGACTGCGTGTACGCTCACCGGCGCGGAGGCTTCCGCGGCCGCTTGCCCCAGCCACGGTAGGTGTTTTTCTCTCCTACCGCCGCACCTCCCAAGCCTTCCCCCTGGGGGGTTCGCGGTATTGAATGACACGGTCAGACCCGCGGACCGACCCGCAGGGAGACAGGTGCCCCCATATCCCGGCGGCGTCAGCCGCCACCTACCCATTGCGGTGCTCCGCGCCGCAATGGGCGCGATTTGATAATCGCCAAAAACGACCAGCGTACCAGCCCCTACCCTCGCTGTTGTCAGCGGCAGCGGCGCAGGAGGTACAAGCAGTCCCCCGAACCGA
>ENA-ORIC01001702-ORIC01001702.1-human-gut-metagenome-genome-assembly--contig:-NODE-1702-length-20137-cov-2.465105_pt1 | contig 20137 bp, 14 predicted proteins | sample MGYA00243023_ERZ508732 | MGnify/ENA primary metagenome ERZ508732 (study PRJEB26277, sample SAMN04329767) | human gut metagenome | biome: human-associated habitat | host: Homo sapiens | place: USA...
AGGTACGCAACTGATAGATCCCGCGCAGGATTTCCAGAATCTCTTTCTGGATATAGACCGAAGCATAAGGACCGAAATACTGGGAACCGTCGCGCAGGAAACGCCGGGTCGACAGCACCCTCGGGAACGGTTCGTTGCGGATGACGATCCAGGGATAGGTTTTGTCGTCTTTGAGCAGGATGTTGTAGCGGGGTTGGATGCTCTTGATCATGTTGTTCTCCAGCAACAACGCTTCGCTCTCCGTAGCGACCACCGTATGCCGCAGGTCGGCGATCTTGCCGACCATCACACGCACTTTCGGGCTGTGGTCGGCCCGCGCAAGGAAATAAGACGACACGCGGCGCTTGAGGTTCTTGGCCTTCCCCACATAAATCACCTTGCCGTCATCGCCGAGAAACTGGTAAACCCCGGGCGAATCGGGCAACAGGGCCACTTTTTCCTTCAATTGCTGTATGCGCTGCGATGTAACCATTTTATTAAATACCCGTTTCAGCGAATAAATGTACCAAAAATTATCGTATTTTTGTTTTACCTACACACATCTGCTAACGCCGCATTTATGAAATTAGTCTCTCCCGAAGAGCTCCGTTTCGGCCATAAAGGCCTACTGGCTAACCTCCAGGCAGCACTGATTATGCGTTTGGCACGTCTTCATGGCATCAATCGGTTGTACAGCGATTCGCTTACCCGGGCAACGGCTGTCACAGCAGAACCCACAAATGAACCGGCGGGCAACCGGGACTCGAAAATACCCGGCAACGCTTTCGCAGCCGCAGCACTCGACGTCCTGCGCATCCGTTACGAAGCCGATCCGGGCGAACGACAGCACATCCCCGCCGGCGGGGGAGCCATCCTGATCGCCAACCATCCGACCGGAGCGCTCGACGGCATCCTGCTGATCGACCTGCTGACGCGTATCCGCCCCGACATCAAATTCATGGGTAATTTCCTACTGGACCGAATCGAGCCGTTAAAGCACTATTTCATCAATGTCGACCCGTTCGACCGCAAACAGCGGAACAATACCGGCGGAATGCGGCAGGCGCTGGCCCACCTGCAAAACGGAGGATTGCTGGTCATCTTCCCCGCCGGGGAAGTTTCCACATGGCAACACGGATTGCACGGGTGCAAGGACAAACCGTGGCCGCCTTCGATCCTTAGATTTATCCGCAAAGCGGCCGTGCCGGTCATCCCGCTCTACATCCATGCCCGCAACAGCAGGCTTTTCCATCTCGCCGGCAAAATACATCCATTGTTGCGTACGGCTCTGCTACCCAACGAACTGCTGAACAAACACGACCGGACGATCCGGCTGCGGATCGGTTCGCCGATCGTTTCCCACAAAACAGACGAACTTTCGCCCGAAGCATACGGTCGTTTCCTGCGGGCGAACGTCGAATACATGAAACCTTTGTACCACCGTCCGCGACGGGCTACACGGCGGGCGGCGCGCCGTCCGGCCGAAGCGGTGGCCCCGGGAATCGACCGGGCGCTGCTGCGTGACGATTTGCAAGCCATCCGGGATACGGACCTGCTCTTCTGCTACGGGGAGTACGAAGTCTATTTTGCATCGCCGGAACATATCCCGCACCTGATGCACGAGATCGGCCGGTTGCGCGAGATAACCTTCCGCGAAATCGGCGAGGGGACGAAAAACGACATCGACACAGACCGTTACGACCGCTACTACCGCCAGCTTTTCATCTGGGACGATGCGGCGGGACAGCTCGTCGGCGCCTATCGCCTGGGATTGGGCGACCAAATCATGGAGCAATACGGCATCAAGGGCTTCTACACCTATTCGTTGTTTCGCATGACCGCCGACATGGAACTGATCCTGCGCCAGACCATCGAACTGGGCCGTTCGTTCATCGTGAACGAGTACCAACGCAAACCGGTATCGCTGATGCTGCTGTGGAAAGGCATCCTCAACGTACTGCTGCGCCACGACGAATTCCGTTACCTGATGGGGCCTGTCACCATTTCGGGCGAATTTCAAAATAGCTCGAAACTGCTGATCGCCGCCTACCTGCGCAATCGACATCTCGACCGCGAAAATGCGCGACACATCCATCCCCGGACAGGTATCGCCGTGCCGGCACGGATCGACGGGACGCTGATCGAAGGAATCGATTCGATCGAGCTGATCAACAAGATCGTATGCGATATCGAACAGAACCGTTTCACGATCCCGATCCTGATCCGAAAATACCTGCAGGTAGGGGCGCGCGTACTCGGATTCAATACCGACCATGCTTTCTGCGACGGACTCGACGCGCTGATCCTGGTGGATCTGGCTCAAGTACCCGAGAAGACCATTCTGATGTTATCCAAAGAGATGACCGATATCGACGTGATCGGCCGGTTCAGCCGGTACCGGCCGACGATACCGGAATCTTCCCCTCCTGCCGAGCCTACGATTCCTGCATAATTTTCCGGCCGCTTTAGAAAAATTCATATTCGACCACGGGACAGCCGAATATCGAATTATGCCGGATAAGCGATCTGCCCCTAACATTAGGCTCGCCTATTGATGATCCGGTTCCGGATGAAAAGCTCCCCACTCATAGTGCGGAACCTCCACGTCCAACAAGGTCAGTACCCGTTCGACGATAGTGCCGCATAAGTCTTCGATATTCCGCGGGTGGGGATAAAACGACGGTGCTGCGGGGCAAATTACCGCTCCGCATTCGGAAAGCGTCGTCAAATTACGCAAGTGGATCGTACCCAGCGGAGCTTCGCGCGGGACAAGTATCAACCGGCGGCGTTCTTTGAGCATTACATCTGCGGCGCGGCTGGCCAGATCGTTCGAAACACCCGCCGCAATACGTCCGGCCATGCCCATCGAACAGGGAATCACCACCATCGCATCGAAAGATGACGATCCGGAAGCCGGAGCACCGAACAGGTCGTCGTTGTCATAGCGGGTAAACCGCGGATCGTCCATCCAGGCCGGATCATCCTCGTAAGCGCTTACGGCAAGACCGTTACGGGTCACGATCAGAGCGATCCGCCCGACACCGTTCGCTTCGGCCAGCCTGCGGCAAAGCAACCGGGCATAAAGCGACCCGCTCGCTCCGGTAACCGCTACGATGATATTGCGTTTTTTCTCCATCAAGATATTCGTAAAAAATTCCCTAATTATGAATGATCTCCGCTATCTTTTGGGATAATTTGAAAGTTCCTCTTTATAACAACGCACAATTTCATCTATTTCATTATCAGTTAATTCGAATTCAATTTTATATTGATCTGATATCGGAACAGATGAAGGTAAGTATTCTTGGGCAAGAATCACGGATAAAATAAATTTCCGATCATTTCCAATATTCAAACTAAAAGATAAATTAGGTTCAATAAAATTGATTTTTCCCGGTTTTTTGTTTTTTAAAAATGAATTTAAACCTTCAGCTTCCCATTGTAAAAGAGCTGCATCCGATTTTTCCCAAAAATCGTTCCCATTATCTACTTTCAAATGAACCACTAGCCAATTGTTATCGAACTCGTCATTATCAATTCTGTATCCAAATTGATACCTTTCAATCGTCAATTCTATAAATTTATTTTTATTACGAATAATCAATGCGCAAAAGTTTAAGTTAATCTTTCACATATCATTTTTATTGTAACAATATCCTGGTAGACAAACTTATATCCTCGATAAGTACTATAACTCTATTCCGACACATTTCAACCCCTTGTCCTGCAAAAATTCGAGCGTCCGGGGCAACGCATAGGACATATTGCGGTAACTTTTCAGCGAATCGTGGAAAACAACGATCGAACCGCCCTTAACATGTTTGGTCACGTTGCGCAGGCAAAGACGCGGCGATATCCGGCGGTTATAGTCCTGGGAAAGCACGTCCCACATGATCAGGTTATAGTGTTCGCTGAGACGCCGTGCCTGGGTGGGAGTAATCTGACCGTAGGGGGGGCGGAACAGGTCGGTGTGCAACAGGTTGTTCGCAAACTCTACATCCTCCAGGTAGCCTTCCAGACTCATGCGCCAGCCTTTCTGGTGGCTGTAAGTGTGGTTGCCGATCCGGTGCCCTTCCGCGACGATCCGCTGGAACAATTCGGGGTGCATTTCGGCATTTTTCCCGAGACAGAAAAAAGTCGCTTTTGCCCCGTATTTCGCCAATTGCTCGAGAATCATCTCGGTGACACCCGGTGTGGGACCGTCGTCGAAAGTAAGGTATACCTCCTCCGACGGGGGCATCTCCCACACCAGCGACGGGAAAATCCTGCGGACGAATTTCGGCGGTTTAATATACATGAACGGTTAACCTCCGATATAATAGTAGGTGAATCCCGCCTTGCGGACATCCGTACGGTCGTAGATATTGCGTCCGTCGAACAGCACCGGCGAGTGCATCGCTTTTTTAAGCGCCGTCCAATCGGGGATTCGGAATTCTTTCCATTCGGTCACGAGCAACAATGCATCGGCGTCTTTCGCCGCTTCGTACATATCGGCGGCGTACCGCACCCGATCGCCCACCGCGCGTCGGCACTCATCCATAGCCACCGGATCGTAAACGGTCACTACCGCACCGGCTTCGTTCAGCAGGCGGATCAGGATCAATGAGGTAGCCTCGCGCATATCGTCGGTCTCGGGCTTGAATGCAAGCCCCCAAAGCGCAATCCTGCGTCCTCGGAGATCTCCGCCGAAATGGCGTTTGAGCTTATCGAACAACACCTCTTTCTGCCGGCCGTTCACCTCCTCGACCGCCTGCAACACCCGCATCCGGTAGCCGTACTCCTCAGCCGTATGGATCAATGCCTTCACGTCTTTCGGGAAGCATGAACCTCCGTAGCCGCAGCCCGGATAGAGAAATTTGCTGCCGATACGCTCGTCGGAACCGATACCGCGCCGCACCATATTCACATCGGCGCCGACCAACTCGCACAGGTTCGCAATGTCGTTCATAAAACTGATCCGCGTAGCAAGCATGCTGTTAGCTGCATATTTGGTCATTTCGGCCGACGGTACATCCATGAAAATCACCCGGAAATTATTGAGCAGGAAAGGACGGTAAAGCCGCATCATCAACTCCCGGGCCCGCTCGCTTTCCACGCCGACCACCACGCGGTCGGGGCTCATGAAATCCTGGATCGCGCTGCCTTCCTTGAGGAATTCGGGATTCGACGCCACGTCGAATTCCACTTCGACGCCCCGGCGCGCCAGTTCGGCGGCAACTACTTGGTGGATACGGGCCGCAGTACCCACAGGTACGGTACTCTTGGTTACCAACAGCGTGTATTTATTGATGGAAGCCCCGAATTCGCGCGCTACCTCGAGTACGTAATGCAGGTCGGCCGAACCGTCCTCCCCCGGGGGCGTCCCCACGGCGATGAACACCGCTTCGACATCGTTCAGGTGCGGAGCCAGTTCCGTCGCGAACGACAACCGCCCCGCCTGCACGTTTTTCTGCACCAGCGCATCCAGTCCCGGTTCGTAAATCGGAATCTCACCGCGTTGGAGACGTTCGATTTTCGCACGGTCGATATCCACGCACACCACTTCGATGCCCATCTCCGAAAAACAGGTGCCGGATACCAATCCGACGTATCCCGTTCCTACAATCGCTATTTTCATGTGTTACAAGCTGTTTTAATTCTATGTCCTCCCGGCGCACTTGCCGGCAACTTTCATCGCCCCACAGTGAAAGTCCACGCGGGCAAATGTATTACAAGATAATCAAAAAAACTATTCGTGGGACACTCCTTTCATCGAAAGGCTGATCCGGCCCCGCATACGGTCGATTCCGGTCACACGTACATGCACCTGTTGGTGCAATTTTACCACGTCCCCCGGCGACGAGACGTATCTGTCGGCCAGTTGCGAGATATGCACCAGCCCGTCCTGCTTAACACCTACATCGACGAATGCACCGAATGCGGTAATGTTCGTTACGATCCCCGGCAATTCCATCCCTTCACGCAGGTCGTCCAACGAATGGACGTCGGCGAACCGGAACGTCCGGATCGTACTGCGCGGATCGCGGCCCGGTTTGGCCAGCTCAGCAAGGATATCTGTCAGCGTAGGCAGTCCGATCGTATCGGTTACATACCGTTTCAAGTCTATTTTCGCACGTAATTCGGCAGAGGACAGCAATTCCTGCACCCGCACACCCAAATCTGCGGCCATCCGTTCCACTACCGGATAGGCTTCCGGATGGACGGCACTGTTGTCGAGCGGATGCTTCCCCTGCGGAATCCGCAGGAAACCAGCGCATTGCTCGAACGCTTTTGCCCCCAGCCGCGACACTTTGAGCAAATCGCGCCGGGAGGCGAAATCGCCGTTAGCCGCACGGTATTCGACAATATTCTGAGCCAGCGACGGTCCCAGTCCCGACACGTAGGTGAGCAGATGCTTCGATGCGGTGTTAAGATTCACGCCCACGCGGTTCACACAACTTTCGACCACGCTGTCGAGGCCGCCTCGTAATTTTTCCGGATTCACATCGTGCTGGTATTGGCCCACGCCGATCGACTTCGGGTCGATTTTAACCAGCTCCGCAAGCGGATCGATCAGGCGCCGCCCGATCGAAACGGCTCCGCGTACCGTCACGTCGTAATTCGGGAACTCTTCCCGCCCGGCAGCCGACGCAGAGTAAACCGACGCACCGTCCTCGCTGACCATGAATACCTGTACCTCGTGCCCGAAACGGACATTCCTCACCAGTTGCTCGGTTTCGCGGCCGGCCGTACCGTCCCCGACGGCCACCGCATCGATCCGGTACTCATCCACCAAAGAGGCAAGCCGCTGCATCGCCTCCGCATCCCGCTTTTGCGGCGGATGCGGGAAAATGGTCTCGTTGTGCAGCAGGTTGCCCTGTCCGTCAAGACATACCACCTTGCAACCGGTGCGGAATCCGGGATCGATCGCCAACACGCGTTTTTGTCCGAGCGGAGCGGCGAGCAACAACTGCCGCAGGTTCTCGGCGAACACCTTTATCGACTCCTCGTCGGCGCGGGCCTTGGCCTCGGTCAACGTTTCCCCCTCCATCGACGGTTTCAACAACCGTTTGTACCCGTCCCGAACGGCCGCTTCGACCAAAGGCCGGACAGGGGAGGGATTCCGTTTGATAAAAATACGCTCCAGCTGCTCCACCGCAGCAGATTCATCCGGCAACACCGACAGTTTGATAAATCCTTCCCGCTCAGCACGAACCATCGCCAGCAGACGGTGGGCCGCCACCCGGCGCAACGGTTCCGACCAGTCGAAATAGTCCGAATATTTGGCTCCTTCCTGTTCTTTGCCTTTGACCACGCGCGCAGAGATCACCCCCTCGCGGGTAAACAGGCGGCGCATGGCACTGCGGGCCGCTTCGCTTTCGCTGACCCATTCGGCGATAATATCGCAGGCACCATCCAAAGCCTCCTGCAAATCGTGAACCTCCCCGCCCACGAAACGTTCCGCGAGCCGGTCGGGTCGTGCACCGTCCTGGCGCATCAGCATCGCGGCCAACGGTTCGAGCCCCTTTTCCCGTGCTACCGTGGCACGGGTCCGGCGTTTGGGACGATAGGGAAGGTAAAGGTCTTCCAAGGGGGCGCCCTCGTAACACTGTTCGATCTTCATGCGCAATTCGGGCGTCAGTTTGCCCTGTTCGTCGATCGAAGCGAGAATCGTCTCCTTTCGCTTTTCCAGTTCGGAGAGCCGTTCGAACTGCACTTTCACTGCACTTACCTGCACTTCGTCGAGTCCGCCGGTCCGTTCCTTGCGGTAGCGGCTGATAAAAGGAACCGTCGCCCCTTCCGCCAGCAGCTGCACCGTATGTTCGGCCTGCCGCACCGTAACGCCGCACCGGGAGGCGATCACCTGGATCAACGTTGTATCTATCGGGGTCATCTCTCGCTATTTTTGAGAGCAAAGATAACAAGATTGCCGCAAGTTTTTCGTACTTTTGGGCAAACGGCCTCCGGAAGCATTCCCATGACCGGGAAGATCGCCTGTTCATGGCCGGAAAAGAGTACCGGGTCGCACTTGGGGCACAACAAGGCAATCTCATCCGCAAGGCAGGCCGCCTACAAAACAAAAGCGGGAACGGCAATTTCACACCCGCAACCTTGTTCCTGAATTTTAGAAAATTATCCGATATGTTTGAAACACAAACCTATACACGGCGCCGCAACGAGCTGCGCAAACGTCTCGGCGGAGGTCTCATCCTGCTGCCGGGTAACCACGAATCCTCTGCCAACTATCCGGGCAACACTTTCCCGTTCCGGCAGGACAGCACTTTTCTCTATTTTTTCGGACTGAACCATCCCGGTTATGCCGGAGTACTCGACGCAGACTCCGGCGAAGATATGCTTTTCGGAGAAGACTATACCATCGACGATATTATCTGGATGGGGCCGCAGCCTTCGCTCGCCGACCAAGCGCTTAAAGCGGGCGTGACCCGGACTGCCGGACTGAACGAGTTGGCCGAAACGATCCGTACGGCAATCGCCGCCGGACGCCGCATCCATTTCCTGCCGCCTTATCGTGGCGAAACGACACTGATGTTAAGCGATCTGCTCGGCATACGTCCCGACGCATTAGCGCAATACGTCTCGGTTCCGCTGGCTAAAACGGTCGTCGCACTGCGCGAAATCAAAGACGCGGAGGAAATCGCGGAGATCGAACGCGCCTGCACGATCGGCACCAAAATGCACCTGCAAGTAATGCAAATGTGCCGGCCGGGAGTCGTCGAACAAGAGATCGCCGGAGCTATCGACGGCATCGCGCTGCAATACGGCGCGGGCGTATCATTCATGTCGATCGTAAGCCAGAACGGCGAAACGCTCCACAACCACTATCACGGGAATGTACTCGAAGGCGGGCGCCTGCTATTGGTCGACGCGGGCGCCGAAACCAACATGAACTATTGCAGCGACTTTACCCGTACGATCCCCGTCAACGGCAAATTCACCGTCCGGCAAAAAGACATATACGATATTGTATTGGCAGCCAATTCCCGCACGTTCGAACTGGCCCGGCCAGGCGCTTTTTACTGGCAAATGCACAATGCCGCCGCACGCATCATCGCCGACGGGCTCAAGGAGCTCGGACTGATGCAGGGCGACATGGAAGCGGCCGTAGCCTGCGGGGCGCAGGCCTTGTTTATGCCGCACGGGCTCGGGCACCAAATGGGACTCGACGTACACGACATGGAAAACATCGGTGAGAAATACGTCGGGTACGACGACGAAACGCTGCGCAGCGAGACGCCAGGATTATCATCGCTCCGCATGGGCAAGCGCCTCGCTCCAGGCATGGTGATGACCGTAGAACCGGGCATCTACTTCATCCCGGCGCTGGTCGACAAATGGGAAAAGGAAGGTCTCGGCGGAGGCTTCATCAATTTTGCCAAAGTTCGCGAGTATTTCGGTTTCGGTGGAATACGCATCGAAGACGACATGCTGATTACCCCGGAAGGCAACCGCATGCTCGGCAACCGCCGGGCACCTGCGACCACAAATGACATCGAAGCATTTATGCATCTTTAATCCAAAGCAAGCGTCATTTCCCTGTATGTGCTTCCTATCGGCTACGGCCCGGCAAGTCTGCCGGGCCGTAAACATTAGATATCCGGATACCACTCACGAGCCATTCCGAAGGCCTGCTTGCAACCAAAAACCCGGAATACACATACTACAATCAGACGCATTTATCCTCTCTAAAGATCAATATACCGATCCGTAATCAGGCTAAAGTTTGTTCCGTTTTACGAAACAGCTGTATAAAAAATCAGCAATTTTTAAAAGCTGCATAAACGGCATTCCTTCCATTTTGAATGCTTACAGAGCAATATAGACACATACCTGAAGAGCCCGCACAGTATCGCTTTCAGCCTATTCTTAAAAGAAAATACGACTGCATAATACGCCAAAAAGGCTCGCTATCCCGACTTAATTTGATATTTTTTTACTATTTTCGCCACAAAAGACGAAAAAATACGCTATTTAAGCCGGAATCGTAAAGAATTTTCAAGGATAAGTATCGATTTTCGTTTGCCTTATGTACATCCGTGACAAAAAAAGACAGACACAAACACCCGATATTACACTATCAGGCCATTTGTATACGCTTTGTTACCGACTATCCGGACAATAAGGATACATCCCGGCATCACCTTTGACAGGAATCGTGAAGTTGCGGAAGTCTGTCCGACCACCGTGCTGCGGCGCACAACTGGAGAAATGGTATGATAATGATTAGGAAATTCCCCGAAAGAATCGAAGCCGGTTTCAACTCCGGGAATTACTTCATATCCGCAAAAGGTTGCAGAACACAGCCTTTCGAAATACTTGGCTAGTACCCCCGACGGGAATCGAACCCATATCAGCAGAACCGGAATCTGCCATTCTATCCATTGAACTACGGAGGCAAGAAAACTGTGGATGCAAAGGTGCAACTTTTTTACCGTTAATACAAATTTTCAATTGATTTTCCGGCGCACGATCCGGCTTGCCGATGTCCTCGGACGGCTTTATAACAACCGGTAGCGAATTTTACATTTTGTGAAACCTATTAACACTTCTATATCCGTATGTCAGACAACACCCTCAGGTCAGAAAAATGGCGTAGACTCGAACGGGTTATCAAATGGACAGGGCTGTCCATCAACTCGTTCGCGCTGACCATTGGGCTCAAACGGAGCGAAAACCTATACCAGATCAAAAAGGGCAACAACGGTATCAGCCGCGACCTGGCCGAACTGATTACAGCCAAATATCCAAGCGTCAGCAAGGGCTGGCTGCTCACCGGCGAAGGTGAAATGCTGATCGGCAACAAAGCGGTAACCGGATCGGGCAGCGGCATCCCCTATTACGGCATGGACGCGACCGTGGCAGTCGAGCAGCAGCTACCGCCGCCTCTTTTCTATATCAACGTGCCCATTTTCAACGATTGCGACCTGAGTGCCATGGCGCTCGGGACCGCCATGCAGCCAGACATACCGGCCGGCAGCATCGTGCTGCTGAAAAAATGGGATGTCAAAGCCGTCGTTCCCGGCGAATCTTACCTGATTATATCCGCTGCATTCAAAGGGTTCCGTATCATCCGCCGCTCGGAGCAGGCGGACGAACTGCTGCTATTGCCGCGAAACGCCGAAGAGTACGACCCCATCTCCATTAAACAAAGCTCCATCGAAAAATTGTTTATCGTCCGCGGGATTATTATCAAGAAAATTTTGTGATCTTTGTCTTCCGGGATGCCCGGCCGCTCCGGGACACCGAAGGAATTCCTCGTGATCCCGGGTCCTGACATTTGGGTAAAGGACCCGCGGACAACAAGTACAGTATCACATTAAAACCGCACAACCATGTTTTCAGGTATCGTCGAAGCTACCGGACGGGTCATTGCCGTCCGCGAAGAGCAGGGCAATAAACACTTCACGATCGAAGCTCCGTTTACACAGGAGTTGCGCATTGATCAAAGCATCGCGCACAACGGCGTCTGCCTCACGGTCGTCGAACTCGAAGCGCCGCATTACACCGTGACGGCTATCCGCGAAACCCTGATCAAATCCAATCTCGGAGAGCTCCGCGAAGGCGATCTGGTCAACCTGGAACGAAGCATGCGCCCCGACGCCCTGCTTGACGGACACATCGTCCAGGGCCATGTCGACCAGACGGCTCGCTGCACCGCAATTACCGAGGCTGACGGGAGTTGGTACTATACCTTCGAGTACGACTCCTCTGCCGGCAACATTACGGTGGAAAAAGGATCGGTCGCCGTCAACGGCGTCAGCCTGACCGTCGTGAATTCACAGCCGGACTCCTTTCAGGTCGCGATCATTCCCTACACGCACGAACACACCAATTTCCACACTTTCCGGGTGGGAACGACCGTAAACCTCGAGTTCGACATCGTCGGCAAGTACATCACCAAACTCATGCAGCTATACCGGGTGAAATAGAACCGGGAGAAACGTATGAAATTAAAAATCAGGACAACTGCGGGAGCGGCCCTCGGAGTCGCAGCAATGGCTGCGGCGCTGAGTATCGGGTGCGGCACATTGCTCAACCTCGGGTTGCCGCGCATCCTGATTGTCACGGGAAGCGTGTTCACGGCCATGTATCTCACGGCCCGTTTCTGTTTCAACCTGTTCGTGCGTTACCGGATCAAACCGATCTATCAGGTGTTGCTCTCCAAAAATGTCAAAACGCACGAGCTGCCGCCTGCAGGCGATCTGGTCGAAGAGATCCAAGACGAACTGAACCTTTGGGCCGAAAAAAATGCACAGGAAATCGCCCGGCTCAAAGAGAACGAACGATACCGCAAAGAGTTCCTCGGCAATGTGTCGCACGAAATCAAAACCCCTATTTTTACGGTACAGGGCTACATCCTGACCCTGCTCGACGGCGGACTGGAGGACAAAAACATCAACCGCAAATACCTGGAACGCTCCGAAAAAAGCATAGACCGGCTGATCAATATCGTGCAGGACCTGGAAGAGATATCGAAACTCGAATCGGGCATGTTGGTCCTCGACCAGGAACGTTTCGATATCGTCGCCTTGGTGCACGAAATCGCCGATGCCGTAGAAATGGAGGCCACTGCACACCGCATCACCGTCAAAGTCGGCTCTGGCGTATCCCAGCCGCCCGTATATGTTTTCGCCGACCGGAGAAGAATCGGTCAGGTCGTAACCAACCTGCTGACCAATTCGATCAAATACGGCCGCGAAGGAGGTTGCACCACGATCAGTTTCATCGACATGTTCGACCGGGTAATGATCGAAGTGGCCGACAACGGGGTAGGTATTGCGGAAGAGAACATTCCGCGCGTTTTCGAGCGCTTTTTCCGCGTCGATAAAAGCCGTTCGCGGGAACAGGGCGGAACCGGACTGGGCCTCGCCATCGTAAAACATATCCTCGACGCACACGGCCAAGGAATCACGCTGCGCAGTAAACCCGGCGAAGGGAGCACGTTTTCATTCGCACTGGCCAAAGGAGCCATCCATCCGCAGCGTCCGGCCAATACCCCTGCTTCCGCAGGCTAACACCCTTCCCGACGTGCGGTCGTCCTTCCTCCGTGAAAATTGAACCCCCTGAAAATTTGTCGGTGGGAGAAAATCACTATATTTGTTGAGATTTAATTGACTATGGAACATCTCCTGCCGCTTTTCGTTACCTGGGACGTAAATCCCGCACTGCTGCACATCGGCTCGTTCGAAATCCGCTATTACGGCCTGCTGTGGGCGATAGCGCTAGGGATAAGCGCTTACATTTTCCACAACATCATGCAGCGCGAAGGGCTGAGCGAAAAGGCATTCGACTCGATCTTCTGGTTCGGCGTAATTTCGACGGTCGTCGGCGCGCGGCTCGGACATTGCCTTTTCTATGACCCGGGCTACTACCTCACGCACCCGATCGAAATCCTCGACATCCGGCAGGGGGGGCTGGCCAGCCACGGCGCCGCTTTCGGTCTGCTGCTGGGATTGTGGCTCTTTTCGCGCAAGAATAAAATGCCTTATATCTGGTCGCTCGACCGCATCAGTATCGCCGTGGCGATCAGCGGGGTGGCCGTCCGGCTGGGAAACCTGATGAACTCCGAAATTTATGGTACCGTCACATCGCTGCCGTGGGGATTTATTTTCGTCCGCGACGGCGAAACACTGCCCAAGCACCCGACCCAGATTTACGAAGCGCTCTGCTACCTGGTGCTGTTCATTATCCTGTGGTGGATGTACTACAAAAAAGACACCGCCCGCCGGCGTCCCGGCCTGATGTTTGGATTCTTCCTGATCGTGCTGTTCGGGACACGGTTCCTGATCGAATTCATCAAGAATCCGCAGGAAGACTTCGAAGTGAATATGCTCCTGAATATGGGACAGCTGTTAAGTATTCCGTTTATCCTGACCGGTATCGTGATCCTCTGGTGCGCATTGCGCAAACCTCCGCTCGATCCCGCACCGCTGAAAAAGAGTTTTTCCGGCACCCCTGCGAAACGAAAATAGAACCCCCATAACAACAGAGACCATGGACCCAATCAGTATGCTCATATTCAATGCCCTGGTTCGCCGCCAGAGCATTAACCTGCCCGATATCGGCTCGCTGAAAGTCATTATGCGGGCACCCGTGATCGAGAAAAAGAGTGTGCTCACCCCACCAGTAAATCTGGTAATTTATGCAGAGTCTGAATTTCCCGAATTCACAAGCATCGTTACACTGATCGCACAGAGCAGCAACAAAGACGAAGCGCAAGCCTGGGAGATTTACGGCCGCTGGCTGGCCGCCGCACGTACCGACGGAGTCGTCCGGATCGACTCGGTGGGAGAGATTCGCGACGGACGTTTTTTAGCTGCCGCCGAACTCAACGAAATACTCAATCCAGTAAATCCCGCTCCCGTGAAGCTGCCGCGTCAGATGGAAATCCGCCAGATCCTACTGTGGGTCATCGGAGCCGTGGTAGCCGGAGGGGCGATTTCAATCGGAGCAATCACACTGCTGAACCACAGCACTTACCCTTATGAAGAAGAGGAGCAGATAACGGTTACGGAAGCAATCCCGGCAACCGCATCCGATTCCACGCCAAAAGACACGGCCATCGGCCCGGATGCGCCTTTCGACTCCCCTGTCGTTACACCGGAAACGCAACCGCAACCTGCCGAAAAGAGCGCGGGAAGTACAACTCCGGCTGCCACAAGGACTACAACGGCAGAGGCAGCTCCCAAGACAGCGTCGAAAACAGCCCCTACGGCCCCGTCAGCGAACTCAAGCGTTGCAGCGGGACAAACGGGTTATTACGTAGTTATCGGCACGTACAGCACCGATGAAAATGCGAACAAGTTTATCGGACAAGCAAAAAAAACCGACAACACGCTCACTTTCCACAAACTGCCGCTGGGTAACGGCAAAATCATGGTCTATACCTCACTGTCGGCTTCAGAGCAGGAGGCGAACAGGCTCAAACGGCAATGCTCCGCATCTTTCCCTGACGCATGGGTTTTCAAACGGAGAGTTCGGTAGTCTATCCGGAGCCGGTCCGATAAGCAGATTACCTGGAAAACCAGGCCAAAATCGGCCTGTACCTAATAACAAAACAGAGGCATCCGCATGGATGCCTCTGTTTTACTCTATTTAATCGATTATCAGTCCACCTGCGGCCGTAGCGCCGGGATTTTCTTTTCTTCCCTGAAACAGCTAAGAACTGCGCAATGGAACGCCTTATTTGACATGGCCATTAGCTACCAGGTATTCGGCTATCTGGACCGCGTTCAGTGCCGCTCCTTTACGGATTTGGTCGCTGACACACCAGAAGGCCAGTCCGTTCGGGTCGGTAATATCCTTGCGGATACGGCCCACATAGACCGGATCGCAGCCGGCCAGCAACAACGGCATCGGATATTTCTTCTGGTCGGGTTCATCCATCAGCACGATTCCCTCGGCACGGCAAAATGCTTTGCGGGCCTCTTCGACCGATACGGGACGCTCCGTTTCGAGCCATACCGCCTCGGAGTGCGCACGCATCACCGGTACCCGGATACAGGTCGCACTCACTTCGATATCGGAGTGCATAATCTTGCGGGTCTCGTTGTACATCTTCATCTCCTCCTTCGTATAACCGTTGCCGGTAAATACATCCACCTGAGGAATGACGTTATAGGCTAACTGAAAGGGAAATTTGCTGACTGTGGGTGCCTCTCCGCGCACGAGCTGGGCATGCTGTTCGGCCAATTCGTCCATCGCCGCGGCCCCTGCCCCGCTGGCCGACTGGTAGGTCGCCACATGCACCCGGCGGATATGCGACAGCTTCTCGATCGCCTGCAGTGCCACAACCATCTGGATCGTCGTGCAATTGGGGTTGGCAATGATTCGCCGCGGGGGATTGACTCCGTCGCGGGGATTGACCTCCGGTACCACCAGGGGCACCTCGTCATCCATGCGGAAAGCGCTCGAATTATCGATCATCAGCGTTCCGTGCTTGGTAATCGTCCCGGCAAATTCTTTGGAAGTCCCTGCTCCCGCCGATACGAAAGCGATACTCACCCCTTTGAAATCGTCGTTATGGGCAAGCTGTTTCACGACTATCTCCTTACCGCGGAACTTGTAGGTTCGTCCGGCACTACGTTCCGAACCGAACAGCAACAACTCCCGGATGGGAAATTCACGTTGCTCCAACACCCGCAAGAACTCCTGGCCGACGGCCCCGCTTGCACCAACAATCGCCACTTTCATATGCTCTCTGAAATTATGTCCGGCGTACCGCGACGGTTACTTTTCCATGCATTGCCCATGGAATACACACGGCAAATATAGCACCGTTACATTAAAATAAAACTATTTGTTAAAATATTTTCTTTCCTGTTTTAAAACAAACGAATATTGACATCAATCAAAGAACTCGTCTTCCTCACGGGGAACCGCCGTAGCCGTTCCTTTCTCTTCATTGCATTGGTAGACCACCGCACCGACCGGCACCGGGAAAAGGTCGCTTTCACTCACGCCGAGCGAAGGATCGCCGTAAATTTTTTTCATGAATCCGGCAAAAATCGGCAATGCCACACGGGCACCGTCCCCGGCTCCGTTCAAGTGCACGCTGCGGTCCTCACCGCCAACCCATGCGCCGGCTACGATCTTCGGCGTCACGCCCATGAACCAGGCGTCGGAATTCTTCTGCGAAGTTCCGGTCTTACCGGCCATATCGGCTTTGAAACCGTACATCCAACGCAAGCGTCCCGCGGTTCCGGACGTAACGACATTCTTCATCATACCGAGCATCGTGAAAGCGGTCTGTTCGCTGATCGCATCCTGCAGAGCCGGAGCGAACGTAGCCAGTACGTTACCGTTACGGTCCTCGATCCGGGTCACGAAAATAGGATCGGTAAATACGCCCCGGTTTGCAAATGTCCCGTAAGCGCCGACCAGTTCGAACAGGGAGAAATCGGGCGTCCCCAAACAGAGCGAATAGACCGGGTCGATATAGCTTTTGATACCCATTTTGTGAATATAGTCGGCCACCGCCTGCGGCTGCCGCGCCTGCTTCATGATCCAGGCCGAATAGTTGTTGCGGCTGTTGGCCAACCCCCACCAGAGCGGCTTCAGCTCACCGGTATACTCGACCCGGCCCGCCTCCTTGGGCTGCCAGATCGTCCCGTTATCGGTTTCGATCGTCACGGGCAGATTCGGCACCAGCGTGCAGGGATCGTATCCGAGGTGCGCGATGGCAAAGGTATAGATGAACGGCTTGATCGTCGAACCCACCTGGCGCTTGCCCTGCTTGGCCATGTCGTATTTGAAATAGCGGTAATTCGGACCGCCGACGTAAGCTTTCACATATCCCGTCGAAGGGTCGATCGCCATGAACGATGCCCGGAGAATCTGTTTGTGGTAGAGAATCGAATCGTACGGGGACATGGTTGTATCACGTTCGCCCTTGTACGAGAAGACCTTCATTTTGACAGGTTTTTTGAATTCGGCCATAATCTCCTCGTCCGATGCCCCGTCGTTTTTGAGTGCGCGGTAACGGTCGGTCTGGCGCATCGCATTGCGCATGATGCGGTCGATCTCATCCTTGCCTATGTCGTTGAACAGGCGTTTGGTCGCCCGTACCTGACGGTCCATCGTAGGCTGGATCTCCTTGCTCATGTGAGCCACAAGCGCATCCTCGGCGTACTCCTGCATCGTCGCGTTGATCGTCGTATAAATTTTCAGACCGTCCCGGTAGAGGTTGTAGGGCGTGCCGTCGGATTTGACGTTCTTGACGCACCAGCCATACAACGGATTGGTATCCCACTGTTTAACGGCCTGATCGTAATCCCATTCGTTCAGGAACTGGTTGCGCGTGGGGCGCTTTGCGGTCATCACCATGCGCAGCATCTCGCGGAAATAGGTAGCCGTACCCTCGTTGTGCGATACCGGATGGTAGTCCAGGTCGATAGGCAGGGCCTGCAACGAATCGCGCTGATGGCGGTCGATATATCCCTGCTGCTTCATCCGCGCAATTACCAGGTTGCGCCGTGCGAGGGCCCGGTCGGGATTTTGCACCGGACTGTAACGGGTGGGCTTGTTCACGACTCCGACCAGCATCGCCGACTCCTCTGCGTTGAGTTCCGAGGGGAGTTTATTGAAGAAAGTGCGGGCGGCGGATTTGATGCCGTACGCGTTGCTGCCGTACTCCACCGTATTGAGATACATCGCTATAATCTCCTCTTTGGTATAGTTCCGCTCGAGCATGACGGCTGTAATCCACTCTTTGAGCTTCGAAATCACCAACTTCGATCCTTTCGAGATCGGATTGTTGTATGCCGCGGTATCGCGCGGGTAGAGGTTCTTGGCCAACTGCTGCGAGATCGTACTGCCGCCGCCCTGTCCGAACTGGGCCAGTGCGATCGTACGTACGGCCACACGCGCCAGGGAGATGAAATCTATACCCGAATGGGATTAATAACGCATGTCTTCGGTTGAGACCAATGCCGCAACAAGGCTCGGCGAAAGTTCGTCATAATCGCAGTAAGAGCGATTTTGCACGAAGAAACTGCCGATCATTTTACCGTCTTCCGAATAAATCTCGGTAGCCAGGTTACTTTTCGGGTTCTCCAGCTCCTCGAAAGTAGGCAACTTGCCGAACACGCCGATTCCGATCAACAACAGCAACAACAGGATCAGCGCCACAGGGGACGCGAGCAGGATCCAAAACCATTTTATCGCCTTGGGTGTCTGTAATTTGTCGATCAGTTTCTGGGCCATAACCGCATGTAAAGTTTTTCGGGGCAAAGTTACAATTTTAATCGGAATTACCGATAAAACGTGATTTGCTGCCGAGATATTTCATTCAACGGGCGCTACCCCTGTCCCGGAATTTGTTTATCTTTGTTCAATTCGTCAAAACCTCACCTAAACCAGACACCGATGAACCTTGCCAAACTCTCCCTGGCAGCGATTTTCTGCCTGTCAACCTTTACCGCCCGCCCGCAGACGCAAGAGGCTCCCAAGCCCGTCCATCCCGAGAAATGGAGCGATATTGAAAACTACATCCGTGACAACTGGAACGACTTTGTCGACACCATGCCGTCGCTGCCCAAACCTTATTGTTACGCACTAAACCCCGGAACGCTATACTATTGGGACCTCTATTTTATCAACGAAGGGCTGATGCGGCAGGGATTTTTCGAACAGGCCCGCAACAATGTCGACAACTTCATCTACGAGGTAGAGAAACTCGGTTTCATTCCCAACGCGAATGGGTGGGGCGAAGACCGCAGCATGACTCCCTATTTCGGCATGATGGTGAGCAGCTACTACGACAAAGCCCCGGAAAAGGACACCGCATGGCTGCGCCGCGCCTACAACGCCGTGCTGAAAGAATACGAGTTCTGGACCAATACGAACGGCAATACGATTGAAGACCATTCGACCCCGGTCGAAGGATTGCAACGCTACGGACACCATTCCGATTCGGCCACGCTGGTCAGCTTTTACGACAAAGTGTTGCAGGGACGCTTCCACCTCGAAAAAAATGTGCCTGCGAGCGAAAAGATCCGCATCGCGGGCCATCGACTCGCCGAAGCCGAAACGATGGATTTCAACCCGCGTTTCGAAGGGCGGTGCATGGATTTCATTCCGGTAGACCTGAACTCGAACCTCTACCAATACGAGAAAGAGCTCGGCCGGCTCGAACGCGAACTGGGCATTTCCGACGGCCGCGCCTGGGAAAAACGCGCCGACAAACGTGCGGCGCTGATCCGCAAATACCTGTGGAGCGACCGGCGGGGACTTTACCTCGATTACGATTTTGTCAATAAGCGCCACAGTCCCATTGCCTCGGTCATCACCGTCATGCCGTTATACTGGGGTTTCGCATCGAAGCAGGAGGCAGCGCGGATCGTGGAAAACCTGCCGATGTTCGACTCCCCGGGCGGACTGGTCGTCTGCGAGCGTTCCGAGCAGCCGATCCTCTACCAGTGGGGCGACGGGGCGGTATGGGCCCCGGTACAGTTCCTCGCGATGGGTGCGCTCGAAAATTACGGTTATGACGCTGCCGCGCAACGCATAGCCCTCAAATGGCTCAACACCGTTACTTCGAATTTCCTGGATCCGCAACCGGCTACGCACCGGCCGTTCAAATACGGAGACGGCACGCGTCATCCGGGATTCCTCTACGAAAAATACACCCGCGACGGACAGATCAACGACAGCGAATACC
>ENA-ORIC01001704-ORIC01001704.1-human-gut-metagenome-genome-assembly--contig:-NODE-1704-length-20091-cov-3.236235_pt1 | contig 20091 bp, 13 predicted proteins | sample MGYA00243023_ERZ508732 | MGnify/ENA primary metagenome ERZ508732 (study PRJEB26277, sample SAMN04329767) | human gut metagenome | biome: human-associated habitat | host: Homo sapiens | place: USA...
GGCAGCACTTCCGCATGGTGCGCCGCCGCGACGGCCACGTGCTCGATTTCGATCTCGACCTGCTGGGCGAGTACCAGTGCCGCAATGTCCTGACGGCGCTGGCTACGCTCGACTTGCTGCACGAACAGACGCCGCTGACGATCAGCCGCCGCGCCTTCGTCGACGGCGCGGCGAGCGCCGCCCGCACGACCGCGCTGCAAGGGCGTTGGCAGTCGTTGGGCGAGCGGCCCAAAGTGTTGTGCGATACGGGGCATAATGCGCACGGACTGGCCTATGTGGCCGAACAGCTGCGCCGCTCGCACGAAGGCGGCCGTCTCTACTGCGTCGTGGGCTTTTCGGGAGACAAGGACATCGACGCCATTCTGGCGCTGTTGCCGCGCGACGCCTACTATCTCTTTACGCAGGCGGCCAGCGAACGGGCGCTTCCGGTGTCGGAACTGGCCGCCCGCGCTGCGGCGGCGGGTCTCGACGGCGAAGCGGTCGCAACGGTTCCCGAGGCCGTGACCAGGGCGAAGGCGCTCGCCGCTCCCGCCGACACGATCTTCATCGGCGGTTCGACCTTCGTCGTGGCCGAGGTGTTGTGACCCGTTTTCGTACCGCCGCCGGCGGGAATGAGAGAAGAGGCGCCCGAAACTGATCGGGCGCCTCTTCGGTCGTAAATGGCTGCGGAGACCTACTCCTCGTCGGTGTCGGTGTACTCTTTGAGCAGTTTGGCCTGCACGTCGGCGGGCACCTGTTCGTAGGAGGAGAAACGCATCGTATAGGTCGCCGCCCCCGACGTGAGCGACGAGAGCGTCGTCGAATAACGATAGAGCTCGGCCAGCGGCACGCGGGCGTTCAGACGGTCGAATCCCTTGTCCGAGTTCATGCCCTCGATCATCGCGCGGCGGTTTTGCAGGTCGCTCATCACGGCGCCCATGTATTCGCTCGGCGTCAGCACCTCGATGCTGTAAATCGGTTCCATGATCTTGGGGCCCGCATTGCGGAACGCCTCCTTGAAGGCGTTGCGGGCCGCCAGCTTGAACGAGATTTCGTTCGAATCCACCGGGTGCATCTTGCCGTCGTAGATCACTACGCGGATGTCGCGGGCGTAGGAACCCGTCAGCGGGCCTTCGTCCATCTTCTCCATGATGCCTTTGAGGATCGCCGGCATGAAGCGCGCGTCGATGGCACCGCCTACGATCGAGTTGTAATACTGCAACTTGCCGCCCCACGGCAGGTCGTACTCCTCCTTGCCCTTGATGTTGACCGTGATGTCGCCCTTGCCCGGAATCTTGTAGCTCTTCGGTTCGGGAATCCCTTCGTAGTAGGGTTCGATCACCATGTGCACCTCGCCGAACTGGCCCGATCCGCCCGACTGTTTCTTGTGGCGGTAGTCGGCCTGCGCCACTTTGGTGATGGTCTCGCGGTAGGGGATTCGCGGCGCGATGTACTCGATCTCCATCTTGTTATCGGCGGCCAGGCGCGCTTTGAGGATGTTGAGGTGGTGCTCGCCCTGGCCTTGTATGATCGTTTGTTTCAGCTCCTTGGAATATCCGACCAGAATCGTCGGGTCTTCGTACTTGGCGTCGTTGAGCAGTTTGCCCAGCTTCTCCTCGTCGGCCTTGACCTTGGGCTGTACGGCGGCGCGGTAACGCGGTTCGGGGAATACGATCGGGGTGATCGTCACGGGTGCGGAGGGTGCCGCGAGCGTGTCGTTGGTGCGCGTGCCTTTCAACTTGACCGTGCAGCCGATGTCGCCGGCCGCCAGTTCGGTCACTTTGATGCGGTTTTTGCCCGCCACGGCGAAGAGCTGCGAAACCTTCTCCTTGTTGCCCGTGCGGGTGTTGAGCAGCTCCACGCCTTCGGTGAGTTTGCCGCGGATCACGCGCAGGTAGCTGATCTCGCCGATGTGGGGTTCGATCTGGCTCTTGAAGACGAACGCCACGGCCGGCTGCGTCTCGTCGGCGGCGATCTCCTCCCCCTCGGTCGAGAGGAATTTGGGCGCTTTGAGCGGCCCCGGAGCGACGTTGATGATGAACTCCATGAGGCGTTTCGTTCCGACGTCGCGCTTGCCGCTGGTGCAGAACAGAGGCATGACTTCACGCCGCGAGAGACCGATTTTGAGTCCCGAACGGATGTCGTCCTGCGTGAGCGTCCCCTTTTCGAAATAGAGCTCCATGAGCGCCTCGTCGTTCTCGGCGGCCATCTCCACCAGTTCGCGGTTCAGCTCCGTGGCGCGCTCCATCTCCTCGGCCGGAATATCGAGCTCCTCGCGCGTGCCGTTCTCGTCTTTGAAGCGGTAGAGTTTCATCATCAGCACGTCGATGAAGGCGTTGAAGCCCGGCCCCTGGTTGACGGGGTACTGCACGATGACGGGTTTCACGCGCGATGCGGCGCGGATGCTCTCGACCGTCCCCTCGAAGTTGGCCTTCTCGGCGTCGAGCTGGTTGATGACGCCGATGAGCGGTTTCGACAGTTCGCGCGAATAGCGCGCCTGAATCTCCGAACCGACTTCCCAGCCGTTCTGGGCGTTGAAGACCATTACTCCCACGTCGCCCACCTTGAAGGCCGAGAAGAGGCTGCCGCAGAAGTCGTCCGATCCCGGACAGTCGATGATGTTGAGCTTGCGTTCCATGAACTCCGTGAAGAGGATCGTGGAGTAGATCGAGCGTTTGTATTCGTGTTCGATGTCGGTGTTGTCCGACAGCGTATTGTTCGTTTCGACGGCGCCCCTGCGGTCGATGACCTTCCCCTCGTAGGCCATTGCTTCGGCGAGGGTGGTTTTTCCGGAGCCGGGGGCGCCGATCAGGACGATGTTCTTGATCTCTTTCGCTGAGTAGTTTTTCATATCGAGAAGTTTTAAGGTTTTTCCTGTTTTTCGGATTATAAATATATGAAAAAATCCGCAAAATCAAGTGCGGAGGGTGAAAAATTTATAAATTTTATCAATATCTTAGAATCGCTCTGCGGCTCGGCCGCGTTTTTGATCGGAAGCACGGTCGGGAGGTCGTGCTTTTGCCGTCGGGCGGGGTGCGATTGTTGATAAATGATTGAAAACTTTGTGCCGCCGGACGAATATTTTCGGGCGCCGGAATCTATCTTTGCCATGAAACAACCGGCCTGGCGCCGCACCGGTGCATCGCGTGCAGGGTCTTCATTGCAGGTTTCCCTTCCCGACGGGGGATTCGGAGGATGTGTCAATCATGGAATTTGGCGTTCGTCGGAAGACGCCGTAAGTTAGGAAGGACGTAATTTCATCGTTGATAAAGCCTCGGTTCATACATATTTTAATTACGTCTTTCCTACATGGAGTTATGGCTGAGAACAAAAATTTAGGTATCGATCTCGAACTGGACGAGACGGTCGCGCAGGGCAACTACTCGAATCTCGCCATCATCGCGCATTCCACTTCGGAGTTCATCATCGATTTCGCGGCTGTCATGCCTGCCGTTCCCAAAGCGAAGGTCAAGAGCCGCATCATCCTCACGCCGGAACATGCCAAGCGCCTGCTGATGTCGTTGCAGGAGAATATCGTCCGTTACGAGAGCGTGCACGGTCAGATCGTCATTCCTACGCCGCAGCATACGGGCGACCAGTTCGGCGGCAAGATCGGCGAAGCCTGACCTTCTCGCTTTCCAGCCTTTCGTCGTACGGCGTCGTGCGGTGCTGGGGTCCGCACTCGCTTCGGACAGGGGCGTGCGTCGTTTCGCACTGCTGTCCGCAGCGGCCGCCGAAGCGCGGCGCGGATGCTTTCCCTTTGGGAGACCTGGGCGGGGACTAAACGAAATGCGGGGCGACGGGACCTCCCGCCGCACCGCATATTCACGTTCGGGCGGTATGCGCTCAGGCGCGGAGCCGTATGCGTTTGGCCTCGCAGGCTTTGTCCACCTCGATCTCGAAATCCGACAGTACGTTCATGTAGTTGATGAAGGCTTCGTAGGGCGATCCGTAGGGGTTGAAATAGGAGTGCACGTCGCCGTCCGACAACCATTTGGTAGCCATGTAGTAGAAGTGGTCGGAAGTTTGGAGGAAGTTCCACACGTAGTCGAAATCCTTGTTTTTTAACGCCTTGATCTTATCTCTCAGGCCGTATAGCTTCGTGAAGGCTTCGTTTTGCAACTCGTTGCCCAGCCATGCCGTGACGTCGCGCTCCTCGTCGGCCCACGACATCACGTGCGGGCAGTGGAGCACCGCCACGGGCTGGTACTTCTTCGCCGCCTCGCTCACGGTGGCGAATTCCAGCTTGCGTGTGGCCAGTGCCGCTTTGGGCAGCGCCTTCATGAAATCGAAGATGCCCGTCGAAGCCTTCTGGTGCTCGCCGAAGGTCTCGTAGTCCATGAAGAGGTTCACCACCTCGCCCACCGTATCGTCCGAGGCGATCCAGCCGGCGAACTTGTCGGCCGTCAGCGGCCATTCGTTCCAGCTGCGGTTCGAGAAACGGAAGGCGATGTCGTCCGACAGCTTGTAGTTGCGCAGCAGCACGTGCAGTTTTTGATTCAGTGCGTTGGCATAGACGTAGTTGGGCGATTTCCAGCCCAGCACGTGTTTGGCGCCTTCGGCCAGGATGGTCTTGAACCCCATCTGGGCGACCGTTTCGCCGATTTGGTCGGAGTAGATCAGCTCCGTGTTTCGGAAGGCCGTGGGTTTCATCCCGAACTCCTTGCGCACGAGGGCCGTATGGAGTTTCACCTGCTCCTCGAAATCCTCCTTCGAGCGGAGTGATGCCAGCGAGTGGGAGTAGGTCTCGGCCAGGAACTCCACGCATCCCGTGGCAGCCAGTTCGCGGAACGAGTCGAGCACTTCGGGCGCATAGGCTCGGAACTGTTCGACGGCCGACCCCGTGATCGAGAACGAGCAGCGGAATTTGCCCTTCTGCTCCTTGATGAGGTTCAGCAGCAGGGCGTTCATCGGCAGGTAGCACTGCCGCGCCACTTTTTGCAGGATGGCGTGGTTGGTCAGATCGTCGAGGTAGTTGTGATCCACGCCCATATTGAAAAACCGGTAGGTTTTCAGCCGCCAGGGCTGATGAACCTGAAAATAGAAACAAATCGTTTTCATGGTGATATGTCGTTTGTGTTGTTATTCCCGTTGGCGTGCGGCCGCCTCGTCGATGACCGCCTGATAGACCGCCTTGATCTTCGCGGCAGCGTTGTCCCATTTGAGTCCGGTCACCTCGTCGAGCCCCTTCTCGGCGAACATCTTCGCCAGCGCGGGATAGGTAATCAGGGCATAGATCGCATCCGACAGGGCGTCCACGTCCCAATAGTCGACTTTGAGCGCGTAGTCGAGCACTTCGGCCACGCCGCTCTGCTTGGAGATGATGACCGGCACGTTCGAGCGCATCGCTTCGAGCGGCGAGATGCCGAAGGGTTCCGACACCGAGGGCATCACGTAGACGTCCGACAGCTGGAACATGCGGTGCACATCCTCGCCGCGCAGGAATCCCGTGAAGTGGAAGCGGTCGGCGATGCCGAGGCGCGCCACGCGGCGGATGACGTGGTTCATCATATCGCCCGAACCGGCCATCACGAAGCGCACGTTCGGCACCCGTTTGAGCACCTTGGCGGCCGCCTCGACGAAGTAGTCGGGCCCCTTCTGATAGGTGATGCGCCCCAGGAAGGTGACGATCTTGTCCCCGACGCCGCGTTCGGGGGCGGCGCACTCCGCCTCGGCGAACCGCACGGCGTTGTGCACCGTCACCACCTTTTCGGCCGGAATGCCGTAGCGGGTAACGATGATGTTGCGCGTGAGGTTCGACACGGCGATCACACGGTCGGCGGCCTCCATGCCCGCGCGTTCGATGGCATAGGTCTGCGAATTGATGTTCTCGCCGCTGCGGTCGAACTCCGTGGCGTGCATGTGCACGACCAGCGGTTTTCCGGAGACCCGTTTGGCGGCGATTCCGGCGAAGTAGGTGAGCCAGTCGTGGGCGTGGATCACGTCGAACTGCCCCGCCAGATCGCGGGCCACCTGCGCGGCCACCATCGCATAGCGCGCCACCTCCTCCATGAGGTTCGCGCCGTATTTGCCCGAAAAGGTGTAGCGCTGCTTCCAGAGGTCGGTCGTCTCCCACGTCTTGTGTCCCGTGCGGACGTACTCGTCGTGATAGGACTTGTACTCTTCGGGCGAGACGTAGGGGACCATGTTCGAGTCGATGCGGATGAACGACATCTTCTTCCACAGCTCCTCCGTATCGCCGGAGGCGGCGCCGAAGAGCGTCTCCACGTCGCTGGCGTTGACCACGCGCACATAGTTCTGGTCTTCGTCTCCGGTGGCACGGGGCATGACGAAGGTCACGTTGACATCGTTTCGCGCCAGCCCGCGCGTCATGCCGTAGCAGGCCGTACCCAGACCGCCTGCGATATGAGGGGGAAATTCCCATCCGAACATTAACACTCTCATGGCTGACTATTTTTTGACGGTTTTACGTTCTGTTTTGCGCGTTCCGTTCCCTTTGGCCGGGGCTTTGGGGCGTTTCGCGGGTTTCGCCTCTTCGTCCGCCGCCTCCGTCGCCGTGCGGGGTTTCGCCGCACCGGCCGCTCGGCGGGAGCCTGTTTTCGGGGCGGCCTTCTCCCTCTTCTTCCGCCATGCGGGGTCGAAGCGCTCCATGAGCCGGTAGAGTTCCAGCACGGCGCCGACGCTCCACGCATAGGAGATCGCGCTTTTAGGGGCGAAGGGCGGGTCGGCGTCGTACATCTTCGAGATCGAACCGATGCCGTGGCACTGGATGTCCTCGTCGAAGTCGGCGAGGAACCGCTCGACTTCGGGTGTGCAGTCGGCGCCGGTGAGCGCATAGCGGGCCTTGACGTAGAAGGGCAGCGGCCATACCCACACCGTACCGTTCATCGCGGCATGGGAGCGCATCCGGTCGTCGCCGGCGTAGGAGCCGTTGTAGAGCGGATTCTGCGGCGAGAGCGAACGCAGCCCCTTCGGGGTGAGCAGGTATTGGCGGACGATGCGCAGCACGGAGATGAGCTGCTCCTCGTCGAGCATCGTGTAGTTCAGGCCGCAGGCGACGACCATGTTGGGGCGGATGAAGCGGTTGGTCTCGGCGTCGTTTACGAAATCGGCCAGGTATCCCTCTTCCGGAAGCCAGAATTTTTCCAGAAACGACGCCTTGGTCTGCGCCGGAGTCTCCTTCCATTCGGCGGCGAACGCCTTGTCGCCCGCCTCTTCGGCCAGTGACAGCGCATAGCTGACGGCGTTGTACCACAGGGCGTTGATCTCGACCTGATACCCGTTGCGAGGGGTGACGGGCCGCCCGTCCGCATAGGAATTCATCCATGTGAGCGCCACGTGCTCGTCCGACGCCCAGACCAGTCCGTTGCCGTGCAGCGCCACACGGCCGCCGATGCCGCGGCGGTAAGCCGCGAGGATCGACTTCATCGCTTCGCCGTAGCGGCGCCAGATCTCGCGGCTGCCGATCTCGGATTCCAGTTCCTGCAATGTGTAGAAGAACCACAGCGGGGCGTCGGCTTCCTGCGCGGCCGATGCCGAACCGGCGAAATCGCCGTCGCGGAGCGTGCGGCACACGCTGTCCAGCACGTCGATGCAGTCCTCCTTGTGATCCTGTTCGAGCGTGATGCCCGGCAGCGACATGAAGGCTTCGCGGGCGATCTGCGCCGTGAGCCACGGATAGCCGGCCATCACCTCCGTGCGGCCGTCGGGGCGCCGGATGACGAACTGCCGGGCCGAGTGGCGCAGCAGGCTGTGGAAATCGATCTTGTGGGTGCGGCGTGCCAGCGCGCGGTCGAACAGCGCGCCGATCTCGGCCGACGAGGCCATCTCTTCGACCGACGCCGAGAAGATCACGCTCTGTCCCTACGACAGGGGCAGTTCGAAATAGCCCGTCGTCAGCAGGTCTTCGTACCCGTCGTAGCCGCGGGCCAGCTCCTGCGGGTATTCGAATCCGTAGTACCAGTCGGGTGCGGCCACGAATTCGGCGTCGGGCCGGTTCGTTTGGAGGTAGAGCCACGGATAGCCTTCGTAGAGGCGGTTCTTCACGCCGCCCTGCACGGGGTAGGAGCGACCGTTGGCCTCCATGTTGGCATGGGTCAGCGCCTCCTTCTCGCGATAGGCGAAGAAGGGCCGCAGCCGCAGGCGGATGTCGGCCGGCGAGTCGAGCAGCGTGTAGCGGATCATCAGCTGCGTGCGCTTGTGAATCCACAGCAGCTCCTTGCGCAGGATGACGCCGCCCACGCGGTAGGTGATCGTCGGGGTCGGCGTGTAGGCGAAGTCGGTGATGTACTTGTGGCCGCGCGGTTCGTAGACGCCGCGGAAACGGTGGATGGCCAGATTGAACGACTGATCGTGCTGGACGATGGTCTCGTCGAGCGACGACAGCAGCACGCAGGTCTGGTCTCCCCTGCCGATCGGGGCGACCATCAGACCGTGGTACCTGCGCGTATTGCAGCATACGATCGTGGTGCTCATGTAGCCGCCGCGGCGGTCGGTCGAGAGCACCTCGCGTTGCAGCGAATATTCGAGGTTACCCAGTTCGTTCTTGTCGAAAGTAAGTGCAGACATGGTTTATGTTGTGATAGTTAGGATCGTTTCAGTAAAGTTATTGAAAAATATCCGGTTTTCCAACAACGAAAACGTAAAAATCGCAGCCTCGCACTCCTCCGTCCTTTCGGGGCGGCACCTTCCCGGCTCAAACGGGTTGCCGAAATTTTGCGTTTGCGGTCCGCAGACCCTCCGGCGCCGGAAACGACGCCGGAGGAGCGGTCCGGAAGTCTCTTGCGGCGGCGACCGCGTCTACGCCCACTTCACCAGCGCGAAATCCATGCGGTGCGGCAGATGCGGGTTCGAGGGGTAGATGCGCAGCGCCACGTCGAACGACCCCGAGCGGCCCGAACGGTAGTCGAGCGCGTAGGTGACGGTCGTCCCCTCGACGGCCGTGCGTTCGAGCGGTACGGTTTCGATCACGTTGACCGGCTGGCCGTACTCGATCTGCTTGGCCACGACCAGCTCGGCGCCGATGTCTTCGGGACGGAGGTCGGCCACGTCGATCTTGATCTCGAAGGGGTAGTGCTCCCCGACGAACATCGCTTCGCGGTCGATCTTCGCCTGCTTGACCTCGACGATGCGCACCTTGTCCCACGCGGCCGAGATCCGGCGTTTCCATGCCGCGATTTCGCGCGCCAGCATGTAGTCTCCCGCGACGATCTCGTGCCGGCGTGCCGCCAGCTTGCCGTAGAAGCGCTCCTCGTAGTCGCGCATCATGCGGTTGGTCGTGAAGTTCGCCGCGATGTCGGCCACGCACCGTTTGACGGATTCGACCCAGTCGCGCGGGATATTCTGTTCGTCGCGCTTGTAGTAGAGCGGTACGATCTGCTCCTCGATCGTGTTGTAGATCATCTCCGCGTCCAGTTCGTCCTGGAACCGCTGGTCGGCGAAGGTCCGTTCCATCGGCAGCGCCCAGCCGGCGCCCTCCTTGTAGCCCTCGACCCACCAGCCGTCGAGCACCGAGAATTGCAGCACGCCGTTCATGACGCACTTCTCTCCCGACGTACCCGACGCTTCGAGCGGGCGGGTCGGCGTGTTGAGCCACACGTCTACGCCCTGCACCATTTTTCGCGCCAATTCCATGTCGTAGTTTTGCAGGAAGAGAATTTTCCCGACGAATTGCGGCATGGCCGCCACCTCGACGATGCGTTTGATGAGATCCTGCCCCGGCTTGTCGTTGGGGTGCGCCTTGCCCGCGAAGATGAACTGCACGGGACGCTCCTTGTTGTTGACGATCGCCGACAGGCGGTCGAGGTTCGTGAAGAGCAGGTAGGCGCGCTTGTAGGTGGCGAAGCGGCGTGCGAAGCCGATCGTCAGTACGTCGGGTTTGATCCCCTCGACGATCTGCACCATCTGGCGCGGCGAGTCGATGCGCACCTGGGCGGGGTCGCTGTACCGTTTGCGGATGTGATCCACCAGCTTGCGTTTGAGGAAAATGCGCTCCTGCCAAAGTTCGGCGGCGGGGATGTCGTGCACCTTCTGCCAGGCGGGGATGTCGTAGTCGTGCCCAGAAAACCCTTCGGGGAAGTAGCGCATGTAGAGCCGCCGCAGATTGGAGGCGCACCACGTGGGGAAGTGTACGCCGTTGGTGACGTAACCGATGTGCAGCTCGTTCTTGAAGTAGCCGGGCCACATGTTGCCCAGGATGTCCTTCGACACCTCGCCGTGGAGCCACGACACGCCGTTGACCTCCTGCGAGAGGTTGCACGCCAGCACCGACATCGAGAAGCGCTCTTCGGGGTCGTTGGGGTTGGTCTTGCCCAGATTGATGAACTGTTCCCACGTGATGCCCAGCACGTCGGGGTAGTGGGCGAGGTATTGGCGGATCATCGACTCGGGGAAGGCGTCGTGGCCGGCCGGCACGGGGGTGTGGGTCGTGAAGAGCGACGACGAGCGGACTACTTCCAGCGCTTCGGAGAAGGTGAGCTTGCGGCGCACCAGATCGCGGATGCGCTCGATGCCGATGAAGGCCGCATGGCCCTCGTTGCAGTGGTAGACCTCCTGCTTGATGCCCATGGCCCTCAGGGCGCGGATGCCGCCCAGGCCGAGCAGCAGCTCCTGTTTGAGCCGGTTCTCCCAGTCGCCGCCGTAGAGGTAGTGGGTGATCTGACGGTCTTCGTCGAGATTGGCTTCGTAGTCGGTGTCGAGCAGGAAGAGGTCGGTGCGGCCGACCTGGCATCGCCAGACGCGGGCCGAGAGCGTACGCCCCGGCAGGGCGATCTGTACGGTCGTCCAGTTGCCCAACTCGTCGCGCACGGGCGAAATCGGCAGCTTCGAGAAGTTCTGCGCCTCGTAGGTCGCCTCCTGCGCCCCCTGCGCCGAGAGCCGCTGCGTGAAGTAGCCGTAACGGTAGAGCAGCCCCATGGCAACCATCGGCACGTTCTTGTCCGACGCCTCTTTGAGGTAGTCGCCGGCGAGGATGCCCAGGCCGCCCGAATAGATCTTCAACGACGAGTGCAGTCCGTATTCCATCGAGAAGTAGGCGATCGTCGGCGCCTTCGGATCGGGTTTTTCGCTCATGTATTCGTTGAACATGGCGTAGACGCCGTCGAGCATCGCAAGGAACGAACCGTCCTGTTCCAACTCCTGCAACCGTTCGAGCGGCAGCCGGTCGAGGAATACGATCGGGTTCTTCTCGCACTCCGACCACAACTTCTGGTCGATGTACTCGAACAGGTCGCGGGCGCCGCTGGTCCAGCTCCACCAAAGGTTGTGCGAGAGCACTTCGAGGGCGTGGAGACGCTTGGGAAGCACCTTCTCGACCATCACGCGGTTCCAGTGCGGTTTTTCGGTGATGAGCTGCTGCCGCACGAAATTGATCTGTTCGGTCGTACCGCCTCCGTCGTTGAGCACCGCACGGTTGGTACGGGTCACCGAACGTTCGATCGCTTCGGAATAGGCTTTTTCGTAGGCTGCGTAGAGTTCGCTCCACAGGGCCGTGCGCGACAGTTCGGCGGCGGCGTTGCGGGCGATTTCGACCTCCTGCGGGGTATATTTGGTGAAATGCAGCAGCGCCTTGGCGATTTCGCGAGCCGCTTCGGCGTAGTTGTCGTCGTTGCGTGCGACGAGCGTCACGCCCTCGTGTTCGCCCTGAGAACCGGCCCAGAGTCCGAATCCGGCCAGCGTGGTGGTGAGCGTCGGTACCGAGAAGGCCGTCGATTCGAGCGGCGTGTATCCCCACGGCTCGTAGTACGAGGGGAAGAGCGTCATGTCCATTCCCACCAGCAGTTCGTAGTAGCTCTTGTCGAAGATGCCGTCGCGGCCGTTGAGGTAGGTGGGAACGAAGACCACCTTCACCTTCGACGACGGGTTGGCCAGCACGCTGCCGGCGATCGAGTTGAGGATCTGATCCCATTCGGGATGTTCGAGGTAGTGGGTGCAGAAACGGTTCTGCTTGGGATCGATCGGGCTGTTTTCGTCGGCCAGATGCGCCTGCAAATCCTTGCGGGGGCCGGTCGTGGCGGACGGTACGGTGATGTAGACCAGCACCTCGCGGTCGAGGGCGTCCGTTTCGGCGAGCTGTTTCAGGGCGTCGAGGAAGAAGTCGATGACTTTGTTGCGGAATTCGTACCGGCCGCTCGTGCCGACGATCAGGGGTTCGCCGTCGAATTTGCAGCTCAGCGTCGCCTCGGCCGTGCGGATCATCGCGCGGCGTGCCTCGGCCCGTTTTTCGTCGAACTCCCTGCCGTTCCACACGAAGTCGTCCTCGAAGCCGTTGGGGGTGACGACGTCCACCGTGCTGCCCAGCAGGCTCTCGCATTCGCGGGCGGTGATTTCGCTCACGGTGCAGAACACGTCGTGTTCCTGCGAGGCGATCTTCTCGATCGAGTGTTTGGCCACGACGTTGAACTGGCGCGCCAGTTCGCCGGCGTTGAGCCGCCCCAGATCCTTGTAGAGCGGCAGCCCGTTGCCGGCCACGCAGCGGCCCGTCACCGTGGCGTGGGTCGTGAAGACCGTGGCCACGTAGGGCGAGTACTTGCGCAGGTAGAGTCCGCCGGCGGCGGTCATCCACTCGTGGAAGTGGGCCACCACCTTGTCCGTCGAGGCGCAGAAGTTCTCCACGTAGGAGGCGATGACCTGTCCGGCCGCGTGGCCGAAGAGCACCGGCTCGATGTAGTCCCACTGTCCTGAGATCGAGTCGACGTGGTAGGTCTCCCACAGGAATTTCAGGATGTCGTCCTTCTTCGGGAAGAGCGACGTATAGTCGACCAGCACCGCGATCGGACGGCCGACGACGCGCCAGCGGCCGATGCGGATGCGGATGCCGTCGTTGTAGACGCTCTGGCGCCACGCTTTGAGCAGCTCGTCGTCCTCCTCGAATTCGGGATTGTCGCCTTCGCGCTGGATGTCGGGGCCGATGAGCAGATAGTTGTCGCCCAGTTTGCTTTCGACGGTGCGGGCCTTGGTCGAAACGACGGTGTGGATGCCGCCGACTTTGTTGCAGACCTCCCAGCTCACCTCGAAGAGGTAGTCGGGCGTCAGCAGTTCGTTTTCGTTCATATCTTGTCGGATTTTTGATAATTCGGTTCGTACCTGCGGTCGACAGGAAGGTGTTTCACCTGCAAAGGTACTGGCGAATGATCTATATTTGCAAATTCATAAAAATATTTAATAATAACTTAACCTTAACATTCCCAGAACAGAGCGGCGATCACGGCGTCCGACAGCAAAAACCGTTCGGCGGGGATCGCCAGCTGTCCGTCGCGCAGGGTGGCGTCGCCCGCGTCGAGCCACGGGCGCGCCGCGTCGAGCAGGGTTTCGAGCCGTGCCGGCCCGAACCGTCGCCCGATCGCCTTCGTATCGAGCCCTTCGGCCGTGCGAAGCGCCGTCATCACGGTCTCGTTGTAGCGGTCGCGTTCGGTCAGGCGCTCCGATTCGTAGCGGTCGCCGCCGGCCAGGTAGCGCCCGATGTCGGCGACGGCCCAGCGCCGGCATTCGCCGTCGAACGAATGTGCCGCAGGGCCGATTCCCAGATAGGGGTCTCCGCTCCAATAGGCGCTGTTGTGGATCGCCCGGCGGCCGGGCAGGGCGTAGTTCGAGACTTCGTAGTGCTCGAATCCGGCGTCGCGGAGCGTGCGGTGCACCGTGAGGAACTCCTCTTCGCTCGTCTCTTCCGTCACGGGGGAGAACCTGCCCTGCGCCATGCGGCGGCCGAAGGCCGTCTGCGGCTCTACGGTCAAATGGTATGCCGAAACGTGCTGCACGCCCAGCGCGACCGTTTCGCGCAGATTGCGTGCGAGCGTCGCGGCGCCGAATCCGGGTACGCCGAAGATCAGGTCGACGGTCACGTTGCCGAAGCCCGCCTCCTGCGCCTGTCGCACGGCCTTGCGCGCCGCGTCGGCCGTATGGCGGCGGTTCATCAGGCGCAGCTCCCCGTCGTCGAACGACTGTACGCCGATCGAGAGGCGGTCGACCCGCGTGCGGGCCAGCCGCCGCAGGTAGTCGGGCGTCAGGTCGTCGGGGTTGGCCTCGACGGTGCACTCTTCGAGGACCGTGCAGTCGAAGAGTTCGGCGGCGTGGGCGATGAACTCCTCCAACTCCTCGGGCGGCAGCAGCGAGGGGGTTCCGCCGCCGAAATAGATCGTGCGCAACTGCTCCGCAGGCAGGAATCCCGCTTCGCGGCGCAGTTCGTCGTGCATCGCCTCCACGACGGCCTTCATCGGCCGCAGGTCGGCCGACTTGTAGAAGTCGCAGTAGGCGCAGACACGCTTGCAGAAGGGGATATGGAGATAGAGTCCGGCCATTTTGACGTTTAATATTCTAACAAATCTAACGAAAAAAAACGGAAAAAATTGGACTGCCCGCCGAAAAAACGGAGGATTCGGTTTTTTCTTCCGACGGATGGGTCAATTCGTCCGGAGCGCGAGGTTGTTTAAAATTTTTATTAACTTTGCGCCGTCATGAAAACACAAGCGGAACTGACCGAGCTGCTCGATTTTATCGGCGAGTACGCCACCTACCTGCTGGGGTCGGGCGTGCATACCTCGCGCGTGGTGCGCAATGCGCGCCGTATCGGCGCCTCGCAGTCGGTCGACGTGCGGCTGACCACTTTCCAGCGCACGTCGATCCTGACCGTGCGCGAGGAGGGGAACCCGCAGGTGGTGACGCAGGTGGTCGAGATTCCGCACCTGCCGATCAGTTTCGAACGCAACTCCGACCTCAGTTCGCTGAGCTGGGAGGCCGTCGACCGGCGGCTGCCGCTCGATGTGATCCGCGAGAAGTTCCGCAAACTGACCGCAAAGCCGCGCATGGACCCGATGTTCGTGCTCATGGTCGTGGGGCTGGCCAACGCTTCGTTCTGCAAACTCTTCAACGGCGACTGGGTGGCCGTGGGGATCGTCTTCACCTCCACGCTGGCGGGCTTTTCGGCCCGGCAGCAGTTGACCAAAGCCGGCGTGAACCACTTCATCATCTTCATTCTCTCGGCCTTCGTCGCGTCGCTGTGCGCTTCGTCGGCGCTGCGCTTCGACTGCACGGCCGAGACGGCCATCGCCACGAGCGTGCTGTTCCTCGTTCCGGGCGTGCCGCTCATCAACGGCGTGATCGACATCGTCGAGGGGCACGTGCTGATCGGTTGCAGCCGTCTGATCGGCGCCCTGCTGCTGATCCTCTGCATCGCCGTGGGGCTGTCCGTCACGTTGTTAATGGTTAAGGGAAGCCTGCTATGATCGCTGCGGATATTTTCGTCGACGGGTTTTTCGCGGCTGTCGCGGCGATCGGGTTCGGGGCCATCTCCGACCCGCCCCTGCGGGCCTTCCCGTCGATCGCCCTGCTGGCCGCCGCAGGCCACGCCCTGCGTTTTGGCCTGATGACCTGCGCGGGACTCGACATTACCACGGCGACGCTCTGCGCCTCGCTGCTCATCGGACTGGGAAGCCTCTGGCTCGGCGGCCGGATCTACTGCCCGACCACCGTCCTCTCGATTCCGGCGCTGCTGCCGATGGTGCCGGGCATCTACGCCTACAAGACGGTCTTCGCCCTGATCATGCTCATGCAGCACACCGCCGAGAGCGATGCGGCGCGGCAGTATATGGATGCGTTCCTACTCAACGCGACGGTCACCGTCAGCGTCGTCTTCATGCTGGCCGTCGGTTCGACGGTGCCGATCTTACTCTTCCGCCGCCGCGCCTTCTCGCTCACGCGGCGCCGCAAACCCCGTAAAGCCTGATTGCATGGAGATTTTCTGGAATACCATCGCACGTTACAATGCCGCCACGTGGCCGTGGCAGATCGCGATCGTGGCAGCGGCGGCAGTGCTCACCGTCCTGCTCTACCTCCGCCCGACGCAGAATGTCAAACGGGCCATGAAACTCTTTCTGGCGGGTCTCAACGCCTGGATCGCCGTGGTTTACTATCTGGTCTGGTGCGGCCAGCGCAGCCACAGCGACGTGCTGGCCCTCTTCTGGGGGATCATGGCCGTGATCTGGCTCTACGACCTCTATGCCGATTTCACGCGCTTCGAGCGCACGAGCCGCCCCAACGGCTTCGCCCTGTTGCTCTACCTCATGCCGCTGGCCTATCCGCTCTTTTCGCTGGCTCGGGGGCTGTCGTTCCCGATGATGACCATGCCCGTGATGCCCTGTTCGGTGGCGGTCTTCACCATCGGTCTGATGCTGGCCTTCACGCACCGTATCAACATCTTCCTCGTGCTGTTCCTCTGCCACTGGGCGCTGATCGGGCTGGCGAAGGTCTACTTCTTCGGTATTCCCGAAGACTTCCTGCTGGCCGCTTCGACCGTGCCGGCGCTCTACCTCTTTTTCCGCGAATACATCGCCAAGAACCGCGAACTGCGCACCAAGCCCGACGCGCGGATGCTCAACGGGCTGTTGATCCTGCTCTGCATCGTCATCGGCCTTTTCTTCACCGCCACGCTGCTGCACCAGATCCGGCTCTACGTCTGACCGGACGACCGCCCCGCTTCTTCGGGAATCGATAGGCGGGATCGCGAAAAATTCGTAACTTTGTCGCCCGACAAGTACGAAACAGATGGAATCACCGATATTGCAGGGGCTCAACCCCGCCCAGCGCGCCGCCGTCGAGGCCTACGACTCCGCGTCGCTCATCATCGCCGGAGCCGGTTCGGGCAAGACGCGCGTGCTCACCTCGCGCATCGCCTATATGATCCAAAAAGGAATCAAACCCAAAAATATTTTGGCAACGACATTTACGAATAAAGCAGCGCAGGAGATGCGTGAGCGTATTGTCAAAATGATTCCAGAACATTTGACCGAGGGTCAAGCTCGCCATATTTGGATGGGTACCTTCCACTCGATCTTCGCCCGCATCCTGCGCACCGACGCCGAGCGGATCGGCTTTCCGACGAACTTTACGATCTACGATGCGTCCGATGCCAGGAACCTCATCAAGACGATCGTCAAGGAGCTGAACCTCGCCGACGACAAGTACAAGCCCAACACGATCGCCTCGCGCATCTCGCAGGCCAAGAACGCGCTGGTCACCCCGGGCGCCTATCTGGCTAATTCGGCGCACGCCACCGAAGACCGGCGGGCGCAGATTCCCGAGTTCGGCAACATCTACAACCTCTACTGCCAGCGCTGCAAGCGCAACGGCGCGATGGATTTCGACGACCTGCTGTTGCAGACCAACATCCTGCTGCGCGACTGTCCCGACGTGTTGGAGCGTTATCAGGAGCAGTTCAAATATATTCTGGTCGACGAATATCAGGATACCAACTACGCGCAGTACATCATCGTCCGCCGCCTGTCGCAGCATCACGGCAAGGTCTGCGTCGTGGGCGACGACGCACAGTCGATCTACTCGTTCCGCGGCGCCAAGATCGAAAACATCCTCTCCTTCCAGCGCGACTATCCCGAAGCGAAAGTCTTCAAGCTGGAACAGAACTACCGTTCGACGCGCACGATCGTCGAGGCGGCCAACTCGGTGATCGTCCACAATTCGCGCCGCATGGAAAAGAGGTGCTTCTCGGAGGGCGACGAGGGCGAGAAGATCCGTGTGCTGAAAGCCTACACCGACCGCGAGGAGGCCGAGCTGGTCGTACAGGATCTGCGCGACAAGGTGCGCGCCACGGGCGATGCGTGGAACGAAGCGGCGATCCTCTACCGCACCAACAACCAGTCGCAGGCGCTCGAAGAGTCGCTGCGTCGTCGCGGCATTCCCTACCGCATCTACAAGGGGGCGTCGTTCTACGACCGCAAGGAGATCAAGGATATGCTGGCCTATATCCGGCTGGTGGTCAACCCGCGCGACGACGAGGCCTTCCGGCGCATCGTCAACTATCCGGCGCGCGGCATCGGCGACACCACCGTGCTGCGTATCGCCCAACTGGCGGCCGAGCGGGGCGTGTCGATGTGGGAGGCGGTCGACGCGCTGGTGGCCGAGCCTGTGAGCGATCCCGTGCAGCGCACGATCGTGCGCAAGGTCGCCGAGTTCGTGGCGCTCATCCGCTCGCTCTCGCTCGAACGTGCGCAGAAGGGACTCTACGACTTCGGTATGGAGGTGGCGTCGCGTTCGGGCATTCTGGCGCTCTTCCGCCGTGAGAACAGCCCCGAGGCTACTTCGGCGCTCGACAACATCGAGGAGCTGCTCAACTCGATGCAGCTCTTCAAGGAGCAGCGCGACGCCGAGATCCGCGGCGGCGAGGAGCTCGGGGAGGCTACCGTCGAGGAGTGGTTGCAGAGCGTGACGCTTACCACCGACATGGACAAGAAGGAGGACGCGGGCGACGACGACAAGGTGACGCTCATGACCGTCCATTCGGCCAAGGGGTTGGAGTTCAAATACGTCTACATCGTCGGGATGGAGGAGAACCTCTTCCCGTCGCAGCGGGCCGCCGAGTCGCCCGAGGGTTTCGAAGAGGAGCGGCGCCTGTTCTACGTGGCCCTCACGCGCGCCAAATGCAGTGCGGTGCTCTCCTATGCCGAGATGCGGTTCAAGTGGGGCAACATGGAGTTTTCGCGTCCGAGCTGTTTCCTGCGCGAGATCGACCCCCGCTATCTCGACGGTGCGGTCGGGGCCGGCCAGACGCCCGTGCGCGAAGAGGCCGCAGCCGGCGGCCGCACGGCGCTCGAAGAGCTGCGCCGGCGTTTCGACGTGCGTTATCAGCAACGGGCGGGCGGCAGCGGCAACCCCTCCTTCGGCGGTGCGAAATCTTCGTTCGGCGGACGGGGCGGAGCCTATTCCGGCGGTTCGCGGCCGGAGAGCGGCGCCCCTTCGTTCGGCGGGCAGGGCGGGACGGATTCCGCCTTCCGGCGTCCTGCGCTGCAACGCCCCGTTGTGCCGGAGAATTTGCGGCGGCTGGGCGGCGGAGCGGCACCCGCCGCAGGGAACGCCGCGGCGTCGGGCTATGCCGTCGGCGAGCGGGTCGAGCATCCCAAGTTCGGGTGCGGGGAGATCGTGCGTATCGAAACGCTGGCGGCCGATCATAAGCTGGTCGTCGTCTTCGAGGAGTACGGCGAGAAGACCCTGCTTGCGAAATTCGCCAAATTGACGAAACGATGATACCGGTTTTCGATCCTGCCGCGCCTGCGGCGTCGGGGTGCGTCGCGACCCCCCCCCTCGTATCGGTCTGCATGACCGCCTACAACCACGCGCCCTACATCGGCCGGGCGATCGAAGGGGTGCTGTCGCAGCGGACGACGTTCGCCGTGGAGCTGGTGTTGAGCGACGATTGCAGTCCGGACGGCACGGGTGCGATCTGCCGCGACTACGCCGCGCGTTATCCCGACCGCATCCGGTTGTTGACGGGGGATGTCAACGTGGGGATGCGCGCCAACTACCGGCGCACGATCGAAGCGTGCCGGGGCCGTTACGTGGCGATGTGCGACGGCGACGACTGGTGGTGCGACCCGCTCAAACTGCAACGGCAGGTCGAAGCGTTGGAGGCCGATCCCGCCTGCGGCATCTGCTATACGCGGGTGCGCTGTTATGCGCAGGAGGAGGGGCGTTACGTCGAGAACTACCCGATGGGGGCGGGTGCGACGACCTTCGAGGAGCTGTTGTTGAACAATACGATTCCCAATTGTGCGGCCGTCGTGCGGCGCGACCTGCTCGCGGGTTACTATGCCGATCCCGAACTGCGGCCGCTCGAACGGCCGTGGCCGCTGGAAGACTACCCGATGTGGCTCTGGATGGCGCCGCGCTGCACGATCCGGTTTCTGGACTGCGAGACGGCGGTTTTCCGCGTACTGTCCGACAGCGGCAGTCACCAGTCGTCGCTGGAGCGCCGGATCGTCTATTTCGATGCGATTTTCGACATCAAGTGCTGGTTCGACGCCCGCTACGGCGGCGGCCGTCAGCGGCGGCGGATCGCCAGGATGCGCATGGAATATATCCTCACGCTGATGAGGGATGCGGGCGGCGGTGCCTGTCTGCGCCGCTGGTGGCGCGACGTCCGTCGGGAACCCTCCCTGCTGTTCGTGTGGAGAGGGGGCGGAAAGCTGGTATGGAGTGCGCTCCGCCGCTCTGCCCGACATGAATTTTTGAATGGGAACAGATGATGAATGCCGAACCTCTCGTATCGGTCTGCATGACCGCCTACAACCATGCGCCCTACATCGGCCGGGCGATCGAAGGGGTGCTGTCGCAGCGGACGACGTTCGCCGTGGAGCTGGTGTTGAGCGA
>ENA-ORIC01001707-ORIC01001707.1-human-gut-metagenome-genome-assembly--contig:-NODE-1707-length-20083-cov-3.994652_pt1 | contig 20083 bp, 13 predicted proteins | sample MGYA00243023_ERZ508732 | MGnify/ENA primary metagenome ERZ508732 (study PRJEB26277, sample SAMN04329767) | human gut metagenome | biome: human-associated habitat | host: Homo sapiens | place: USA...
GACGTGTTCGTTTATCCCGATACGCATATTGTCGAGCACAAAGGCGAACGCCTTCGCTTTGATCACCGCGTGGTCGGTGTCCGGGAGCGCGTCGACATATTTTTCGAGCGCGTCACGCATTCCGGCGTCGTCAAGACCGCTGTCCTCCGGGCATTCCCAGCCGTGATAAGCCATGCGGCTGAAGGCGTCGAAGGGTCTGTCTGTCCTGTGATATTTGTTCTCAAGGTACGGAAGGTCTTTTTTGAGTTGTCCGAGCATAGTATCAAGTCCTTTTTTGATGGGATTCATGGCTCCCATCGGCATTTTCTGAGGTCGACGTGCGTCTCGTCCTTCATCGGGACGTCTTCACGTCTGAGAAGCTCCGCCTGAGCGCGCCAGAACGGGACAAGCCTGCCGGACGCGTTTACGACGCGGTGGCACGGGTAGTCGCCGTAGCGGTCGGCTTCGGACAGAATTTTTCCGACAAGGCGCGAATTTTTGTCCCTGCCGATGAGCTTCGCGATCTGCCCGTATGTGGCGCATTTTCCCTCGGGGATTTCCTCAACGACCGACAGAACCTCATAGATCAGTCTCTCGTCGGTCATTTCCGGTTGCCCGCGGATTGGTTGTGGTTCATTTGCCCGCCCTCCTTTTCTGCTTTATTATAGCACATCGGAGGGCGGAGGTCAAGCGGGAAGTTTATTCTTCTGTTATCTTGTTCATCTTTTCGATGAAGGCATCCTTCTTCTTTGCGATGGTGGACGCCCAGTTCGGGTTGTTGTCGAGGATGGCGCCGCGGAAATCGGCGGACGGCGTGCCGAGCTGGCTCGTGAATATCTCGCCCGGATCGTAGACTATCGAGTTTATTATCAGGTCGAACATCCGCGCGACGTTGTCGTCCTGTGAATAGCGGACTTTGAGCGACACTTCGCAGTACTCCGGAACGAGGGTGCGGTAGGATTCGCTCGAGAGCGCCTCGAGCACCGCTCCGGCGGCTTCGGCGTCCGCGGTCGTCACGGGGATCAGCGCGTTGCAGGTGCGCTGGAGCATCGTCGCGTAGTTCTCCTGCGTCTCATCCCACTTCGGATAGGGCAGCAGACCGTACGAGAAATCGATGGCGGGTATGATCGTCGCCGCGTCGGCGATCAGCCCGAAGCTGAACAGAGAGCGTCCCTCCGTGAATATCTTCGACGCGTAGTTTCCTCCGCCGGTCGATATCTGATATTCGGGATGCGTGTCGTCGTTGACGAACGCGACCTGTGTGTTCTCGTTGTCGTTTATGAACTGACAAAGTCTCGAGACGACGTCAGAGGCGCGCTCGCTGTCATACGTGAACTCGTATCCGGACGAGGTCTTCCTGAACATATCAATGTCGAACGCCTTGATGAAGCCGAGGTACTTGTTCATGTCACCGAAGGTCACGCCGTAGCGGTCGGACGCGTCGGCTTTCGTGTCGCCGTTCAGGTCGGAGTAGGTGTTCTTTGTCAGCTCGTCGAGCTTATCTATCGTCCATTTCCCGTCGTCAACGAGCGCGTACAGGTCTTCGGTCAGACCGAGCGAGGAATAAAGATCGGCGTTATAGTACATCGCGAAGGCGCTCTTGACGTTCGCCAGCGAGAACTGACCGGAGAGGAAATAGATGTAGTCGTCCGGCATATTCTCGAGTATCGTCTGGTTGTACCACGGCTTTTCGAGCGAGATATTGTTTATCTCCGAGAGGTTCATGAAATAGTCGCCCTCCTGCATCTGCGCCGTGTAGTTCATGACGTCGAAGAGGATGTCGAACCCGGCGTCGCCGGCGAGTATCCCGGAGATTATCTTTGACTGAAACCCTGCCATCTCCGACCACGCGTAGGTCTGATAATTGTAGTCGAGCACGACGTTCAGCCGCTCCTGCACTTTTTTCGAGGTTCTGTAGACCGCGTCGGAGAGTCTGTTTCCGGTCTCCTCCGGGCTGTAGAGGTCGGCGAGGAACGCGTTGAAATAGTCTCCGATCATAATTCCGACAGTCTTCCCGCCGAGGTCGAGGTCGGACGGGAGATCGTCCTTTACGAACTTGGACGTGGTTTCCTCGGCTGTCGTGTCTGTGGAGTCGCCGGACGAGGTCGTGTCGTTTGTGCCGCTGTGCTGTGAACCGCAGGAGGCGAGGGACGCGAGAAGGGAAATAAGAAGAAGGGACGCTGTCAGTTTTTTCATTTGTGGATTATCCTTTCGTTATTTGTGTATTCCGGAATCACTCGATCGGCCGATCGTTCATTGTAAGTATAGCATCCGCCGGACGGTATGTCAATGAAGAAATCGGAATAAATTGTGTTTTTCGGAACATAGAAATTTTCCCAGGATACACTGAATCAGTGTTTCCCTTGACAATCATTCCCGGATGGTGTATAATGGTTTCGGGGGTGGTATTCATGTCGGAATTCGTTATCGAGGATATCGTTCATATCGATATCTATGAGAACTTCGGGACGGGATACCCGCTTGACAAGCTGTCAAGGGATTTCTTCGGAATCATCTATCACGTCGGAAAACGCGAGCGTATGTTCATCGACGGAAAGACCATCGACATCGCGGGCGGCGAGATCGTCTTCTTCCGTCAGGACGAGAAATACCGCATCGAGCTTCCGGACAATTACCTGAAGTGCTACGTTATCGACTTTTTCGGACATACCGACGAGAACTGGATGGTCATCAGGAACTGCGAGGATCTCTTCCCGCTCTTCTCTGAGGCGGCGAAGCTCTGGAACCGTCACCGGGAGGACGAATACTACCGCGCCGACTGTATGTCAATCACCTATCGTATCTTCGCCGAGATCTGCCGCCGCCGCGACAGGGGGAGCGTTCCGTACCGGCGCAGGGATCGCCTCGCGCGGGTGATTTCGGAGATACACGAGAACTACCACTCGCCGGATCTCCGCGTCCGGGATCTCGCGTCGTCGGCGGGAATCAGCGAGAGATACCTCTGCCGGGATTTCACCGCCGCTTACGGTAAATCTCCGAGACAATACATATCCGACCTGCGGCTTACCCGCGCCAAGGAGCTTCTGAGGGCTGAGTACGGTGTCGGCGAGGCGGCGAGGCTCACCGGGTTCCGCGACGTATGCCAGTTTTCGGCGTTCTTCCGCCGCGAGTGCGGGATGTCGCCGAGCGATTTCATCCTGAAAAAAAGACGGCTTGACAGTATTCCAGACAGAATCCTGCACTGACAAAAAAATCAACCGGCGGTTGAGCGATTCCGCCGTTATTCTGCGGAATACCCGGCGGGACGGAGGACCATATGTCGGCTCTGTCATAATGACGGACAGTCACGCTTTTTCCGTTTTAGCGCGAATCGGACGGCGAAATGAAAGAATCACGACAATAATTTCGGGGAATATCCGATGTGGCGTAAATATTCCGGAATCGCGCGATTATTGCTTCCCGGCTTCGTTCCGGACGGCGAAAAAGTATGCGCCGCGTCATATCATACATAATAGACAACCCGCGCGGCATAATAGTTCTTGACGGCACTGTTTTATCCAATTTTATTAACGTGATTGCGCTTTAGTTCTCTGATATATTATAATTCCACAAAAATCGCATTGCGCAACATGAATAAGAGACTTTCTGTCAGGAAAGGTGTCTTGACGTGATTTTAACAAAAAATAAGAAATGCGCGAAAAGCTATTTACAAAACGCGTCGGGAGTGGTATAATAATTTATATCGCATGACGGGATGGAGGGCGTATGCTCACGACCGGGCGATATTAAAAAAGTAAACTGTATTTCCCGACGGGACATATGGTATATTTTATTTGGAGGTAAGAAAAATGAAAAAAGTCATTGCTTTGCTTCTTGTAATGGCAATGATCGTTCCGGCTGCTGTCTCCTGCACGAGTTCCGAGAACCCGGGCAACGGCGACGGCACTGAAACGACGGACGGCTCCGGCGATACGTCGGCGGCTGACGACTCCGGCGAAAAGCTGAACGTCGTCGAGTTCGACAAGTCGAAGACGTATACCTACAAGGACTCGGTCTCCACTATGGCGACCAACTGGAATCCTCACACCTACCAGACCAACGATGACGCCTACCCGGCAGATTTCCTGCGCGTCGGTCTTTATGGCTTCTACTTCAACGACGCTCTGCATCCTGTTGAGGGCAAGGAAGACTACGCAGGATATGTGATCGTTCCTGAGATGGCGGCTTCCGACCCGGTTGACGTCACCGAGAAGATCAAGGCAAGCAACCCTGAGTTCGGCATTCCTGAGTCCGCTACCAAGGGCTACGCTTACACCATCGACCTCAACCAGAACGCTTGCTGGGATGACGGCACTCCGATCAACGCGGACACTTACGTGTACTCGATGAAGCAGCTGCTGAACCCTGAGCTTCTGAACTACCGCGCTACCGATTACTACGCGGGCGACATCTGCATCGCGGGCGCTGAGAACTACGCCAACAGCGGACGCACCATCAAGAAGTCCAACGCTCCTGACGGCGCTACACCGACGACCGTTCTCGCTGACGCGAAGAAGGGCGACGACGGCGTTTATGTCAACGCTGACGGCGGAAAGCTCTATTTCTCTCTCAATGATTCCATTCCGTACATGAGCGATTCTCTCTCGACCTACGCTGAGTATTTCCCGGAGGGAGTCTGGGATAAGCTCGCGGCTATGGGCGACGAGAACGGCTATGTTCCGGTTACCGACGAGTCCAAGGCGGCTCTCTATGAGTTTGTCGGAAGCGATACCTGGGGCAACGAGCCGGTCGAGAATCTCGATCTCTACGCTTTCTATGAGTACACCTATCCGGTGGCTGACTTCGCGAATGTCGGCATCATGAAGACCGGCGATTATCAGATCACTCTCGTGTTCGGCAAGTCGCTCGCGGGCTTCAACCTTTACTACAGCCTTTCCAGCAACTGGATTGTAAAGCAGGATCTCTACGAGGCTAACCTCAAGAAGGACGGCGACGCGTGGTTCTCTTCCTATAACACCAGTGTTGAGACCACTTCTTCCTACGGTCCGTACAAGCTCGTCTCCTACCAGGCTGACAAGTCGATGCGTTTCGAGCGCAACGAGAAGTGGTACGGCTACACCGACGGCAAGCACGTTTACCAGGATCCGGAAGACGGACTCATTTACCCGATGTACCAGACCACGGCGATTGACACTCAGGTTGTCGCCGAGGCCGCTACCAATAAGCTGATGTTCCTCAAGGGCGAGCTTATGACCTACGGCCTCCAGAGCGAGGACTTCGCTACCTACAGAAACTCTGATTACACTTATGTGACTCCTTCCGAGACCATCTTCTTCTTCATCTTCAACGGCTATCTCGACGCTATCAACAGCCGCGAGGCTAACGACAGCTACGACACCTCGAAGTATGATCTCCAGACGATGACCCTGACTACCTTCAGAAAGGCGGTCGCTGTCTCCTATGACAAGGAGCTCTTCGCTTCCACTGTCTCCCCGGCTCGTTCGGGCGGTTACGGTCTTATCGGTAACTCCTATATCTACGACCCGGATACCGGTTCCAGATATCGTGACACCGACCAGGCAAAGCAGGTTCTCTGCGACTTCTATTCTATCGACACTTCCAAGTTCTCGAGCCTTGACGAGGCTGTTGACTCCATCACCGGTTACGACCCTGTAGCGGCAAAGGAGCTCTACAAGAAGGCGTTTGACGAGGCTATCGCGGCTGGTTATATCACCGACGCCGACGGCGACGGCAAGTCCGACCAGACTGTTCAGATCGAGTACGCGATGTCAGCGGACAACGACTTCATGACCAAGACCATAGATTACCTCAACGAGAAGATGAACGAAGCCACGAAGGACACTCCTTTCGACGGCAAGATCCAGTTCGTCAAGTCCGCTCCTTACGGCAACGACTGGTCCAACAAGCTCAAGAACGGTATGGCTGACGTCTCTCTCGCGGGCTGGTCCGGATCCGCTCTGAACCCGTTCTCGCTCACCGAGCAGTACACCAATCCGTCCTACCAGTATGACGCTAAGTGGTTTGACGCTACTTCGAAGTCTCTTGAGCTCAGCATCGACATCGCGAAGATCGGCGAGCCGGCTGCCGTTCAGACTGTCAAGATGAACCTCGCTCAGTGGTCGCAGGCTCTTAACGGCGCGACTGTCACTGTCGGCGACAAGGAGTACAACTTCGGCGACGGTATCGCTGAGGTTCAGACCAGACTTACCATTCTGGCGGCTATCGAGGGCGCTATCCTTGAGACCTACGACTATATCCCGATGCTCCAGAACGCTTCGATGGCTCTGCTGTCTCAGCAGGTATTCTACGTCGTCGAAGAGTACAACCCGATTCTCAGCCGCGGCGGCATCCAGTACATGAAGTACAACTATGACGACGCAGCATGGACCGAGTATGTAACGAGCCAGGGCGGCGAGCTGAAGTATTAATCTTACAGGTTGGTATTTCATGACATCACGGCGAAATCCTAAAGGCGAATAAACAGGCAAGCTCCGCGGCGGCAGAACGCCGCCGCGGTTTGCCTTTATTTTACAGATATTGCCGGGCGAGAGCTTTGCAATATTTTGCTGTATATGGAGAAATTTATTCTGCTAATTTATTAAATCCGGCTATTCCGATGATTTCACAGGATTTTTGAGATTTTTCACGGGTGAATGCCCGCGAAAGAGCGCTGTCAAAGGCGCAAGGCGTCGCTCCACGCCGCCAAGGCGTCACTTCGCGTCGCCAAGGTGTCGCTTCGCGTCGCCATGAAATTTGTTTTTTTGTGAGGGCGCGCGAATATTTCCGTGCGGCTGACCACAAAACAAAATGGAATTTCCGACCGGAAATTCCTAAAACAACAATGTACGAAAGAGGTCTGGAAAATGCTCAAATACACCGCCCAGAGAGTACTGCTGATGCTGCTGACGCTTCTTATCATCACCGGCATCTGCTTTGTGCTCGTCAGAATGCTCCCGCCGGTCGAGCTCCCGCCGAACGATCCGCATACGCAGATCATCGAGGCGAGACGAGAGGCGCAGGGCTACAACAAACCGTATCTTGTCCAGTTCGGGATATTCTTAAGGAATGTTCTGACGAAGTGGGACTGGGGCGTCAGCGATAAGCTATATATCGGACAGAACGTCGCCGATATTTTCTCCTCTAAGCTCCCGGCGACCATGATCGTCAACCTTTATTCTATACTTTTCAGTATCCCGATAGGCATAGCTTTCGGTATCTGGGCGGCGCTCAAGAAGAATACGTGGATCGACCACACGATTTCCACACTGACAATGGTGTGCATTTCGGTGCCGTCCTTCGTATACGCGTTCCTTATTCAGTATTTTCTGTCATATAAGCTGAGTCTTTTCCCGTTCCTCATGAAGTCGGGTACTGACTATTTCTCGTGGTCTATGTTCGTCAGTATGATTCCGGTAATTCTGTCGCTCGCTATGCCGGTCATCGCCGGGTTCACGAGAACCACCCGCGCGGAGCTCACCGAGGTGCTGACGAGCGAGTTCATGCTCCTCGCGCGCACAAAGGGTCTGACCCGTGCGCAGGCTACCATCCGCCACGCGCTCAAGAACTGCATGGTCGTCATCCTTCCGTCGATATTCGGTGAGTTCATCGGAATCCTCGGCGGTTCGCTGATCATCGAGAACCTGTTCGGAGTGCCTGGCGTCGGCAACCTCTATATCAACTCGATCAACGGACGCGACTACCCGATGTTCATGATGCTGACCGTTTTCTACACGGCGATCGGTCTCGTGGCGAGCATCGTCGTCGACATAAGCTACGGCTTCATCGACCCGCGCATCCGTATGGGCTCGAAGAAATAAACCACCGGGAGGATATGTAAAATGAGCGATACAAACGTTAAATACGAGCACATCCCGGCGTCCGAGTTCGAGTTCGCGAGACACGGCGAGGAGATCCACGACGAAAAGCTCGAGACGAAGTCCCGCGGCTATTTCGCCGACGCTTTCCTGCGTTTCAGCAAGAACAAGTCGTCGGTCGTCGCGGCGATAATCATCGGGCTACAGATTCTTTTCGCGATAGTCTCCCCGCTGATTTCTCCGTATAAGGTCACCGATAAGGAAAAGAGATACACGAACTACCCTCCGTTCGTCAGATGGATCGCCGATATGAACATCGGCATCCTCGACGGCTCTACCACCCACGCGAGCCAGAACGAGGCGCAGTACGCCGCGTGGAAGGCAATCGGCATCGAGACCGGCATGGACCCGGTCCTGAAGATCGTCTCAACTCACGAGACGATGGTCGTACGCCGCGGCAAGGAAGTGCCTTCCTACAGCTATAAGCTGAAGACAAACAAGTACTACGAGACCGGCGTCGTCTACCGCGTCCTCTCATACGAGGAGTTCGAGGCTATCCAGCAGTTCCAGAACGAGACCGGCATACAGGTCATCTATCCGTATGTCGAAACGAAGGACATCGAGGGAATCACCGACAACCCGAACATCTGGTACGAGGTCTCCGACTCGAAGGGCACCCCGAAGCTCGATAAGGACGGCAACTACACGCCCGTCTACTCGAAGAATTCCGCGATCGAGGGCGCGCCCTACAACAGCCTGCGCATCCCGGGCGACGACGGAAGCTATATCTATTCGATAAGAAAGTCCGGCTCGGTACAGGCGCGCGTCTGCTACTACAATTATTACCGCTTCGTCAACGGCAAGGAGCCGACCTATATCTTCGGCACAAACTCGATGGGTCAGGATATATTCTGCGCCATCGGAGTCGGCGCGCGGTTCTCGCTTGTCTTCGCGGTGATCGTGTCTGCCATCAACCTGACTATCGGCGCGTTTTACGGCGCGATACAGGGCTACTACGGCGGCGCTATTGACCTTGTGCTCGACCGTGTCAGCGATATACTCTCGAATGTCCCGTTCATCGTCGTGGCGACATTGTTCCAGCTGCATCTGGCGCCAAAGGTCGGTATTGTCCCGTCCTTCCTGTTCGCTTTCGTGCTGACCGGATGGATAGGCATGGCGGCTCTGACGAGAAAGCAGTTCTACCGCTTCAAGGGTCAGGAGTTCGTTCTGGCGGCGCGCACTCTGGGAGCCTCGGATATGCGGCTTATGTTCAAGCACGTGTTCCCGAACTCTCTCGGAACGATAGTCACAAGCTGCGCGCTCGTCATCCCGAGCGTCATACGCTCCGAGACCACGCTGACTTACCTCGGCATCATCAATATCTCGGACTTCGCCGGAACCAGTATAGGCACGCTTCTGTCGCAGGGACAGACCTCCATGACGACGTCTCCGCACGCGATGTTCTTCCCGGCGCTGTATTTCTCACTTCTTATGATTTCGTTCAACCTGTTCGGAAACGGACTGCGCGACGCGTTCAACCCGTCTATGAGAGGAGCGGAGGGCTGATATGGAAAACAAACTTAGTGTACGCGACTTGACAATATCCTTCCGCACTACAAACGGCAAGGTGCAGGCGGTCCGCGGGATCAGCTTCGACCTCGCGAAAGGCGAGACCCTGTCGATCGTCGGCGAGTCCGGCTCCGGCAAATCGGTCACCTCTAAGGCTATCCTCGGCATTCTCGCCGGAAACGCCATAATCGAGGGCGGCGAAATAATTTACGACGGCCGCGACCTGTTAAAGATCTCTGAGGACGAGTTCCACAAGATCCGCGGGGACAAGATCGCGATGATCTTCCAGGACCCGATGTCGAGCCTGAACCCTATCGTCAAGATAGGAAAGCAGCTCACCGAGGCGATGATCCTCAAGGGCAAGGCGCGCCAGAAGGAGAGCCGTTCGACCTTCAACAGCTACCTGAAGCTGCTGAATCAGGAGATGATCGAGGCTATAGCCGCGAACGATCAGGCGAAGGCTGAGGAACTTACCAGAAAATGTCAGGACTTCAATAAGTTCGAGATCTGTCATATAAAGCATGAGTCGGTCTATAACGACCGGCGCGACGCGGCGCTTGAGGCTGTCGACCTCATCGAGGAGCTCACCTTCGAGATGGGCAAGAACTCGGTCAAGGACGCTTCTTACAGAATAAAACACGCGGCGAAGCTCGCGGATATGTCGGTCGGCGAATACGTCGTCGACGACGAGGCGGGAAGGCTCGGAGAGATAACGAAGAGTCTCGTCTCTCTCGCGTCCGACGCCGGAAAGCCCGGTTATGACTTCGGAAACGCGATAAGCCTCCTCGGCGAGCTGCACGAGATACTCGCTCGCGCGACCGCGAAGGAGCAGCCGAATTTCTTCGCGATGGGCTATTACCTCACCTTCGGAACCGCGAAGGAGAACGGGGAAACCACAGGCGGGGGCGCGGCTCTGCCGAAGATGCCGATAGACGAGCTCAACAGGTTCATGAGAAAGGAGCTCGACGACGGATTCATGCTCGCGTTCATCGAGGACGCGAAGAAGGGCATAATGCACTCCGCCGAGAGAGCTTACGCGAACCGCGAAAAGGCTTTAAGTGTTCTCCGCGACAAGCGCGCGGTGTTCACCGAGGAAAAGCTCGACCACGAGAAGTGCGTGGCGGCGCACAAGGAGATGGCGGACGCCGTCGCGGCGTCGATCGATCATCTCGCGATCGTCAAGGACAGCCTGTCCTACACCTTCTCGTCCGGTCTTAAGAGCGAGCTTGACGTCTACTTCCACGCTCACACGCACAACAAGGCGGAGCAGGCGAAGCACGACAGGATGCAGGCGAAGTACGACGCGCTGAAGGCGAAGGGCAAGGAGCCCGACTGGAAGGTTCCCGCCGCGTCGATCACCAACACCGAAATGGTCAAGGAGAATATCCTGCACCAGATCGACCGTCTCATCGCCCACATGGAGGAAATTCAGGCGGCGAAGGACAAGCGGAACTACGACGAGGAGACTGTCGCGCTCATCGATTTCATGAAGGCGAACGCTTCCGGCGTCGTCAGGAAGGTCACGAAGAGCGTCGCGAAGCAGAAGGCTATAAAGCTGATGGAAGAGGTCGGAATCGCTGAGCCGCGCAAGAGATACAACCAGTACCCGTTCGAGTTCTCGGGCGGTATGAGACAGCGTATCGTCATAGCCATAGCTCTCGCCGCCGACCCGGATATTCTTATATGCGACGAGCCTACGACAGCGCTCGACGTCACGATTCAGGCGCAGATCCTCGAGCTTATAAACAAGCTCAAGGAGGAGAGACATCTGTCGGTCATATTCATAACGCATGACCTCGGCGTCGTCGCCAACATGGCTGACAGGATAGCCGTCATGTACGCCGGTAAGATCGTCGAGTACGGCACGAGCGAGGACGTGTTCTATCACGCCGCGCATCCGTATACCTGGGCGCTGCTCTCGAGTATGCCTGACCTCGACACCAACGAGAAGCTCGAGGCTATCCCGGGAACCCCGCCGAACATGATCTACCCGCCGGTCGGAGACGCGTTCGCCGCGAGAAACAAGTACGCGATGAAGATAGATTTCGAGAGACAGCCGCCGATGTTCAGAATCAGCGACACGCACAGCGCCGCCACATGGCTGCTGCATCCGGACGCTCCGAAGGTCGAGCCGCCGAAGGCTATAACCGACAGAATCGCGAGAATGATGGCAAAGAGAGGTGACAGTGATGACGAATAACCAGAATAACGAGCCGCTGCTGAGGGTCGAGCATCTCTGTCAGTATTTCGGCTCGAACAAGGCGGTCGACGACGTCAGCTTTGATATAAAGAAGGGCGAGGTCTTCGGACTTGTCGGCGAGTCGGGCTGCGGAAAGACTACCACCGGACGATCGATAATCAAGCTCTACGATATCACCGGCGGAAGCGTTTACTTCAAGGGCATACGCATTGCCGCGGGCACGGCGGGCTACAAGAGCGGCATCGCTCAGGCGAAGAAGGATCTGAAGGAGAAGACCGAAGCCGCGAAGACCGACGAGGAGCGCCGGAAAATCAAGGAAGAGTGCGAGAGGATAATCGCCGAGAACCGCGAGAAGATAAAGTCCGCGGAGTTCGACAGGAAGAACTGCGACAAGGAATACTCGGACGAGCTGAAAAAGCAGGCGGACGAGAAGTACAAGCCGCTTATCGCGAACGCCACCGGAGAGAAGCTCGCCGAGCTGACCGCGGAGTACAAGAATGAGCTTCGCAAGGCTAAAAACGCTAAGCTCGTCACGCAGATACAGATGATCTTCCAGGACCCGATAGCGTCGCTTGACCCGAGAATGACCGTCAGGGAGATTATCGCCGAGGGGCTTGTCATCCGCGGGGAGCGCAACCAGAAGGTCATCGACGAGAAGGTCTATGAGATGCTCGAGCTTGTCGGACTTGTCCGCGAGCACGCGAGCCGTTACCCGCATGAGTTTTCGGGCGGTCAGCGCCAGCGTATCGGCGTCGCGCGCTCGATCATCATGAACCCGGATATGATTATCGCGGACGAACCGGTCTCCGCGCTCGACGTGTCGATTCAGGCGCAGGTCATCAACCTTCTCAACGACCTGAGACACCGCTTCGGTCTGACGATACTGTTCATCGCGCACGATCTGTCGGTCGTCAAGTATTTCTCCGACCGCATCGGCGTCATGTACTTCGGCAAGATGGTCGAGCTCGCGTCGTCGGATGAGCTGTTCAAGAATCCGCTCCATCCGTACACACGCTCGCTTCTGTCGGCTATCCCGCTTCCGGACCCGCTCTATGAGCGCACCCGCCGCCGTATCGTGTATAACCCGCTCGCCGAGCACGACTACACGGTCGATAAGCCGTCCTTCAGGGAGGTTTCGCCGGAACACTTCGTCATGTGCAATGACGCGGAATTTAAGCGATATCAGGAAATGATAAAGTAAGCGATGAATGAGAAGCTGACGAAATATTACGCGTCCGCCGCGATCGGGCTTGTGCTTGTGTTCGCGGTGGCGCTGTCCGCGGGGCTGTTTTCGGCGGAGGGCGCGAAAGAGGTTATCCGGATATTGTCTGATTCTTTCTTCGTTCCGGGGGTGCTGCTTTCGGGCGCCGCGGGGCTGAGCTTTGCCGCGTCGAAGGGGTTTTATGATGTTTTCAGCTACGGAATTCAGACGATAAAGAGCCATTTCGAGTTTAAGAAAGACAAACGCGCCGAGTCTCTCTATGAGTTCAAGGAGAGAAAGAACAGCGAGAAGCGCGGGTGGCTGAAAGAGACGCTCGTCGTCGGGCTTAGCTGCATAGCGCTCGCGGCGGTTCTCGTCGTCGTTTATATTTCGCTGTGAAGAACAGGGCAGAGTTTCAAAATGACTTTGCCCTTTTTTCTTGCTTTTTCCCATCCGATGTGGTATAATTAAGGAAACACTGATTTAAGGTTGTTTTCGCGGAAAAAAGCCCATAAACCGGGGACTTTTTTCTGCGAAAACCCGATTTATTCAGTGTATCCTTAAGAAAAAGCACCCGAAAGGAGTATTTTATGCTTATCTCAGAGCTCGGAAGAAAAGACCGTCCGGTCGGGACGATACAGTTCGGCGGCGGCGTTTTCCTGCGCGGATTCTACGACGTTATGGTCGCGAAGAACAACAAGGTCGGGATATCCGACGAGAATATCTTCATCGTCCGCTCGAAGACCCACGAAGACCCGCTCGCCGCGCAGAACTATATGTACACGCACGTCGCGCGCGACCAGGAGCATCAGGACATAACGCTCGTCGACTGCATCTCCGGCAGCGTCAACCCGGAGGACGACTACGAGGGCTTCCTGCGGCTCGCCGACGACCCGGAGACTGTCCGGATAGTCTCCAATACCACCGAGTCCGGAATCGCGTGGCAGGACGGCGAGAGACCCGACAGCGCGCGTGGCTATCCGGCAAGGCTCGCGGCTCTGATAAAGCGGCGGATGGACAATGGGCTTCGCGGCTTCCTCGTGCTCCCGTGCGAGCTTATAGAGAACAACGCCGGAGAGCTCAGATCGCTCGTCCTGCGGCACGGGCGCGAGTGGGGCTTCGGTCAGGCTTTCGAGAGCTATGTCAGAAGCGAGTGCAGGTTCTGCAGCACTCTCGTCGACCGGATAGTTTCGGGAAAGCCCTCGCCGGAGGACGAATTTGGTCTGCCGTATGAGGACCATCTCATCAACACGAGCGAGTATTTCCATCTCTGGGTGATCGAGGGAATGCCGTCCGACCCGCGGATGCCCTGGCTCGAGGACTTCAACGTGAAGTTCGAGCGGCTCGACAAATACAGAAAACTGAAGGTCCGTCTGCTGAACGGCGCGCACACGAGCCTGATACCATACGCGCTGTCGCTCGGCATCGGGACGGTCGGCGATTGCCTCGCGGACGAGCGGACGAGGCGGCATCTTGACGCCTGCCTGTTCGGGGAGATTCTGCCATCGCTGAGACCGGAGGGGTTTGACGAGGACGAGAACTTTGAGCACGAGTGCAGGGCTTACGCGGAGGACGTCGTCTGGCGCTTCTCGAATCCGTTCATCCACCACAAGTGCCGCTCGATCGCGCTGAATTCGATCGACAAGTACCGCGTGAGGGTGCTGCCGAGCGTGCTCGATTACGAGAGATTCACCGGAAAGCCGCCCGTGCACCTGCTTTTCGCGCTCGCGAAGCTCATCGAGATGTATAAGACCGACCCGCCGGACGACGCGAAGGAATACGTTGATTTTATGGAGAAAAGCGGCGTCGGAGCAATCCTCGCGAACCGGGAATTCTGGGGAACCGATCTGACGAGATTCCGGGAATATGTAGAAAGATATGTCTGCGCCGAGGAGATTCCGGAATAATAAAAAAGCCTTCACCAATTAATTGGCGAGGGCTTTTTCACATTAATCCACAGAGCAGTGGATTAAACCGCATGGTTATTCAATCGGCTTCGAGAAGCTGAGCGAGGACACGAGGTCGTCGGTGAAAATTATCGAGAGCTTCACGCCGGAGAGATCGTAGTTCCGGACGCCGAACTTCTCCTCGAAATTGTCGCCGAACGCCGAGTTCACGTCGTCCTTCGGGCTGCCGATCATGACGCCGTCCGCGAGGGAAACCTCGTCTGAAATGAGGGTCAGCTCTGTTATGTACTCGGTTCCGTCGGCGGCGGGAGAGGTCGAGACCGTGAAGCCGTCGAAGGTGTAGACCTTGTCATAGCCCGGATGGACACAGCTCACCGCCTCCATGTAGTCGCGCTGTCCGAGCTTTGCCGTGATGTCGTCGATGGTCGTTCCGACCGGAGCGCCTATCGTGACCGTGAAGCCGTTGTCAAGCTCGCAGGCATACGCGGAGGCTTCGGCGGGAGCGGAGGTGTCAGGAGAAGTCGTCTCCTGAGCCGCTGTTGTTTCCGGAGCGGACGTCGTCTCGTCTCCGGCGGTCGTTGCGTCCGCCACGTCGGAAGCTGTTGTGTCAGCGCCGTTTGTTGTGCCGCCGGTCTCAGCGTTGGCTGGAGTGCCGCCGCAGGAGAAGAGCGCAGAGGAGATAATGAGGGCGGAGAGTATCAGGATAATTGACTTTTTCATCGTATAATTCCTTCTGTGATAATTTTTGACATTTTTCGCGGAAAAGGGTCACGGAGTCGCCGGGTAGTACGCGTGGTTGAAGCTGTAATAGCCCTTCTGCTTGTTCTTCGAGTAAGCGGCGACCTCAGCGTCGGTCAGCAGGAAGCATCCGTCGCTGTCAGGAGCCGGCTGCGGGCAGGTGTCGAAGTGATACCAGCTGCCGCCGATCTTCACGAGGTTCCAGTAGTGCGGCTTGTTAGGGTCGTTTCGCTGAATCATCATGTTCGTGATCCCGGCGCGGCTCAGCAGCGAGCGCGCGACCGCGTAGTAGGTGTAGCAGTTGCCGTAATGCAGCCTGTAGCCCGAGTATGCCGCCTTTATGTAGTTGCCCATCAGGTAGCTTGTCACGGTCGAGTACTTGAGGTTCTCGCAGCACCAGTCGTAGATCGCCTTCGCCTTTTCTCTGTCGGTCATCCCGGCGGTCAGGATATCTTTCAGTATTTCGTCCGCCTTGGCGTTCAGTACCTCCTTGGTGACTTTTCTGACGGTCACGGTCGCGGTCTCGACGGCGCGGTTGCCGTGCGAGTCTACCGCCGTGTAGGTTATCCGGTATTTTCCGGCAGTGTAGGGCTTCACAGCCGACGTGTCGACGTAGAAGCTGACCTTTCCGTCTGTCTCGTCGACGGCGGAGACACCGGCGCGGTAGGCGATCGTGTCGCCTTCGTAGGAATAGAGGTCTTTGACGCCGCTGATGACGGGCGGTATCGTGTCGTAGATGACAGTCAGCTTCGCGGTGGCGCTCGTCCGGTTCCCGCCGCCGTCTGTCGCGATGATCGTGACGGCGCTCTCACCGATCACGGAAGTGTCCGGCATGGTCTCGAACGAGAAGGTCACGTCGGTCGCGTCCGTGCAGGAGACGACGAACGCGGACGGGTCAGCCGCCACGCCCTTTGTCAGCTCGGTGTCCTTAACCTCGAGCACCGGCGGAACCGTGTCGATCACATTGACCGTGAACGGTATCTTATCGAGCTCGCAGACATACATGACGGTGTTCTCACCGACCGGCAGACGCGGAACCATATCCGGGTTCTCAGGCGTCGGAGTCGGGAGTCCTTCGTCCGGCTCGGGGAAGAGCATCGCCGTCAGCTGATCGGCGGTCGTTCCGGCTTCTATTGTGACGTCGCGGACGGCGGTATGGATGTGGTACGCGGACTCGATATCAGTAGAGTTGCCCCAAGCGTCGGTCGCGCGCAGCTTCGCGGTTCCGGAGCCGGGGGTGTCGAAGTCTATCGCCTCGTCTGTCGTGACGCTGACCTCCGACTGGTCGGTCAGAGCCGAGAGGAAGGACGCCGCCTCGATGACGTCGCCGACTACCAGCTCGGTGTCCTTAGCAGTCGCGTCCGGCGGCAGGGTGTCGGAGATCGTTATCCGGAAGAGCGACAGGACACCATCATTTTCGGCGCGGGAGATGTAGTCGCCGCAGACCGTGTCGTCGAGCGAATCCACCGTTACTTCGCCTATATCCGGGAACTTTGCCTTAAGGTCGGACAGTATCTCGTCCGCCGTCGTCCCGAGCTCATAGCGCAGTCCCGCGGTTTCTGACGTCACCGTGTAATTGACCGTAACGTCCGTCTTGTTTCCGCTCGTGTCGGAAGCCGAGAGAGTTGCCGTGTGTTCTCCGTCCGTCGAGAAGTCCGGAGCGGACGCGAACTCAAACGTGACCGGCGTCATGTCGGCGCAGGAGAGCACGAACTCGGACGGGTCCGGCTCCATTCCGTTCATCACGGAGAGCTGTCTCGCTGTGACCTCCGGCGGCGTCGTGTCCCTGACGACGACGTTCAGCTTCCACGGAAGGAAACCGAAGAATCTCACCGGAACCTGATTCCGCGAAAGCGTCGACGTGTCGAGCGCAAATATATCCGTCTCAGGCTCGCAGACCGCGCCGAGCATACCGTTTTTCCCGAACACGCCGAGCGATGGTTCATCGCCAAGCTCGATATACACAGGCACAGACGCGAACGCCGCCGCTCCGCCGATAATCAGCGCGAGGATGATGAATATCGTCAGTATGACGCGCACTCCGACCGGAATTCGCTTTTTTCCGGGTCTGCGGCGTTTTTTTGGTGTTTCCGGCTCAGGTGGTTCCGGGCTTTCAGCCGTATCGTCGGGCTTTTCAGCGGTTGGTTCCGGCGCGGCGCCGTCGGTTGTCGTTCCGGCGTCGTTTTCCGGTTCTTCGCCGGATGGTTCCGGGATTTCGGCGGTGTTTTCTGTCTGAGGCGCGCTGTCGTCCGCGCTTTCCGTCGGTGAGTGGTCGTCGTTCATCTGTATGGGAGTTCCTTTCTGGAATTATGATTTTTCATTACTTCGGCGCGTTGTCTCCGGACTTGTAAAGCGAGCCGGACGAGTTGACCGCCGCTATGCAGACCGAGCCGACGTCGTACTCGACAATGTCGTGCCAGCCCGACGGGTTGCCGCAGGAGCCGCTGTCCGAGCCGTCGAACAACCTGAACGTGCCGTCGTCGAGCTTCATCAGCACCGACGTGCTCGCCGCCCGTACCGAGTTGACGCCTGTCATCTTCTCCGCGCCCGAGAGCCCGAGCGACTTGTAGCCCTGTATCCGCACGGTTCCGTCCTTGAAGAGCATCACCGACGACTGACTGCCGCAGGCGATCGCGCAGACGTTCCGGTAGCCCGAGACGCCGCACTGCCCGGAGAGATCCGAGCCGACCGCGACGACGGTTCCGTCGACCTTCAGACCGAGCGTGAATGACTGTCCCGCCGCGATCTGTACTATATCTGTCCAGCCTGAGACGTTGCACTGTCCGTAGGCGTTGCTTCCGACCGCCGACACGGTTCCGTCCGCGTGGAGCATCACCGAGTGCTCGAGCCCCGCCGCTATCGCGATGACGTCGTTTGTCACAGGGAAGGTCTCGCTCATGTTGTGCTTTCCGTTCGGAATAGCGCTGACCGAGCCGTTTTTGTGCAGGACTATCGTGTGGTACTCATAGGTGTCGACCGAGACCGCGTCCTTTATGTCGGTGCCGGATATCGCGCCGTTTCTTATCCTGAACAGTTCCTTGTAGACCGATAGCGAGCGGCTGAGATATGTCCGTTTCTGCGAGGTCGTGAGAAGCGGCCAGACGACGTCGATCGCCGCGCGGATGCCGCTGTCGTCCGGCTTCACTGTGACGCCCGCCGTGTCGCGGTCTATGAAATCCGGGTACTTCGTCGAGAAATATATAAGTCCCGAGCTGTCGCCGGAGCTCTTCGCCCAGTCGACAATCGCGTCCGCGACGGTTTTCTCGTCCGCGCCGAAGCTCGTAATGCTGTCAAGCTCACCCGCGAAGGAAATCAGCTTCTCGAACTCATGCTTCGACATGAAGCGGTCTATCGCGGCTCTGAAAATGTCGTTCTCTGTTTTTGAGCGCTCGTTCTCGCCGCGCATCTCGCTGGCGACTCTGAGGGCGTTCGCGTAGTCCTCCTTTGACGTCAGGACGTTCACGATCGATTTCACGATCGAGTCGAACTTGCCGTCCTCGTCAGCCATCTTCGCGACGCGGTAGGCGTTCTCGTTGATTTCCCCGGTGGCGGGGTCGACGACCTTCGCGGCTGCGAGCTCGATTATCTTGTCGGTGAACTTCTCCGGCGCGGCGGCGGCGTAGACATACGCCTGCATCAGGTCGTCGTTCTCCGCGTAGTGGACAGACGCCTCGGCGCAGACCTTCGAGAGAAGACCCTTGTAGCCGTGGTCCGAGACGAGCTTGTACGCCTCGTTATACCTTGCCTCACTTGTCAGCGTTTCGGCGGCGTGCTTCACGTCGCTGTAGCGGAATATGTACGCTCCGGCGATGACCTCGACTATTATCGAGAAGAACAGCACAGTCAGGATTACCGAGAGCTTCGTGCGGCTGATCTTCTTTGGTTTCGCCGGGGCGGGGGGAACAATCGGTTCCGGCGCGGGGGGCGGGGGAGCTTCGGTCGGAGCCGGAGCGTCCGGTACGTCCCTTATCGGCGCGCCGCGGTTTATCAGGTCCTCGATCAGCTCGTCGTCGTCGCCGCGGTAGTCGGACGGCTTGTAGCTGAGAACCCGCCCGTCCGCGAGCCTGACCTCCGACACGAACGCCTGACAGCCGGTCAGCTTCATCTTCGAGGGCACGGCGCCGTTGAAGGTGAGAAGCGAGCTCGAGTTCATGTCGTCGTCGGTGTAGACGTATTTGTGATACGGATGTCTCGAATCAAGCTCGTCAAGTGGCATGGTCGAGAATCTGAACATGAAGGTGAAGCTCTCGAGCGGCACACTGAGGATACGGCGGATGGTTATCCGCATCTTCGCCTCGGTGTCCGAGCTTTTATATAGTGTGACCGACTCCACCGACGCGGGGGACGCCCGCCCGCCGGACAGCTTCGGCACGTCGAATTCTATGCTGTTTCGAAGCTCGTTCATCTGTTAATCCTTTCGTGATGGATTTTTCAGTATTATCTGAGCGGTTCTGAGGGTACGAGCGGTATATCGTCTATCGGATGGTCGGTCGGAAGATAGTACGCGACGTTCTTGTCCTGGAAATGCCACCACTCGGAGTTTATGTAGCTGAAGCCGCAGCTCTGCATTATATACGTCATGTAGTCCATGTTCTTTCTGGCTTCCTCGCTCATGTTATCGTTGCTTCTCGCGGACTCGTCGGTGAAGGTGTGCATCGGGGTCGGCATCTCGAGCTCGATTCCGTCCCTGTCG
>ENA-ORIC01001708-ORIC01001708.1-human-gut-metagenome-genome-assembly--contig:-NODE-1708-length-20081-cov-3.246201_pt1 | contig 20081 bp, 18 predicted proteins | sample MGYA00243023_ERZ508732 | MGnify/ENA primary metagenome ERZ508732 (study PRJEB26277, sample SAMN04329767) | human gut metagenome | biome: human-associated habitat | host: Homo sapiens | place: USA...
GGGCTGAAAGAGGTTTCGGACGTTGTGGACCGGCGGTTTTCGCTTAGTGATGAGATGCTGGGGGTCTGTGAGTTTCTTTGCGACAGGACGTTTTGTACTATGGGAGAGGCTGTGCAGGCGGTGCTGCCCGGAGGGGCTACGGGGGCGCTTTATCACGCGAAGCGGGATCCGGTTGTGCGGCTTTACAGACTTCATGACCCGTCCGCTCCGGTATCGCGGCTTGGCGAGGCGGCTAGAAAGGCGCTTTCGCTGCTTTCCGAGGGCGGCGAGATGGACGAGGATGAGCTCAGGGAGAAGACCGGGGTGAGTCCGGCGACGCTGAGGTCGCTGGCGTCTAAGGGAGTGCTTTCTTCGCGGCAGAAAGAGGTGTTCCGCAATCCTTACGCCGGGCGCGGGAGGGTCACCGACGATGGTGAGCTGAGCGACGAGCAGAGGGGCGCGGCTGACAGATTATCCGGACTCGCGGCAGAGGGGAAGCCCTGTGCCGCTCTGCTTTTCGGCGTTACCGGGAGCGGGAAGACGAGGGTCATAAAGTCGGTGATCGACAGTGTGCTCGCGCGCGGGAGGACGGCTATTCTGCTTGTGCCGGAGATATCCCTGACCGGTCAGACGGTCGATCTTTTCTGCGGGTATTTCGGCGAGAGGGTGGCGGTCATCCATTCGTCGCTTTCCGAGGGGGAGCGGCTTGACGCGTGGAAGCGGATACGGGCGCGTGAGGTCGATGTTGTCATCGGGACGAGGTCGGCTGTGTTCGCGCCGCTTGAGAATCTCGGGATCATAGTCATAGACGAGGAGCAGGAGCATACCTATAAGTCGGACATGAACCCGAAATACCACGCGAGGGATATCGCGCGGTACCGGGCGGCTAAGAATAACGCGATGATGCTGCTTGCTTCGGCGACGCCGTCGTTTGAGTCGTATTACCGCGCCGAGAGCGGGGTTTACGAGCTTGTGAAGCTGAATGAGCGGTACGGAGAGGCGGTATTGCCGGACGTGATTGTCGCCGACCTCAAGGAGGACACGGCGAAGGGCGTCATAACTCCGCTCGGCGGGGTGCTCCGCGGGGAGCTTGAGAAGAATCTGAAAAACGGCGAGCAGTCGATACTTTTCGTGTCGAGGCGCGGATATAATAATTTCATGAGCTGTCTTAAGTGCGGGGAGGTCATCACCTGCCCGAACTGCTCGGTTTCGCTGACTTATCACCGGGACGGGGACCATGACACGCTCAAATGTCATTACTGCGGCTATACGCGCGACGTGCCGGATAAGTGCCCGAATCCCGCCTGCGGGTCGGAGCATCTCGGGCGGCGCGGGTTCGGGACGCAGCTGGTCGCGAGTGAGCTTGCCGACCTGTATCCACAGGCGAGGATTCTGCGGCTCGACGCGGACTCGACCGGGGGGAAGTTCTCGCATGAGGCGATACTCTCGAGGTTCAGAAATCATGAGGCGGATATCCTGATCGGCACGCAGATGGTCACGAAGGGGCACAATTTCCCGGACGTGACGCTGGTCGGCGTCATAAGCGCGGACGCGGCGCTGTATCTCGACGATTTCAGAGCGACAGAGCGGACGTTTTCTCTGCTGACGCAGGTTATAGGTCGTGCAGGGCGTTCGGTGAAGAAGGGAAGAGCCGTGCTCCAGACCTACACGCCGGACAACGAGACGATAAGGCTCGCCGCCGCGCAGGATTACGAAGGGTTTTATCACAGCGCGATAAAGCTGCGGCGTCAGCTGGTTTTTCCACCTTTCTGTGATTTCATCCTTATCGGGATTCAGGGGGCGGAGGAGCCGGAGGTGCTCTCTCTTTCGCTTAAGGTCGACGCGAGACTGAGGGAGCTTGTCGAAAAGGAGTATTCCGATCTGCCGCTCTATATCTTCGGACCGTTCGAGGCGCCGGTTTATAAGAGCTTGTTTCGAGGCTTCTTCTCGAGTTCTCGAAGAGCAAAAAAGCGATGGTGACGGCGGACGTCAACCCGAGCAACATCTGAAAGGAAGATAAATCAATGGCAAAACTCAATATAGTCAAGGAAGGCGACCCGATCCTCCGCAAAACGAGCCGGAAGATTGAGACGATAGACGACAGGATAAAGACGCTCGCCGCGGATATGCTCGAGACGATGCACGACGCGAACGGAGTGGGACTCGCCGCCGTACAGGTCGGGAAGCTCAGACGCCTCGTGATAGTCGAGGTCGATGAGGGCAGACCGTTCATCCTCATAAACCCCGAAATCGTGGCAAAAGAGGGCAGACAGACCGAGGCGGAGGGCTGCCTCTCGATCCCCGGCAAGTGGGGAATCACCGACCGCCCGATGAAGGTCACGGTCAGGGCGACCGGGCTTGACGGAAAGAATTTCTCGGTGATCGGAAGCGGACTCCTCGCCCGCGCTCTCTGCCACGAGATAGACCATCTCGACGGAAAGCTGTTCACCGACAACGTGATACGGATGCTCGACCCGGACGAGATCGAGAACTGAATCCCGCGCGAAAGGACCTATTCATATGAATCAGATGAAAACGAAGATACTGTTCATGGGAACGCCGGATTTCGCGAAAAGCTCGCTCGCGGCGCTGGTTGACGCCGGTTATGACGTCATCGGCGTCCTGACGCAGCCGGACAAGCCGCGCGGCAGAAAACAGATACCGACGCCCTCCCCGGTCAAGGAATACGCACTCGAAAAGAATATTCCGGTCTATCAGCCGAAGACGCTCAGGGGAGACGATTTCGCGGAGCTGCTTGACAGCCTTTCGCCGGATCTTATCGTCGTCGCGGCTTACGGGAAGATACTGCCGGAGAACGTGATAAATTACCCGCGGCTCGGATGTATAAACGTCCACGGCTCGCTGCTTCCGGAGTACCGCGGAGCCGCGCCGATTCAGCGCGCGATTATGGACGGAAAGAAAATTACCGGCGTAACGATAATGCACATGGACATCGGGCTCGACACCGGGGACATGATCTCGAAGGTCGAGGTGCCGATATATCCGGACGACGACTTCGAAAAGCTGCACGACAGGATGGCGGACGCCGGTGCGAAGCTGCTCGTCGACACTATCCCGTCGATCAAGAACGGCACGGCGAAGAGGGAAAAGCAGGACGACCTCAAGTCGACCTACGCCGCGAAGATAACAAACGCCGACTGCGCGCTTGATTTCGACGCCGACGCAGACGCCGTGTATAATCGTATCCGTGCTCTGTCCCCGTTCCCGCTCGCTTTCTGCGACCATAACGGAAAGATGCTGAAGCTCGTCGGCGCGAGAATCGGCGACACCGAAAAGGAGCATAAGAATCCCGGCGAGGTGCTGAGGCTCGACGCGAAGGGGAACTTCATCGAGGTCGCCTGCCGCACAGGTTCGGTCTGCCTGACCCGAGTCCTGTCGGAGGGGAAGGGACGGATGAACGCCTCCGACCTCATCAACGGCAGAAAGATCGCTCAGGGAGACAGACTGAAAAAGTATATAATCGACTGATTGCAGGAGGTATAAATCCATGTATTTTTATGGGATAGACGCGACATATATCTTCCTCGTCCTGCCCGCCGTGATCTTCGCGCTGTGGGCGCAGTTCAATGTTAAATCAACCTTCTCGAAATACTCGAAGATCGCGAGCCGCTCCGGCATGACCGGGTTCGACAGCGCGAGAAGGATACTCGACGCGAACGGGCTTGGCGACGTGCGGATCGCCCATGTCTCGGGCGACCTGACCGACCACTATAACCCGACCGACAACACGATATATCTGTCGGATTCGGTCTACGGCTCAGATTCCGCCGCGGCGATAGGCGTCGCCGCGCATGAGGCGGGTCACGCGGTTCAGCACGCGACCGGTTATACGCCGATAAAGATACGTTCCGCGATAATCCCGATTACGAATATCGGCTCTAATCTCGCGATGCCGCTGATTATTCTCGGCATTATTCTGTCCTTCCCGACGCTCGCTTATATCGGCGTCGCGGCTTTCGGGCTGTCGACGTTATTTCAGCTTGTGACGCTCCCGGTCGAGTTTGACGCTTCGGGGCGGGCGCTTAAGGCTCTCGAAGGTTCTCTTGACGGCGACGACCTCGCGAGCGCGAGAAAGGTGCTCCGCGCGGCGGCTCTGACGTATGTGGCGGCGCTCGCCGTGTCGCTTGTCAACCTGCTCAGACTTCTCATAATCGTTGCCGGAAACGACAGACGCAGACGCAGATAAGCAAAGGAAATAAAATGACTGAAACCCCGAAAAGACATGGAACCCCCGGCGCAAAACGTCCGGAAAACAAAAAGAACAGCGCGCGCGGAAACGGGCGTTTCCACGGTAAGCCCACAGACGACCGCGGGCGCTTCTCCGAGAAGACCGACAGAAAGCCGAGGAAACCGGCGGTCTCCGCCCGGCGCGCCGCCTACGACTCGCTCATCCGATGCGGAAGGGACGGGAAGTACTCGAACATCGAGATCGACTCGGTTCTGAAAAAGACCCGGCTCGAGGGAGCGGAGCGCGGATTCTTCACGACGCTTGTCTACGGCGTCATCGAGAGGGCAATAACGCTCGACTTCGCGCTCTCGCTCGTGTCAGACAAAGCGCCGGAAAAGCTCGACCCGGAGGTGCGGACTATCCTTCGCCTCGCGCTCTATCAGATAATATTCCTCGACCGCGTGCCGGAGAGCGCGGCGGTCAATGAGGCGGTCGTGCTCGCGAAGGACGTGATGTTCTCGTCGGCTACATTTGTAAACGCTGTTCTGCGCGGATATCTGCGCCGTTTCGGCAAGGGGACGGCGGGGCTGTTTTCGGAGATTTCGCGGATTCAGGACGCGAACGAGCGGCTGTCGGTCAGGTATTCGATGAGTACGGACGTCATATCACTGCTTGGCAAATACGCGGGCGATACGCTTGTCTCTCTGCTCGATTCGCTCGAAAAGCAGCCTTTCCCGGCGCTGAGGGTGAACACGCTGAAGATATCCCAGGACGAAATGCTCGAGCGCCTGAATTTCGGCGGCGACCACGCGCGGATATCCACTGTTTCCCCGTTCGGGCTGAAGCTGAAAAATCACAATATCACCCCGGAAATATCGGAACTTATTTCGGACGGATACGTCTATATACAGGATGAGGCGTCGCAGATCGCTGTCGCCTGCGCGGCTCCGGCGGCGGGGGAGACTGTCCTCGACGTCTGCGCCTGCCCGGGCGGAAAGAGCTTTTCAGCCGCGATTCTGATGGAAAACCGTGGACAGGTGAAGAGCTTCGACCTGCACAAAAACAAGCTCTCGCTCATCGAAAAGGGCGCGGAGAAGATGGGAATAAGCATCATCTCGACCGCCGAAAAGAACGGCGCGGAGTTCGACCCGTCGCTTGAAAATTCAGCCGACCTCGTGATAGTTGACGCTCCCTGCTCGGGGCTCGGCGTCATCGCGAAGAAGCCGGAGATACGCTACAAGAAGCGTGAGGATATTTCGAGATTGCCGGAGATACAGCGCGCGATACTTGAAAATTCCGCGAGATACGTGAAGCCCGGCGGGCGGCTCTTCTACTCGACCTGCACGCTGAATATACATGAAAACGACGAAATCGCGGACAGCTTCGCGGCGGAGCATCCGGAGTTTGAGCGGATGACCTTCGGCGTCGGGGAGATACAGAGCCGTGACGGGAAGATAACGCTCAGACCGGACGTTCACGGCACAGACGGGTTCTTCATCGCCGGATTCAGGAGGACAAAATGACAGATAATACCGAAAAGGTCGACCTTCTCAGCATGACGCCGGACGAGGTCGCGGAGTTCCTGTCCTCACTCGGCGAGCCGAAATACCGTGCGAAGCAGATCTTCGGATGGATGCACCGCGGCGAGGACTTCGACGGGATGACGAACATCTCAAAAAAGCTCCGAGAGACGCTGAAGGAAAAGGCGGTCGTGAATATCCCGACCGTCGAGGAAAAGCTCGTCTCGAAGATAGACGGGACGATAAAATACCTCTTCGGTCTGTCAGACGGGAACGTTATTGAGAGCGTCTTCATGCGCTACAAGCACGGAAACACGATCTGCATCTCGAGCGAGGTCGGATGTCCGATGGGCTGCAAGTTCTGCGCTTCCACAATCGGCGGGCTTGTCAGAAGGCTCGCGCCGTCCGAACTGCTCGGACAGGTCATCGCGGCGGAGAAGGACACCGGAGAGCGCATCTCGAACATCGTCATGATGGGCATCGGCGAACCGCTCGACAACTACGACAACACGGTGAAATTCCTGCGTCTCGTCGGCGACCCGGACGGGCTGAACATCGGCTCGAGGCACATCTCGGTCTCGACCTGCGGGCTTGTCGACAAGATAGACGAACTCTCGAAGCTCGACCTCGGGATAACATTGTCGATCTCGCTCCACGCGGCGGACGACGAGACCCGCTCTTCGATCATGCCGGTCAATAAGCGCTGGGGCGTGAGTGAGCTTCTCGACGCGTGCCGCAGATATTTCGCGGCGACCGGACGGCGGATATCCTTCGAGTACACGCTGATTTCCGGAAAGAACGACTCTCCGGAGGACGCGAGACATCTGGCGTCGGTGCTGAAGCGCGGGCTTTACAGGAAGTCGGAAGCCTTCCCGATACACGTCAATCTCATCCCGGTGAACGAGGTCGCGGAGACCGGATTCAGGCGAAGCGGCGCGGACGCGGTCAAACGCTTTGCCGACGAGCTCGGCAGGCAGGGCATAAACGCGACGGTCAGACGCCGTCTCGGATCGGATATCAACGCTTCCTGCGGACAGCTGAGACGAAATAAAATGCTCGCGGACGGTTCGCTCGGCGGGATTCAGGAAACACTGATCTGAGGCTGTTTTCGCGGAAACACGGATTATTCAGTGTATTTTGATGTTAATTTTTGGTGAATAATTGGTTTAATTATTCTTAAGACTGTGTTTTGTTCATCACAGGTACATATGTTTGGTGTATGATAGTCTTCGTAAGTTTTCAGGGGAGAGCGCGGTACGGATGTTCACCGTGACCGCTTTCGGGAAAGACATATACATGAGAAGAAATCGCGGAAAAGATCGGCCGTTGACGGGTGGCACCGGCGCGGCGGAAAGGCTTGGTTCTATGGTGGAACTGTATTTTTACGGCAGAAGCGACACCGGCAGGGTGAGAAACGCCAATCAGGACAGTTATATAATAACACGTCTCTGTGACAACGCGACGCTCGCGGTCGTATGCGACGGCATGGGCGGCGCGAAGAGCGGAAACGTGGCGAGCGCGCTGTCGGCTGAGGTCTTCGCGGAGAGCGTGTCGAGATACGCCGCGCCGAGGATATCGAACGGGGTTCTGACCCTTGACAGCGACGACGCCTGCCTGATTCTCGACGACGCGGCGCATGACGCTAACACCGCCGTTTATAAGAAGTCGCAGACCTCCCCGGATTATCAGGGGATGGGGACGACTCTTGTCGCCGCGCTCTTCTGCGGGGACATCGTGTATGTCGTCAATGTCGGCGACAGCAGGCTTTACCTGATAAGCGACGGCACCATGACCCAGATAACCCACGATCACTCATATGTGCAGCATCTCATCGACAGCGGCTCGCTCACCGCGGAGGAGGCGCGCACGCATCCGTTCCGCAACAGGATAACCCGCGCGGTCGGCATATGGGAGAAGCTGGAGGCGGACATTTATTCGGTGGATCTCCAGAGCCTCGATATGTGCTATCTGCTTCTCTGCTCGGACGGTCTGTCGGGACAGCTGACGTCGGATGAGATTCTCTCGATAGTTTCGTCGGACGCGGATATAGACGTCGTGACCGACACCGCCGGGGAGCTGGCGGATAAGACCGAGCGTCTCGTCGACGCCGCGAACGACGCCGGGGGACCCGACAACATAACCGCGGTCCTCGTGAAGTACACGAGAGCGGAGGACAGACCGGACACGTCCGAGATGTTCTCAGACAAGAACACGTCCGAGATCGACACCGCCGAGACCGGCGAGATGACGATAACGGCGCAGAATAACAGAAGCCGCGGCGGCAGGAAAAACAACGCGAAATCATCCGGAAAGACCGGACGCGCCGCGAAGGACGACAAAAACACGGGAGCGGAGGACGACTGATGGATCAGTTTGAGAGATACGTCGGGCAGGTCTTCGACAAGCGGTACAGAATACAGAAGGTAATCGGCATCGGCGGCATGGCGGTCGTCTTCGAGGCGAACGATATGCTGATGCGGCGGAACGTCGCCGTCAAGATGCTGAAGGACGAGATAAACAACGACACCCAGTCGGTCAAGCGCTTCATCAACGAGAGCAAGGCGGTCGCTATGCTCTCGCACCCGAATATCGTCAATATCTACGACGTGTCGGTGAAGGACGACCGGAAATACATCGTGATGGAGCTGGTCGACGGGATCACGCTCAAGAATTATATACTGAAGAAGGGCGTTCTCAGCTTCCATGAGGTGATAAACATCACCGAGCAGATACTGATGGCGCTCGAGCACGCGCACTCGAAGGGAATCGTTCACCGCGACATAAAGCCGCAGAATATAATGATGCTCAAGAACGGCGTCATAAAGGTCGCTGACTTCGGAATCGCGAAGCTCCCTAACGCGGAGACCGTGACGATGACAGACAAGGCTATCGGAACCGTGTTCTACATCAGTCCGGAGCAGGCGAGCGGAAAGACTATCGACCGCAGGAGCGACATCTACTCGCTCGGTGTGACAATGTACGAGATGGCGACCGGAAAGCTGCCGTTCGTCGCGGACAGCCCGGTGACTGTCGCTATAATGCAGGTCAAGAACTCGCCGAAGCCGCCGCGGGAACTTAACCCGTCGATACCGGTCGGGCTTGAGCAGGTGATCCTCGGCGCTATGGAGAAGAACCCGGACGACCGCTTCCAGAGCGCGGCGCAGATGCTAAGACACGTGGCGCAGCTGAAGTCGAACCCGCAATCGGTCTTCCGTATGCAGCGGCATGACGAGCCCTCCGGGAGCCTTGTGCCGTCGGGCGGGCAGACGACTCCTCCGAACGTCAAGAAGCTGACGACGCCGCCGAAGACGAGCCGCTCGATGTTCCCGGTTATCGCCGGGGTCGCGACGGCGTTCCTGATTGTCTGCTGCATCAGCGCGGTTGTTGTGCTGACAAGACTTATGGAGGTCACGGCGACCGACAACTCGAAGACGATACGAGTGCCGGAGCTGACGAACACGCTTTACAGCGACGACCTCAAGGATTCCCTCGAGAAACAGGGATATGAGATCGAGATTGAGTATGAGTACTCGAACGACGGAACCTACGACCGGAACATGATAATCGAGCAGGATCCTCTGCCGGGCGAAATACGCAAGATAATCCCGGACAAGCAGACCTGCAAGCTGAAGCTCACCGTATGCTGGGGCGCGGAGACGGTCGAGATGCCGGATCTCGCCTACAAGGACTCGCGCGAGGCGAAGATTGAGCTCAGAGATAAATACGGACTTGTCGCCGATATCGTCACCGAACCGCACGATTATGTCAGCGAGGGCTGCGTCATCCGCACCGATCCCGAGGCGGGGACAGAGCTGAAGAACGGCGACCACGTCACCCTCTACGTCTCGAGCGGACAGGACATAAAATACGTCGATATGCCCGACTTCCGCGGCTGTGACGAGAGCGCGATAATGAAGAAGCTCGCGTCGGCTGAGCTGAAGCTCGGCAAGGTCACCTACGAGAACTCGGACAAGGTCGCTAAGGGGCTGTGCATAGATCAGAGCCGCGCGGTCGGGGCGAAGACTCCGGTCGGCACGACGGTCGATTTCGTGATGAGCCTCGGACCTGTCGAGGAGACAACAGCCGGGACGGCAGGGGACGGGCAGTAATGGAACTTTTTCCGGAAGGAATCATAGTCAAGGGGCTCGGCGGGAGCTATCAGGTGAAGCTGAGACACCCGGACGCGGAAACTCTCCGTGAGAACGGCGTCGAGCCTGACGAGGGCGACACTATATATTGCCGGGCAAAGGGCGCTTTCAGGCATGAGAAGCTGACCCTGCTCGTCGGAGACAAAGTAACTCTTCGCGTCGACACAGAAACCGCGATTGCCGGCGCGCATGAGGCAGAGAAGAACAAAAAGCACACCGACGAGGCGAGAGCCGGTATAATGATAAGCGAGGTCGATGAGCGCCGGACTACTCTTATTCGTCCGCCAATGGCGAATCTCGATCTCATGTTCATAGTCGCCGCCGCCGCGAAGCCGGAGCCGTCGCCGGTGCTTATCGACAAGATGACGACCGTCGCGGACTTCAAGGGGATTGAGCCGGTCGTCGTCGTGACGAAGGCTGACCTTTCTCCGGAGACGGCTGAGAGAGTCGCGGGAATTTACAGAAAATGCGGCTTCACCGTGTTCGTCGAGGGCATCGGGTATGACTGCCATGACATCGAGAAGTTCATCCGTGACAATTCGGACAGGATATCCGCGTTCGCGGGCGCGTCGGGCGTCGGGAAATCGACGCTTATGAACAGACTGTTCCCGTCGCTTGGTCTCACGACCGGCGAGGTCAGCCGGAAGACCGAGAGAGGACGGCACACCACACGTCACGTTGAGCTTTTCCCGCTTGAGAGACAGTTCGACGGCGCGGAGGGCTTCATCGCGGACACGCCGGGGTTCGGGATGCTCGATTTCGTTCAGTTCGACTTTTACACGAAGGACGACCTGCCGTACGTATTCCGCGAGTTTGAGCCGTATATCGGGAAGTGCCGGTACACTAAATGCTCGCACACGAAGGAAGAGGGCTGCGCGATACTCGACGCCGTGAAAAACGGGGAAATCCCGAAGGAGCGGCACGACAGCTATCTCGAGTTCTACGAGACGCTGAAAAACAAGAAAAGCTGGAACTGAGAGCCGCCGCGTCTGTGGCGGCTTTTCGGCAAGAACCGGAGGAAAAAAATGACCACATATATCTTCACCGGCGGAAAGCTTGCCGTCGGGAGCATGGACGAGCTGGGACTTCATATGTCTGAAGCCGACCTCATTATCGCCGCGGACAGCGGTTACAACAACGCCTCGCGGCTCGGCGTCAGACCGGGGCTTCTGCTCGGCGACCTCGATTCGATCGACCGCGGGGCGCTGGCACCGGACGAGCTCGAGCACATCGAGAAGATAATCGTACCGGCGATAAAGGACGACACGGACACGCAGCTCGCGGTCGACACTGCGATATCACGCGGCGCGGATGAGATTTACATCATCGGCGGGCTCGGCGGGCGGCTTGACCACACGCTTTCAAGCGTCTTCCTGCTCGAGTATATAGCGGACAGGGGCGCGGGGGCGGTCATGAGCGACGGGCAGAGCAGAGTCCGCGTGATGAAGACCGCGGGTGAGCCGGTAACTCTTCTGATTCCGAAGACCTTTGACGGTGAGAACGGCTTCAAGTACCTCTCTGTTGTCCCGCTGACCGACGAGTGCGAGGGCGTGCGGATTTCCGGCGTTTTCTACCCGCTTGACGGCGTGACGCTGAAGAGAAGCTATTCGTATGCCGTCAGCAACGAGATATCCTCGGAACGCGCGGAGATATCGCTTGTGCGCGGAACAATGCTTGTCATCGAGAGCCGCGACTCGAACCTCTGACGCCTGTTTTGCATATCATGTATTGAAGGATCGTCGATACATGAAAGGATGCGAAGACATGAAGATCGTCGTCATGAAGAGCCCGAAGCTTCTCGCTCCGCTGCTCAGGAAGATATTCAAGGTCAAGAAGAAAAAGTGAGATATCAGCTGTCAGATGAATTTCTGGCAGCTTTTTTTATAAAACTACTCCGATAGTATTGACAAACCGGAAAAGATGTGCTATAATAGTTATACTATCGCGATAGTACGCGTCAGCTCTGCCCGAAGCCGTCGTCCGGAAGACGAGCCGGGGGCACTGTATGGCGCCAAACAAGGAGTTACAAATTATGGAAGAAACCAACAAACCGATAAAGCTCTTCGATTCCGAGCTGAAGGTCATGAACCTTCTCTGGAAAAACGGGGAGATGACAGCGAAGAACATCGCCGCCGAGCTCACAGACGAGATCGGATGGAACGTCAACACAACCTACACCGTCATCAAGAAATGCGTCGCCAAGGGCGCGATTGAGCGCACAGAGCCGAACTTCCTCTGCCGCCCGCTGATTTCAAAGCGGGAGGTGCAGAACGGGGAGATAGGCGAGCTTGTAGACCGCCTCTTTGACGGCGCCGCCGACCAGCTCATCGCGGGTCTCATCGACTCGAAGCGGCTGACTAAGGCTGAGATTGACGAGTTAAAAAGGATGGTGGAGAAGCTGTCATGATACCTGTTTTTCTGAGAAATCTCATGTCTCTGACGATATCCGGCGGGATTATCGCGGCTGTCGCGGCAATAGCGAGGTTCGCGTCACGCGGGCGGATTCCCGGGCGCTTCATGCGTCTTGTCTGGATTGCCGCGGTATTACGATTTATCGTTCCGGTCTTCATTCCGGTCAGTGTGCCGGCGCGCGCTGTTCCTGAAAATCTGCCTGTCGTCAGGTATGTCTGTGGGACACCCGCTGCAAACGCGCCCGGTCGCGCGGAAGGGGACATGAACGCTCAGGTCGGGGAAGCGGCGAAAAAGCCGGATGCCGCGGAGATTATCTTCGCCGTCTGGGGAATCGGTTTTCTCGCGGTCTCGGGTGTTTTCGCGGCGTCTGGAATCCGCGCGGTAATGTCGATAAAGGGCAGACCGGCGGAGGACGATATACGTGACGAAGTACTGCTGATCATGAGAAAATCCGGCGTCAGGAGACCGGTCAGAGTGCTGACAGGGAACGTCAGATGTGCCGTCACCTACGGCGTAATATTCCCGCGCGTTGTCGTCCCGGAGAAAATCGGCATGAACGCTCTCCGGATATCGGCGGCGCATGAGGCGGGGCATATACGCTCCCTTGACGCGCTTTTCAAGGTTCTCTCGGCGCTTGCCGCGTCGGTTCATTGGTTCAATCCGCTCGCGTGGGTGACGCTCAGGCTGTCCGGGAGGGACATCGAGCTCGCCTGCGACGAGGGCGTGCTCCGCCGGTTCGGGGAAGGGAAGGAGATCGTCATTCCGAGAAAGGACTACGCGCTGTGTCTGATTGACGCTGCGGGCGCGGGTTCGCCTCTCCCCTCCTTCGGCGGAAACGCCGTTTACGAAAGGATAAGGCATATCATGGACAGAAAGAAGATAACGATAGGAACCGCGATGGCGATAGCGCTTGTGACGACTGTCTCGGCGTCGGTGTTTGTAAGAGCGACTGCTGTAGAAGAGAAGGCAGATGACATTTCGACAGTTCCGGAGACGGACACGACGATTGTAATACCGTCAGACGATACCGACTACAAAATCAGAGTAAACGACGGCGGGCTGGAAATAATTACCGGAGTGCCGGAGAGCGTCGAGCCGGAATACGGCAATCTCCCGATAGAAAAGGACGACACGCGCTCCCCGGAGAACCTGCCGGAGACAGAGACTCACCCGGACGGGGAAGAGCCGCGGGAGCGTGAGTTTATCGCTCCGCTGACGACGCTTGTCATGACCTATGGCTACGGAGACAGAACAACTCCCGCCGGGAATCTTGTCAGCCACGACGGAATCGACCTGAAGGCAGACGCCGGGACGCCGGTATTATCGTCTGTCGACGGAATTGTCACTGACACCGGTTATGACGCGACGCTCGGAAACTACGTCGTTATCTCGGACGGCGCGCGGCTTGAGACTGTCTCGGCGCACCTCTCGGAGGTCAGCGTTAAGAGCGGCGACACTGTCAGCGCCGGTCAGGAGACCGGAAAGGTCGGGGCGACCGGAAACGCCACCGGCAATGTCCTTCATTTCGAGGTCAGGGTGAACGGCGGGAACGTCGACCCGTCGCCGTATCTCGGGCTTGAATGAGCGACATAAATTTACATATTCCCACTTGATTCCGGCGCTCCCGTGTGGTACAATATCCGTGTAAATAATCGGCGTTCTGCCGGGAAAAAACGGAGATATGTACAATGGACAACCTCATCGCTTCAGCGGCGACCGGCGACAACAAGATGGTCATCATCATAGTCGCGTGTGTCGTGGCGGCGGCGCTCCTTTTCGTTGTTTCGAAGCTCGGGCGCAAAAAGTAAATAATCAGTGCCGCCGCGGAGGTATGCCTTCGCGGCGGTCATCTGTGCTGACGGATCAGAGGAACGTTGACAGTCTTTCTGCCGTCTCTTTCTCAAACCTCAAAACATCCCGTGCGAGCCTTTCAGCCTCACCGTCGCCTCCGTCGTTCAGCTGCTTCTCGAGGTCTATGATGCCCATCGTCGCGCCGTTTATCATCATTTCGGCGAGGTGGGACGTCGTCGTGTCGAGCATCGTGTTCATCACCATGCCCATCTTCGCGCCCATTTTCGCGGTCATCGGCAGTTCTTTCGGTTTGAGTCCCCGCTCGCCGAGCTTTTCGGACGCTTCCTTCGCAAAGCGGCGGTAGACGGACAGCTCGTCGGTCATCTCGGAGCGCAGACCGTTGTCCGACACCTTGTCGAGCAGGTTTATGATCGAGTCTCTGCCCATGATTGTGTTTTTGTAGACCTCACTCAGTAGTTCTTCGTTTTTGTTCAGCATACACTAACTCCTTAAGAAAAATCCCGCGGGAAAATCCCACGGGATAAGTATGCGCATATCTCTCTGTCTTATGAGAGCTCGCCGAGGTCGTACGGCGTGTTCTGGTAGACGAAATAGTTGAGCCAGTTCGAGAAGAGCAGGTTCGCGTGTCCTCTCCAGACGTTCGGCGGGCGCTTCTCCGGGTCGTCGTCCGGGAAGTAGTTGTAGGGGACGTCGATATCTAAACCTTTCGCCTTGTCGCGGAAATACTCATTTGCGAGCGTGTCGTTGTCGTACTCGGAGTGACCGGTCACGAAGAGCATTCTGGCGTCGCGCGCAGAGATTATATACGGTCCGGCAATGTCGCTTTTGGCTACGATCTCGAGTTCGGGAACCTTCGCGATATCCTCTTCGCGGACCTCGGTGTGGCGTGAGTGCGGCGCGTAAAAACGCTCGTCAAAGCCGCGGACGATCGGGTGGCGCGGGCTTGTCACGTAGTGGCTGTATATGCCGAACATCTTCTTCGGAAGCGCGTATTTCGGAACTCCGTAGTGGTATTTCAGCCCCGCCTGCGCCGCCCAGCAGATGTGCAGGGTCGAGAAGACGTGTCCGCGCGACCAGTCCATTATCTCGCACAGCTCGTCCCAGTACGTGACCTCCTCAAAATCGAGGTTCTCGACCGGCGCGCCGGTGATTATAAGTCCGTCGTAGCGGTCGTTCTTTATCGACGAGAAATCCTTATAGAACGCCTCCATGTGCTCCTCCGGCGTGTGCGTTGAGCGGTGGGTCGCGGTGCGGAGCAGGGTCAGGTCTATCTGTAGCGAGCTGTTCGACAGGAGACGAATCAGCTGTGTCTCGGTAGTTATCTTGGTCGGCATGAGGTTGAGGACCGCTATCTTCAGTGGGCGGATGTCCTGATGCTCGGCGCGGAAATCGTTCATCACGAAGATGTTTTCGTTTTCGAGCGTGTCCCCGGCGGGGAGACCGACCGGTATCTTTATCGGCATTTCTTTGTCCTTTCGCTTTCTTTTATTTCGGTATAAGTCTATTATACCAGAAAATCATTACAAACTCAACAGTGATTTAGAAAATCATGAGAAAAATCAAAAAACATTTGCTTTTCGGCGCGAAAAATGTTATAATATCCTTATAGAATAATCGTCCGAGGGGAGGAAAACGGCTTTGACAAAACAAAAAAGAGTGATCGCGGCGCTTGTGCTTCCGGTGCTTCTGATGGCGCTGTTCACGGTTATGGCGTCAGCGGTTGACACGGATCTCATCATCTCCGACTTCGAGCCGGAGAGCGCGTCTCTCGCCCTCTGGTCGGCGGGCGATAACGTCCGGAGCGTCAACTCGGGCGCCTTCACTCCCGGCGGCGGGGCGGAATACAACTGCCTCGAGGCGGCGGGCTACGACGTCACGGTCAACTTAGCGCGCAGCATCCGGGCGGAATTCACGTCGGCGCTCGATCTCACCGAATACCGCTCTGTGCGGTTCAATATCTACGCTCTGAAATACGCGAACGATTCCCTCGCCGAGTACTACGCGCGGGTGACTCTCTTCTCCGCGGACGGCGGGACTACCGAGAATATCGTGACGCTCAGACCCGGAAGATGGGAGGACGTGTCGGTTGATATCTCGACTTGGTCGGGAAGGGATCAGGTCATACGGGCGGAGATATCGCTCAGCGTCTCGACAAATGTCTACGGCTCGAACCACAACAGCTTCTTCGTCGACGATCTCAGGGCTTCGGGCAAGATCGACCGGGAGCTCACCGCGAGATTCATGTTCGACACCTACGAGATATCCGGCGGAAAGGCGCAGATGACAAGCGACGAGCTGAAAATCGACCTCTCGGAGGACATGACGACAATGCTCGAGGCGACCGTGTTCGCGCCGGAGGTCGACTGGGAGCTCGGGATGTTACGGCTCAGACTGAAAAACGAGTCGTCCTGCGAGCTTCTGATTCTGCACTACTCGACATTTGACACAGCCGCGAACAGCGAGGAGAAGATCCTCAGCGTGAAGCTCGAGCCGAAGCCCTCGGACGGTTCGGCGGTCATGACCGACTATTATCTCGACGTCGGGGACGTGACGAAGCTCTCCGCGGTGAAGTTCCAGTTCCAGAGCGGGAGCGGCAGCGTGATTATCGACTCTCTCTGCGGCATATCGGTCTACAGGCGGGAGAATGTGCAGACCTGCGGAAGCATCGCCACCTGCAAGGTCGGGGACGATCTCATGTCGGTGCGCTTTACGGGCGAGGTACAGCGGGACGAGGCTTTAGCTAACCAGAACGGGCGGATCGAGATCTACTCTCTGCCGTCGGGCGGGGATATTGATATCTCGTCGCTCGACAGTCTCGAACCTATAGCTTCAAGTCCGATGACGACCAAATTCGACCTGACAATCAAGCCCGAACCGGACAGCATTCTGCGCTCGAGGTTTGTAGTGGTATCGAGGCACACCGACGGGAGCGCGTATTTCATCGCCCTTCCGAGATATATAGACAATCCGGAGCGTTTCGCGGCTTCATCCTCGGCTGTTTCGAGCGGCAAGAAGGGCGTTGCGGTCAGCGATATCTCACGGCTCGGAGACCTCGGGGCGGACATAACGATCATCGAGACGTCGGCGGATGAGCTTTACTCCGGGACCGGCGCGACCGAGAAGTTCACATACGGCGGGGCTTCGTATTATTTCAGAAACGACGAGACACGGCGGCTCGGACTGATGATTTCGGCGGCGCGCGGCTCGGGGGCTGACGTGCTGATAAGGCTCACCGGTTTTGACGGCTTTTCCGGGGGCAGTCTCGCGGAGCATAGTTATTCGTTCGATGACGCTCCGGCGGGGGACAGGTATCTCGCGGCGGCGGCGGCTTATATCGCGGAGAAATGGTGCGCGGGCGGTGATGTCAGCGGCGTTATTCTCGGCATGGGGCTCAACTTCTACGACCGTGGAGACGGGTTCAAAAACCTGACAGAGCTCGCGGCGTCTGACGCTGAGGATATACGCGCTGTCGCGTTTGAGCTTATGTCTGTGAACTCCTCGGCGAAGGTTTACGCGTCGGTGACTGATATGTACTCGGTGACTTTAGCGGCTGGAACGAGCGAGATCGGGCTTGAGCAGTACCTCGACGCTCTGGCGCGTGAGACCTCGCGCGAGGGCGATTTCCGCTACGGCATCGCGGTCGAGAGCTTCTACAGGCTCGATAACGGCGGAGAGCTCGTCTCGACAAAGGACGCGCAGAGGATAATCTCTCGTCTCGGGACGAGGAAGGCTGAGACAGACCTTATTTTCACCGACTCCCGTTTCGACTTCCCGAAGATAACTCTCGGCGAGATGTGCGAGTATATGTTCGAGAACTACTACCGCGCGGTGATTGACGACCGGATTGACGCGTATATCGTTGTCGTTTACGGCGGCGACAGGCTCGACGGCATCGCGGATTATATAAAGGGGCTCGACTCGCCGGATTCGCTGACACTCAGCGGCGGGGCTCTGGCTATGCTCGGCATCGGCTCATGGAACGAGGTCATAACGAACTTCGACGCGAAGAAGCTTCCGGTCAAGCGGGATTACACGGCGGACGCGGTCTATGAGCTTCCGGGCGGGACCAAGGGTTCCTACGCTTATTACCGCTTCACGACGCCGGGCGACACGCTCGGGTTCGGGGTCGGACCGTATTGTACAAACGTCGCGTCGCCTACCGGGGCTTCGGCTATCGTGGCTGTGCTCGACAGGGCGGCGTATGGCGGGGACGGCGGAGCGGAGCGCATGGGGATTCAGACGCGCTTCGATTATCCGGACGACTACACGCTGACACCCGTTGTTGCGGTTACTCTTCGTGTCGGGAGCGTCCAGACGGCGTCCGGTGCTTCGGCGGACGCGGACATAACCGACGAGGAATCGGTCGGGGGCGTCGATGAGATACCGCTCAGACTTACGTTTACAGCGGGAAATGACAGGATTATCTCCGACTCCGCGGTGAAGGCGGGCGAGTGGACAACCATTTATGTTGATGTAGGCTCTTTCGACTGCGCGAAGAATATCGACGGAATCAGAATCTCGGTCGGAGCGGAGAATGTCGGCTACGCGAAGCTGTCGGTCAGGGATATTGTCGGCTACAGCCGGGATTTCGCGGATGAGTCGATCGAAAGCGTGGTCGCGGACGCGCGGGCTAAAAGACGCTCGCCGGAGGTTGCCGCGGGTTATTCTACCTATCTCTGGATGGCTGGCGGACTGCTTGTCGCGGTCGCGACTGTCATGACCGTCGTACTGCTGAGCAAGAAGAAAGACAGTGAGGACGAGGACTGATGATGAAGGGAAAAAGACTTATCGGGCTTATTATCGCGGGCGTGCTGCTTGTTTTCGTCGTGTGCGTGCTCGTGTTCGGCGGGGAGGAGCCGGCGGTCTGGACGCTTCCGGTGATTGCCGCCGGGGTGTGGGCTATGACAATTGTCGATACGATTGCCTACAGGACCGAGCCATATGAAGGGATGCAGAAAAAGAACGAGTTCGTAAGAATCGTCGGCGGGTACATCTTCGCGGTGATACTGACCGTGATTTCGGTGATTTTCGCTGTCATGGGCGAATTCTGATGATGAGAGAGGATAATGTAAATGCTCAGACGGAGCTTTGATTCCGGCGGGACTATCGAGAGCCTGCCGATACGGCTTTTCGGCGTCGTGCGGGATTCCATCGTCGACGGACCGGGGATGAGATATGTCGTGTTTGTTCAGGGATGCCCGCACAGGTGCCCGGGGTGCCACAATCCCGGCTCGCACTCATACACCGGCGGCAAGCTGACGACAACCGACAAAATATGGGCGGACATACAGAAATATCCGCTCACCCGCGGGATAACCTTCAGCGGCGGCGAACCGTTCCTCTGGGGGCATGAGCTGGCGGTTCTCGCCGAAAAGTGCCGCGACAAGGGGCTTGACGTTATGACCTACACCGGATTCACGTATGAGCATCTTCTTGGGAAGGCGGAGACCGAGCCGTCTGTAAAGGAGCTTCTCACGGTCACGAACTATCTTGTTGACGGACGGTACGTAAATGAGCTCCGCGACCTGAATCTTCACTTCCGCGGCAGTTCCAACCAGCGTATTCTCGATATCACCTGTTACCCGAACATCAAGTCGGCACAGCAGATTGAATTATAATAAAGGAGTAAAAATTATGTCAGAGGCGTATTCTTCACGCGGCGTTTCCGCTACAAAAGACGAGGTGCACAGCGCCATATCGAAGCAGGACAAGGGAGTTTTCCCGGGCGCGTTCTGCAAGCTTATCGAGGACCCGTGCGGCGATAAGGATTACTGCGCGGCAATGCACGCGGACGGGGCGGGTACAAAGTCCTCGCTCGCGTATATAAAGTACCGCGAGACGGGCGATTACTCGGCGTTCTATGATATCGCTCAGGATTCGGTCGTCATGAACCTCGACGATCTTATATGCATCGGCGCTACAAAGGGTTTTGTATTGTCTAACACCATCGGGCGCAACGCTCACCGGGTGGACGGAAAGGCTATCCGCGCTGTCATCGACGGTTACACGGAGTTCACCTCG
>ENA-ORIC01001709-ORIC01001709.1-human-gut-metagenome-genome-assembly--contig:-NODE-1709-length-20077-cov-3.529350_pt1 | contig 20077 bp, 13 predicted proteins | sample MGYA00243023_ERZ508732 | MGnify/ENA primary metagenome ERZ508732 (study PRJEB26277, sample SAMN04329767) | human gut metagenome | biome: human-associated habitat | host: Homo sapiens | place: USA...
GGAAACTGCCCCGGCCCAGGCGGAAAAGCCGAGTATGACCGATTTCAAGCCCTACGTGGGCCGCAAGCGCAAGTCCGGCACCGGCTGCGTCACCGAGATCAACGACCATCTCTTTGAGGGCCGCTATTCCCCCAAGTGGCCCGACGGCAAAAAGCACGCCCGCAATGTTTACGCCCATACCCGCGAGGAGTGCGAGGAGAAACTGAAAGTGCTGATCATGGAGATGAAAGCGGAGATTGCGGAGGCACAGCGACTGAAGGACGAGGGCAAAGGTGATGGGCGGCCACCGGAGGAGAAGAAGGGCAATCAGGGAAAGAAGAAATAAAAAACATCGGTAAGAGTGTCAAGTGATTGGTACACTATTTACTTTATAACGCAATGCCTCAAATTCTACACCGCAATAAACAATGATAAGGAACTGTTTATGATTCGGGCTATAAATATGACCTAACTAAATAAACAAGTGCCCTAACACACTTGATCGTGCGTTAGGGCACTTCGGAAATAATGGGGTACGCTGATTTCAGTTCGGCACGGGCAAAGAGTGCATTCCACAACCACTTGGGTTGCGGAATACGACTGTGAATTAGTATTTCATGTATGACAGAATTACAGAAAATTATATTCCCAGTTTATCAAAGAGAATTCTATTGCGCTTCTTTGCATCATTTATAATTTTGTCATAAGATAAGATTTCAATATATGCATTCATCTTATCATTGTACTTATAATACCCGAGTTTATCAGGTGTTTGTGAAAAATCGTGGAAATCCAAGATATGCTCTAATGTAGTTGTGATGTCACACACAGCATATAAATAGAATTTGGTGTTTTGCCCGACTCTGATTACACGTCCATCCTTGTCCCTTTTTTTGTTGCTCCTCAACTGTGAAACATATTCGTATAACTGATTGACAGGATTATTACTGCCATTATAGTCATCTCGCATCGGACGTTTGAGTTCAAACAAGACAATACTCTCGTATTCTCGACCGTCATTTTCTTCATCAGAAACAGCAACTGGAGAATCCAAGATCATTATGTCTGCGCGGTCTTCTTTAGGATTGTTATTAAACGGAATATCGGAGGAAATATAACTACAATAGGCGAGCTTCTCGTCCAGCAACCACAAATTATGATTGCTATAAGGAGTATCCACAGAGGTTGTTCTCATTGGATAAATGATATTATGGAGAAAGCTCTCCTTTTGAAAATGCCCATCATCATTTTTGCGTATTGCAAACTCCATCAAGTCAAGGATGACCTTACGATGAGCAACATATTCGGCTAATGCGGCTCCGTTAGCGCTATTTATTTTTTCAATTTGCAATCCAAATTTCTGTATGTACTCGTCTGAACTGATTACACCTTTATTAAGCTCATCGAGAAGCTGAGTGTTTTCTTTGGCTGTTGTTCTATCGAACTCTCTTTTTATACGATACAGTTCATCATCTAATTTATCCTCGCTTAAATTAGGCTTGATTTTCGCAATTGCCTCAGGTGTGTATTTCAATAGATGACGAAACTGTGGGGCCCGATGCGTTACATAATCTGTTATTCTTTGAATTTTTTCTGTGGCAATAGGCTGAAGGTAGCCTTTAAGAAATTCATTTACTTCGACGACAACCGCTCGCATGATCTGATCCATAGTAATCATGTTTGCCATACTATCTAACGGGCCACCGTCAGGAATGTTAAAGGAAAGCCTGTTCATATCAACGGCCTCGTCGAGGTAATGCCCTCTCAAAACGCCAACATACCAGAATCCACTTTTTTCGAAGATTTGACGATCAAGATCGGTAATGTACTTATCCAGTTCTTTTGTTTCTACTAAGCGGTTATGTGCACATAAATATAATTTGTTGCCGTTGATAGTAGACTCTTCGGCTTTTACATGGAGCAACTCAAAGGTTTCATCATTCAAGACAATAGTCTTGCTGTTAGCTTCAGATCGAATTTTCTCCTTAAATATACGATTTAAGTCATGAGTTTCATCAATATCCTGCAGGATAATTCGGGGACAATCATCAGAAATGAAATATACAAGACAATGCTGGATTATCCGCATAGCAATGGTAATACTGCGTTTAGGAACATTATCGGCATACGGTTTAATGTAATTGAGCAATCTGACTGTCGTTTGATTATCATTATACCCGGTGCAGTCGGTGAGGGCATCATTGATGCCAGAATTAGAAATGGAGAAATCAAAGGATCGTTTTACATATTCATCTTCCTCGGAATAGACACTCTCTATTTCAGCTTTTTCGAATGCAATCAGCCAAGAAAACCGTCCGACACCCTTGCCGCCAATTTGGGCTTTGTATGTTGAGTCCGATTCCATAAATGAAGCAATATTTGCTTCATTGAACCCAATTCCATTATCAATAATTTCAAAGGACTGAATCTGGGGCAATTCGCCAGTGCCATCGAGTACAAACTGTCCATCACGAAGAATTCTGATGATTATTTGACCTTCAAAAGATGGATCGGTGGATTTCCGCTCACCAATGGCATGAATTGCATTCACGATAGCCTCAAAAAGCGGCACAAGTGGCTGATTTTTAGGAAGATTAAAGTTTTTTACGCGACCTCGTATATTGATTGAAAATGGTCTCATATGGCAGCAACCTCCTTGCTGATAGAATTACTTTGATTGGCTACCTTGATGGGTGTCGTAGGAAAATGCCCTATGTCATTTGCAGATTCTACCATTAGCTTTCTAAATCGAGTGCCGTGCGACTTTTTGTTGCTTTACACTCAAATTGTTCGCTTGACATGAAATAACTCCTCTTTTGGAATCAAAAAAAGACCAAAAGAGGAGTTGAATACAAATATAAAAAGCAACAGCTTAAAATGATCGTATGGGGGACTCGAACCCCCGTCTACCTCTTAGTCAAGGAGGCGCTCTATCCAACTAAGCTAATACGGCTAATTGGAATACTAAAATTATAGCACAGTCAATTTAATACTGCAAGAGGGGAAAATGTTTGATGGAAGGCTTTTGTGTGGGATGGACTTCTGTATATTAAGAGTGTTTCCGACAGGATTTACTCCCCAAAGCGGACGATTTTACCGCAGAGAGTAGCTCAGAAATTGCGCCGCAATAGACAAAGAATAAGAAAAATCCCTCTGAAATCAACGATTTCAGAGGGATTTTGGTCCGAGTAGTGCGGCTCGAACGCACGGTCTCCTGGTCCCAAACCAGGCGCGATACCAACTTCGCTATACCCGGATATTCAGTTTCTGCCATGATACCACGGCGAAGGGTAAAAATAAAGTTTTTTCTGTCTGTGGTCATTTATGTGGTCAAAGCCGTTTTTGTGCCGCTTTCGGCAATCAGGGGAAATCCCGCAAACGCAGGTGTCGCAAGGCTTTGCGGCGTTTCGCCTTGCCCTATCCCGGATACAACCACGGCACACCCAAACTTATGTCTGAACTTTCAGCGAGGGGTCTTGCGCCCTCTTTGGCACTTTCCGGCACTCCTGCGGTTCCTCTTTAGAACTCTATTGGCCTGTTTATTTCAGCCACAGCTTTCGCCTTTTGGGATTTGTGTGGGATTGAATTCTGTATATTAAAAGTGCTTCCGACCAGATTTGCCCCGGCATCAGACGGGCCTATCGCAAAGAACAGCTCAGAAATTGCGCCGCATAAACAAGGAAATAAACCCGACGACAAAGAAACAGCAGGCTGACTTGGATGATAGCCAGCCTGCTGAGCGAAGATGTTTATTCGATGTTTTGCCTTTCAGCAGTAATGCGTGTTCTTTTACCAGAGAATGCAATGCCGATTTTTATAATTGACGTAACATTCATTGCCTGCAAATCAACGCTGTATGCACGGTCGTTAATCTGTTGCAAGGCAACATTAGCAAGGTCTTCAAGCTGTGTTTCAGAGCGGTCTTTCCCGGCCTTTAATTCAATCAGAATACCAGGCAGCCGCTTATTCAAAGGAAGCATCTGAATATCAAATCGTCCATCACCAGCTTCGCGATTGGAGGTAATGCGATAGCTATTGTCCATCACAGCGCACATACCCAATATCAGACCATGGTAAAATGTTTCGTCGGCAGCATCGTGGAAACTTATTGTTTGGAGCAGAAACTTCTCCAAGGTTTTTTGCAGTGAGTCGCTATCTACCTTGTAGATAGCTTCCTGAATAGCAATAGCAACGGAACGAGGAATAATATTCTCAAGCTGAGAGAGGATCTCCTTGCTGTAGACGAAAGAAATCTCTTTGTTGGGCAGAGCCACTTCGCACATATAATCCTCGCCGTAAGACTGGTCGCAGCTCACAGCCTTCAAATAACCTGCCACCAGCAGGAAGCTGTAAACAGAGGACGGATCATTCTGGATCTGCGGATAAATGACGCCAGTGTCGATGTGCGTAACGAAGGATTCGCCCTTCATCAACAGTTCCAGACGCTCCATAATATCCGGCGTTGCAGAAGCCAGCACCTCGCGGATGATGTCATTGCTTCCGGTAGACTGCCAGAACGCTTTGGGACGGCAGTTATTATTGAAGTATCCAATGACAGACCAGGGATTAAAAATCTCGGTATTGCCGAAAAGGTAACCATCATACCACTCGCAAAGCTCCTGATATTTATCAGAAGCATGATAGTAGTCCGCCATCTCATGTACTTCGCTTGAAGTGAAGCCGAAATATTCACTGTAGCGTTCGTCTAAAATCGAGTTGATCTTCAAGTTGTTCAGGCCGCTGAAGATACTTTCCTTGGCAACACGCAGGATGCCGGTCAGGAAACCATAGCTCAGATGCGGATTGTCCTTCAGACCACCGGAGAACAGGTTTCGCATGAACCCGATAATCGTGTCGTAGAAGCCGCTCACATGCCCCTGCTGAATGGGAGTATCATATTCGTCAATGATGACGATAGGTGCGACATTGTGGTGCTTATGGAGGAGCAGCGTCAGTGTCCGCAGGGACATTTGATATTCCACTTCGTCAGCGGCTTCTGTTGCAAGAAGGGAATACTCCTCTTTTTCGTAATCACTAAGCGCAGAGCTGGCTGCCAACTCGTCGTGGCGGCGGAATTCCTGCGCGATCAGCTTTTGGAGCGTCTGATAGGTTTCTTCCCAAGAGGTGTATTTAACATCTTTAAAGGACAGAAAAATCACAGGATACTTTCTATGGTGGGCAAGATAGGATTCTCCGCAGGACCAGATTTTCTTATCTCTGAAGTAAACGGAAGTGTCCTCGGTCGTCTTTTCGAAGAAAGTGCGGAGCATATCCATGTTCAATGTTTTGCCAAAGCGTCTGGGGCGGGTAAATAGGGATACTTTGGGGCGCTCGTCCAGAAACTCTTTGATCATTAAAGTCTTGTCTACATAGTAGTAGTTTTTGCAGGCGTCCCGGTAATCAGATACGCCAATGGGCAGCGGCTTGCGTGCAGATGATGCTGCGGGCTCCACCGCACTCCGATGACCACGCTTATCCACCGGCTTTTGCGTGCTGTCCGGGATAAACCACCGCCTGCCCTCCTTATACGCGCCGGAAATGCGTCCGGCTTTGCAGAGCGCATTGACCCGCCGTTCGGTAATCCCCCAAGCGGCAGCCGCTTCTTTGATCGTCATATTGGAACACCTCCAGTACAGTTTGTTAAGAATATTATAACCGCTGCTCCGAATAAAATCAACTATATTATTCCGAATAATACCGGCGTTATTCGGAACAGTTATTTTCCCGAAGATATGCCGTTCTTTTCAGTAGCTATTTCCTACTTTCTGTGATATTGTTCGTTTGCCAAAAGGAGGCGATGATATGCAGGAAGAAAACAATCTGACGGTCGGGCAGTGGTGCGGCCAGTGGTTCGCTGCCAACCGGTGTAAATGGAATAGCAACACCGAGGGCGGGTACCGCAATCTGATTTACAGCCACATCATCCCCAGCATCGGAAGTGTGGCGCTCTCTGACCTGACAAAGCAGACAACCACTGATTTCTACGACAGCCTGCAGAACCGGGGACTCAGTGCCAGAAGTGTGTGGTGCGTCCACCTGCTTCTGCGGCGGTGCATGGACGAAGCAGCACGGGAACAGTTTATTCCATACAACCCAGTGCGGCTCTGCCAGGAATCAAAGGCAGAGGGATACAAAGCAGCCTCTCTGCGCCTGGGACAACTCCAGCGTTACCTGAACGCAGCGGAGCAGCTCGGCGTGCTCCCTCTCATCTACACAGGACTATCAAGCGGCCTGCGGCAATGTGAACTGATCACCTTGTCGTGGGCCGATTTTTATGTCCGCTACAGGTACATCCTCAAGGGTCAGCGGTTGCTGACGCTCAACGCCAAAGCAGAACACCTTCTGAAGCAGATACCGGAAACTGACTCGCCCTATGTGTTCCTCAACCCCAAAACCGGAGCGCCGTATAAACTCCACGAGTTCTACTATCTGCACAAGAAAATCCTGAAACAGGCCAGGCTCCCGTGGGTAGCATTCCGGGATCTGCAGCGCCAATGCATGGAGGTGGGAATATGACACTTCGGGAATACATCGGTTTCTGGCAGGAAACCTATGATAAGTCCCAGAGCAGACCGACTACCTATGCGGCACACAACTATGTATTTAAAAACCATATTATCCCTGGCCTGGGAGATATACCGCTCTCTGAATTGACATCGGAGATGGTCGGAGAATTTCTGGAGGAACGGCGGCGCTTCGGCAATCATCGACCCGGCAACCCTGGCCTGGGCGAAGAAACCATGCGGCACATCCACCGCCTGCTTCAGCAATGCTTGGATCAAGCCATACGGGACGGTCTCCTGACAGAGAATCCCGCCAAGGCATTCCGCTACTGCAAGTCAACAACGGTGAAAGCGAATATCATGACGCCTCTGGAAATGGAGGACTATCTGGATGCCGCCGAGCGGCTGGGCTACCTCCCAATGTTCATGCTGGCGCTGACGACAGGCCTACGCCAAGGCGAGCTAATCGCCCTGAAATGGAGCGACCTTGATATCGAAAGCCGGACGCTGACCATCGCAGAAAAACGTGCCGTGGAACGGCGAGAGCTGGTGGAGTACGGCGATCAGACAAGAACTATAACTCTTATACCGGAGGTGGTCGACCTCCTGATCACGGAACACACCAAGCATCCAAACAGTCCGCTGGTGTTCATGCATCCGGCCACGCAGAGGCCATACTCGCCGCAGATGGTACGTCGGATGCATAATGAGATCATCAAGGAAGCAGGGCTTGACCACATTCGATTCACAGATCTCCGGCACACCTGCGCCGTTCTATCTCTGCGGAACGGAATGGAAGCCAAGGAACTGGCGCAGATGCTGGGACATTACCGGCCGTCGATAACCCGGCAGAACTATGAACCTTATCTGCCACACAAGGGGCAAAAGGATGAAGATATACCAAACAAAGCCACTCAGGGCGAGCTTCAGCAGGCAGCAAATGTTCTGGATACTCTTCTGAAATTCTGATAGCTATTCCGCAAAAGGTGAGTTGTCCACAGAACTCAATCATTTTATATCCAAAGAGGAGGAAACAAAATGAAAAAAAGAATCATCATTGCCACTGCAATCACCGCCTGTCTCGCCCTGTGTGCCGCTGTGTGGCCACAGACTGAAAAGGTCGAGAAAACACCCACACCGAGCGAAACGGCCAACGTGACCACTCCACGGCCGACACTTCCGGAGCCGGAAGAACTAATATTGCCAGCAATCACAGAAAAGCAAGAGTCGGAAATGCCGGAAGCTAAATCAGCCCCGGAAACAACCACTGAGGAGCTACCCGTCCCTGCACCTGAAATAGAAGATGAACCCGTGGCAGAACAGAAATCTGCACCTCCTACGCAGACAGATCCCACCCCGGTACATCCTACGCAGTCTGAATCGGCACCGGAGCCAATAACCAACGATAACGGATTGGCGGATATGGTCTATGTCCCCGGCTTCGGCTGGATACGAAGTGAAGGCCCCAACCATGTCGAGTACGCCGAGGATATGTACGAGAACGGCAATAAAATCGGCATCATGGGCTGACCTCAAAAATTGCGCCGCATAAACAATGAAATAACCGCAGGGGAGCAAAAAAAGCATTCCTGCGGTTACCCTTTGCCAGTTTATAATTCGAAATCTCTCGTCCGGAAAGGACATTGCAAATCTAAAAAATGGATTTTCAATAGACAAACTAATCTTCCTGTGTTAAGATTATCTTGTGTTAGAGTAAACTCAGTGTATGAGGTGTCCATATGAGTCAAATTATTCAGAAATTAGATCAGCAGCAATTGAAATCCCTCTGCGGTATCGTGGCTCATACGTCTGAAGGATTGACTAAAAGCGAATTAACAACACTTTTGGGTCAATGCGGAATTTGTTCTGTTGATGACGGCTCCTCCCGTAATCAGTTGGGATATACCATAGGCTTAAACAAAAGAGACTGGCTTTACAATTGTCTGGTAGCGGAGATAAACAAGAGCAAATCGTTTAGTAGGGTCTTTTCGTTTTTGCAGGCAGCGCTGAATCCTGCTTCATACACGAGTGTTGATAGCAGACAAAAATACAGGTACTTGCTCGAAGAAACAAACAAAATCCTTCTCTTTGCTGGATTATCGATTGACCAAAGCGGACGATTGGTAGCAGTTTCGCAAGCTGAAACACTTACAGAAGTTGATCAGCGAGTCAACCACTTGAAAAAAGCTCTATATGACCGGGCCATACATTCTGAGGTACAGAAGTACTGCATTGAGGATTATTTGAGAGCAGATTATTATGATGCCGTGTTTGAAGCGGCAAAAGGATTGGCTGAACGTGTCCGGCAGATTTCTGGCTTGACTACAGATGGTGGAATACTTTTTCAAACTGCGTTGTCCAAGAACGATCCTTATATCTTCTTTAACGCTATGAAAACAGATAGCGAGCGCAGTGAATTTACAGGCTTGAAGGAACTGCTTGAGGCAATCTTCCACTTGGTTAGAAATCCAGCAGCGCACACCCCAAAAGTTAATTGGAAAACCGACGAAACGAAGGCTCTTGATATACTTACATTGATATCGTTTGCACACAAGTACTTAGACGAGTGCCACCGGATTCCAGGGAAATAGCGAGAGGATGTTTTATATGGATAGACCTCAATACATTAATTGGATTGTCAGAGAAGACGGAGCAGTTTTCGAAGATCAGCAATCGTTGAACTGTTACAGGCTATCCTATGTCATAGATGATGCAATCCTCGATGACTGGGCACTTCACATTCGCAGACATTATGTTTCGGATGGTGAATTGGAAGAAGATGCCGCACTGAACAATTTGTCGGTTGAGGAATACCTGCGTCAATTCGTTATCCCCCAGAAAAATGAGCCATTTGGACCGACCGCGCGATCAAATGATATTAGTGAAATTCTATTTGCGGATTTGTTTGAGTTTGTGCTGAACTATGAAGTTCCCCGGTGTAAACAATATAACCGCTCTGGAAAAAACGAATCTGAGCATGGCACAGATGTAATTGCATATAGGTTCTTCACTAACGAGAAAAAACCACACAAGAATGATGAGCTTGTAGCAATAGAAGTGAAAGCTCTCCTTTCTTCAAGAGAGGTCGGCAAAGTAATTAAAGATGCAGTTACCGATTCAAAAAAAGACGAGGATAGAGTTTCTCATACTTTGAATTACTACCGAAAAAAGCTCCGCTTTATGGGAAAGTCAACAGAAGCAGCGGATGTAGCAAGGTTTCAACAAAAAACCGAATACCCTTATAGAACATCCTTTGTAGGGGCTGCCATTTCAAGCTTGCCAGCTGTCGAAAAGAAAGTCATTGTCGGTATTATGGGAGCAGATTTGGAACTGAAAACAGATCAGTCCGTTTTTTATGTCCACGGAGCAGATTTGATGTCCCTGACACATCAAGTATTCGAAAGGTGTATTAAATGATTTTCTCAAATACTTCAAATTATATGCTCAAATACCAAAAAGCCAAAGCAAAACTTGTAGAGTATGACATTGCGCAAAAGGATTATCCTAAGTTCCCATTAAATTCGAATGAACTATCCTATCCTGTTGTTTACATACTTTCACGATATGCCGAAAGTGTCATCGAAAAAAATGTAGCTGACATGGAAGAATTTTCACCGCATTTGGTGGCTGCTTCACAATACTTTGATGCGGCTGTAGGGGCCAATGATCGTGCAGAGTATGATGTTGATTTTTTGCTGTCTGGCGCTGCGTCCTATTTCCTTTCTGATGACTTCGGAAGTGCAAAAGTTTTATGCTCCGAGTATTTTGCGCGAATAAATCCGGAAACCAACGAGCCTCAAAAAATCATGGGTAACTTTCTTGGGTATCTTCTACTGAATCGAGACTTTCATATAAGTGAAGATACTCCTGATGGAGAACAAGTCTGCCGTTCATTGCTGGCCTATTACAACACCGGAGAAGGGGCGGAGGAAATACAGAGTCTATTATCGGAGTATAGAAAAGCGATTTATGAAAATGACGCTCCGATGGAAATATACTATGTCGATATATTGTGTGCCATTGTTATGGTGGCCTTGTCCAAGTCATCGTGGATCCTTCTGCCCAGGTATTCTGAGTTAGATCAGTCCCTATGGTCAGATTACCTTAAAAGCCCCAAGGCGCCAAGAATGCTGTGGCCTGCGCAACAGCTTATTGGCGAAAAGGGAGTTTTAAGGGGTCAGAGCGCGATAGTACAGTTGCCAACTGGAGTAGGAAAAACTAAAAGTATTGAGCTGGTGATTCGCTCGTCTTTTGCCTCAGGCAGAGCAACCACAGCAATAATAGTTGCTCCGCTCCGTGCTCTGTGCAACGAAATAGCAAATGATATGATTTCAGCATTTGGGGATAAGGTTTTAGTCAACCAGTTTTCTGATGTTCTCGAGGAAGACTTTTCTCTTGATTTATTCTTGTCCCTTAAATCGAAAATACTGATTTGTACCCCTGAGAAACTCAGCTATATCATTCATCACCAAGCTGATTTTCTGGATGAAATTGGTCTGTACATATTTGATGAAGGTCACATGTTTGATGACGGAAGTCGAGGGGCCATTTACGAATTGTTGATCTCTGAAATCCGGAGTCACATCTCGTTGGAAGAACAACTCATTCTTCTTTCTGCGGTACTTTCTAATGCCGAGCAGATTCAGAAATGGCTCTTGGGTGAAGCAGGTGTTTTAGCGTCAGATCCCCAAATTAAGGCAACGCCCAAAACGATTGGGTTTGCCTCGCAAACAAAAGATATCCACTATTATTCTGATGATTCAGCACAAGAAGATTTTTATGTCCCCCGCAGTATAGAAGTTATTGCATTACAAAAGCGTCCCCGCGAGAAAAAGCAACGCTATTTCCCGGAGCTAACAGATGCCAAAGATATTGCGATATATTACGCAAATAAGCTATGCAAGAATGGTGCAGCCGCCATTTTTGCTAATCGAACCAGCACCGTGCTGACCGTAATCAACAGAATTATTGAATTAAGGAATCGGGGACACGACCTCGCTGAGATTAAAGGAAACAGCGATGGTGAGGAAATGAATCGACTGGCACAATTGATGTCCAGCTATTATGGGGAACAGCATCCATATACAATTGCCTGCCATTTAGGAGTTCTCCCGCATTATTCTAACTTGCCTAATGGACTGCGTCTTGCTGTAGAGTATGCCTTTAGAAACAAAGCTGTGCGTCTGGTTGTCTGTACATCTACTCTTGCACAAGGAGTAAACATTCCAATAAAGTATCTGTTTATGACCAGTTTTATGGTCGCACGAAACAGTATGCAAATTCGTAGTTTTCAGAATTTGATGGGACGAACTGCGCGATCTGGAATGTATACCGAGGGAAGTGTTATCGTTACAGACCCTCAGCTGTTCGATAATAAGAACAACCGAAGAAATGGCGGCAATTACAAATGGAAAGATTGTATTAAGATGTTTGACAGTAGCGCTGCGGAGCCTTGTGGAAGTTCAATCCTGTCGCTTGTTCAGGACATCCGAATTGACTATGAAACCAGAGTTATCGGTGCCAAAGTTGCTCAATACATTATTGACCACTATGCTGAAACAGATTGTTTCGGACAGTGTGTCAGCAAACTTACTGCAGCTCTTCACAAGGCACATCCACAAAAAAGTGCCAACAGCATTGTGGAATCAATGATGGCACGAAAAAGCATTGTGGAGGCCATCGAAAACCACCTGTGTTTTGTATTTTCAATCGGTGAGGATGCTGATAAGCAGGCGGTAGCGGCTGATATTTGCAAAGGAACTCTGGCATACTTCATGGCAAATGATAATGAAAAAGCCTTGTTAGAAAGAATCTTTGATATCATCACATCGAAGATAAGTGAACTTGAGCAATCACAGATTAAGAACTACGCCAGAACTATGGTCGGCATTAAGCTTTCGTTACAAATTGAAAAGTGGATAGCCGAAAACCACCTTACCCAGCAGAATTATACAGATGAACAACTGGTTAAGATGCTAATATCTTTTTTCCAGGAAACCCATACGCTCAAGAAAGAAATAGACTGCTTTGCGGATATTTGCCAAATGTGGCTTGAAGGCTGTTCATTTGTTGAAATGCATGAGCGTACATCCTTGCCGATAGCGGATCTTGAAGATATCTGCAGCAAGTCCATTTCTTACGAATTAAGTTTCTTTGTGGGGAATGTCATGGATATCATCGAAATCAATGACGAGGACTTAGTTAATCCATTGCCCAATTTGCTCCTTCTACAAAGAAGATTGAAATACGGAGTCAAAACAGAAACCGCAGTTTCGGTATGCGAGAAAATCTTTAATGACCGATTCCTTGCAAATCTTCTGGCAGACGAAATAGGCCATGATTCAATCGAGGCTAACAGCATCGTAGGTGTTATAAAGTCGCATAAAGATGACATCTTGGATATCCTATCGGCCTATCCGACGTACTTTTCCGAGCGTGTTCAATGGATATGTAAGGATTAACTTCATGGCTTACGCCGAAACTTTTGGCCGCATCATTTGTTCGAGCATATGAAGAATTAGAGGTGAAAAAATGACTGTTTGCTATAATAAATTGTGGAAGTTACTGATTGATAAGAATATGAAAAAGAAAGATCTGCGGCTGGCCACCGGCATGTCTACGACCGCCCTTGCCAAGCTGGGCAAGAACCAGCATGTCAGTACGGAAATCTTAACGAAGATTTGCGAAGTTCTGGACTGTGATTTCTGCGATATCATCGAGCTCGTAAAGGAGGAAAATCATGATTGACTTTTCCAAAATCGAGCAATATCGGGAGAACAACCGCATTGAGGCGAAGAAAGCCCTTGGCGGTCTGCCCAAAAGCATTTGGGAAACCTACTCTGCCTTCGCCAATACCCACGGCGGCATTATCCTATTGGGCGTGGAAGAATGGGCGGATAAATCCCTGCACACGGTAGATCTGCCCGACCCTGACAGACTCATCAAGGAGTTCTGGGACATCGCCAATAACCCCAATAAGACCAGCGTAAATATTCTGTCCTCCAAGGATGTATTTGTTCAGGAGGTGGACGGCAATCATATCGTGGTCATCAATGTCCCCCGGGCAGAACGCTCCTACAAGCCGGTGTATGTGGACGGAAATCCGCTCTGCACATACCGCCGTAACGGTGAGGGCGACTATCGCTGCACCAAGGAGGAATATCAGGCCATGGTGCGGGATGCCTCCGTGAAAACCCAGGACATGCTCGTCCTCGATGAAATGGATATGTCCGTATTCAACAAAGAGAGTCTCCGCAGCTACCGCCAGAGAATGCGTCTGTCCCGTCCCGGCCATGTGTGGGAAGCCTTGGAGGATGAAGATTTCCTCCTGAAGCTGGGTGCTGTCGGTATCGGCTCTGATGGGAAAAAACATCCCACCTCTGCAGGACTTCTCATGTTCGGTAACGAATATGACATCGTGCGGGAATTCAACACTTACTTTCTGGATTACCAGGAGCAGTATGACGCTGATACCCGTTGGACTGACCGTATCATATCTTCCTCCGGCGACTGGAGCGGCAATGTGTACGACTTCTATTTCCGCGTCTATAACAAGCTGATTCAGGACATTAAGGTGCCCTTCAAGATGGAGGGAGGCACCAGGGTGGACGATACCGATGTGCATAAAGCTTTGCGCGAGGCACTGGCAAATTGCCTGGTTCATGCCGATTATTACGGCAGACAGGGACTGGTTATCATTAAAAAGCGTAATAGCATTACGATGTCCAACCCAGGCAGCTTCCGCATCGAAATTGATGCCGCAAAGAGCGGCGGTGTCTCTGATCCGCGGAACGGAACGATGCTGAAGATGTTCAACCTGATTGATATTGGTGAGCGCGCTGGTAGCGGCATTCCGAATATCTTCCGCGTCTGGCGCGATCAAAATTGGGCAACTCCGGAGATTACAGAGCAACTCGAGCCGGAGCGGACAACATTAACGCTCTTATTCTCCAAGAGTGACGATAAAAGAGCGACGATAAAAAGCGACGATAAAAAAGCGACGATAAAATCTGCGCGGCAGAAAGAAGAAATCATTGCATACCTTACGGATCATATTTCGGCCAGAAGTGCCGATATTGCAGAGCTCCTTGGAGTCAAAAGTACACGAGCCAAGAAACTCCTCTCTGAACTGACTGCGGAGGAAATTGTTGTAGCCGAAGGCGGAAATCGAAACAGAACCTATAAGCTGAAAGCGTAAGGAGAGTGTCAGATGCCAATTCCCAAATATGATGAGATGTACCGTGCCTTCCTTGATTGCTTGGCAGATGGCCAACTGCACAGATCAAAAGAGGTAAAAGATACGGTTGCAGGGGTTTTCTCGGTGTCCGAAAAGGAGCGGGCTGAGATGCTGCCAAGCGGGAAGCAGCAGCTTTTTGATAACCGTATTGGCTGGACAAGGACATATCTGAAAAAGGCAGGCCTTGTGCAAAGCCCGTCACGAGGTATTTATGTGATTACGCCAGCAGGCAGACAAGTCCTCAATGAAAATCCTCCTCAAATCGATAACCTTTATCTCCAGCGCTTTGAGTCATTTCGAAAGTTTATTTCTCCGAACAATAATGAAGAAATAGCACTTTCGACACCCATGGAAAAGGTGTCCGGTAAAACACCGCAGGATGTTTTGGATGAAGCCTTTCAGCAGATCAATACCACCCTGGCAGATGATCTCTTGAGTGAAGTAATGAAGCAGCCGCCCGCTTTCTTTGAACATCTGGTCGTCAAACTGTTGATGCAAATGGGATATGGTGGCTCGGTGGACAATGCCGGCACGGTCATAGGGCAAACCGGTGATGAAGGCATTGATGGCATCATCCTTGAAGACAAACTTGGCTTCAGCTTGATTTATATTCAGGCGAAGCGTTGGGATTGTGACAAAACCGTTGGCAGACCTGAGATTCAGAAATTCGTTGGTGCGCTGGCTGGACAAGGTGCTTCCAAAGGACTTTTCATTACGACTGCCAAGTTCACGAAAGAAGCACGCCTATATGCAGAGAAGCAACACACCACAAAGGTCGTGCTTGTTGATGGCACCACGCTGGCAAAATTGATGATCGAATATAATTTAGGGGTGTCTACGGAAGCTACATACGAAATTAAAAGAATTGACAGCGACTTTTTCGCGGAGGATCTTGATTGATTTTGCCCGTCAACTTCTGATAATATCAACTTATCAGAAGCACTACTAAAGTTAGGAGGACACACATGAAATCCAACTTTGAATTTCTCAACAGATACTGGCCTGCGCTGGCACAAATCGGTGCGGCAGCGGAGAGCTATGTCTACGCTGATGCCAACGCCTGCCTGTATAAGTTGGGTATGTTTGGTGAGCGGCTGATTCTTGAGATTTTTGCTTTTGAGCATATCAAGGAACCGACCATCGACAACACCCACGCCAACCGGATTCGCCTGCTGAAGCGCGAAGGCCTGATTCCCAAGAAAATCGACGACATCCTGTATGCACTTCGCAAAACGCGAAACGATGCGGTCCATGCGGGTGCAGACTCTGTGGAGGATGCAAAAACGCTGCTCTCTATGACCTATAACCTTGCGGTTTGGTTCATGGAAGTATATGGCGACTGGGGATATATTGCCCCTGCGTTTGTCATGCCTGAAAATGTGGTGCAGCCGGACTATGAGTCCATCATTAAAGAGCAGGAGGAAAAGATTGTTGCACTCTCCAAGCAGGTCGAGGCAGTATCCACCGCGGCATCTACCAAGACCTCCAAGGAACGTGCAGAGAAAGGCGAAACCGCATCTGAGAGCATGGAGCTTTCCGAGGCAGAGACTCGCTACCTGATTGACGAACAGCTTCGCAAGTTTGGTTGGGAGGCTGACACCAATACTCTGCGCTATTCTAAGGGAACCCGGCCTCAGAAGGGTAGAAATCTTGCCATTGCTGAGTGGCCTACTGACTCCGCTGTAGGTAAGAATGGTTACGCAGATTACGCCCTGTTTGTCGGGGTGAAGCTTGTGGGCATTGTGGAAGCTAAAAAAGCCGCTATTGACATTCCCTCTGTCATTGACCATCAATGCAAGGAGTATGCTAAGGGAATCAAAGATGAACACCAGGAGTACATCATCAACCAGTGGGGAGCATACAAAGTCCCTTTTGTCTTTGCGACTAATGGCCGAAAGTATCTCAAGCAGATCGAAACCAAATCCGGCATCTGGTATCTGGATTTGCGCAACGGAGCCAATGCACCTAAGGCCCTGCAAGGCTGGATCAGTCCCCAGGGATTGTTGGAGCAGCTCGAGAAGGATATTGCTGCCGCAAATACCGCACTCCAAAATACGCCTTTCGATCTGCTCCGTGACCCGGATGGACTGAATCTGCGTAAGTATCAGATTAATGCGATTGAGGCGGCAGAACAGGCCGTTATCGATGGTAAGCAAACCGTCCTGCTGTCCATGGCTACCGGCACCGGCAAAACCCGTACCATCCTTGGCATGATCTATCGCTTTATTAAGAGCGACCGATTCAAGCGAGTTCTGTTCTTGGTTGACCGTACTGCTCTTGGTGAGCAGGCCGAAGATGTTTTCAAGGAGGTAAAAATCGAAGAATTGATGACCTTGGATTCCATCTATAACATCAAGGGTCTGGATGAAAAGGAAATCGACAGAGAAACAAAAATACATATCGCAACGGTCCAGAGCCTTGTCAAGCGTATCCTTTATCCCGAGGGCGATACCATGCCCTCTGTTACAGACTACGATCTAATTGTGGTTGACGAAGCACACCGTGGATATATTCTGGATAAGGAAATGAGCGAAACCGAGATGCTCTACCGTAACCAGGATGACTACATCAGCAAATACCGCACCGTCATCGAGTACTTTGACGCCGTGAAAATTGCGTTGACTGCAACACCGGCGCTGCACACTACCGAAATCTTCGGAAAGCCTGTTTTTAACTATTCTTACCGCGAGGCTGTCATTGACGGCTATCTGGTAGATCACGATGCTCCTCATAATATTCGCACCAAGCTTCGTGTGGAGGGTATCAAGTACGAAAAAGGCGAACAGCTTGCCATCTACGATCCTGCCACCGGCGAAGTCCTCAACAGCGCTGAACTGGAAGATGACATGAAGTTTGAAATTGACACCTTCAATCGCCAAGTTATCACGGAGAACTTCAACCGTACCGTTCTGAATGAAATCGCTTGGGATCTCAATCCAGATGGCCAGGGCAAAACACTGATTTATGCTGTTGATGACAACCACGCTGACCTTATCGTGAAGATTTTGAAGAAAATCTATGCTGAAGGCGGTGTGGATAACGATACCGTTATGAAAATCACCGGCAGTGTTGCAGGAGGCAATAAGAAGAAAATCTCTGAGGCTATCAAAAGGTTTAAAAACGAGTCTTTGCCTAAAATCGTGGTTACGGTTGACCTTCTGACCACTGGTATTGATGTGCCGGAGATTACCACTTTGGTATTCATGCGCCGGATCAAGTCCCGTATCTTGTTCGAGCAGATGTTGGGTCGTGCCACCAGACTGTGCCCCTCTATCGGAAAGACACATTTCGAGATTTATGACCCCGTGGGTGTGTACGAATCCTTGCAGGATGTCAGCAACATGAAGCCGGTTGTCACCAATCCTTCCACCAGCTTTGAAGATTTGATAAAGGGCCTGGAAGTGGCAACGACTGACGAGCAACTTGCCTATCAGATTAATCTGATTGTTGCTAAGTTGCAACGCAAGCGCCGCAATATTAGCCAAAAAGCCTTGGAGCGGTTTGCAAACCTTACTGGCGGCAAGGATTTGGGCGCTTTTGCGGAACACCTCAATAGCAGCACAATCAAGGTGGGTACCGCCGAACTGCTGGAACACCGTGAGGCATTCTCGGTGCTGGACAAGGACAGGCCCCATAGCAAATCTTCTCGCATTATTGATGATCATTCCGATGAGGTGATTGACCATACCCGTGGTTATGGTGAAGGGCAGAAGCCGGAGGACTATCTGGAAGCATTTAAGGAATTTATCAATAATAACATGAATGCTATCGCAGCCCTGCGCACAGTTTGTACCAGACCATCAGAACTTACCAGGGAAGCGCTTAAAAGCTTGAAATTGGAACTTGATCGTCATGACTTTACAGAAAAGCAGTTGAATTCCGCATGGAACGAAATGACAAACCAGGACATTGTAGCTGATATTATCGCATTCATCCGCCAACAGGCTCTCGGTTCTGCGCTTGTAGGGCATGAGCAGAGAGTAAAGCACGCATTTGCAAAGTTGAGAATGAACCATGAATTCAACAAGACACAGTTAGAATGGCTCAAGCGGATCGAGAAGGTTCTGTTGGAAGAGAGCGTTCTTGATGAACAAATTTTTGAAGTTGGCGCATTTAAGAATGCGGGTGGCTTTACGATTATTGACCGCCGTTTTGGTGGGAAGCTTCGTGAGATCATGACGGAGCTCAATGAGTATCTCTATGACGATGGAGGAAGCGTAGCGTGAACAATCAGGAAATCGTAGCAAAACTATGGAATCTCTGCAATGTATTACGGGATGACGGTATTACATATCATCAGTATGTAACGGAACTGACCTATATCCTGTTTCTTAAGATGTGCAAGGAAACCGGCACTGAAGGGGCTATCCCGGAACAGTACCGTTGGGACAAGCTCCTTGCCAAACAGGGCGTTGAACTGAAGAAATTTTACAAAGAACTGCTGGAGCATTTGGGCGAGAGCTGTACTGGCCGTGTTCGGGAAATCTATCAGGGCGCCCAGAGCAACATCGACGAGCCTAAGAATCTGGAGAAGATCATCCAGACCATCGACCAGTTTGACTGGTACACCGCCAAGGAGGAAGGTCTGGGCAATCTGTATGAAGGTCTCTTGGAGAAGAACGCAAACGAAAAAAAGTCCGGTGCCGGGCAGTACTTCACGCCCCGCGTTCTGATCAATATCATGACGCAGCTTGTCGCTCCCCAGCCCGGTGAGCGGTGCAATGACCCCGCCTGCGGAACTTTTGGTTTCATGATTGCCGCTGACCGCTATGTCAAAGACCATACTGATGATTTGTTTGAGCTGCCCGTAGATCAGCAGGAGTTCCAGCGCACCCAGGCCTTCTCTGGCTGTGAGCTGGTACATGATACTCATCGCTTAGCTCTGATGAATGCCATGCTGCACGATATTAGCGGCCCCATTTATCTTGGCGATACCTTGTCCAATTTTGGCAAAGGAATGAAGGGGTATGATGTTGTCCTGACCAATCCGCCTTTTGGAACCAAGAAGGGCGGTGAACGGGCTACCCGTGATGACTTCACATTCCCCACCAGCAATAAGCAGTTGAATTTCCTGCAGCACATTTACCGCAGCTTGAATAAGACGGGTAAGGCTCGTGCGGCGGTTGTCCTGCCGGACAATGTCCTTTTTGCCGATGGTGACGGTGAGCGCATCCGCCGTGACTTGATGGAGAAATGTAATCTGCATACCATCCTGCGCCTGCCTACTGGTATCTTTTATGCCCAGGGCGTTAAAACCAATGTGTTGTTCTTCACCCGTGGCTATGAGGACAAGGGCAATACCCGCGAAATCTGGTTCTATGACCTGCGTTCAGATATGCCTTCCTTCGGCAAGACCAAT
>ENA-ORIC01001710-ORIC01001710.1-human-gut-metagenome-genome-assembly--contig:-NODE-1710-length-20073-cov-2.503251_pt1 | contig 20073 bp, 16 predicted proteins | sample MGYA00243023_ERZ508732 | MGnify/ENA primary metagenome ERZ508732 (study PRJEB26277, sample SAMN04329767) | human gut metagenome | biome: human-associated habitat | host: Homo sapiens | place: USA...
GTTCTATAGTAGGGGTGCTTGCATCGGACCTAAATTGCAACTAGGATATAGTTGCAGAATGTGAGGCGGGATGACTCGGACCGATAAACTCATCGCCCAACTGCTTAGCTGCCCTTCGACGTATCGGTATACCGATTTTTTAAAAGTCATGGCTTCATATGGCTTTGAAATGGACAACAAAGGCAAGACATCCGGATCGCGCGTTCGCTTCTACAGGCCATCGGATGGCAGGATGTTCGTAATGCACGCGCCACATCCATCTGACGAATTGACAGCGGGGACCATTCGAAACATCGTTCGATTTCTGCAAGATGTCGGAGGTAGTCATGAGTAACGTTTTGGCATACAAGGGTTATTTCGCCCCAGTCGAGTTCGATGCCGAACAGCATGTGCTAACAGGTATGGTCACCGGCATTAGGGACGCAATCATATTTGAAGGCTCCACGGCTGAAGAAGTGGAGCAATGCTTCCACGACGCCGTCGACGATTACCTTGAGTTTTGCGCCGAGAAGGGCAAGGAACCCGAGCGGGCTTTTAAGGGCTCGTTCAACGTAAGAACGGGCTCTGAGCTCCACAAGCAAGCAGCGCTGGCAGCGGCAATGAAGGGTGAGTCACTCAATAAGTTTGTGACTGAAGCAATCGCTGCGGCGTTATAGCATTAACGCCTAGGCTCAAACCACCGCAAAAGGAACGGGCACCTTTGTGGCGATTTGGGGTGAATCCGTCGCGTTTGCCCAGATAAAAGCTGCCAAAATAAACCTGTCCCTTTTTGGTAGGTTTGGGAGAGAAGGTTGAGATGGATAAGGCTGAGTTGCGACGGGCGGTGATTGCTCGGCGCGATGCTATTGATTTGGATGTCCGGGCAGCGAAGTCTGCTGTTGTATGCGCGCGGCTTGTTGAGCTGATGGAGTCCAGCGGCACTGCGGGCCAACGCACCGTTGCCGTCTATGCCGCGATGGGTTCCGAGGTCGACCCAGCCGCGTTTGCCGCCGCGGCCGTCGCGCGTGGCTGGCGCGTGGCCTATCCGTGCATGCTCTCGGCAACAGACGCCATGGCTTGTGGCCAGCGCATGTGCATGCGGGCAGTCTCTGCTTGCAATGCGTCCGAGGCCCCGTTTATCGCCCACCCTACGCGGACCTTCGCAGCCACGGACGTCGACAGCGTCCGCTTCCCCATCGTGCCCGCCGCCGAGCTCGACATGGTTGTCGTGCCACTCGTGGCTTTCGGCCGCACCGACGCGCGCCTGGGCTACGGCGGAGGCTGCTACGACCGCTACCTGCCCACGCTTTCGGCAACATGCCAGGTCGTCGGCATCGCCTTTGACGAGCAACGCGTCGACCACGTTCCCACCGATGCGCACGACCTGCCGCTGTCCCACATCGTCAGCGCCTAGCCGCCGCTGTATCGCACCCGCAAGATGAGCGTGGAAAATCTCCCACTTTGAGCCCCCTTACGAGCTAAAAACGGGAGATTATCCACGCTCATTCAACAAGCATCCGAAAATCCACGCTCGTCCGTCCGATTTTCCACGCTTGTGCAGCCAAACGCTCTGCAACTGCCTCAGCACGCACGCGGCACGCCGGCGACCTTGAGCTTGCGATCGAACTTTGTCGGATCCCTTAGATCATCCCAGCACAAGCGCACGATCTTGCAGTTATCAAGCAGCGAAAGCCTCGACTCGCGCTGGCGCTCATCGAACTGCGTCTTCGCGAGCTTGCCCTCCTCCGCCGCCTTCTCGCTTTTAACAAATCCGTCGAACTCCCCGATAATCAGCCGGTCGCCCACGCGCCACAAGTAGTCGACGCGATACGGTCGTCCCGGCTCAACCGGGTCGAACAGCTCAACTTGCAACTCCGGCGTCTGCCAGCCGCGCTCGATCATCAGGGCACGCGCCTTGGACTCGCCGCCGCTTTCCGACAGCCCATCGGCACATCGTGCAACCCTGCGCGCCGTCACAACACCGCGACGATTCAGGCCAAGCTTGTCGACAGTCTCAACGAGATGCTCCTTCGACAAAAGTTGCTCATGGAGCGTCGAATCCGCGATGATCAGTCCCTCGACAAACGATGCATCGACCAAGCAATCCGTAATCGTTTGATCGATATCGGTTACGGCGATATCCATCTGGGTGGCACGTGTTTGACGAGCATAGCGATGACGAATGACCTGAGAGCCCGGCGTCGTCGATTGGGCCAGCATCGCGGCGATATGGATGTGCGTCAAATTGGCATGCGAAACCGAAAGGCCATAGATAACAGCCGCCGTATAGGAGCAAAATGTCCAGTCGGGGTGCTTTTGCGCAAGCGCCCGCACCCGATGCAGATAACGCTGCCGAAACTTGAGCTCGGACCAGTATTCCGGACGCGCATACAGCCCCGGCATGACCGCTTCGAGACTTCCCGCCTCCGCCCGCCGCTGAATCTGCTTTGCCTCCGCCGCCGTGCGCGCGTACACGCAGCTCATCTGCTGTTCGCATGCTTTAATGTGACTTGCAAGCCTTTGATTCGCCGTCATGTTTCCCATGTCGCCTCCCAAATCTTGGAACGGCGCAAACGTACCAGACGGTTTCATGCGAAGTCTGACCAAATACCGTCCAGGCGCTGACCAAATGCTTGACGGTTTTGGACGTTTTAGGCTGATGTCTTATATCTGCAGGTAGGGCGGTTGTCGAGAGGTCCCTGTCTCCACATTTTGAGGCCTTGGTCCATCGGATTATCAGAAAGAAAAACCCGTCGAGATTCAAGACTACGCCAAATGCGACTTTGCCTCTGCACGCACCGTCGCTTAGCCGAGCCATCGGCATCTACATGCCTAAAAAATGAGCGTGGATAATCTCCCGTTTTGAGCCTAGTTTCAAGCCAAAAGTGGGAGATTATCCACGCTCGATTTGTAAATGTCCGAAAATCCACGCTCGTCCGTCCGGATATCCACGCTCGTCACGCCGCCGGCACAGCAGCAGCCGTAGCCTAGTGCTCCTCGCCGGCGCGGGCTAGGTCGTAGGGCGTGGTCTGGTAGACGAAGTAGTTGAGCCAGTTGGTGTAGAGCAACTGAGCCTGGCTGCGCCAGACGTTGCGCGGCTCGGCAGTGGGGTCGTCACCTGGGAAGTAATGCGCCGGTACCTGGGGGTTGAGCCCGCGCTTCACGTCGCGCTCGTACTCCAGGCGCAACGTGTCGGTGTCGTAGTCGGGATGCCCAAAGACAAAGAAGCGACGGCTGTCGGTCGACTTGACGATGTACAGGCCCACCTCGTCAGACACGGCCACGACCTCAAGCTGCGGCTCGGCCTCCACGTCCTCGCGGCGCACATCGGTGTTGCGCGAATGCACGGCATAGAAACGGTCGTCAAAGCCGCGCACCAGCGGGCTTTGCGGCTTCACCAGATAATGCTCGAACACGCCGCTCGCCTTTGCCGGCAGGTCGTGCTTCTGGATACCGTAATGATGGTACAGGCCGGCCTGTGCGCCCCAACAAATGTGCAGCGTAGAGTGCACGTGCGTGGTGGACCAATCCATAATCTGGCAGAGCTCGGGCCAGTAGTCGACCTCTTCGAACGGCATCTGCTCCACCGGCGCGCCCGTGATGATCAGGCCGTCGTAGTGGATGTCGCGGATGTCGTCGAACGTGCGATAGAACGTCTCCAGGTGGCCGGCGCTCACGTGCGTGGCCTCGTGCGTTTTCGTGCGCAGCAGGTCCACCTCCACCTGCAGCGGCGTGTTGGAGAGCTTGCGCATGATTTGCGTCTCGGTGGCGATCTTGGTGGGCATGAGGTTGAGGATGAGCACGCGCAGCGGACGGATGTCCTGGTGCAGCGCGCGGTACTCGGTCATGACGAAGATGTTCTCGCTCTCGAGCTGCGCGGCGGCAGGGAGGGCGTCGGGAATACGAATGGGCATGGATGCTCCTTACGAGTCAGTTGCAGCTATGGTACAACGAGCGGCCCCATCCGCGCGAGCACATCGCCCAGCGATGCCGTCAGCGGCCCAAATCACCCCAAAAGTAGAGATTAAGGCATGTCCCAAAAATCTGCGGCGCTTTAGTCTAGCAAAGTGACAGCAGGACGCTACAATGGTTCGACGCGAAAAACTCGGCCGAAAGGATACATATATGTACCAGACGCGTAAGATCGGTGTGGTCGGCCAGGGCCACGTAGGAGCACATGTCGCCAACAGCCTGCTTATGCAGGGCATTGCCGACGAGCTGTACCTGTGCGATATCAACGAGGCCAAGGTGACGTCCGAGGTCCAGGACCTGCGCGACTCCCTTTCGTTTGTCCCGTATAACACCAAAATCGCCAACTGCTACGACCACTACGAGGAGCTGGCCTGCTGCGACGTCATCGTCAACGCCGCCGGCAAGGTCGCGCTGGCCGCCGGCAACCGCGACGGCGAGCTGTTCTTTACCACCGACGCCGCCCGCACCTTTGCCAAACGCATCGTCGACGCCGGCTTCGACGGTATCTTCGTGAGCATCTCCAACCCCTGCGACGTCGTGTGCACCGAGCTGTGGCACCTGACCGGCTACGATCCCAAAAAGATCATCGGCTCGGGCTGCGGCCTGGACTCCGCCCGCCTGCGCACCGAGATCTCCAAGAAGGTCGGCGTAAGCCCCAAGTCCGTCGACGCCTACATGATCGGCGAGCACGGCTTTAGCCAGCTGGCCGCCTTTAAGGCTGCAACCATCGCCGGCAAGAGCCTCAACGAGCTCCAGGCCGAAAACCCCGACAAGTACGCCTTCGACCACATGGAGGTCGAGGAGCTTGCGCGCAAGGGCGGCTATGTGACCTACCAGGGCAAGCAGTGCACCGAGTACGCCGTCGCCAACTCCGCCGCGCGCGTCTGCGCCGCCGTGCTGCACAACGAGCACGCCGTGCTTTCCGCTTCTACGCTCATGACCGGCCAGTATGGCGAGGAGGGCATCTTTACCTCCCTGCCGTGCGTGATCGGTGCCGGGGGCGTCGAGGAGGTCTACACGCTCGACCTGTCCGAGTACGAGCTCGAGGGCTTCCACAAGAGCTGCCAGCACATCCGCGACAACATCGCCCAGCTCGACTGGTGGGACGCCGAGGCCTACGACGCAAAGTAGGCCGCTGGCTGCCGCAACCTTGCGAATCTAAACGCGATGCCAAGCGGGCCGCGCCGAAAATCCCCGGCGCGGCCCGCTTTTTTGACTCACGCAGTGCCCTTGCCAATCGAAGGTGAATACTTTTCCGCGAAGTGAACGAGTAAAAACGAGCCCCCGAAGCATCGACACTTTTCGGACGCCGTTTCCTGCGGTTTCGTCGAGTTTTCCCTGCAGTTTTGGCGTCAAAAAGTGTGGATGCTTCGGGGGTCCAAAATAGGTCGTTCACTTCGCGGAAAAGTATTCACCTTCGTTTTCGCGCAGACACGAATCCGGCCGCCACAACGCAAAACGGGGCCCGCGCACAGCGCAGACCCCGTCGTGAGAGGTTATTCCCGGTATATTAGTACTGCTCGATGCCCATGTAGCGACGAACCTCGGGGCTGTGGTCGAAGACCTTGCCGCGGGCGGCGCGCAGCTCGCAGCTCATGTTGTAGAAGAAGATCGGCTCCAGGTACGAACGCACGCTGGCGGGCACCTCGCCCACGCCGTACTCAAGCGCGTCGAGCACCATAATCGTATCGGTGTGCGTGTTGAGGAACGCAAGGGCGCGCTCCTCCATGGGGCGGCACTCGCCCGCGCCAAGCTGCACAAAGTAGAACACGCCGGGCTCGGTGGCCTCGAAGGGGCCGTGGAAATACTCGCCGGAGTGGATATAGCAGCAGTGCTGCCACTGCATCTCCATGAGCGAGCAGATGGCCATGGCGTAGGTCTGGCTAAAGTTGGGACCGCTGCCCAGAATATAGAAGAACTCGTGCTCCTGGCAAAGCTTGGCAAAACGATCGCCCAGCTCGGCATTTACCTTCTCGCGTGCCGGGGGAAGAATTTTATCCATCTCGGCGATACCGGCATACATATCGGCAAGATCGGCGTAGCCCTCCTGCTGATCGAGCAGCTCTGCCGCAAGTGACAGCGAAATGCCAGCGGGGACCTCGGCCTGCGGCACGCCCTCGCCCCAGGGGTAGACCCAGGTGGTCCACTTACCGTTGTCGATTTTGGAGCCCTCGCAGTCGGTGAGGGCAACGACCTCGGCACCGGCGGCCAACGCCATCTCGCAGCCGTCGACGACCTCCTGCGTGTTGCCGCTGTGGCTGCATGCAATAACGAGAGACTTCGGCCCTAGGCTCTTGGGGGCCATCAGGCAAAACTCGCGTGCCGTGTAGACCGTCGAGGAAAACGTGGTGGCCTCGCGCTTGAGCAGGTCGTTGGCCGGCATCAGGTCGATCATCGAACCGCCGCAAGCGATCCAAAAGACGTTCTCAATCTTGCCCTTGCGCTCGATGATTTCCTGAACCAGATCATGTGCGTTCATGGTGATGTTCCTCCTTGTGGGGCGGCTTTGAGCGACGACGGCTCGTACCTGCTGTCGTTCTATGTTGTCCTATTTATAACATGCACGGCGACGCCCGTGAAGTCATCTCGGCAAATTTGTTCTATGTTGTTCTATCTGTGTATGTTAGATGTCGAAGACGTAGCGCGAGCCCACAATCTTTTGGCGGCCGAGCAGCAAGGGGCGCTCGTCCTCATCGGTAAAGTACGCCTCCATATAGAAGAGCGGCTCACCGACCGGCACCTCCAGCAGCGGGGCCGCTTGAGCATCGGCAAGCGCAATCTCCACGGTGCAGGGGTCGGACTTGAGCGGCGCGCGACCCGAATGCTCGGCAACGAGCGCAAAGATTGAGTTATCGGTGAGGTCCTCGTCGGCCAGCGTCTGCAGGTAGGGATGGTCGGCGAGCACAAAGGCGTTGTTCTCGAGCATAACGGGGATGCCGTCGGCCGTGCGCACGCGCTCGACCACGATAAGCTCGCAGCCAGGCTCCACGCCAAAGAACGCCGCATCCTCGTGCGTCGCCGCGACCACCGTGCGCGACACCAGACGCGCACCCGGCACCATGTCGTTGGCAGCACAACCCTCAGTAAAGCTCTGGACGTCACCCTTCTGGCGAATCTTGCGCTTGAGCTTGGGCGCGCACACAAAGGTGCCCCTCCCCTGCTGGCGGTTGAGATACCCCGCGCGCGATAGCTCCTCGATGGCACGGCGCACGGTGATGCGCCCCACGCCGTAGGACTTCGCGAGCTCCATCTCGGCAGGGATGCGCGAGCCGGCTGGGTACACGCCGCGCGCGATCTCGCCCTTTAGGTCGTCCATGACCTGCTGGTACAGCGGCACGGCGGACACCTCGGCGCGCTCGGAACGTTCGGTCTTGCTATCGGCTACCATCGTTACGCTCCATCCCGCGCATGCTCGGACTCAAACTCTTCAATCGCCGCCATAAACTGCTCGCCAAAGGCGTCGGCCTTTTTCTCGCCAATGCCGTTGACCTGAATGAGCTCGTCGCGCGTCCGCGGACGCAGGCGGCACAGGCCGCGCAGGGCCTTGTCGGAAAAGACCATATACGGCGCCATCTCCAACTCGGTCGAGATCTCCTTGCGCAGGGCACGCAGGCGCTCGAACAGCTCAGCATCGTCACCCACGCGTGGGAGCTGATCCAGCTCGGCCTCCTCGCGCAGCAGATCCACCGCACGGCGGGCGCGGGCCGAGGCCTTGCGCTTGGACGCGCGACGCTTAACGGTAAAGGCAAACGCTTCGTCCTCGACCTCACCGGCGCGCGGGCCCAGGCCCACGACCGGGTACTGCCCCTGCGAGGTGGCCAGATAGCCGCGGCCGCACAGCTGGCCGATGATGTCCTTGATGCGCCCGACCGATTCGCTCGACAGCTCACCGTAGCCGCGGTCCTCGTCCAGATGCATCTGGCGAATGCGCTCGGTGTTGCCGCCGTGGAGCACATCGGCGATCAGCGACTTGCCAAAGCGCATGGGACGCGTGGCCACATAGCGCACAGCGGCGCGGGCCATATCGGTGACGTCCTCGACGTCGAACTGCGTGAGACAGTTGCTGCAGTTGCCGCAGCCCTCGGCGTCGTCTGCCGTGCCGCCCGCGGCGGCTGCCGCATGCTCGGCCGCCGCCTCGTCGCCAAAGTAGCGCAGCATGTATTCGCGCAGGCAGCCGGTGGTATTGCAGTAGCCCTCCATCTGGCTGAGCAGGCGATAACGGTTCTGGAGCGCCCACGCGCGCTGCTCGTCGTCAAGCGCCTCGTCGGCCGCATCGCCGCGGTCGATCAAAAAGCGGCGCATGCGAAAATCGTTACCGTTCCACAGCAGATGGCAGCTGGCCGGATCGCCATCGCGGCCAGCGCGGCCCGCCTCCTGGTAGTATGCCTCGATGCTCTCGGGCACGTTGTTGTGAATCACGTAGCGCACGTTGGGCTTGTCGATGCCCATGCCAAAGGCGTTGGTAGCAACCATCACCTGGATGTCGTCGTCGATAAAGGCACGCTGACTCTGGCGGCGGGCGTCGTTGCCCATGCCGGCATGGTAGCGGCCCACGCGAATGCCGCTGGGGCCCAGTGCCTCGGCAAGCTCCGCGGCCAGCGCGTCGACCGTCTTGCGGGTCGAGCAATACACGATGCCGCTCTCGCTCGAATGCGCGATCACGTAGTCACGCACCCACGCGGCCTTGGCCTTGTCGCCCATCTCCTCGCAACCAAAGTAGAGGTTCTTGCGATCAAAACCCGTCACCACGGTCGCCGGGTTTTGCAGGCCGAGCATTTGCTGGATATCGGCGCGCACGCGCTCGGTCGCCGTGGCGGTAAACGCCGCCACGATCGGGCGCCGCGGCAGCGAATCGATAAACTCGCGAATCTGCAGGTAGGCGGGACGGAAATCCTGGCCCCATTGGCTTACGCAGTGGGCCTCGTCAATGGCCACGAGCGGCACGCCAATGCCGCCGTCCGCCGCAGCTTCCTGCGCAAAGGCTAAAAAGCGCGGCTCGAGCAGGCGCTCGGGCGCCACATACATAAGCTGGTAGCGGCCCTCGCGCGCCCGCTTGAGCACGGTATTTTGCTGGGCCGGGGTAAGGCTGGAGTTGAGATAACTGGGACGCGCACCCGCCGCGAGCAGCGCGCGGGTCTGGTCCTCCATAAGCGACAGCAACGGGCTCACCACAAAGGTGATGCCGGGCAGCATGAGCGCGGGCACCTGGTAGCAAATGGACTTGCCGGCGCCTGTGGGCATAACGCCGAGCGCATCGCGGCCGGCAAGGATCGCATCCACCATGCGATCCTGTCCCGGGCGAAACGAGGTGTAGCCAAAATAGGCGCCGAGCGTGTCGAGCGCCATCTGCTGCATGCTATCGGTCATGGTTTCCTAACGTCAGAATCATCTGCCGCCGATTATACGCCGCCACGCGGACCGGCGTCGCCCGGCTCTCAGCCACGCTCATTCTGCAGGTAGTCATTGGGGACGTTCTTGAATGACTAGTCGTTTAAGAACGTCCCCAATGACTACCTTGACAAGCGCGAAAACGTTGCCGGTTGAGCATAAGTCAGTGAAAACGCCCCTAAGCGAGCAAGGTGACGTGAAAGAGGAGGGAAGCGTACTTCGGTACGCGACCGACGATTGAACGTCAGATTGCCGCTTAGGGGCGTTTGCAGCGTCGAGCCGTTACGCGGTTTGGCAAAACCGCGTAACCTACATCACCATAACGTAGCGCGATCCCACGTAGTACTGCTTACCCATCAGGACCGGCTCGCCATTGGGACCGGTAAAGCTGGCACGCAGGTTGAGCAGGGGATCGTGCGGAGCAATACCCAACTCGGCCGCCTGCTCGGTATTGGCACGAACGGCCTCGACCGTGCGGTAGCCAACCGAGACAATCGGCGTTCCGCCAACACGCTCGACCTCGGCAAAAATCGACTTGTCCTCAAGATCGGCCGTCAACAGCTCACGGTAGGCGTCAAACGGCACAAAGATGTTCTCCTCAAAGATGGGCTCGCCGTCGGCCGTACGCACGCGCTTGATATGCAGCAGCAGCGCATCCTTCTGCAGGCCAAAGAACTCCATCTCGTTTTGACGTGCCGGCACAATCTGGCGATCGACCACATGTGCGCCCGCCTTCATGCCGTTGTCGGCACACAGCGCGGTAAACGTCTGCAGCGTCGAGGCGTGGAACTGGCGGTTGATGTGCGGCGTGGAGACAAAGGTGCCACGGCCCTGCTGCTTAACCAGGTAGCCATCGGAGCACAGCTCCTCGACGGCGCGGCGCACCGTAATGCGGCTCACGTCGTACTGCTCGGCTAGCTCAAGCTCGGACGGAATACGCTCCTTGGGTGCATAAACACCTTTCTCGATCGCGTCCTTGATTTCGTCGTAAATCTGCTGGTAAAGCGGTGCATTTTTGGGCGCGGGCATATCTGATCACTCTTATCGAAATAACTAATACGTATATAACGTCTAGTTTCATGTTACCTCATATTGATAAAACGATACACCCTCCCTACCAAAAAGCGACAGCTTCATTTTGGTAGGTTTTATCTGGGCAAACGAGAGCCTCCCGAAAGCAGCGAGGCTTTCGGGAGGCTCAGGCGGACAGGATTGCGCCAGGCCAGCAAAATGCCAAAACCCTACTTGCCGTCGTCCTGCTGCAGGCTGTCCTGCTCGCTGAGGCGCGCCTGCCTGCTGGCCATGCGTGCGGGCTTGTCGGGATCGGGAACGGCCGTGGGCATGGGCTCGTCGACATGACCGCCCCACCAGCCGCCCACAAAGTTGAGCGTGTGGAACACGTTGATCACGGCGCCGGGATCAATGTCGCACACCAGCTTGATAATGTCCTGACTCTCGTAGGTCGAAACAACGGCGTGCAGCAGGTACATCTTTTCACGGCTGTATCCGCCGATGACCTCAGCGCAGCTAATGCCATGCTGAAAATGGTCAACATAGGCGGTCATGACCTCGTCCGCCTTGCGCGTCGTGATCTGCAGCGTCACGCGGTCGTAGCGACGATAGAAGCTGTCGATGGTCTTGGTCGAAATAAACTGAAACACGATGGAGTACGCCGCCTTGTCCCAACCAAACATAAAACCAAAGATCGCCAGGATAAAGCAGTTAAAGCCAAAGATGACGCCCCAGATGGTCTTGCCCGTGTGGTTGGAGACCCATAACGCGATAAAGTCGGTGCCGCCGGTGGATGCGCCGGACTTAAGCGCGATGGCAGCGCCCAGGCCCGAGACCACGCCGCCAAAAATGATGAGCATGATCTTGTCGCCCAAAAACGGCGCGAAGTGAAAGACGTTGAGGAACAGCGACGAGAGCACGACCTGCATCATCGAGAAGATGACGAAGCGCTTGCTAATGCCGCTCCAGCATAGGAGCGCCACGGGGATGTTGAGCGCGAGCATACCGAGCGAGATGTCGATGTGAACGCCGCCGAGCGAGGTAACGCGGTCGAGCAGGACCGCGACGCCGGTGAGGCCGCTCGGAAGCAGGTCGGCGGGTTGAATGAATGCCTGGATCAGAAATGTCTGGAGAACGGCGGAAATTGTGACCGCCACTGCAGTAATGGCGCGGCGGACGATGGTGAGACGGCCGAGCACGAGCACTCGGTCCGTGAGCTGATCGATGGCGTTCGCCACGCGGGCTCCTTTCGAAGGCAAATCTAGTTGTGAGGCATGTCGGCGATTGTAGCACGGAGCGTGCGAGGGCGCTTCAATTCACTCTCCCTCGACAACCAAAACGGGGCCTGCAGCCCCCACGACCAAAGACCCAAATTACAAGTGAGTAGACTTTACGCGACCTGCAGAGCACACCCAAAACCGCCACCCCTGTGACCTGCGGTTTTACTAAAGCAGATGCACTTTGTGCTCGGCCTGCGCCAAAGAGTCTACTCACTTAGCCCGAATCGAAGCCAAACGGATCAAAATCGAAACCAAATTGAGCCAGTCCACCGCAAAAAACGTTTGAACCCGTGCTTCTCGCGGCGGATTGACACTACAAAGCGGCCAAAATGTCGGTCAGATTATCGATAACGGCATCGGCTCGCGATTGATCGAGGTTAACGCCCTCGTGCGGACGCAGCGCCAAGACGCGGGCGCCGGAGCGCTTGCCGGCCTCGATACCCAAAGGCGAATCCTCGATAACCAAGCACTCGGCGGGCTCCACCCCCAGCGCCTCCATGGCGCGCAGGTAGATCTCGGGATCGGGCTTAAACGCACTGCACTCGTGGCCGCTGATGGTGTAGTCCAGCACGTCGGCGATGCCGGCAATCTCCACCAGCTCGTCGATCAGCTCGCGATAGGACGAGCTCGCGATGGCGCACTTCACACCACGCGCGCGCAGCGCACGCATTACCGGCGCCGTCTGCTCGTTAAGCAGTTCGGCATACGGAACGGGATGGACCGGGCTGTAGACATGCTTGTACTCTACGCGCAGGCGCTCGCGCAGCTCAACATCGTCGGGCACCAGCGCCTCCCAAATGGCCGGCTCGTTAGACCCCGAAAGATCGGGGATCTCGTCAAAGTGGAACCCCTTCTCCTCCATAAACGCCACGCGACGACGGTTGTAGAACCACTCGGTATCGACCAGCACGCCGTCCATGTCAAACAGCACTGCCTTGATCATACGCATCTCCTCCCACCTGCCAAAAAGGGACAGGTTTATTTTGGTAGGTTTTATCTGGGATTTGCGACGCGACAGACACGCCCTCCCCAGAGCAAAAAAGGGGACGGGGCGCAAACCCCATCCCCTCTCAATCAACCCGTAAGGTCTACTTACTTGTGATTAGTAGGAAAGCTTCCACATGTAGCGACGCATGGTCAGCGGGTGCTGACGGGCCTCGGCGATCTGGTTGCCGTACTCGCGCATAACGGCGAGGTGCAGCAGCGGGTTGAAGTAGGTGACGACGCTCGCGGGCACGGCGTCAGCCAGGCCGTAGTCCTTGGAGTCGATCAGAGCGACCTTGGCGCCCATGCGCTCAAGGAAGGTGAGGGCGCGGGCGTCCATCGGACGGGTAGCGCCATCGGACATGAAGAAGACGTAGGGCTTACCCTCGGTGGAAACCTCGAACGGGCCGTGGAAGTACTCGCCGGTGTTGTAGGCGGCGGCGTCGATCCACTGCATCTCGGTGAACAGGAAGGCGGCATGAGAATAAGCCATCTTCTCGGAGGCACCAGAAGCCATGAAGTAGATCATCTTGTCGTCCTTGAAGTCCTCGGCGAACTTCTTGGCGAGCTTCTTGCAGTGCTGAGCGGCGTTCTCGCAGAGCTCGAAGACGTTGGTGAGGCCGGTGATCATGTCCTCGTAGTGGTCATAGCCCTCGGTCTGCTGAAGGATCTCGACAGCAAGAGCGATGGCGTAGCCGGGCTTCTCGCACTTGGCAGCGAAGTTGGCGTGGAAGCCGTGAACGATGACGTAGTCAGCGTCGACGGTCAGAGCGGAGCCAGCCTTGTTGGTGAGGGAGACGACCGGGCAGTTGTGCTTCTTGGCGGTCTTGTTGGCCTCGACGGTCTCGGGCGTGGAGCCACCGAGGGAGCAGGTGATCACGAAGGTGTGCTCGTTGACCCAGGAAGGCGTGTCGTAGTTGAACTCGTTAGCGGTGAAGATCTGAACGTTCAGCTTGTCCGTGTTGTTGGCCAGGAAGTACTTGGCGGGGTAAAGGTCGGACATGGAGGCACCGCAGCCGACGAAGGCGACGCTGTGAATCTCGTGGTTGGACAGGACGTCAGCGACGATCTGCTTAGGGAGGTTAAGGTCGATCTCGTACATCTGACACATTCCTTTCGATTTTTGCGGCGCCACATTGCCGGGCGCTCGCAGGGTTACCGTGGTTTGGACCGAGTCGCCGGCCCGTTGAGGATGCGACAAGGGGACTGTCCCATTGTCGCATTTTGGGAATGGAAGCCTGCCTGGGGTATGGGATGCCAGGCAGGCCCCCGGGGGAAAGCGGTTAGACGCTTGGTCGCGACTAGGCCAGGATGCCGGCCGCGGAGAGGGCGATGCCGCCCACGATGGCGATCACGAGAAGCCAACCGGTGTTGACGTTCTTCTTGATGAGCCAGTACATAAGGCCGGTGAGGCCAAGGGAGATCATCTGGGGCATCATGCCGTCCAGGATGTCCTGGATAACGACGGTGCCCTCAGCGAACTGCAGCGGGGTGGTGGCGCCGATCAGCGTAGCGATCATGCCGCCCACGGACATAAGACCCACGATGCCGCAGACATACATGAGCTTCTCCATGAGGTCGCCGCCCTGAAGCTTGCTCAGGTACTCGTGGCCGCCCTGATAGCCCATCTTGGCTGCGAACCAAGTGATCAGCACGGAGGGGACGATGGAGATGAGCATGGCCAGGATCGGGCCCATGATGGAGCCCTGCTGAGCCAGCTGAACGCCCAGGCCAAAGGCGATAACGCGGATGGTGCCCTGGAAGAAGGAGTCACCGATGCCGGAAAGCGGACCCATGAGGGAGGTCTTGACCGCGTTGATCGAATCGGGATCGAAGTTCTCGGGATCCTTGGCGTACTCCTCCTCCATAGAGGCGGAGAGGCCCAGGATGAAAGCGCTCGTCTGCGGGGTGCAGTTGTAGAACGCCATGTGACGGTGGTAAGCCTCTTTCTTCGCAGCGAGCTGCTTGGGGTCGGACTCATCCGGATAGAGGCGATCGAGCGTGGGAACCATGCCGTAGAGGAAGCCCATGTTCATCTGACGCTCGTAGTTCCAAGAGGCCTGGATGGCCCAGGAGCGCCAGAAGAACTGGCTGACCTTCTTGTTCAGGGACACGTCCTTGGTTGCGGTTGCCATAGTGTGTTCCTCCTTAGTCTTCGTCGTCTTCGAGCGGATCGTAGTCGGAATCGACACCGGCGGCTGCATGGGAACCGTTGAACTTGAAGCCCATGAAGACGACAGCCAGGCACACACCGATCAGAGCGACCGCGATGACGGACAGGTTGAGGTAAGCGGCGAGCAGGAAACCGATGAACAGGAACGGAGTCATACCCTTCTTGATCATCATGGTGAGCAGCAGGGCCAAGCCGTAGGCGGTCATGATCTTGGTCGAAACGTTAAGACCAGTGGACAGCCACTCGGGAACCATGTTGACGATGGCCTGAACCAGATCGGTGCCAACAAAGACGGCGAGGAAGATCGGCAGGAAGTACATGACGGCGTACAGACCGGAGCCGGCGCAGATGTGCATACGGTAGGCGGTCTTGAACTTTCCGTTATCGATCGCGCTATCTGCCACATGGGTGAGGGCGGCGATGATGGAACGGAACACGATGCCGAGGAGCTGACCCAGGACGGCGACCGGGATGGCGATCGTCATGGCGGTCTCGGCGGAAGCATCGGTCAGGCACGCAAAGGCAGCGGCCACGATGCCGCCCAGGACCATATCGGGCGGAACGGCGGCGCCGACCTGCACCAGGCCCATGGACACGAGCTCGACGGCGGCACCGACGGCAAGGCCGGTGGGCACATCGCCCAGCAGCAGACCGACGAGCGTAGCGCCAACGAGGGGCTGCTCGAAGTTAAGACGACCGAGCAGGCGGGAGTCCCACATGCAGAACACGCCGACGAGGCCGACGAGCACCGCACTGATGAACGTATTCATACCCTTCTCCTTTCAGTCAGGCAAAAGCCTGGTTGATTACAGCTTGGCGTCGATGTCGACGCTCTGATACGTAGGGGTCTGCTGGACGTAGAGCTTGATGCCCATGTCGAGCAGCTGGTTGACGTCTGCCTTCTGGGTGGCGTCGAGGAAGACGGAGCTGTCCTTGCCGCCGACCTGATCGGCACCGTCGTGGTTGGCGGTGGCGCCCAGGTTGATGGCGTCGAGCTTGTAGCCCTGGCAGAACTGCAGCATCTCGGCAGTGTTGCCAAAGACGAACATGACGCGCTCGCCGAGGGTGTTGAGCTTGTCCATCTTGGCGAGGGCACGCTCGACGGTGAAGACGTTCAGGCGCACGCCCTGGGGCTTGGCCAGCTTAAGAGCGCCCTTCTTGATGTCATCGTTGGCGGCGGCGTTGTCGACGACGATGATGCGCTCGGCCTGAACCTTGGTGGTCCAGGTAAAGACGACCTGGCCGTGCAGCAGACGGTAGTCAAGACGTGCGAGGACGATCTTGGCGGGACCGGAGCTGTGACGGGACGCCTTGGCCTTCTTGGCGGGAGCCGCGGCAGCCTCGACCGGTGCGTTGGGGTTGGTCAGACCGGTGCGGGCCTCGTTGATGAGGGCTGCGAGCTCGGCGCCCTTGACGGGGACGGGGCTCATAGCGAGCGTGAGCGCCAGCGGGATGTTGAAACCGCTGACAACCGTGAACTTCGTGCCGTTCTTGGAAAGCTCGACCATGTTGTTGTTGACCGAGCTGCCGAGCATATCGGTCAGCACATAGACGGTGTCGTCCGCGTTGAACGTGGCGATCATGGCGTCCACCTTATTGGTGATGGGCTCCTTGTCGTCACGAGCAAGCGACACGACGTGGACGTTCGACACGTCGCCGAGAACCATCTCGAGCGTGTCTTTGGCGCCTGCGGCCAGGCCGCCATGAGATGCGAGAATGATCTGATTCATCTTGCCTCCTCCTTTTCGTTATGGTCATTATAACGTCTTATACGTTGCTTATATTGCTAATTAGTATAAAGACCGTTCGCGGGTGAAAATCGACCGTTGACGGGTTTAACGTACTTGAAACGTTGGGCTGGGTAGGCCGGCGCTGGCTGGATAACCCCAGGTCGGATGCCGCACGCAATCCTCTATCGCACGAAGTACCAGGGGCTTTCCTGCACGGTGGGCTCCAGCGCGATGCCGGTGCGCTCGCGGAACAGATCCATGTCCTGCGATTTCTCCGTCCACCACGCGTTGGGCTTAAAGGTCATGCTCTCAACGATATGGCCGACAAAGGCACTGTTGCGCAGCTTGGAGAAGTCGGTGTTCATAATCAGGATGGACGCGAGCACCAGCACGATGCCCAGGACCTTGATCGCGCCGGCGGGCTCAGCGTAGAAGCCAATGCCCACCAGTACGGTGACGACCGTCTCGAATGACATTACGACGGGAACCTTCGATGTCTCGAGTCCCATGGACAGACCCTGCATATATAGGATGTAGGCCACGGCTGTGGGGATGAGTCCAAAACCAAGGAACAGCAGCAGCAACTGTGGCGACATTGCCGCGGCGACATCCGGCCACGGAGCCGCGATAGCTGCCATAACCGCACCGCCAAAAACAAAGCCCCAAAACGTGACAGCCAGCGGGTGGACCGTCTTGGTTGCTATCCGGCTAAACACCGCGAGTGACGCACCACAAAGGCCTGCAATCACGCCCGACGTGACGCCCCAAACCGAAAAATGAAAACCGGAAAGGTCACCATTGGTCACTGCAAGCACGCAGCCAACGATGTTAAAGACAATGGCAACGAGCTTGTTGGGGGTCACGTCCTCGCGATAAAGCACGCGGCCGAGCATGACGCCAAACACCGGCGAGGTGTAGAGCAGCACCGAGGCCGTGGACATGCCCACCTCGCCCATGCACTCGTAATAGCAGGTGTTGGCGGCGGCCAAACCGACGATACCGACAAGCGCGCAGGGAACGAGCTCTTTAGGACTTGCCTTGAACAGAGCCAGCGGACCCTGAGCCACGGTAGACCCCTCACCCGGACGGCAGCCCATAAACATCAGGACCGGCGCCAAGATAAGCGCTCCGACCAACAAGCGAAAGGCAGCCATGCTCTGGGACGAAACGCCCATGGCCGAGATGCCGTTTACAAAGATTCCGATGCTGCCCCACATAAGCGCGGCGATCAGTACCAGCACATAGCCCAAATTGCTTTTCTTCAACGCAGCCTCCTCGATATTGTTTCCAATATGTTTCACACTACGTTATAGTCGTTATATACATTTTTCAAGACACAAATCGCCGAACGGAAAAATCTGCTCGCCCACACACTCATTGGGTAGTCATTGGGGACGTCCCCAACGACTAGGACTGTCCCCAACTGCCGGCAGAAAAGGAACGCCCCCAAGTGCCACATCTGGACCAAGGCGACGCCGATGCTTTGGCAGCGTCAGCGAAAACCCGCCAGAGCGAGCAAGGTGCCTTGAAGCGAAGCGGCATTGACCTTCTGGTCATGCCGCTGAAGCTGAAAGGCAGATTGCCGCTCTGGCGGGTTTGCAGCGTCGAGCCGTTACGCGGTTTGGTAAAACCGCGTAACTAATACTCAAGCTTCCACATGTAGCGGCGCGTCATGTAGTCCTTGTGGGTAACGGCAGAGAGCGCGCGCATGTACACATTGTTGAGGATCGGGGCAAAGATCAGGTGGTTGAAGTACTCGCTCACGCTGTCCTTGATGTCGTTGAGGCCGAGCTCCTTGGCGTCGAGCTGATAGACGCGCTCGCCACCGTACTGGTTGACGAAGCGGATGCCGCGCTCGTCGTTGCAGCGGCTGCGGCCGACGCTGATGAGCTGGAACAGCGAGGTGCGCTTGTCCAGGATCTCGAAGGGGCCGTGGAAGAAGTCGCAGGTGTTGATGGTGCAGGAGTCGATCTGCAGCATCTCCTGCACGTTGCAGATGCTAAAGACGTAGGCGGCACCAAAAAGCGGACCCTGAGCCATGACGTTGATGCAGGGCTTGTCGGCGTTCTGCTCGGCCCACTTAGCAGCGAGCGGACGGGTGTACTCGACGGCCTTGCGATAGATGGGGTCAACCAGGTCGAAGGCGGCCATAGCGGTCTCATACTCGGCATAGCCCTCGGTCTGCTGCGTAAGCTCCATGGCGATCATGGTCACGACGGCGGAGTTGGTACGGCCCATGCAAGACTCGTCGACGGCCAGGCTGTCATACTGAATCTTGTAGTCGCAGACCTCGGTGAGGCCGGACTCATCGACATAGATGGCGATGGTGCTGGCGCCGTGGTCCTTGGCGACCTGGGCGGCGACGATGGTCTCCTTGGTGCCGCGCATGGACACGACCACGGCCAGGGTGTTCTCGTTGACGTAGGCCGGGGTTGCGTGCACGAACTCGTTGCTGGTATAGCTGGAGCTCACGACCTGCGTGGCCTCGTGCTCCATAAAGTACTGGGCAGGATAGTTGCCGCCGTTGGATCCGCCAGCGCCAATCCACACGACGCGCTTGATGCCGCCCTTGTCTGCCTTGTCAGCCAAAACCTGGGAGACGACATCCTTAACCTGTTCCTGAGTAGTCATCGTGCATCAGCCTTTCTTCTCGTTTGATGCTCATCACAGGTATACAAGTTACATACATGTTTTGGTTATGTCGACTAGTTGTATGCTATATTTATCTTAGAAATTTTGCTGGTAAGGTTTTCGATAGCTCGATACCAGCGGTTTTGTTGTTGTATTGAATACATGTTTGATTAGGTTAGCATACAAGTTAGATACAGGTTGATCGTATGAACGCTTCATCTAAAAAGAAACTGAGCCAATACGAACGCTTGGCGGGCATGCTGCGCGACCGCATCGCCGCCGGCACCTACGCACGCGGAGACAAGCTGCCGTCCGAGATGGAGCTCATGGACGAATCGGGGCTGTCACGCAGCACCGTGCGCCACGCCCTTAAGGTGCTCGTTGATGAGGGCCTGGTGCGCACCGAGCGCGGGCGTGGCGCCTTTGTGGCCGACACGCCCGCGCTCCACGAGAACAACCTGGTGTTTTCGAGCTATACCAAGCAGGTCGAAGGCCAGGGCATGAAGCCCACCACGCGCACCGTGGACTCGGGCTTTGCCAAGGCGGCCGGCAGCATAGCTAAGTTCTTTGACGCCACCGTGGGCAGCAAGCTCGTCAAACTTGTCCGCCTGCGCTACCTGGACGACGCGCCGCTGTGCCTGGAGACCACCTACCTGCCGCCAAGCTTCGAGACGCTCATCGATCGCGATATTAACGGTTCACTCTACGCCACGCTGCGACAGGAGTTCCATCGCGCGCCGGCACAGGGGCATAAGACCTTTGAGGTGTGCTACGCCTCGCAAAACGAGGCGTTTTTGCTCAACGTTGAGCGCGGGCAGGCGTTGATCCTAATCACCGACTACGTCTACGACACCGACGGTCGCCCGCTCCACGTCTCCAAGCGCATCCAACGCACCGACCGCGCCAAATACACCGAGCCCATCGG
>ENA-ORIC01001716-ORIC01001716.1-human-gut-metagenome-genome-assembly--contig:-NODE-1716-length-19968-cov-3.827057_pt1 | contig 19968 bp, 14 predicted proteins | sample MGYA00243023_ERZ508732 | MGnify/ENA primary metagenome ERZ508732 (study PRJEB26277, sample SAMN04329767) | human gut metagenome | biome: human-associated habitat | host: Homo sapiens | place: USA...
GGGGAGGGGAACCTCTTTTCAAAGAGGTTCTCCTCCCCCCTGCAAATCAAAGGTTATTCGCCGATCCCCATCTTGACGAAGCAGTAGCGTTCGCGCCAGCTGTCGGAAGAGTAGTTGCCGTGAGGTGAGAAGCTGCCGGGGTTTATTCCGTAGCTTTCGCCCTGCGGGTTGTGGTGGGGACCCATGAGGTTGCGGTTGCTTACTATGAGTTCGACTGAGATTTTCGCGGTTTTGCCGGATTCCACGAAGTTTGTTATGTCGGCGTAGTAGTCTGCCCACATGAGGGTTTTAACGAATTCGCCGTTGACATAGAGTTTCGCGAGGGCGGCGTAGGGCTTTTTGAGTTTTACGGCTACGCGTTTGCCGTAGGACTTTTTGATTTTTACGGTCTGGGAGAGGGTGATCTTTCCGGAGAAGAAGGGGTATCCCTGGGTTACGATTTCGTCGCCGTGGAGTGAGTTTACCATGTTGCCGATTACGAAGCCGCCTTCGGTGAAGAGGGCGCGGCGGGCGCCTTCGGTGTAGCCGGATTCCGAGAATACGCCGAAATCGCCGACGAGGTAGAAGCTTTCGAGTTCGGTGTCGTAGGTGAGTTTGTTGCGTTCGGTTTCGAGGACGTTCTTGCCGAAGAGAACCTGGTAGACTTTTTCGCGCTGATAGAAGGAGCCTTCTACTATGATTTCGTTTTCACCGGTTTTTACTTTGTCGCGGATGTCGAAGGATTTGAAGGTCTTGTCCTTCCACCATGATTTGCCGTCGTAGGTGAGGGCGGAGCCGTTCACGGTGATCGTGAAGTCGTCCGTGAGCTCGGAGACGAGTTTCATCCGGCGGATGGCGGTTATCTTCGCGGAACGGTCGATGTTGAAGGTGAAGCGGAGTTTGATCTTGTCGTTCGCGCGGGCGGCGAGGAGGCGCTCCATTATGTCGAGAATATTCAGCGGCTCTGACCATGTATTCGTCTCGGATTCTTCGCCGAGAATATAGCTGCAAGTGTCGAGCGTGAGCTGGTTGTCGTCCGCGTTTTCGACTTCCCAGTCGTGACCGAGCGGGAGGACGAGAGCGGACTTTTCCTTGACCGTGACTTCCGGAAGATCGTTTCCGGTCAGGACAACATACGATTTCATCGGCTCAAAGTGCATATAGAGCGTGGTCTTCGCGCCGTCAAGTGTGTCGGGCTTTCTGACGCTCATGTCGACGAGGTCGAGGATGACAGCGGAGGAAGCGTCCGGAAGGATGATCTTCGCGTCATAGCCGTGCTCTTTGTCGTGGTTCTGGAAGAAATACGCCTTGTTTCCGTTTTCAAGGAGATTGACGCGGCAGTGAATCGAGCCGATCTCGCCGTTCTTGTCGGACACGGTGAGCTTCTTTATGCCGAGAGAGGTCAGAGCCGTGACGAGCAGTTCGCCGTCATAGACCGGCATGGACTCTATGTCATTCATGAACTCGCAGAGCTCGTCCGAGTGAGCGCCGTCGACCATTGTCGGCTTGTCTCCGAGCGACCAGATCTTTCCGCCGTTCGCGGCGAATTCCTTCAGAAGTTCAAAGGTCTTCGCGTCAAGGGTGAGCATCGATGGGATCATGACATACTTATACGAGCACAGACCGACCTTGAAGGTCTTCCCTTCGACCGAGCCGTGTCCGGCGAGTATGCACTCGTCGCCGAGATGATAGCCGATGTGGTTTCCGGAGAGAATATCGAGAGCGCGGAGAAGGTCGCGGTCGAACTTCTGCACCTCGGCGCTGTTGGTGCCGTTGTACGCGATATATCCGGTGTGCATCGGGTGAATGAGAAGGACTTCGGCTTCTTCGTCAGAGTCAGCGCAGAGCTTTCCAAGGCGCGCGAAATAGTCGTTGAACGCCTTGTAGTCGTCCCACCACGGGGACTGATAGAACATGGACGGCGGATAGTCGCGCTTCCTGAGACCTCTTATCGAGTAGCCCTCAAGGTGCTGGCACATGAAGTTGATGCCGTTCAGGTACTGCCACTCGGCGATCCACTTGAGCTCCTCGAAGCTGACGTCCCAGCCGCAGCACGCGTAGGTCTCGGAGAGAACGTGCTTCTTGCCGAGCTGCTTTGCCGCCGAGCCGACCTGCTTCGGGATGAGCGGCGACGCTATGCCGCGGCCGAGCCAGTCCATTCCCGGGATGTGCATATACTCATAGAGCGGCATGACGCCGGCGGTGCACGCCATCTGACAATAGAGGCTGTCCTCCATCATCGCGTGCCCTGTGAACTTGCAGTTGTGCTTCTCGCACCAATCATAAATCTGCTTGCCGAAGGACTCAGTATAGAGACGGCTGACGACTCTCCAGAAATCGAAGCGGAACTTCTCATACCCCTCGCGCTCGACAAAGAGCAGCGGGAGCTTTTCTATCGGACTGTAGCCGTTGGTCTTCTCGAATTCCTTCTCCATTACATAAGACCACGGTATCTTGCACCTCGCGAACTGCGGCTCGTCGGTGAAGAAGCCGGGCATCGACGCCCCGCCGAAATCCTCGCCGAGCTTTTTCTTATATACCTCATAGGTGCATTTGAGAAACGCCTTGACGACGGCGGGGTTCAGGATATCGACATAGTCCGCGTTCTTCTCGTGAACCATGTAATAGATCTCCTCATCCGCTCTCGCGGCGCTCTTTGCGGCGCGTATCTTCATGCCGAGGAAACGGCAGCCGTCCTTCGATATTCCGTAGAAACCGAGCAGTTTGCCCTCCGGAGTCGTCGCCTCGTACTTGTGCAGCTCGAGCCAGCGGACATGATATCTGTCGCCCATGCCCGACACGATTCCGCCGCCGAATCCGCTCGGCCAGCCGTTCTCGTCATAGCTCCAGGATTCCATCCCTGTCTTCTTTCCCTCGTCGACGCAGGCGTTTATGCAGTCGAACCAGTCGTCGGACAGATACTCGGTGATGAGTCCTCCGCGCGCGTGCATGAAATATCCGCCGAGCCCGACACGCTTCATCTCGCGTATCTGCTCACGGAGAGTGTCCGGATCGAGCTTGTCGTTCCAGGACCAGAAGGGGTGTCCGCGGTATTCGGCGGACGGGTCACAAAGTTCCGTTATTATGTCTTTCATTATTTCATTCCTTTCGATGAAAGATATTTCTGAGTTTGGATTCCAGCGGGACAGCTGTCGCGCCGGATCAAAGTCACATATATTTGTACTCGACCTGCGAGTAAAGCTGGTCGTTGACGCTCTTCATGTATATCCACCATATGCCGTTCGCGAGGAAAGGCACGAGCCAGAACTGCGGCGCGCCGAAGTCGATGTCCGCGCGGAACATGAGGTAGACAATATTCAGCACAAAAACGACAACGAACAGAACGAACGCCACTACGTACCGTCTGTCAAGCTCGCGCTGCTGTGCCGTATAGATGTCGATGAGCCGTCTGTCACTTGTGTCAGGGTCAGGACCAAGGTGCATTATAATGACGCGCCTTAACTGCTTAATTACCATAAACACCGATGCAAGCATCAGAGCGTACTCAACAGCTGAAAGTATCCTCGAGACATTATAGAGATCATAAGCCGCGAAGTTCCTGTAGACGCTGTCGAGCTCAAACAGAGCCGAGAACACGGTCGAAACCGCGAAGGACACCGCCGAGACCGCGGTGAACGCCACGCAGACGATCTTCGCCGGCTTTATGTCGGTCGTGAACTTCGAGAGCTTCCACATCGCCGCGACAAGAAGCAGACCGCCGATGAAATTCGGAATGACGTTCATCCCATCGAACCACATATTGAGGAAGAACACCGGAGCCGCCGTAATGAGCGCGAGAACCGTATAAAGCGCGCGCCTGAACGCGAGACCTATGTCGTTCCCGACCTCGAGATCGTACTGATCGGAAACCCTCTTCATGAATTCCTTGTCGTTCCCGATGCGCTTCCAGTACGGGATGATGCTGATGAGCCAGAGTATGCCCGTCAGCGCAGTCAGGAATATGCCGACGCCGAGCAGCGGGTACTTGTAGCGCGCGAAATCTATCTGCACGCCCGCCGTGACATATCCGGAATACTCATAGCTCGAGAGCGAGCAGAGCTCAGGGATTACAGCGAGGACATTCTTCGCAATAAAGAACATAAAGGTGATCGTGCGCACGTTCTTGTAGTCCCTGTACACCGACCTGCCGTTGAACCTCGTGCCGAAATACTCGAAGCCGTCGAATATCCGCCCGATCGCCGGGAGCATATAGATAAGCTCCAGTATCGCGAAACCGAACGTGAAAATAAGCACATACGTGTCGTCGACAACCGGAACGAGCGCCATGAAAAGCATCTTGAGCAGCATCAGCCACCTGAGCTTCTGAAGCCCCTGTATCGCGTCGGATATTCCGGGACACAGATCCCCCCACTTGCGCAGCCCGTTTATGAGCAGCACCACTCCGAAGAAATCCGGGAGCGGGTCTATTATGTTTATGCACGGGTTGAAGAAGAACACCGCGGACGCGATGAGGCTTCCGATACCCATTTTCTTCGCGAGCGATACCTCGCCGCCAGATTTCTCTTTCATTGGCAGACCTCCAGAAATATTTCAGATCAGACCTAAAAAACAAGCTGTACAAGCAGCATATACACTATCGTTCCGCCCGCGATCGACACGAGCATCTGCCGCCATTTCAGGTGCAGAACCGCGACAACCGCGACCGCTATCAGCTCCGGCAGTCCGAACGGCCACGAGAACGGATGAACGCCCTTCAGGCAGTACACGACAAGAAGCCCGAAAACCGCCGCCGGCAGGACCTTTCCGATATATGAAACGAACGCCGGAGTCTTTTTCCCCGCCGGGAACAGGATAAACGGCAGGAATCTCGTGAGCATCGTCGCGAGCGCGACCGCCGCTATGGTGATTATCTGCTGCGACAGAGTCATTGTCATTTCGCGCCGCCTTTCTCGCATGGCGGCGTTCCGAACGCGCCGGTCGCCTCAAGCGGACGTCTCATCACGGTCAGCACCGCGAATATCACGATCATCGACGGGATGACGAAGTTATCCGCGCCGGATATCACAAGGCAGAGCGCGGACGCCGCGAGCCCGACGAGCGCCGGGACATGATTCTTATCCTTCATCCACTGCTCGAGGAAGATAACAACGAACATAGCCGTCATGACGAAATCAAGCCCGGTTGTATCAAATGTTATGACCGACCCGAATATACCGCCGAGCGTCGCGCCACAAACCCAGTATATCTGGTTCAGAAGCGTGACGAAGAGCATGAACAGCCCCTTGTCGACGCCCTCCGGTATATCCGCCGTGTAGTTTATCGAGAAAGTCTCGTCGCACATACCGTAGATCAGGTAGAATTTCTTCTTCCCGGTCCCGCGAAACTTGTCGAGCATCGAGAGCCCGTAGAAAATGTGTCTCGCGTTGATCATCAGCGCCATAAGGAAGCACTGAAGCGGGTCAAAACCCGAAAGCAGCATACTCACCGTGACGAACTCGACCGACCCGGCGAAGATGACCATGCTCATGATCATCGGGTAAAGAAACGGAAACCCCGAGACGTTCATATAGACGCCGTAGGTGAATCCGAGAAACAGAAAGCCGGTGAGTATCGGGATAGTCTCCGGGAACGCGGCTTTCAGCGCTTTTATGTATTTGTTGTCCTTTTTGTTTTTTTTGCGGCAGCGTGTCTGATGCGGTTTCCATCTTGCGCGGGGAATTCTTTCCTTTCATTCCTTTTCTTTTCCGGACAGATGAGATTCCTCGCTGACGTTCCCGCCGTTTTTTTACTTTTTCTTTGGTTTCTTTGAATCGAGATACGCTTTGATGCGGTCATAGAGATTGTCGCGGTACGGCATCTCCTCGTCGCCCTCAAGGCATATCTTCATATAGCATGCGTATATCAGCGCCCAGACGAGCAGCATCCACACGACTCCGACAAGATACACCGCCGCGTTCGCGTAGGTCAGCAGCACGTTCGGCTGCGACGTCATATCCGCGAGCCTCGAGAGCAGTCCGGTAGACGAGAGCAGCTGCAAAAGATAATACACAGCCGTCAGCGACAGCACCCGCACAGCCCGCGCCGCGAGCTTCGGCAGCTCAACCGACTTTGAGAGCGTGTAGATACCGAGCAGCAGAAACGCGTGATAGACGCCGATCGCGATTATGTAGACAAGCGTCAGCGGCGTATACAGCCACTTATCAAGCGTCTCCGACAGCGCGCCGGAGACCGACGCCGCCTGACACCCGAACATACCGACCGACAGCGCCCCCATCGGAACCAGAATGACCTTCGCGAGCCGGAAGAACCGGTTGCCCGGGCAGTAGAACGACAGCCTTCTCAGCGCCGAGAACATTATAAGCACGCCTATGATATCCGGGAGCAGATCGAACCCGTTATACGACAGCGGCAGGTAGAAAAAATATCCGATAAACAGTAATCCGAAGCCCATCTGATCTCCCTTGCAGAATCGATAATCACCGCGGGAGCCTTATGTTCCCGGGAGTATCCCCACCCTCCGCCGCCGGAATTCCGGAACGGCGGACAGGCGGAGACGTCGTCACTCGGCGGAGTTGTCCCCTCTGCCGCAGCACTTCTTGTATTTCTTTCCGCTTCCGCAGGGGCAGGGATCGTTTCTGCCGACCTTCTTCACAGTCTTTCCGTCGGGGCTGACAACGCCGCTCTGTGCGGCGGAACCGGACGCCGGGCGGATAGTCTTTCCCTCCGCCTGCTCGCTTGTCACCTCGGCGACCGCCTCACGCTTTATCTCAGCCTGCGGACGCGGCATCACCGACAGGATCATGCGCATCGTGTCCTCGCGGATCTGCGCCACCATATCGTCGAACATATCCGCGCCGGTGAGTCTGTACTCGTTGATCGGGCTGCGCTGAGCGTAAGCCTGAAGACCTATCGAGCCTCTGAGGTCGTCCATCGCGTCGATGTGGTTCATCCAGTTCGTGTCGACCTCGCTGAGCAGGACAACACGCTCTATCTCACGCATCTGATCGCCGAAGACCTTCTCCTTCGAAGCGTAGAGAGCGTCGGCGCGCTCATGGAGCACCTTCTTTATGTCGTCGCGGGAGAGCTTCTTAAGAGCCTCTTCATCATACTTGAAATCGTCCGCGCCGCAGAGAAGTCCGAAGAAATAATTGCGTATCCCATCGAAATTCCACTCCGCGGGATTCTCGGAAACGGTGAAGCGGTCGACCGTCGAGTCGATTGTCTCGTTGACCATGGAGTGAACCGTTCCGCTGATATCCGCGCCGTCAAGCACCTCGCGGCGCTGCTTGTAGATTATGTTTCTCTGCTGGTTCATGACGTCGTCGTAGCTGAGGACGGTCTTTCTGCGCTGGAAGTTCTGATCCTCAAGACGCTTCTGAGCGCCCTCGATGGCGTTCGAGAGGATAGCGGCGTCAATCGGCTGATCCTCCTCAAGTCCGAGCTTATCCACGGCTCCCATGACCCTCTCGCTTCCGAACAGACGCATGAGGTCGTCCTCGAGAGAGAGGAAGAATCTCGACTCACCGGGGTCGCCCTGACGTCCGGAACGTCCGCGGAGCTGGTTGTCTATACGGCGGCTCTCATGGCGCTCTGTGCCGAGGATGTAGAGACCGCCCGCCGCGCGGACCTTCTCAGCCTCAGGCTCGATCTCCTTCTTGTATTTCGCGAGCGCTTCGCGGTACTTCGCGCGCGCCTCGAGTACCGTCTCGTCGACGTCGCTCGACATACCGGTGGCGAGAGCTATCACAGCCTCGTCGTAGCCGTTCTTCCTGAGTTCGCTCTTCGCGAGGAACTCGGCGTTTCCTCCGAGCATGATATCGGTTCCGCGTCCCGCCATGTTGGTCGAGATCGTGACTGAGCCGAACTTGCCAGCCTGAGCAACTATCTCCGCTTCCTTCTCGTGGTACTTCGCGTTGAGGACAGTGTGCGGGATACCGTTCATCTTGAGCTTCTTCGACAGCTCCTCCGACTTCTCGATCGAAACGGTACCGACGAGGACAGGCTGACCCTTCTCGCGGCACTTCTTGATCTGCTCGACGATCGCGTTGTACTTTCCGTTCATCGTCTTGTAGACGACGTCGCTCTGGTCCTTTCTGATCATCGGACGGTTTGTCGGAATCTCGACGACGTCGAGCGAATAGATCTCGCGGAACTCGTTCTCCTCGGTGAGCGCCGTACCGGTCATACCGGACAGCTTCTTGTAGAGACGGAAGAAGTTCTGGAAAGTGATAGTCGCGAGGGTCTTCGTCTCCTTCTGGATATTGACGTGCTCCTTCGCCTCAATCGCCTGATGCAGACCGTCAGAATAGCGTCTGCCGGGCATGACTCGTCCGGTGAACTCATCGACGATGAGAACCTCGCCGTCCTTGACGATGTAGTTGACGTCGCGGATCATAGAGCCGTGCGCCTTTATAGCCTGATTTATGTGGTGGGATATCGTCGAGTTCTCCGGGTCGGAAAGGTTCTCGAGACCGAAATATTCCTCCGCCTTCTTGATTCCGCTCGGGGTGAGGGTGACGTTCTTCGCCTTCTCGTCGACAATGTAATCCGCGTCGATGTCCTCGTTGAGTTCCTTGTCGTCAAGCTCCTTGATGACGAACTTCTTGAGGGTTCTGACAAATTTGTCCGCCTTGTCGTAGAGGTCGGTCGACTTCGCTCCCGCGCCCGAAATGATAAGCGGCGTGCGCGCCTCGTCTATGAGTATCGAGTCAACCTCGTCGACGATCGCGAAAGCGTGTCCGCGCTGTACGAGCTGCTCCTTGTATGTTACCATGTTGTCTCTCAGGTAATCGAAGCCGAACTCGTTATTCGTACCGTAGGTGATATCAGCGGCATAAGCTCTCTGCTTCGCCTCGCGGCTCTGGTCATGCACGACAAGACCCGTCGTCAGTCCGAGGAAGCCATAGACCTTTCCCATCTCCTCACTGTCGCGGCGCGCGAGGTAATCGTTGACCGTGACAATATGGACGCCCTCTCCTTTGAGAGCGTTGAGGTATGCCGGAAGGGTAGCGACGAGGGTTTTACCCTCACCTGTCTTCATCTCGGCGATACGACCCTGATGCAGGATAATGCCGCCCATGAGCTGCACGCGGAACGGGCGCTTGCCGAGGACGCGGTCAGCCGCCTCTCTCGCGACCGCGAAAGCCTCCGGGAGGATATCGTCAAGCGTCTCTATACCGGCGAGTCTCGCCTTGAATTTATCGGTCATCCCGCGGAGCTCTTCGTCGCTCATCGCCTTGTATGTGGGACCGAGGGAATCTATCTTGTCAACGAGCGGAAGAATCTTCTTGACCTGCCGCTGGCTGTATGTTCCGAATACTTTATCTATAAGTTTCATCTGTAGCAAACCTTTCCTTTCGCGAAGACACCGGCGCGGACGCCTTTTCCGCACCGACCACGCTGAAAAATCAAATCAGATATCATAATAAGGGCATTATAATTATAGTATACTATATTTTTCGGGAAATTGCTATAAAGAATTGTAAATTTTCAGAGTTATATCAAAAAAATTTTCACATAGCGGCTCCATACTCATTTTTGTCGGGCATCCGAACCGCGAAATCGAAAACCGGTCCAGCACAGTGAACCGGTTTTTCTGTCAGTTTACGCCTTGCCAAGCGCCGAATCAATATCCGCGATAATGTCGTCCACGTCCTCGATGCCGACCGAAAGTCTGATAAGATCGGGTGTGACGCCGGCGGCTAAAAGCTGCTCGTCGGTCATCTGCCTGTGCGTCGTGCTCGCCGGGTGGAGCAGACAGGTCCGCGCGTCCGCTACATGCGTCACAATCGCGCCGAGCTTCAGGCTGTTCATGAAGCGCATCGCCGCCTCGCGTCCGCCATTCACACCGAAGGAAATGACGCCGGAGGTTCCGTGCGGCATATACTTCATCGCGAGCGCGTGATACTTGTTCGACTCAAGTCCCGGATACTCGACCCACGAAACTCTCTCGTCCTTCTCGAGGAACTCCGCGACCTTCTGAGCGTTGGAGCAATGTCTTTCTACCCTGAGCGCCAGCGTCTCGAGCCCGAGATTCAGGATGAACGAATTCTGCGGAGCCGGTATTGAGCCGAGGTCGCGCATCAGCTGCGCGGTAGCCTTCGTTATGTAGCCCGCCTTGCCGAAATCCTTCGCGTACGTGACGCCGTGATAGGAGTCGTCCGGAGTGCAGAGACCCGGATACTTGTCCGCGTGTGCCATCCAGTCGAAATTTCCGCTGTCGACTATAGCCCCGCCGACCGCCGCCGCGTGACCGTCCATGTACTTCGTGGTGGAGTGCGTCACGATATCCGCGCCAAACTCGAACGGACGGCAGTTTATCGGAGTCGGGAAAGTATTGTCGACAATCAGCGGTACGCCATGAGAATGAGCGGCGGACGCGAACTTCTCAATATCAAGAACGACAAGCGACGGGTTAGCGAGCGTCTCGGCGAACACAACCTTGGTATTCGGTCTGAACGCAGCCGCGAGCTCCTCCGCGGTGCAGTCCGGATGGACAAATGTCGACTCGATGCCCATCTTCGCCATAGTCACCGAAATGAGGTTGAAGCTTCCGCCGTAGATAGCGGAAGACGCGACAATATGATCTCCCGCGCCGCAGATATTGAACAGCGAATAGAATGTCGCCGCCTGACCGGAAGAGGTCAGCATAGCCGCCGCGCCGCCCTCAAGAGCGCATATCTTCGCCGCGACCGCGTCGTTCGTCGGGTTCTGGAGCCTTGTGTAGAAATAGCCGCTCTCGGAAAGATCGAACAGACGCCCCATCTGCTCGATGGAGTCGTATTTGTAGGTCGTCGACTGGTAGATAGGCAGGATGCGCGGCTCGCCGTTCTTCGGTGTGTAGCCGCCCTGCACGCAGATTGTGTTTATCTTCTGTGACATTCTTATTCTCCTCAGCTATATATCTGCCCGCGCGGTGCTTATATCCTTCCGCACGAGCAATTTCATGTGATTCTATGACTTACTTCGCGGGCTTGAAGCCGTCCTTCAGCGTGACGGTGCGGTTGAAGACACCCGGCTCCTTCGTGTCGACACAGAAATAACCGGTGCGCACGAACTGGAACTTCTCACCAGGCTTAGCGTCGGCGAGCGACGGCTCTAACTTACAGCCGTTAAGGACAATCCTCGACTCGGGATTCAGGTAATCCGAATACTCCTTCCCCTCCGGCAGCTTCGACGGCTCCTCGAGAGTCAGAAGGTTATTGTAGAGGATAACGGTCGAGTCTATCGCGTCGGACGCGCTCAGCCAGTGGATGGTGCCCTTGATCTTCCTGCCGTCCGCGGGATTTCCGTTTCCGGTCTCGAGGTCCGCCGTGCAGTGGATCTCCTTTATCGTGCCGTCCGGGTTCTTCTCGACTCCTGTGCATTTCACGATGTAGCCGCCCATCAGCCTGACCTCTCCGTCCGGCTTCATTCTGAAGAACTTCGGAGGCGGAACCTCGGCGAAGTCCTCCGCGTCTATATAGATCTCGCGGGTGAATTTCAGCTTTCTCGTGCCCATCTCCGGCTTCTGCGGGTGGTTCGGGAGCTCGAAGAACTCCTCCTTACCTTCCGGATAGTTGTCAACCACAACCTTTATCGGGTTCAGCACGGCGACGCGTCTCGGGGCAATCTCGTTCAGCTCGTCGCGGATGCAGGCGTCAAGGAACCTTATATCGACAAGGCTGTCCGCCTTCGACACTCCCACCTTCGTTATGAAGTCAACTATAGACTCACCGGTGAATCCGCGGCGTCTGAGACCTCTCAGAGTGGGCATACGCGGGTCGTCCCAGCCGTCTACCTTGCCGCTCTCGACAAGCGAACGCAGGAATCTCTTCGACAGGACGGTATAGGTGATGTTGAGTCTCGCGAACTCTATCTGACGCGGCTTCGACGGCACGCTGACGTGCTCCACGACCCAGTTATAGAGCGGGCGGTGAATCTCGAACTCGAGCGAGCAGAGCGAATGCGTGATGCCCTCGAGAGCGTCCTGTATCGGGTGCGCGAAATCGTAGGTCGGATAGATGCACCATTTCGTGCCGTATCTGTGATGGCTCGCGTGCTTTATTCTGTAGATGACCGGGTCGCGCATCCAGAAGTTTCCGGACTCGAGGTCAATCTTCGCTCTCAGCGTGTATTTTCCGTCCGGGAACTCGCCGTTTTTCATGCGCTCAAAGAGGTCGAGGCTCTCCTCGATCGGTCTCTCGCGCCAGGGCGATCTCGCCGGGTGAGTGAGGTCTCCGCGGTACTCCTCCATCTGGTCGGCGGTCAGCTCGCATACATAGGCGAGTCCCTTCTTTATGAGCTCAACCGCGTACTCGTAGTCCTTTTCGAAGTAGTCCGAGCCGTAGAAGAACCTGTCTCCCCAGTCAAAGCCGAGCCAGTGAATGTCCTCCTTGATGGCGTCGACGTACTCGGTGTCCTCCTTTGCGGGGTTGGTGTCGTCCATGCGGAGATTGCAGAGTCCGCCGTACTTCTTCGCCGTGCCGAAGTCGATGACAAGCGCCTTGCAGTGACCGATGTGCAGATAGCCGTTCGGCTCGGGCGGAAAGCGCGTGTGAACCGTCCCGACCTTGCCCTCGGCGAGGTCTTCGTTTATGAATTCCTCGATGAAATTCGATGCTTCAATCATTTTCGTTACTCCTCAGATTTTCTCAATGTAAGCCTTGATGCGCGAGACAACCTTCCCGCGTCCGAGAATCCTCATGACCTCGTACATATCCGGCGAGCTTGCCTTGCCTGTGACCGCGACGCGGAGGAACATGCTGATGTCTCCGACGTGCCCCTTGTACTCGTCGGGATTCTTCTTCCAGAGCTTTGTCTCGGGAGCGTAGCCGAGTTCAGCCGCGATTGCTTTTATCTTGTCGAACCAGGTCGTCTGGTCGTCCTTCTCGTCGTAGACTTCTGTATACTTCGTGAGCGCCGCTCTGACGTCGTCCTTTGAGAACTTCCCGGGAATCTCGTCGATAAGCTCGAAATACTCGTCGAACATGAAGCCCATATAACCCTTGACCTCGTCCCAGCGTCCGATGTCCTTGCGGGGCTTAGCGCCTCCGCGACCGATTGCGAGAGCGGCTTTTGCCGTCTCCGGCTCTCTCTCGAGCACCTTCGCGAAATCAGGGTCGTAGGTCTTCGCCCAGGACAGAGTGTTGTCGTAGACTTCACCGGCGCTCATCCGGCAGACGACATTCTTCGCTACGTCGTTTAACTTGTCGAAATCGAACAGACAGCCCGCCACCGCCATCTTCTTTATGCTGAACGGGAAATCGCGGAAGGGCGTCGCCGGGTTCTGCGCCCTCCACTCCTCGTAGTTCGAGTTCAGCAGCGTCAGCAGGTACTCCCAGACCACATTCGTCGAGTATCCGAGCGCGGTGTAGTCGTCCATCTTCGCGCCCATATCCCGCTTTGAGAGCTTCTTCTTGTTGCCGTTCTCGTCGGTCTTGAGAATCTGAGCGGTGTGGAGGAACTTCGGCATTCTGAAACCGAGATAGCGGAAGAGCTGAATATGCTTCGGAAGACTCGGGAGCCAGTCCTCTCCGCGGACAACGTGCGTGGTCTTCATCAGATGATCGTCGACAGCGTGCGCGAAATGATAGGTCGGGATGCCGTCGGATTTGAGAAGCACGAAATCCTCGTCGTTCTCCGGAACCTCGAGCGTGCCCTTTACCTGATCTGTGAACTTCGTCTTCTTCTCCGGGTCGCCGTCGGCTAAAATGCGGATGACAAAGGGATCGTGATTTTTCAGGTGCTCCTCTACCTCCCTGGTAGTGAACTCGCGCCCCTTGAGCATTGCCGCGCGCTTCTCAGCCGCCGCGGTGTGCCAGTCGATATTCTTTATCTCCGCCTTCTTGTCGACCTGCTGGAGAGCCTCGTACTCCTCCTCGGTCGTGAAGCACGGGTAAGCCTTCCCCTCCGATACAAGCTTCTTCGCGAAGACGGCGTAGAGATCCGCGCGCTCTGACTGCTTGTAGGGACCGTAATCGCCTTTCTCGACGAGCTTTCCGTCCTCGAGCATCATTCCCTCGTCATAGTCCATGCCGTAGTATTTCAGCGTGTTTATGAGCGCCTCGACCGCGCCGTCGATCTCACGCTTGCCGTCCGTGTCCTCGATTCTGAGGAAGAATACTCCTCCGCTCTGGTGCGCGAGCATATAGTCGACGACAGCCTGATACATTCCGCCAAAGTGAACGAAGCCGGTCGGGCTCGGCGCGAATCTCGTGACTTTCGCTCCCTCAGGAAGATTTCTCGGCGGGTACTTCGCCTCTGCCTCCTCGGGGGTCATCGTGACGTTCGGGAAAAGAAGGTCAGCTAAATATTTGTAGTCCATATATGTTTCCTTTCGTTGTTTATCTGAGAAAAATATTGTCAGCGCGCTCGCGCTGGAGATCGGTGCTCCCGCCGTGACCGGGGAGAACCGTGTAGTTTCCGGAAAGAGCCTTTATCCTTTCAAGCGACTCATGAAGCGCCTCCTCATCCCCGCCGAAAAGGTCGCACCTTCCGACCGAGCCCGCGAACAGCGTGTCTCCGGACAGTATGAAGCGAGGTTCTTCCGAAATATAGATAACAGAACCCGGTGTGTGTCCAGGTGTGTGCATGACGCGCAGAACAGATTCTCCGATAGTTATCGTGTCCCCGTCATCGAGCAGGCGCTCCGGCGGCTCCTCAGGCGAGTTCTTTCCCGCGTACTGAGACATATACGATATCGACGGATCGGCGAGCGCCGGCGCGTCATACCTGTGAGCGGCAAGCGGAGCGCCTGTCGCCTTCCTGACACGCTCAAGCGACAGTATATGATCGAAATGCGCGTGCGTCAGCAGGATAACCGATACTTTCACACCCATCTTCCCGCACTCGCGCAGAATTATGTCCGACCCGTTCTCAGGCGTCTCTCCGCCCGGATCAACTATCGCTCCGAGACCTGTCGCTCTGTCCCCAAGTATATAGCAGTTCACGCGCATCGAGCCTGTTGCCACACGACATACGTCAAGCATCCGCGTCCCCTCCGTCATACGTCGTCTCTGAGAAAACGAGCCTTCCGCCATCTTCCGACAGCGTGTAGTACTTCCCCGTCTCAACGCTTATCGTGATCTCCGACGTTTCTTCGGGAAATCCGTGACGGTGCGCCCTCAGACGGTATCTTCCGGGCGCGAGAGATATTATCTCGGCTTCTGCCGGAAGATTCCCCGCCGCCGGATGGAGCTTCTCGACCCTGAACGACGAGAGGTCGTCTCCGCCGAGCTCTTCTACCTGAACGAGACTGCATATATACGCCTTCTCTATCCCGTCGTCATCATCCGGCACAAGTATCCTGTCCTTTTTCCTATCCTCATCGGCGTCGCCGGCCGTCAGCTTTCTTATCAGCTTTTCCGCCCCGACTATCGCGGCAATGCACCCGGCTATTATCAGTATCTCACGCAAACAGCTCTCTCCTTTCGTCTGCCATACGTTATCATCTCTGTAATTTATAATTATATCATATTTTCACCCGGTTGTCTACTGTTTATTGAAAATTCGGAGAAAAATTTCCGTTATCCGGGCATGGTTTTTCTGGCTGATTTATCAGATAAGCCCGCCAAGCGGTATCCTGTAGATTCCGGTCTCTGTCAGACACCTGTCGCGTCTGCCCCTGCACACAGATAAAAGCAGATGCCTATCCGACACGAACATCGCCGGGTAGCAGTATCCGCGCTCAGGGTCCTCTCCTATCACATTCAGTCCGCCGAAGCTCTGTCCTCCATCCTCCGAAACACGTATGACAAGCGGCGTTCTGTCAGAGCCGAAGCCTTCACAGCGCCCGTTGTAGTTCGGTATCGGGTTGTACGCCGCGAACATCCTCCCGTCAGCCTGATATATCTCCATCGGCGAACAGGGCGACGTGAACTCAGACGGTCCCGGGACAGTGAACGAGCGCATTCTGTCAATCGACGCGCACATATACTGTGAGCCAAGCGTAGTTCTCGCCCACATCACGACGACACCGTCCGGACGCTCATATATCCCCGGCTCCTGTATGGCGGCATGGCGGTTGAAAGGATAAGACGGCAGAGCGCACCTCGCGCCCGCCTCCCGGAACGTGTACCCGTCGTCAGAGACGAAAACCGTCAGCTCCGCGTTCCCCTCAAAGCGTACAAGGCGTCCGTCCGGAGCGAAGGTCTTCCTGTGCGACGCCGCCGGAACCGCTATTCTTCCATCGCTCATTATCTCAAAACGGTCGTTATTGACGACATAGTATTCCCGCGGGAACAGACACTCGCACCTCTCCGCCATGAAGCTCTTCCCGTCGGTTGACATTGTTCTCCCGAGCGTTGACGTTCCGTCGTTCTCCTTTATCAGGAACCAGAAACAAATCCTTCCATCCGGAAGTGTCAGCCCCGAAACGCTCATGATATTCCCGACGCCGAAATCCTCAGCCTGCGCGATAATCTCCGGTTCACCGAAAACCACTCCGTCATGTGAGCGTATCATGGCGATATCGCACGCCTCGTCGTCGCCCGTTCCTCCCGTGAAGCGTCCGTAGGCGAAGAGAATGTCACCGTCCGGCGCGCGCAGGAAAGAGCCCTCTCCGTTTCTCGGGTTTCCCTCCGCCGGAAGTATTTCGTGTACAAGGTATTTGTCCATCTTCAGTCCCCCATTCGTATATCGTATATTCAACACTATGATACCATGCCGGGCGGCGCTTGTCAATAGAAAAACGGACGGTATTTTCACTTTTTTTTCGCGGCGGGACTTGACAGGCGGGCTTTTATGTGATAAACTTATGCGAAGACAACAGCGGGCGGATACAATAAAGCGCCTGATGAAAGGAATGATATATATGACACCCTACGAATACACAAAAAAGCTCCTCGCGAACAGAAAGCCCTCGATGCGCTGGAACGGCATCGTGCCGATTCTCGAGTGGCAGTCGCTCGCGCGGGACAGGCTGTCTGAGCTTCTGGGGCTCGACTACATGATAACCGCCGAGCGTGACGTCGTCACCGAATACGACAGAGAAGAGCCGGAATTCCGCGAGATACGCTTCAGGTTCCAGAGCGAGCCCGGCTACTATGTCCCGTGCCACCTTCTCATACCGAAGAACGCCGCGAAGCCTCTCCCGACGGTAATAGCCCTTCAGGGACACAGCATGGGTATGCACATATCGCTCGGGCGCACGAAATATCCGGGAGAAACAGTCGACGGAGACCGCGACTTCTGTGTCCGCGCCGTGAGGGAAGGCTTTGCCGCGATAGCCCTCGAACAGCGGGATTTCGGCGAGTGCGGCGGGAACGAGAACGGACCTCAGTGCTTTGAACCGGCTATGGCTGACCTCCTCATCGGCAGAACCGTCATAGGCGAGCGGGTCTGGGACGTCATGCGCTGTGTCGACACGCTTATCTCTGACTTTGCGGATATCGTCGACAAGAGAGCGATATACGTGATGGGCAACTCCGGCGGCGGCACGACGTCTGTTTACGCGGCGGCGCTCGAGAAGAGGCTCGCGGGAGCCGTTCCGTCCTGCGCGGTCTCGACCTTCGCGGGTTCGATCGGGGCTATGCGGCACTGCGCCTGCAACTATGTTCCGGGGATTCTCAGATACTTCGACATGGGTGAGCTACTGGCGCTCGCGGCTCCGAAAAAGCTCGTGGTCGTCTCCGGCGCTCTTGACCCGATATTCCCGCTTGACGGGGCGAAGAGGATGGTCGCCGACGCGAAACGCGTATACGACGCGCTCGGGATGTCTGACAGCATAGCCCACGTAATCGGTCCGGAAGGTCACAGGTTCTACGCCGATATCGCGTGGGACGCGCTGAAGAGGATGCTGTAGAAAGAGAAGGGACTGCCGCTCGTGACAGTCTCTTTTCTGTTTGTTCTCTGGCATATTGTCATGACAGAGGGGGGTAAATACCACCCCCCTCTCTGTTTCTCTATTATTCAGTTTCTGTTCACATCTGTAATCACGTCATATATTCTGACACTTCATACACTATTAACATTTGCTTACAAAGTATAGTATCGTATCGCCCGGAACTTTGTTGAAAATCCTGACACTTTCTGATACACCCTGACAAGCGGTGACACGTTCGGTTATGCTATAATATACTCACAGAGTTCAGAAAAGCTGAACAGCTTAAATTTCGTCTGAACTCGGAAAGAGGCATAAGATGGCAGAAACAAAACTTCACCCGGGGATTCCGGTGACCTACGAGTTCGAGAACTTCATTCCGCCGGAAGAGGACGGCGTGATATTCGAGGAGCCTGTCAGACAGTGGCAGACCACGGCGCCGGACGTCGCGTCCATGTTCGACGACGAGAAGCAGGGAGGAATCCTTGACAAGGACAGGCGGGAGGCGTTCGTGAGAGCCGGACAGAATTCAGCTTCCCGACGCGCTGTGTCTGATGAGGCACAAACTTCATCCGGCAAGACTTTCAACCCATCGGACGACTGGTACACGGCTGAACCGGAGGTCGTTTACACAATGCGCGACGAGGACAAGGAGAAGCGAGAGGCATTCCTGAACTCCCAGCCTGACCCGAATCTTGGCAGACCAAAGGTCAGCACCGGAAGACCCGCGGGAAAGAAGAACCTTTCCCGACGCACTATGTCTGATGTGGCAGGAGCTTCATCCGACCCGCAAAGAAACCTTGACTCTGCCACCGGCGGCTCGCCGGCTCGACGCACTATGTCTGATGTGGCAGGAGCTTCATCCGGCGCAGAAGGAAACCTTGACTCTGCCCGGGGGGCTCAGCCCCCCTGGTGGAACGGTAAAAGCATCAACACTACCGTTTTTTGTCAGGAGTACCTGAAAACGCATGAGCTGAGGTGTATTAACGGTACGTTCTTCACACCGGATGGGTATTGCCCGGCTCAGAATATCAGGGCTGAGGTCTACGACATGATCAAGCACCATGTGTGCAGCTATCCGGCTCAGACGGCTGGCAATATCGTCGAGAATCTGAAGATTGAGGCTCGCGCGGACGAGCTTCTGGTTGACGAGGACCTGATCAATTTCGCGAACGGCACGCTGGGTATCTCGGACAGCAGCTGGACGGAAGAGAAGCTCTTCTGCCGGAACAGACTTCCGGTGGTATACACAGGCGATGACGCGAAAGTCCCCGAGAACTGGATGAGGTTCGTGAACGAGCTTCTGGAACCGTATGACGTCGACACTTTGCAGGAGTACATGGGGTACTGCCTGATATCCTCGACGGCGGCACAGAAGATGCTCCTCATCATAGGCAACGGCGGTGAGGGAAAGTCAAGAATCGGCGTCGTGATGAAGGAAATTCTCGGCGACAACATGAATAACGGAAGCATCCCGAAGCTCGAGACAAACTCCTTCGCGAAAGCCGACCTCGAGCATAAGCTCCTCATGGTCGACGACGATATGCGCATAGAACAGCTCCCGACCACGAACAGCCTGAAGGCGGTCATAACGGCAGAGGGACTGATGGATCTCGAGAAGAAGGGACAGCAATCCTATCAGGGTCTGATGTACTGCCGCCTGATGGCGTTCAGCAACGGGTACCTGAAGTCCGCGAACGACGACAGCTACGGTTTCTTCCGGCGCCAGCTCATCCTCATGACAAAGCCGAGACCGAAGGACAGGATTGACGACCCGTTCCTCTCGAAGAAGCTCAGAGCAGAGCGGGACCAGATCGCCATGTGGGCGCTCAGAGGGCTTTACAGGCTGAAGAAGAATAACTTCCACTTCACGGTCAGCGACAAGTCGAAGACGGCGATAATGTCCGCGATGGACGAGGCGAACAACGTCGTGAGCTTCTTACGGTCAAAAGGCTCGTTCACCTTCGACCCGGAAGGCGAGATAACCTCGAGGGAGTTCTACAACATCTATAAGTGCTGGTGCGACGACAACGCCGTGGAGGCGACCGACAAGAAGCGCGTGATAAGCTATCTCCGGGCGCACTGCCATGAGTACGGACTTACATACGCTCAGGTGCGCTGCGGGTACAAGTACGTCCGCGGCTTCAGGGGCATGAAGCCGGGAATGGCGACTCCGATAAATCCGGTCATGTCGGCATGATTGTGAACAAAAACTGAATAATAGAGAA
>ENA-ORIC01001717-ORIC01001717.1-human-gut-metagenome-genome-assembly--contig:-NODE-1717-length-19958-cov-3.774609_pt1 | contig 19958 bp, 16 predicted proteins | sample MGYA00243023_ERZ508732 | MGnify/ENA primary metagenome ERZ508732 (study PRJEB26277, sample SAMN04329767) | human gut metagenome | biome: human-associated habitat | host: Homo sapiens | place: USA...
ATTTTAATATTTTGTTGTTGGGGTTTCGTCTGGGACATATTTATTTTTTGAACATCCTGAACACGCTGAACACGGCGAATCCACCCCCCCTGAAAACTCTTCACTCTTCTCTGAACGTCTCCATCCTTCAACAAAATCCACTTCCCCCGATAAAGAACAAGAGAAACACATCCGCCTCAACCCGGATCAACAGCTCTCAGCCGCATATCACTCGCTTCCCGGGCATCCGGCGATGACTCTGAGCCTTCTGTTTTCTCCGGAGAAAAGGAATAAACTTCGCGGGAATGAAATTTATGAATAAAGTCTGAATATTACAGGGGGGTGGTATTTATAGTGATTTTCATGCTATTGTGCCAGAAGTGAAACGCTAAGATTTTTATGTAGGGGGGGGTGTATTCACCGTGTTCACCGTGTACATTGTGTTCACGTGTTCAGGATGCCATTATTCGCAAAGAAAAAAAAGAGCCGCCGGTCCCGAGACGCTCAGCCTCTTCCGACAGCCCTTTCTCATGGCAGATTCAATCCGCCGCGGGTTATTCGTTTATAACGGTTATTCGTTTATAACTATATCCACTCCGTCAAGCTCGCAGTTCACGGGTGTCATCCCCTCAAACCTGACCTCCTCAAGATTCGAGAAGTAAACAAGCGACGACGCGTCAAATTCCGGTGAATCAGTCTCCCACACGCCGGCAATCCCGAGTCTGTCCATAATCGCGCAGATCATGTCAACTTCCCGCCTGCTCGCGTACGGGTCGAAATAGTAAACCTTCTTCCTCGTCCCGAGCTCCGGGTACGACACCAACAGCTCCTCGACGGCACGCTCTGTCAACTTCGGTTCGTTTATATCACGGCAGGTATAGAACGCGTTCATCTTCACGGCGGCGTTCGAGTCGTCGTTTTCAAGCGCCGGTCTGACCATCCCGTCCCAGTAACCGTCAGTTATCCTCGACGGAACCGCGGATGCGTAGCCGGACTCGCCGTTCACCTCAAAGCTTATGTAAAAACTGTCGTTGTACTTCTCGGTCGATATGACGAGACTCGTTATCCCGTCAACCATCCCAGGAGTGATGTGATCCTCCGGTCCGAGCCCGTAATACGCGCGCACCATGCAGTCAAGCGGCTCCGACAGCGCTATAGCCCCCGCGAACATACCCGGATTTATCCCCGAACACGGCGTCAGAGCCGAAGCGTTCACAGCGACCGAAAACATCGCGAACACCACCGCCGCGGCGGTAAAACCACCGGCGGCACGGCAATTCTTCATGTTAGCGTACCGTTTCCTCAGAAACGCCGCCCCGCCCCTGTCAGACAGGAACAGCCCGCCGTTCATCCCCTCCGCGCCGACAAGCCTGGTCCGCCCGGAAAAACGCTCGGCAAAGTCAAGTATCGTCTTCATATAGACGCGGCTTATCCCGCTGCCGTAAACACGGACGACACCATAGTCGCAGGCGAGCTCAATGTCATCATACACGGCTCTGCGCACGCTCTTCGACGAAGGGTTCATCCAGTGCACCGACGTCACGAAAACACAGAGCAGCTTCATCAGCATATCATATCTCCGCACGTGCATAAGCTCATGCGAGAGAACACAGGTGAGCTCCTCGTCGGAAAGCTCAAGGCATCCGGGGTCAAGATAGATACACGGTCTCAGACAACCCCTCACGCACGGCGAGCAGATCGCGTCGTCGACGAAAACGCGCAGTCTGACCTTAGCCCTGACGCCAAGGCGCTCACGGCACTCGCCGAGCAGCCTTAAAACCCGCCGGTCAAGCGCCGGCATGGATGCCGAGTCGAGAAGCCTCCCGACCTCAAAGCACCCGTTCACCGACGACGCAAACTGCACGACCGCGCCGACAAGCCACAGAATACAGAGAGCCGACGAAATCGTCTCAGCCTGCCCCGCGGCGACCGCGAGCAGCTTTCTGGCGCGCATCATGATGACAGACTCACTCTTCACATTGTCAGAGCCGTCCCCGACGTCAGACATACCGGCGATCTCATTTCCGGTATCCGGGGCAGCGTCATCCGCGACAGTGTCATGCCTGTCAGCGCCCATAAGCGCGGCGGCGACCGTGGTTCCGTTCATGTTGAACCTCAGCGGCACGACCGAAACGACGAGCACTATTATCCAGATCGGGCACATAAGCCCCTCCCTGCCGCGCAGAACAGTCCTCCGCCACAGGAACGCCGCCCCGGAAAGCAGCGAAAAGGTTATCGACAGAACGACAAGGCTCAGAACAAAACCGAACACCGCCGCACCGCCTTTATTTCTTGTCGGCGTCTATCTCTTTTCTCAGGTCCGCGATATCGTCTTCCGAGAGGATCCCATCGCTGTAGAGTGCGGAGATAAGTCCCTTCGTGTTGTTCTTGTAGACAGTCTCTACAAAATCCTTCGCCGCGCGGCGCTTGTACTCGTTCTCGTCGGCAAGGACGATGGCGCAGTTCGCGCGTCCGTGCTTCTCAAGGTCAATGAAGCCCTTCATCTGGAGTCTCGAAATGAGGGTCAGGACGGTTGTCAGAGCAAGATGCCCGATCTGGTCCGGATAAGCCGCAAGCAGAGCGCCCGCGTGAATGTCCTTGACGCCCTTCTTGTCCATGTCCCAGATGAGCTGCATGATCTGAAGCTCCGACTCAGGCAGCTTCGTGAAATCTTTTTTTCTTCTCATGATGTTCTTCTCCATTCTTCCGGTCAGTAACAATTCCGACCGATATATTCAATAATATTATACATCAAAACACTACACATGTCAATAGTTTTTTGGAAATTAAAATAATTTTTTTATTTTCCGAGCCTGTATTTTTGAGCTATAGTGAGCGCGTCGCTCTTTGTCTCAGTCTCACCGCGAAGTATCCTGTATGTCCTCTGTCCGTTATCAAGCTCTGCCGAGAGCGTATCGACGCCGTCAGTATCCGCGAGCCTTTCCCCGAGACCGGAAAGATGCGTCGAGAACACACACCTGCAACCGATTTTTCCGAGCCGCGAGAGAACGCCGACCGCGAGCTGGACGCCATCCGCCGCGCCCGTCGAGGAAAACATCTCGTCGCACAGAACAAGACTGTCAGAATGACACCTGTCAAGCATATCCGCCGCCGAACGGCACTCCTCCTCGAGCCTGCCGGACATATTCCCCGCCGTCTCCCCGCGCGGGAAAAGGGTGAGAACATTCCCGACAACAGGCATTTTTGCAGACACAGCAGGAACCGGCAGACCGAGCCGGAACATCACCTGCGACGCCTCGAGAGCCCGCAGGAACACCGTCTTTCCGCCGCTGTTCGGACCTGTCAGGATATAGATTTTTCCGCTATCATCGAACGTGATATCATTCGCGACAAACCAATCATTCGCCGTATCACCATATATCAGCGCGAGCGCCGGGTCGTAAAGACCTTTCAGCGAGTACTCGCCGTCAGTCACCTCGGCGCGCGTGCAGTTCATCCCGATCTTCCGGAGCCTCATGATAAGCCCGCAGGCGCCGCTCAGGAACTCCGCCTCCCGCCCGAGGCGCAGATACACACTGAGTTTTTTCGCCGTGTGCGCCGAAAAACGTCTCACCGCGCGCTTCAGCGACTCCGAGCACAGCTTTTCGACCGCCGCCGTCACAGCTCCGTCAAGCCGCAGGCGCTCCTCGTAATCGAGCGTCTTCTCAGCCGCCGACAGCGGAGCTATGCAGTGAAACCCGCCCTTGTCAAAATCGAGCCGCATCAGTCTGTCTATCACGTTGTCCGACAGGAAAGGTTCGCTGTTTATCGACACGACGCCCGCCTCGACAGGCTTCAGGTCGCCGCCCAGATTGACGCCGATGGTCATGCTCCGGGCGTGAAGAAGATCGACTTTCGCGCGGGTGAGATTCTTTCTGAGCTCCTGAAACTCCCGCGACCTTCTGTCCTCCGCGAGTCCGGACGCTATCGCCGACAGCGCCGTGTTCCCGATGTCACCGACGTTCTGAAAGGCTTCGGACGCCTCCTCGACAAACCGCACGTACGCGCTCGCAGACTCGACCAGAAGATGCACAGGATTCTCCCGTGATGAGAGCCGCAGATGCGACGCCGTCTCAGAAAACTCCGCCGACAGCTTCGCTAAAGTATCGACCGCCGCGAGAAGCTTTTCGTTCTCTGAAAGCTCACATATCAGCCCCGAACGATACCGTATGACTTCCGGCTCAGAAGTAAACAGCCCGGCGACGTCCCGCGGCAGATAATCCGCGAGCCCGGTCTCAGCAAGAAGCGCAGAAAACGACGGGTCAGGCGGCAGTTCCTCATGATATGCTCTGTCCGGGTAAAGAAGCTCAAAGTTCATATATTATCCTCCATCTGACAAGCAGGTCGAAAACCCGACCGCTGAAACACGAGCCGATGACGCGGAAAACCACGATGAGCGCCGCGTTCAGCCCGAAATACATCCGCCTGTCATACCCGGAAAAAGCCGCGACCTCATACCAAGCCTTCACGCATATCCACGAGAAGACGAGCACCGCCGGCATGACCATGAAGTACCCCTCGACCGGCATGAACGATATCGCCGCCCACAGAATCCAGAACACGATAAGCGGCTTGAATATATTGAGCCTCGAGTGCGTGAGATAGCGATTCCCGCCGCGCCGCAGCATTTTTCTGTATCCGATATAAGTCACGGTACGCCCTCCGTAAAGTCTGTCCTATTCCTTCCTGAACGCCGCCGGGGAAACGCCTATCACCTGCTTGAACACCCTCGAGTAGAGGCTTATGTCGCTGAACCCCACCACCTCGGCGATCTCCGCGACCGACATATCCGTCGTTTTGAGCAGGTCCATCGACTTCGCGACCCGGAACTTGCGCACGTATTCCGCCGGGGTCATCGCCATCACCGACTTGAACTGCTTCGAGAGATAGTCGAGCGACAGACCCGCGTTGTCCGCTATGTCCTTTCCGGTTATGTCCTTCATGTAGTTCTCCTCGACAAATCTCAGGACGCTGTAGATATATCCGCAGTAACCGCGTCCGTCCGCGACGCCTGTGCTGACAAGGCTGTCGGTCTGCGCGGACATCCCGCAGTCGTCCGTGTCCGCCGCCCGGCTCTCGGTTATAAGTCTCGAGTACATAGTCAGGAAATTTATCAGCAGAGCCTTGAGATTCAGCTCCCATCCGACCGATTTCGACCTGCGCTCCCACCTCATCCGCTCGAGCAGTGAGACAAGCTCGCGGCGGTCGGCGAGCCCTACACGGATTATAGGCAGAAAACCGTTCTTCGCCCGGTCGGAGTGGTTCCAGTCGATGCCGGGAAGGCGCAGTATCTCTTCCTTCATGTCGCCGAGCTCCTCGAGATAGAAAAGACAGTTGTAGAGATAAGTATGGTACGCGCTGTTATACGAATGGACGTCGCCCGGGAATATCGCGAAGAGGTCCCCGCTCGTCAGCACCGACGTCTTGCCGTTATATGAATGCAGTGAAAATCCCTTGTCTATATACACAAACTCATAGAAAGCGTGCGTGTGCTGCCAGACCTTTCCGTTATGCTGACTGTCGCTGACCGTTATGCGCACGGTGTCCGGCTCAAAATAGAGCGCGTCGCGTATAAGCTCGGTCATCTGCTGTGTGTTTGCCATTATCCTGAACTACCCCTTCACATTACCGTATATAATTATTATACAGCAAATCATCCGGAAAATCAATCCATAAAACGAAAAAAAAGCCCCTCCCGCAAAAAAAGACAGAGCTTCGGGTAATGTATCATTTTATACATTTTTGTCTCATTTTTATTAAACATTGACATACGATGTTGACATACCGGCTCGAACGGCGGTATAATATAAATAAGAGACAGACCGGCGTCATACCTCCGGTCTGCCATGTCATATGAAAAAGCTGGTTATCTTACTTGGAGCGCTTGCCCATGACAACCGCGCCTGCGAGCGAAGAAGCCGCGAGAACTACGGTAAGTATCATCGGGTCAGCGGTGTTGGTGGAAGCGGCGGGCTCTTCAGCTGCCTTTGCCGGAGCCTCGTTGCAGCGGATGTAGTTGAAGGAACCGGTCTCGTCGAGGAACTCAACGATGATGGTGTGCTTACCAGCCGGAACTTCGATGTCGGTGGTGAACTCCTTAGCGTAGGTGGATTCCCAACCGCCGGTGTAACCGATGTTGAGCTTTGCAGCCGGCTCGCCGTCAGTGCTGTCAATGAAGAACGCGAGATTGGTGGAGCTGCCTTCAGCGCCGTAGGAGAAGTTTATAGTGATCTTGTCAGCGCCGTTTTCGCCGAAGTCAAGATCCTCGAACCATACCTGGTCGCCCTTGGAAGAGTAGCCAACGCCGTATGCTTCCATGTAAGCGATAGGGTTATCGGTGCCGGGAGCGTCATAGATCTTGGTATCAGCGGTGATCATCACGTTTTCAAAAGCGTTTTCACCCTTAGCGGACACGCTGAGTGCGAGAGAGAGCATGAGAACCAGGCTCATGAGTACAAGAAGAGATTTTTTCATGTCAGATTCCTCCGAATTTATTTTCTGTGCGGCAGCCGGAAAAGGACGTGTATGACCGTCGCCGGATCTCCGGCAGAGCCGCGACGCCGTGAGCCTGAGATCATATTATCGTTATATAAAATTTTACTTTTATATAATATATTTCCAATAATATAATCATTTGCGATTAACTCATCGGCGGCTTATACTTATTATACACCATTCAAAACAGATTTCAATGCAAAAAGGAGCGATTACATTGCAAAAAACGATTTTTTCTCCTGCTGACGTCGAAGGCATACCGTGCAATCCGCAAACACGCGCGGCGCGGAACTATCTGTTGCCGTTCCTCGACAGATTCTACGGCAATGACGGGAACCGTCCTGCTGAAAGGCAGATCGTCCACACTTCGATCTACGCTCTCCCGGCGAGCAAAATAACCGCCCTGCATTTTCACGACACGATAGAGCTCGGTTTCTGTGACTCGGGGGACGGCGAGTGCCACACCGAGAACGGCGTCACCGATACCTTTTCCGGCGACGTGGAGCTGTTCTTCCCGTATGAGACGCATATGTCGAGAAGCAAGAGCATGGATAAGCCGAGCACATGGAAGTTCGTGCAGATAGAGCTCGCGAAGCTCTGTCAGGAGGTAGGGTACGCGAACTACAGCGCGCTCGTGGCGATGATGGAAAACGACATAGCGGTATCCGGCATCATTTCCCGGAAGAAATACCCGCGCCTCGCGGAGATCATACGCCAGATCGTGGACGAGGCGGTCTCGGACAGGCGGAACCGTTATGAGATGACACTGTCGCTTCTCTGTGAGCTGCTGATTCTGGACACCCGCCTCAGTGAAAACCTGCCGAAGGTGCGCCGGAACGCGAACCCGAAGGTATTGAGGCTTAAGCCCGCGCTCGACTACGTGAAATGCTTCTATTCACATGACATAAGCATAGAATACCTCGCGGAGCTCTGTCACATGAGCATAACGCAGCTGCGCGCCTGTTTCAGGGAAATCACAGGCTCGACGCCGAAGGAGTACATAACGCGTATGAGAATACACATGGCGGAACTGTATCTCACGAGCACCGACCACACGATACTCGAGATAGCGCTCGAAACGGGCTTCGGCGACGTGTCGGGCTTCTACCGCGCCTTTGTGGCGAAGACCGGTGTCCCGCCGTCCGACTACAGAAAGAAGCCGGAAAAACTGTTGGTATCGGACAAACGCGGCTGACGCCCATATTCTCACGGAAACACGGCATAATTCGCCCAGACTGTGTTTCCGTGGATTTTTTTATTTTTTTTTGAAAACCCCTTGACAAACCCCGCCGGATATGATATAATATATAAGCACTGTTAAATGAGTTGCGCGAGTGTAGTTCAATGGTAGAATTCCAGCCTTCCAAGCTGGTCGCGTGGGTTCGATTCCCATCACTCGCTCCAGAATCGCCTCTTATCCGATCGGATGAGAGGCTTTTTCTTTGGTTTCAGGGCGGATCTGTCATGAATCCGTCACGCTGGCATGAGAAAACCGCCGCGAAAAGCGGCGGTCTTCCTGTGTCATTATTCTTCTCCGACCCAGATCCTCATATCGCACTCCCCGCGGTTCGCGAAAGCGAAATACGGGATCATCTTCGCGGTGAAGCGTGTCGATCTCACCGTGTCCGAATACAGCCCGTCAGTCTCCCCGCGCACAGCCGGGAAGTAAACGCACGGAAGCCCGAGCGACTCATCGAAGCCGACAGTTCCGGTGTTCCCGACGAGCTTCACGTCGGTCAGCGAGCCGCCGTTGTCGACGCCCTCGATACACATGACGAAAGGTCCGTAAGTCACGGCGCGCATCCCGCGGTCGGCGGCGACCCTCGGGTCGGCGTGCACAACCTTCACGTCAAGGCGCATATCGAGCAATGTCTCATCCCCGTCAGCCATATCGACGAATACATAACCTTTCACCGGTTCCGCCGTCACGACCTTACCGTTCAGCCTGATCGTCCACATCCGGCACCATGACGGTATCCTGAGCGCAATCCTGCGGTTCCCGCCGGTGATCGTCAGCGCGACCTTTCCGTCATACGGATAGTTCGTCTTCTGCACTATCTTCAGCCCGTCGATGTCCGCCGTCGAGTCCATGTATTGATTCACATACACCGTCCCGTCGTCGTAATTGTACACGAAATCGCCTATCGACGAGATGAATCTCGTGACGTTCGGCGGGCAGCAGGAGCAGCCGAAGACTTCCACACGCTGTGTTATCGGGAAGTGTGTGTTCCGGTTCTCATGGAGCGCGCCGCGGACGATCTTTCTCTTCTCAAGGTCGATCTCCTGCGCGTTCTCGTAGAAGAACGACTTACCGTCGAGCGACAGACCGGACAGGAAACTATTGTAGATGACCCTCTCGACAGTGTCCGCGTACCTCGCGTCGACGTCGATCCTTTCAAGCCTGCGGGCAAACAAGGCAAGCGCAAGCGCCGCGCAGGTCTCACAGTACGCCGTGTCGTTCGGAAGCCTGAAGTCCTCCTCAAACGCCTCGGCCTTGTTCGTCGAGCCGATGCCGCCGGTTATGTACATCTTGCGCTCAGTGATGTTGCGGAACAGCTTGTCGCAGGCGTTTCTCAGACCTTCGTCGTTCTCCCTGAGAGCGAGATCCGCCATCGCGCAGTAGAGATAGCAGGCGCGGACGGCGTGCCCCTCGGCGGTAAACTGCTCGCGGACGGGCAGGTGATCCTGAATGTTCGTGCCGCGGTGATAATCGTCTCCCTCAGGAAGCTTCGCCTGCGAGCCGCGTGTGTTGATGAAGAACAGAGCAAGATCAAGCCAGTCGCGGTTCTTCGTGTGGTCGTAGAGCTTCACGAGCGCGAGCTCGATCTCTTCGTGTCCGGGCGAGTCGAACGCCGCCGTCTGCTCGTCCATGAACACCTTCTTTATGTACCGCGCGTAGTCCTCCATAAGGTTGAGGAACTTCCGCTTCCCCGTCGCCTCGTCATACGCGACCGCCGCCTCGATAAGGTGTCCGGCGCAGTAAAGCTCGTGACGCCCGCGGTCGGTGAATCTGCTCTCCGGCGCGAAAAGCTGGAAATAGATGTTGAAATATCCGTCCTTCATGCGCCCGCGCTCGATGTCGTCGACAACCTCGTCAACTATTCTTTCGAGCTCGGGCTCGCGCTTCTTCTTCGTCAGGTACGCGACCGACTCGAGCCACTTCGCGACGTCTGAGTCCCAGAAATAGTGCGGCTTGTTCGGCATTCCCTCCTTCCAGTCGAGCTTGAACGCCTCGAAGCGTCCGGTGTCAGAGAAGCGCTTGTAGACGTTCCATATCGTCGTCTCGCGGATGAGGGTCTGCTTTTCCTGCCAGAAGCCGCCGGTGATGTCGATTTTGTCATAGGTGAGATTTTTCGCTGCCATAGTTTTTCCTCCATGAATCTCTTGCCGCCCGAAAGATTGATTTTCCGGAGCGTTTTTCATTTTCGTCTTGAATGTTTTTCGCTGGTATGATATAATTATAACCGATAATATTCCGAAAATCAACCCCACAACCCGGTGAAAAGGAGCAAAAATCCGACATGAACGAAAAAAATCATTACCCTGAATACGTCTACGCGGGTTATTTCACCTCCCGCGGAGAGTGGATACACCCCGTGAGCTGCAACGACACCGGACAGCTCATCATTGTCACAGCCGGTGAGTTCGAGATAGAGGAGGACGGAACGACATACACGCTGGAGCCGGGCTCGGTCATGTTCCTCGACCCCGGAAAAACCCACGGCGGCGTCAGACCGACCGGAGAGCGCGTCTCATTCTACTGGATACGCTGGCGCTCGGAAGATTACCCGAGGTACAAGGTGTTCATGCTCAGGGACAGATACCCGGTCCTGCTCGCCTGCCGACAGCTGCTTCACTATACCGGACGCGGGTTCGGGAGCGACGTCGCCGACGCCCTGCTGACGGTTCTCCTGGCTGAGATCGGCTCGCAGTACTCCGAATCGGCGGACGAGGACGCCTCCGCGGCGAAGATCTGTGAATGGATACGCATAAACTCCGACCAGCCGCTGACCGCCGCCGACGTCTCGGAGCGCTTCGGCTACAGCGTCGACTACACCTCGAGACTGCTCAGAGTGACGACGGGCATGGGTCTGAAGGCGGTGATCAGCGAATACAAGATGAACCTCATAAAGCAGCTGCTTCTCGAGTCGGAGCGCTCGCTTCAGGAAATCGCCGCGAAATCCGGTTTTTCCGACTACAAGCTGTTTCTCAAGTACTTCAGGTACCACGAGGGAGTCACACCGTCGGAGTTCCGCTCCGCGTATTACAAGATACATACGAACAATCGCTGAGACGACAGAAAACAGAAAAGCCTTCCGCGCACATTTTTCTCATGCACGGAGGGCTTTTGCTCTACAATATGTGAAACTGTCGGATTTTGTCGCGCGAATCTGCTTTACAAACAGACGTTTGTGTGGTATCATATTATCAGTGAAAAAGGGAACACACGGGAAATAGTGAAGCTTCAACAGATATTCATTATTTTCAGGAGGAAACTTATTATGAAAACAACTCGCGAAGGGCAAAGAAGCATCTCGGAAAACCTTGAGAACTCAGTTCTTTTTGACCGGAGAGTTAACGGCAGCGGCCGGGTATTATTATACCGGGTCAACATGATCGCCGTACGCGAGGAGCATCGCTGCGGATACACACTGATCTCAGAGTCGAGAAACGGAAAGACAATCGAGCACAGCGAAGTGCGCGACATCACGAGCGACATTGACACCGCCACCCGCATCTTCGACCTTGTGATCACGAACTGCGTATATCCGTGCCACCTCAGAGACGTAGTTGAGGATTATCTGTCGTCCTGACTTTTCGTCGGAAGCTCCCGGAGGGCAAAATACACACCGGCGGCGCAGGCGGCGTCGTCAAGCGCGCGGTGCTCACGGGACTGAACAACGCCGAGTCTCTGCGCGAGCGGGCCGAGCCTCAGACTGTCTGAAAGGAATTCCCCACGCAGACTCTCGGCATACCTGAACGTGTCGAAATAGCGGTTCTCGAAGCGCACTCCGGCTCTGGCGGCGGCGCGTCTCAGGAAGGGTATATCAGAGTTCGCGATACCGTGACCGACGAGAATGTCGTTCCCGGCGAACTCCATGAATCTCCGCATGACCTCGCTGACCGGCGGTTTGTCCGCGACCATCTCGTCGGTTATACCGGTGAGCTCCGCGACGACCGGGACTATGCTTCTTCCGGGATTGCAGAGCTCGGAGAACCTGTCGGTGATCTTCCCTCCGCGGACCTTCACGGCGCCGATCTCGGTGATCTCGGGGCGTCTATCCCCAAGCGACGTTCCGAGCGACCCGCTCGTCTCTATATCGACCGCGACAAAATCGTCAAAATCCGGAAGAGCGTGCGGAGCCGGGTCCCGCGGCATTCCGTCCTCGACGAGCCTTGTCCCGGCGCCCATCATCGAGAGCTGATCGAGCATCGCGCGCACACGCTTCGCCGTGCCGTTTATCTTTATGACCTTGTATCCGACGGGCTCCTCGGGCGGCTCCTCAGCCGCTGACGCTCCGGACATGAAATCGTCGGACATCCCGGATATCTCACGGAGCCTTTCCGAGTAATCGGCAAGACCTGACAGAGACAGCGTCTCAAGATATCTGTCGATAAGCGCCGGGGAGCTCTCATCCGCCGACTCGAGAATATTTGTGATATCGTCCGCGATTCCGCGGACCTTTTTCGCGATCTCTCCGCGGCAGACGTTCACGTTCGCCGACTTGTTGTCCCAGCGCTTCTCGTAGAACGCGGGGCTGTTCCAGACGCTTTCCGCGAAGGCTCCGAGCGGCTCTGACACCTCGCGGTAAAGAGCAAGCATCTCCTGACGTCTTCCCTTCGCCGCGTCCGCGCAGACAGCCTCGGCGCGCATTTTGAACAGCTGCTCGTCAATAGCGCCGGAAACCGACGCGAGGGCGGATATGACTTTCCTGTTCTCGCCGCGACCGGCTTTTCTGAGCATACAGATATTGTTGTCCACGGACGCCTTGAGCAGCCTGAGACCAGAGCGTATTTCCGCCGTTCCGGCGCCGTTCTCGTTCCGCGCCGCGCTCTCGACATACCCGCGCAGCTCATTTATGTTTGCGACCGCTCTCTCCCCGGACTCGGAGACAGTGATCAGCGGTTCCGGTACCATTTCTAAAAATCTCTCCCGACCAATAAATTCACATCTTTTATTATATCATATCAGCTCGTATAAATCAATGTCAATATTATAAATTCCACGCCAAAAAGGAGACGCCGCGTATTTACGGAATCTCCTCTTTTTGTTGTCAGTGTTATCACTCGAGCTCGAACGCGCCGGTGTAGAGCTGATAATACGTGCCCTTCTCGGCGATGAGCTTCTCGTGGTTGCCGCGCTCGATTATACGACCGTGGTCGAGAACCATTATGACGTCGGAGTTCATGACGGTCGACAGGCGGTGAGCTATGACAAAGACCGTGCGTCCCTCCATAAGTTTATCCATTCCACGCTGGACTATAGCCTCGGTGCGGGTGTCTATCGACGATGTCGCCTCGTCGAGGATCATGACCGGCGGATCAGCGACCGCGGCGCGCGCTATAGCGATAAGCTGACGCTGACCCTGAGACAGGTTCGCGCCGTTGTTCGTGAGCTCAGCCGAATAACCACCCGGAAGACGCGTTATGAAGTCGTCCGCGCCCGCGAGCTTCGCCGCCGCGACGCACTCCTCGTCGGTCGCGTCGAGACGTCCGTAGCGGATGTTGTCCATGACGGTTCCGGTGAACAGGTTCGTCTCCTGGAGGACGATACCGAGCGAGCGGCGCAGGTCGGATTTCTTTATCTTGTTGATATTTATTCCGTCGTAGCGGATCTTTCCGTCCTCTATATCGTAGAAACGATTGATCAGGTTCGTTATCGTCGTCTTTCCGGCTCCGGTCGCCCCGACGAACGCGACCTTCTGTCCGGGCTCAGCCCAGACGGTCACGTCGTGCAGGACAGGCTTGCCCTCCTCGTAGCCGAAGTCGACATCTGTCAGCCTGACGTCACCCTTCAGTTCGGTATATGTTACCGTACCGTCTTCACGGTGCGGGTGCTTCCACGCCCATCTGTCGGTGCGCTCGTTTGTCTCGGTTATGCTTCCGTCCGGAGATATCTTCGCGTTGACGAGGGTGACGTAACCGTCGTCCGCCTCCGGCTTTTCGTCCATGAGAGCGAAGATTCTCTCTGCGCCCGCCATACCCATGACTATAGCGTTTATCTGCTGGGAGAGCTGGTTGACGTTTCCGGTGAACTGCTTTGTCATATTGAGGAACGGAACGAGAATGCTTATCCCGAACGCCATTCCGGAAATACTGACATTCGGCAGTCCGGAAAGCAGGAACAGTCCGCCGACCGTCGCGATGACGACATACAGCACGTTTCCGATATTCATGATGATCGGTCCGAGCATATTCGCGTATGCGTTCGCGCGGTAGCCGTCTTCATAGAGCGCCTCGTTTATCTCATCGAAGCCCTCGATGCTCTCCGGCTCATGAGAGAAGACCTTGACGACCTTCTGACCGTTCATCATCTCCTGGATATAGCCCTCGGCGCGTCCGACCGACTTCTGCTGCCTGACGAAGTACTTCGCCGAGCCGCCGCCGATCTTCTTCGAGACGAGGAACATAAGCGCGACGCCCGCGAGAACAAGGAGAGTCATCCAGACGCTGTACCAGAGCATTATTCCGAGCACGCAGACGACTATGGCTCCCGAAGAGATCAGCGAGGGAAGCGCCTGCGAGACGAGCTGACGGAGCGTGTCGATATCGTTCGTGTAATAACTCATGATATCGCCGTGCTTGTGCGTATCGAAATACTTTATCGGCAGATCCTGCATCCCGTCGAACATACTCCGGCGGAGCTTGCAGAGAAAGCCCTGCGTGATATACGCCATGAGCTGGGTATAGACAGCGATCGCGATGACAGAGAGAAGATACAGCGAGATAAGTATCAGTACCTCGGAGATGATCTCTCCTTTAGCCGCTTCCCAGTCGCCGCTGAGATACCAGTTCTGTATCGAGGTTATGACCTTCTGGACAAATATCGAAGGTATAGCCGAAACCGCGGACGAGAAGAGTATACAGAATATCGTCAGCGGGACAAGTCCGGGATAATACGAGAACAGAAGCTTTATTATCCTTCCGAAAGTTCCGGGAGCCGCCTTCGGTCTGCCCTTCGGCGCGCCGTTCTCAGTTTTTTCAGTTTTCGGCATTCTCTTTCCCTCCCATCGTCTGCTGTGTATAGACCTCGCGGTAGATCTCGCTCCTTGAAAGCAGCTCGTTGTGAGTGCCCATGTCGGCGATCCTGCCGTTGTCCATGACAATTATCAGGTCGGCGTCCTCGACCGACGCCACGCGCTGAGCGATGATGATCTTCGTCGTCTCAGGAATGTATTTCCTGAACCCGGCACGGATCAGAGTGTCAGTCTTTGTGTCGACCGCGCTCGTCGAGTCGTCCAGGATGAGTATCTTCGGCTTTTTCAGCAGGGCGCGCGCAATGCAGAGACGCTGCTTCTGACCGCCGGAGACGTTCGTTCCTCCCTGCTCGATCTTCGTGTCGTATCCGTCCGGGAAGGAACGTACGAACTCATCCGCCTGAGCGAGTCTGCAAGCCTCGACGATCTCCTCGTCGGTCGCGTCCTTGTTGCCCCAGCGCAGGTTTTCCTTTATCGTTCCGGAGAACAGAAGATTCTTCTGAAGCACCATCGCGACCTGTCCGCGCAGAGTGTTTATGTCATAGTCGCGGACATCAACGCCGCCGACCCTGACAGTTCCCTCGGTCGCGTCATAGAGGCGCGGGATGAGCTGAACGAGAGTCGACTTCGACGAACCGGTTCCGCCGAGTATTCCGACCGTCATTCCGGAACGGATATGCAGGTTGATATCGGACAGCGCGAACTTCTCCGCCTTCTCGGAGTACTTGAAGCTGACGCCGTCGAAATCGACCGAGCCGTCCTTCACGGTCGTCACGGGTGTGGAAGACATAATGAGCTTCGGCTCCTCGGAAAGAACCTCGTAAATACGCTTCGCGGACTCAGCCGACATCGTCAGGATGACATAAATCATCGAGAGCATCATCAGCGACATGAGTATCTGCATACCGTAGGTCAGCATTGCAGACATCTGTCCGACGTCGATCGTCGTTCCGCGGTTCGTGATTATAAGCCTCGAGCCGACAAGCAGAACGAACGCCATATTGAAGTAGACGCAGAACTGCATGAGCGGTGTGTTGCACGCGACGATCCGCTCAGCCTTTGTGAAATCCCGGCGGATATCCTCCGCCGCGGCGCCGAACTTGTTCTTCTCATAATCCTCGCGCGCGAATCCCTTCACGACGCGCATGGCGCGGACGTTTTCCTCGATTGACTCATTCAGCCGGTCATATTTCCTGAAGACGCTGCGGAACGCGGGCATGGCGTTCTTCGCGACGAGAAACAGCCCGACGATCAGGAGTGGCACCACAATAACGAATGTACCGGCGAGCGCGCCTCCCATGATATACGCCATGGTTATCGAAAATATAAACATAAGCGGACACCGTATCGCCGTGCGGATCAGCATCATGTAAGCCATCTGCACGTTAGCGACGTCGGTCGTCATTCTGGTGACAAGAGATGACGACGAGAACTTATCGATATTCTCGAACGAGAACTTCTGCACGCGGCGGAAAATATCTCCGCGCAGATTCTTCGCGAAGCCCGCTGAAGCCTTCGAGCAGGTAAAACCGGCAAGTCCGCCGCACGCGAGCGATATGCAGGCGAGCAGTATCAGCATCAGACCGGTTCTGACGATAGATGACATCTCCGCGCCGTTCTTGATATGGTTGACCATATCCGCGGTTATGAACGGGATGAACGTCTCGATGACCGCCTCGCCAATTATGAATATCAGCGTCAGTATCGTCGGACGCTTATATTCGCGTATACAGGCGGCAAGTCTTTTCAGCATTTCCTTGATCATTCCTTTCTCTGAGGGCGCCGGATGAATGGGTATCCGGCGCTTGCTTGTTTTTACTAACAAACTTATGCCGTTTGCAAGCGGCGACCCCGGACATACCGTCAACAAATCGGTGAAAAACTACTGTGGTTCTTCGCCGATCACGACAGACTCTATCCGGGATCGCCTCTGCATACTCATAAATTATACCCCATTTTTTATTCTTTTGCAAGTGGGCTTTCTCATTTTTTTCAATTATTTAACAACTGATACACATTACGGAATTCATATATACTCCCCGCTCAGCGCGCACAGTGTATATTATTTCCGAAACCGATATAAGGAATCACTGATTATTCAGCGCATAAATAGAAAAACAGAATATATGTCAAAAACACCGAAATATATTTGTAGACAAGCATAAGAATTTATGTTATCATTGATATATACAGTTTTTTGATCATACGGACGGCGTAATTAAGTATTAATCAATTAAATAAACTTGAAAGGATATCGCAAACCCATGAAAAAGTTCATCTCCCTTTTCCTGTTCACGGCGCTCCTCCTTCAACTGACCGCCTGCGGATCCGCCGGCACATCGCAGACCACGTCTGACGACTCATCCTCCACCGATGAAACCACCACGAAAGAGACCGATTATATCGATACTCTCACAGAGAAGACCTTTGACGGCGAGACCCTTCAGGTGATAGTTCAGCATCAGTCGTCTCACCCGAACGTTCCGCCTGAAGAACAGAACGGCGAGCGTGTCGACGACGCGCTCTACAACCGCGACAAAACAGTCGAGGACAAGCTCGGAATCACAATAGAATACACAGTTTATGAGGATCGCGGAAAGCTGCTAAATGATCTCAAGAACGCGATCAGCGCTGGTTAATCCGCGTATGACGTCGTAATCACCTCGATGGCTGCCGGTCTCAACACGCTTGCCCCTGAAGGATATCTCATCGATCTCGAATCGATGCCGTCACTCTCGCTTGACGCAGCGTGGTGGAGTAACTCCTGCCATAATAATCTGTCGTTCTACGGAAAGCAGTATATAACAAGCGGACCGATCTCACTTGATTACTACTACGCACCCTGCGTCATCGCGTTTAATCAGAAACTGATTGACGAACACCAGATAGAAAATCCATATGACATGGTACTTGACGGAAAGTGGACGATAGATAAATTCGGAGAAATTACAAAAGGCGTGTCTCAGGATCTCAACGGCGACGGAAAGATGGACAAGGATGACCTGTACGCCTTCGCCTGCGACGAGCTCACCGGTCAGGCGTTCTACATCGGCTGCGGCGGCACCCAGACCGAGACCGGCGACAACGGCGATCCGGTTCTCACGATGAACACCGCGCGGAACACCGACATACTCGACAAAATAATCTCGGTCGTGAACAAGAAAGACGAACGTCTTCTGACTGAAGGACTGACAATGGAAGGCTCCGATATTCCCGCCTTCAACAAGACCTATCACTTCAAGAACGGTCAGGCGATGCTCCTCGGCTACAATATGTCCGGAATAATCACCTACCTCAGGGACATGAAGGACGATTACGGGATCATTCCGATGCCGAAATATGATGAAAATCAGTCTGAGTATCTGACATACGGCTCTCCGTGGGGGCCCTGCGGCGTCGCCGTTCCGGTAACAGTCAGTAACGAGCGCTCCGGAATGGTCGGTACCGCCATGGAAATGATGGCGTACCTGTCGTACACAACCGTCGGCACCGAGATGTATGACGTCACCCTGAAGGAAAAGGTCTCCCGTGACGAAAAATCAAAGGAAATGCTCGACATTATATACCGCGACATAATATTCGACCTCAACGGCATACACAATTTCGGCAATACCGGTACGACACTCCGCTCCTGTGCCATAGGCGCGAAGGAGAACTTCGCGTCGTCCTACGCGTCAGCGCTGAAAAAAGCGGAAACCGACCTTGAAAAGCTTCTCGAACAGTACAGAAGCATCACGGAATGATCAAAAATGAAAGGATATCACAACCATGAAAAAGTTCGTTACCCTGTTCATTCTCTCGGCGCTCTTCCTCGAGCTCACCGCCTGCGGCACCGCCTCTGAAGGCGGGAAGAGCCCCGTAGGTGACACATCATCCAACACTGATACTACCGCTGAAGAGACCACAAATTACCTCTCGCAGTTCTCCGATATCGACTTTAAAGGCGCGACATACACGATAGGAACGACGAGCGACACCCAGTACCCGAACTACGTCGGTGACGACCTGAACGGTGAAAGCGTCAACGACGCCCAGTTCCAGCGCGACGCATGGATTGAATCCAATTACAACGTAAGCATCGAATACATAAAATACGACGACGCCGGGAAACTCACCCAGGCGATCAAAAGCCAGGTAATGGCGGATGACGACACTCTCGACTGCGCCGAGAACGGCATGGCGACCAACCTCGCCCCGCTCTCAAGCCAGGGTATGCTCGCCAACCTCAAAGCCATCGACGGTCTCAATCTCGAAGCCTCCTGGTGGAGCCAGAGCATGAACAAGGAATTCACGATAAACAACAAGCTCTACACCACCACCGGACCGATCGCCTTCTCGTACTACTACTCTCCGAGAATAATCGCCTACAACCTCCGCCTCGCCGACGAATACGGCCTTGACAATCTCTATGAGGTAGTCGAAAACGGCAAATGGACAATAGACTATATGTATGACTCGATGAAATCAGTCACCCATGACCTCAACGGCGACGGCGAAATGGGCGAAGACGATATGTGGGGCGCGTCAGTCGACGAATACTCCGCCGCCGGCTTCTACATCAGCGCGGGCGGAACACAGACCGCGATAAGCTCAGACGGAACCCCCTCATTCCTCTTCAACGACCCAAACAACTACTCCCGCATAGAAAAAATCGCGTCCATAATCGGCAACGCCGAAGTCACCCAGAAAGCCGAACAGCTCGCCAGCCGCAGCGGCTCCTACAACATAGTCGACAAAGTCTACACCTTCAAGAACGGCCACGCCCTCTACCTCGGCTACGGAGCACAGGCAATAGCCTTCTATCTCCGCGACATGGAAGACGACTACGGCATCCTCCCCGTCCCGAAATATGACGAAAGCCAGCAGAACTACATAACCTTCGGCAACGCCTACGTCCCCGCCTACATCGCCCTCCCCGCCAACAACAACCGCGGCAGCATGAACGGCGTAATCCTCGACTCAATGGGCTTCATCTCCCAGCGAGACGTCCAACCCTTAGTCGCCAGCGTAACCCTGAAAGGCAAAGCCGCCCGCGACGAAGGCTCCCACAAAATGATCGATATCATCTACGAAGACATCTACCTCGACCTCAACTGCTGCTACGACCTCGGCGGCAGCTTCACACTCCTGCGCGACATAACAATGGGCAAGCTCGAAAACTTCTCTTCAAAATGGGAAGCTAAAAAGAAAAAAGCAACCTCCGATTTTGAAAAGCTTCTCGAACAATTCCTGGCTATTGAGGAATAATATTTATTCGCAGGGGGAGGGAGAACCCGCTTTGAAAAG
>ENA-ORIC01001722-ORIC01001722.1-human-gut-metagenome-genome-assembly--contig:-NODE-1722-length-19914-cov-3.659374_pt1 | contig 19914 bp, 13 predicted proteins | sample MGYA00243023_ERZ508732 | MGnify/ENA primary metagenome ERZ508732 (study PRJEB26277, sample SAMN04329767) | human gut metagenome | biome: human-associated habitat | host: Homo sapiens | place: USA...
ATTTGACGGATGCATTGCTCTGGCTTGCATAATTTCACATGGAATTGGTGTTTAGAAACACACCCTAATTTGTCGCGTGGAACACTCGCGAACTGGACCATTCGAGGCGCGGAGAGATATCTGTCGCTTGTATATGACAGGCTGAGAAAATATCTCTGTGAGCAGAGTGTCGTACAGGCGGATGAAACACCTGTGTTGGTAACGAAGGACGGACGTCCGGGTAATACGAAATCCAGTATGTTCGTTTACCGCACATCAGAGCTTCAGAAGGAGAGACCTGTCGTACTTTTCAAGTACGAGAAAACGAGAGGTCACCAGCATCCGGCTGAGTTTCTTAAGTACTTCCACGGAACACTTGTGACTGACGCGTTCAGCGGATACAAGGCGTTGGAGCGCGAGAGTGAGGGAGACATTGTATCCGCGTTCTGCTGGGCACACGTGAGACGCAATTACGCTGACGCGGTCAAGGCTTTCAAGGGACCTGAGAAGAAGCATCTGAAGACCTCGGTTGCCCATAAGGCACTTCTACAGATCGGACAGATCTACAATGAAGAGAGCAAAGCTAAGGAACTCATCAGCCCTGAAGAGCGATATAATTACCGCCAGGAGAAGGTATTACCTCTCGTGGAGGCTTATTTCGCGTGGGTAAAGGCGCAGAACCCGGTAACTATACTGAGTGAGAAGACAAGGGACGGGCTTTCGTACAGTATAAACCATGAGAGGCAGCTGAAGACGTTTCTTGAAAACGGTATGGTGCCGATAGATAACTCTGCGACTGAGCACGCGATCCGTCCGTTTACGATCGGCAGAGCTAACTGGCATATCATTGACACTGTTCACGGAGCTGAAGCCAGCGCGATGATTTACAGCCTTGTTGAGACCGCGAAAGCCAATAATCTGAAAATTTATGAGTATCTGAAATATCTGCTTGAGAAGATCCCTGAGCATATGGAGGATACGAATCTTGAATTCACAGACGGCTTACTTCTGTGGTCAGAATCCCTGCCTGATTGCTGCCGGAGATGAGATGTTAATACGATGCCGCCCACCGCTGAGATGTGGTGGGCGGTTTTTTCGGGTACGCATGGTTGCGCTGGTACCTTTCGTCGGATCCCGCCTCTTGATGAACATCATTGCCTTCGACTAATTCTTCCTGACATTGAGCGCACAGTGAACTTTCACAACCAAGTTATTGCACATGCCGGGTACACCCAAAAACTGCCCACCGCATCCCTGCGGCAGGCAGTAAATCAAGGCAATTCAATTTTTTCGTGTGTTGTGGTATTCATAGCATATGATAAAATCTCAGCAGAACCATTTTCTGCATATATGATGTCATTGAAGATGATCCATTTTTCGGAAAGTATTGTATAGTATGTTATAATACCATTATCGCCATTGTCATAAAAAGTTGTCGTTGTGCCAGTATCCAAGTCTAATACGCTCAACTTGTTTGTTCCATCATCAAAGACTGTTCCATTTATTAGCCGTGGAGACGATTCGATATAATAATACTTATTATTACAATCCAATCCAACAGAGATGTTAGACAAAACGACTTCAACCAAAGAATAGTCAGACACATTGCATCTTACCAAATCTGCGGTATATACAGGAAAGTTGTCAAGTGAGGTTATGTTGAGATTATCATAGAAATACAAATAATCATCATATACGAAGAACGTGGATTTTAAAACAGAATCATGAATAAAAGCATCGTTCTTGAAGTCAAGATCGCAGGAGTATAGTTTATCTAACCCATCGGAAGTATAATAAATCTTTCCGTTGTAGATTGTATGAATCCTGTATAGCAGATGATTTGGATTTTCTTTTTGAATGAATTTTTTCCCAGTGACATCAACGCGACACATATCATATCCATTGTTGCCGCGGTTCAAGGTGTAGTAAATCACATTATTGTACAGATGCAAAGTTTGTATGTTGTCGTAAATTCCGTCTTTTATTATCCTTATGCTTTTTTCTTTGGTGTCAAAAGAAACGATCTTGTAGTGTATGTTTTTCGCATCCGATGTATCTTTATATGCAATTATTAAAACGGGATAATCATCGTTTTCAGAAGTGGCATTATAATCAATCAGTACAAAAGTACCCGGCGATAAATTAGAAAACGGATTCAAAGCGTCTTCAATCAATGGGTCATTCATCAGTGGAAGACCAGATTCAGATACATCATTAAGGTTTTGATAGCAAAGAGCGTGAAGAATGTCATCGTAATAATAGACGGTATCGTTATAGATTACGCCATTGAAGGAACCTGTAGATACTTTATCAGTATAGATGAGTTTTTGCATTGTGACATTGCATGAACATAATACAAAACATAACGCGAAAACACATGCTAATATTTTTTTCATTGTATGCCTCCTGTGCAAAGTACAAGGAGGATAGTGTAAGCTATCCAATGGATCGGCTCTACACTATCCTCCTCAACTGTATTGCTGTCAGATATTCCGATTGATATACTTAAACAGTGCGGTTAAGCAGTGTGGCAAGTTCCAGGTTTTCCCCACTCAACTCTAGTGTCGGGAATGTTGAAGATAATGTTGGAATTAGGCACAGAAGCGGTATAAGAACCAGTCAGGTAATATGCAGCGTTAGCTTCCGGAATGGAACACTCATCAGTCGCAATGTAGTTACCAATATTAACGTAGCCCCTCTTGTATGGGTTTTTAGGTAATTTAGTGCCAAGGATCTGAGCCGTCATCTCAAGCTGAGTGTGTGCAGGAGACATACCGGGAACAGAATCGAACCGGTTCGTAGCATAGGCTCTGCTGAAGCCTTGGGTCGAAGTGTATGCTGATGCCTGCAACGATGCCAAAACCTTCAAAGATGATACCGTAGTTGAATCGGATTGGTAGCAGAAGTGGGACGATGCCGACGCGGGAAGAATGGTTGCGATAACCAAAAGAATGGCGGTGACAATAAAGACAACGGACTTCTTTCTCATTTTCATGGTAAATACCTCCTGTTAATTTGAATTTGTGTGGAATCGTGAATCAAAAAGCGCATAGACTGTTTACAAGATTATCATCCACCTTGCAAATCAACCTATGCGCTCATGCCTGAGACGTTTGATCGGATATGATACTGGTTTGATCAGATTCTGTTTCTCCGACGCATAAGGCATAGGATGGAACACGCTGCGTTCATAGCACTGGAATAATACCATATCAATCACCCCCATTCACAAAAATCCAACCGATCATTTTTCGAAGAGAAGTGCCTGATAGGGTACTTCTCTATCTGACGTCTATAGTATATCATATATTCCCTGATTTGTCAATAGAAATCCAGAAAAATAATGTCAAAAAAACGAGAATTAAAGTTTTGTTCATAATGATTTTCGTATTCCGGCATAAATTTTCTCATCGGACGCTATTGAATATCATCAATATTGGCAGTTTATTGTCGTATCTGCCGCCATAGCATTTTCTCAAATCTGATTGATTGGTTTATAGTATTCCAGAGTCTTGGCAAGCTGGGCACGGCGGTACCCACTCGTGCATGATTTATAAGCCCCTGCATGACGCAGGAGCCTATAAATCGCTTGTCTGGGAAACATCCCCGAACCCCTTTTAACACAGATTTCATCTGCGGCTGCGCATCGTTCCGATGCTGATGGAGCATGGTCATTCACGACCATGCTCTTTCTCTTTGCGCTTTTCTCGTTCCTCAAGGTTTCGCAATTCCTCATAATTTGCCTTGTGGACGGTAAGCTCTCTAAGCTCATCACGCACTTTTCTGAGTTCGGCATATGCCTCTTTTTTTACTGTCAGCAGGTCGGCAAATTCCACTTGCAGGCTCTTAACGGTCGGCAGCTTCTTTACGCCCATTTCATCAAAAGCCTTTTTCGCAGCTTTGTGGATAATGATGTCTACCTCGTGTTCCTCCAAAAACTTTTTTGAGTAGCCGGACTTGCGATAGGAAACATATAAATCCCTTGTTTTTGAATAATTGACGATATGGGTCTTCAGGACGTTTATTTCGGCGATACGATTTTGAGCTTCCGTGATTTTCGCAGTAAGCTCCTTTTCTTTTGCCGACAGTTCCGCTTTGCGTTCTGTCATTGCATCATAGCTGAAACCATGCTCGTCCATATAAAGCTTGGTTTTCGCCATTCGCTTAAGGTTCTCGACGGTTGCCCAACGGCGATAGCCCTCGCCCTTGCCGGCAGCGAGTTTTGTCTGAATGTCGATAATAGTCTGCGGTCTGTCTGCATCCCACACCATTCTGCGTTTCTTCGGCTGATGGATTCTTTGCCCTTTTATGATAGCCCGTATGACATCCTCGGAGTATTCGTCCCCCAAGGTGTACATACGAACATTTTGCTTGAAGTCATCGTGAATGAAAGTAAGGTGTTTGCCATTTTTCGTTTTGAAGCCCTGATCAGCAAGAAGCGAAAGGAACGCATCGAAGTCATGGGGCTTTTGCTTCAGAGCTTCATCAATGGCAATTCGCAGAACTTCACGGTGAGAGATTTTTCCCTTAAAGCCGTGCCACTTGTTATAAGCGGAGCCGCCGCGCTGCGGATTTTCAATTACGGACAACCGATGTTCGGTACATATAAGGTCGCTCAGCCGTGCAACAGCTTTGCCGGATCTGCGAAAGTCTCTGAATTTCCGTGTGCAGTCAAGCGTGGTAGAGTTCCATATAATGTGATTGTGAATATGAGCTTTGTCTATGTGCGTGCAAACGACAAAAGCGTGTTTTCCTTTGAGAAAGCGGGAGGCGAAATCATAACCGATCTGATTTGCTTCTTCCGGCGTAACTTCACCGGGCTTAAAGGATTGGCGAACCTGATAGGCGATCACATTATTCTTTTCTTCCTTACCGGTGATATGCTGGTACTGCCTTTTTGACAGCGCAAACTCAGAGTCCAGACTCCTGTAATCGCAGGCATATGATGAAATCAGTTCACCGCCGCCGGTCTTATCCGGATTCATGGCGTAGCCTGTTCTGTCGGAAATGCACCGGGCAATTGTCTTACCCTTTGTAACGTGCATCGGGATAATGCGTGTTGTTGCTATAGTCTTTCACCTCCTCCGTATGTAAAAGACGGACACAGCCGAAGCTGCGCCCGTCCCTGATTTAATTCTGTCCAGCCTGGGCAGAATTTTTATCCGTAAACCACGTCCTGAATGAAGTAACGGAATCTCTGAATCTGTCCGAGCATCCATGCCGCCAGCATCGGTAGTCCAACCGGGCTGACGAGAAACGCAATTATTAAAATGATAACACCGTTGACGGCATTGTCAAGCAGAAGGACCGCAAGACCGAGGATGCCAAGAATGGTGCTTGCGACCCCGAAGACCCATGCGGACAGATTGAGAATTAAAGCAAGTGCAGATACCAGAACCACAAGAACCGCGATTACCGGCGCGAATAAAATCTTCAGAACAAATTTCATTGAAAGTCCCTCCTTCCTTCTGACAATATTTTACCTCATAACAGAGAAATCCGCAAGGATGTCGATGTCAGTTGATAGCTGCGAGTTTTTCAAGGACTTTGTTCGTCGCGTCCCATGTTTGTTCGATCTTGACTTTCATATCGTAAATGTCATCTTCGTAGACGCGACCTGTCGAGTTCACTCTGCGGGCAATCTGATTGAAGTTGCTGCTTGTACGGCGGAGCAGGGAAATCAAATCACGGAGTTCGGGCAGATCCAGTCTGACCACATATCCGTCAATCGCCATTTTGCGCAGATAAGCCGCCATATTCATTACGCCCGCCTGCGCCATACGCTTATCAATCAAAGACCGTTCTTCCGGTGTCACACGGAATTTTACCTGAATCGGGCGGTTGCGGTTTGCCAATTACAACTCAGCCTCCTTTGCTTTTGAAGTGGATTTTTTCGGCATATCTGCTTTCGCTTCTTTCAGCTTTTTGAGTACGGACGGCTTTTTCTCAGCGGCAGGCTCCTGTTCCTTCCTGAAACGGTCGACGAACAGATTGATAAGCCCCGGATGTGCCTGTGAGCATACATATTCAATATTCCTTCTGCCGCCCAGCGCATTGTAGTCGATCAAATCCGGCAATTCTTTTGCCCAGGCTTTGTTCTCCCTGGAGATTCGTCCGTCCCAATCCTTGTACTGCACGGTAGTGGCAAGGACAAAAGCGACACGGTCATTGCCGAATTTTTCAGCGACCTCGCTCACGCATGAACCGTCAAAGTGGTTGTCCCTGTAATGGTTGGCAATCGCATCTTCAATGGCGTTCTTGCAATCGACGTTCGCCCGGTGCGATACACGAAAGATTTCAAGTTCGCCGCGCTCTTTTGCAAGAGCCGCAGAGAAAATATACAGCGGAAGATTACGAAGTTCCTCACGCTGTCTTGCGATATTCTTATCCGCGCGGCTTTCGACGCAATGGCGTATGGTGTCCATATGATCTCCCTCAATCTTTTCAAAGTCGCGGAAAATGTCCGCCAGCGGAGACGGCGAAGCAAGCAGTGCCTTTGCCTGCTCGTTGGTCAGATCGTTGTATTCCATCGCAAGGATAATATCTTCACGCATGACATATTCGTAAGCGTGATTTAAGATTTCGGACGACGGCTGTTTGAGCAGCCATTCCTTGAATCTCTCCTGTTCGCTAAAGAGCTTTTTGTAAAGCTCGGTGTTCAGTTCTTCGTTTGTCATCAAAGTACCTCCTCTTGAGATTTTTTCGGTTCTGTCGTTACTGATTTGCTCTGCTTCTCATATGAGTGGAGCTTTTGCAGAACGGACGGTCTTGCGGATTTTGCAATCTCAGCCCTCGGCGGCGTTTCCTCCGCCATTGTTTCAAGCGGGGTCTTATCGTCGATATTCAGAGCGATATTCAGCTCCGCAAGCCTTGCGGATTTTACTCGCAGCTCATCCTCCTGGGGGAAGGGCTTTCCAAGCTCCTGTTTTGCGGTCTCCATCTGCGAATAAAGACTTTCCAGCTTGCTCTGCACGGTTGCCAGACGGTCAGCCATGCCGTTTAAGGCATTGTCGATTCTCGTCAAATTACCACGAGGGTCTTTGCCGAGAGTAACACGGTGGGTCATCTGTCTTTTAAGGGTCAGAACATAGTCACGCCCGAAGTCCTCCAGGGTCAGCGACATTTGAAAGCCTCGGTAACTGCCGACCGGAACAGGGTCCAAGCCCTTTACTTCCTTAAAGGCATCGACAAGGGCAGCACCGGCATTTTCTTTATCGGTCAGAACGTCCCCACGAATCGTCATCCCCGCAAAGCCGTCTGTCGGGTGCGGATGCTCTGCAAGGGTTTTCATATCAGCTTCAAAGCCTGCGATAAATCCTTTGTTCTGCTCAATCTGTTCGGGAAAATAACGTAGGAGGTTATCCTCCAAACGGTACTGCTGACTTTGGTGATTCGACTTCATCAGCTTCAAACGAGCGACATCAACATCAAGGTCCATTTTCTCTTTAATTCGCTCGTCGCCCGCACACAGAGCTTTGATTTCCGCATAGGACAATGCGGTTTCGTCAATATCGTCACAGGCGCGAACAGGCGATTTGCTCGTCATAATCTGGCTGATGAACTTCTGCTTGTTTTCAAGGGTCTGCCACAAGTACGCATCAAAGGTCGCTTCGGTGACATAGCGATAAATGTGAACTTCGGGATTCATATTGCCCTGGCGAATGATACGACCGCTGCGCTGCTCAAGGTCGCCGGGTCGCCAAGGTGCGTCAAGGTCATGCAGAGCGATAAGCCGGTCTTATAGTGATAGGTAATCCTTCAGTGAATTCACCTCCGGATTTTCCCCCACTCCAAACCGTGCATGAGAGTTTCCCCTCACACGGCTTTCCATCATTTACAAATTGTCATTCTAATCAGCAACAGGATTTATACGCTGCTCAAACTTAATCGCTTCGTTACCGACTGACCTTCTGAGCTTATTCAGCTTATCCAGTTGTCGTTTATCGAGCTGTACAGTCTGCATAATTGCAGAAATGGTTTCTTCTTGCGTTGCGTGAACCAGTCTGTGAATCCGTTCATGCAAAATTATCAGGTTTGCGTAGTCATCTCCGCCGCCCAGCGACTTCGGCAGCTTGTGATGACAGTGAATGTCTTCAAGGGAAAGCTGTTCTTTTGTAACAGCACATTTCCCTTGTTGTGCCACATACAGGGATATACGATTATCGTTGTATTCCGCTGAGGCACTCATATTTGGGTTTCTCATGAGAATGTGCAGAATTGTCATGTCCACACTCTCCAGATTCTTGTGTATTTCCGCCCGTCCGTCAGCGGTGTATTTGTTCACCGATTTCTTTTTGTGGATTGGCGGATGGTGCTGTATATAACCAATCGGCAGGAGAATATTCTTGCCTATGAAGCGTATTTCCTTGCTTTTCGCGTACCGTTTGGCATATGTCGGGATGACTTGATCTTTTCGTCGCTGTACTCGTTCCTGTAACCTGTTTTTTATAGCAATCTTAATTTCGAACGCCAATTGCTGCATATCCGGTGAGGCGGCAGTCGCCATACGGTAGTAATTGTGGATACCCATGATAAAACTGTTGTAGTCATTTATGACTTTGTATTCCTCAATTTCATCCGATGAATGCTGAATTGCCTTGACTTTTTCTTTTGCGGTGTCCTTGATTCTGTCCAGTGCCTTTGGTGCGATGTGTGATATGACCACATATTTATTGCCAGTGCCCTTATGAACCTTGATACGGAATCCGAGGAAATCAGAGTAATCGTGTTTCAGATTCACGATTTTCGATTTCTCCGGACTTATATCAAGTCCAAGCCGATCTTTAAGCCACGCTTTTGTCGCTTCGAACAGCTTTACGGCATCACTGTGCTTTTTGCAAAAGATTTTGAAGTCATCTGCATATCTGATGATATAGCACTCCTTCAGCTTTGTTTTCCTGAGTTCGCGGTACTTCTTCGACTGGTCCTTGGTTCCGGTTTCGTGGATTCTTCCGCTGTATTCATGCCTTGTCGGCATTCCTACCCACTGACTTGTAATCCACCAGTCAAGTTCGTTCAGAACGATATTGGATAAGAGCGGTGAGATTACGCCGCCTTGCTGGGTTCCTTTCTCAGGAAAACCAATACCGGCGACCTCTGCTTTCAGCATGGCTGATATGATACAGAGCAGCTTTTTGTCATGGATTCCCATTGCCCATATCTGGCGCAAAAGCTTTCCATGGTTCACATTGTCAAAGAAGCCTTTGATGTCAATATCTATGACAATATGAAGGTTGCTTGTCTGCATATGCTTTTCAGCCTGAGCCAATGCATTTTCTACACCTCTGTTAGGTCGGAAGCCATTGCTTGTATCGCAGAATTTTGCTTCACAAATCGGCTCCATTACTTGCAGAATACATTGCTGTATCAGCCTGTCCATAATGGTTGGAATACCCAGCGGTCTGGTTTTGCCGTTTCCTTTGGGAATCTCTTTCCGTCTGACAGACTGGGGCTGATACCACTCAAATTTCTTCTGAACCACATGGATCAGTTCCGATTCACTCATTTCTGCCAGATCCGCAATGGTTTTACCATCCGTACCAGGCGTTCTGCTTCCTGCGTTCTTTTTAAGATTTCTATATGCTAACCTGATATTTTCTTCTGTCGTGATAATACTGATAAGATTCTTGAATTCACACTTCGCAAGACTATTTTCGTACAGTTCATCGAATACTGACTGCATGTCATAATATTCGTTGTTCCTCAGCTTTTGTCGTTTGAGCAGCTTTTTTCCTGTCAAAGTCGGCTTTCGCCTTTCTTAGTCTTACTCGAACCTTTGATATATTGCTTTTTAGAATAGTTATTTGTAAATGACTGGCGGCTGTTCCTCCACCCTCATTACAAGGGGTTCATCAGTCGTGCCGCCGCTCTCAGTCGGGATAAAAGTCACTTGTTTCATTTACCGATTTTTCATGACTACCGCTTCATCGTGTGCAGACACTCAGCGTTCCGACCTTTCCTCGTTCCGATATTCCTATCTTTAACATAATCCCCTTAGGTTGTCCTATGAGCCTGCGCGCAGTACAATCAGTACCGAAGTGCCTGTAACACTTCAAGGTTTTTCATAACGTACATTTTTACTCAACCTCACGCACGCCGTAAATTTACGGCTGTGACATTTCTGCCATATCACGCTATAGACCCTAACACTCGGACTTCGTCGGTCATTTACGACATCCTCACCATAGGGATTTTATAGACCTCCGGCGTATCATCTGCATATCCCACCGCTGGGACACTTTCCACAGCACATTGCTGCCTGTTTGGACAGATTTCCGCCGACTTCAGCGGGCTTTGCACGATTCAATTTCTGCAAATCTTACCGCACACCGCAGTATCAAGGCAGGCGTTTCAGGGCGTTACTCCGTTATCCCACCTGTCGGAATATCAGTTCTTCAAATCAATAACATTAAGCTCCTTTCAATCTTTTAGATTTTTGACTTGAGCGTAACCTTTTCAGTTACGAACGAGTCACACGCACGTTCATGCCGGCTCCCATCTTAAAGGTAGAACCCATAAGCACACGGACTTGCCCGGAACGGACTTTGCTGAACAATTCCTTTTTTCGGGCTTCGGTGTTTGCTTCGTGAATGAAAGCAATCTGCTCTCTCGGAATACCTCTTACCACAAGTTTTTCACGGATGTCGTCATATACGGTGAAGTCGGCTTCTTCGGGGGTGCTGTCTTTTTCCGCAAGATGCTCCAAGGCTCGAAGCTCCGGACTGTCCAAATTACCGGCAGGAGCTTTTGCAACCTTCTTTGTCGCAGAGCCTTTCGGTGTCGAGAGGTCGCAGAACACGAGCTGTGTCAGTTTGTTTTCTTGTCCTTTCTCCCAAATGCGGTGAATGTTGTCCACGCACATATTGACTTTGCTTGTCGGCTCATCGGGAAGATTCGGATTGATGATACGCTGGTCGAGTCCGAGTTTACGACCATCGGAGGTAATGCGGAGCATATTGTCAACAGACGGGTCAATTGTTCCTGCGTGAACTTTTGCGGCTCGTTCGGAAAGCTCCTGCACCATAGCCTGTTGGATTTCGGTGGGCTGTGCCACTTCGTTGTGATAGATTGCTTTCGGTGTCGGGAGGTTGAGCTGGTCGGCTGTCTTAATGTCTGCCGCTTCTTTGAACAGGTTCATCAGTTCGGGCAGATTGAAAAACTTTGCAAATCGGGTTCTTGCTCGGTAGCCCGTACCCTCCGGTGCAAGCTCAATGGCGGTTGTGGTCTCTCCAAAGGTGGAAGCCCAACAGTCAAAGTGTGCCAAGCCCTTGTTGCGGATAGTGTCGTGCTGCAGGTATCGCATCATCGTGTACAGCTCCGTCATAGAATTGCTGACGGGCGTACCCGTAGCGAATACTACGCCACGGCTGTCGGTCAGCTCGTCGATATAGCGGCACTTCAAGAGCATATCCGAGGACTTCTGTGCATCGGTGGTCGAGAGACCTGCCACGTTTCGCATCTTCGTGTAGAGGAACAAATTCTTGTAATTGTGTGCCTCGTCCACATACAGACGGTCAACGCCGAGCTGTTCAAAGGTGATTACATCATCCTTGCGGGAACTGTCCTGCAATTTCTGTAGTCTTGTCTCCAAGCCCTTTTTGGTTCTCTCCAAGGACTTGATTGTGAAGCGTTCGGCTCGGCTCGCCTTGAGTTCTTCCAAGCCCTCCTCAATCTCCGCAATCTGCTCCTGCAGAAGTCGCTCCTGTCTCTCCTGGGAAACAGGAATACGCTCAAACTGGCTGTGTCCGATGATGATGGCATCGTAGTCTCCGGTGGCAATTCTGCCGCAGAATTTCTTGCGGTTTCTCGGCTCAAAGTCCTTTTTGGTTGCGGCGAGAATATTGGCAGAGGGGTATAACCGGAGAAATTCGCTTGCCCATTGTTCGGTCAAGTGGTTCGGAACGACAAACAGCGGCTTTTGGCAGAGTCCGAGGCGTTTGCTTTCCATAGCGGCTGCGACCATTTCAAAAGTCTTGCCGGCACCAACCTCGTGTGCAAGCAAGGTGTTACCGCCGTATAGGATGTGTGCAACGGCGTTCTTCTGATGCTCACGGAGCTTGATTTCGGGGTTCATACCGCTGAACACAATGTGGCTGCCGTCATACTCACGGGGACGAGTGGAGTTGAAAAGGTCATTGTACTTGGTGACAAGCTCCTGCCGGCTGTCGGGGGCTTTCCAAATCCAATCACGGAACGCATCTTTGATTGCCTGCTGCTTCTGCTGTGCAAGGGTCGTTTCCTTGGAGTTCAGCACACGTCTTTCCTTGCCGTCTGGGTCAGTTACGGTGTCATAGATACGAACATCACGCAGATTCAGAGTGTCCTCCAAAATCTTGTAGGCGTTGGCTCTGTCCGTGCCGTAGGTCATATAGGCGTTTACGTCGCTGTAGGACGGCTGAGATTTACCGGTGATGTTCCACTCTGCCGAGAACGGCGAGTAGTTCACTTCAATGCTTCTGCGAAGATAATACGGAGGCTCAAAGGTCTCCACCATAAACTGCTGAATATAGCCCTTGTCAATCCATGTCGCACCAAGTCGAACTTCGATTTCAGAGGCATCCAGCTCTTTGGGCTGTGCCATTTTCAGAGCTTCCACATTGTCGGCAATCTCGTTGCGGTGGTTCGCATCTTCGGGAAGAAGGTCAAGAGCTTTCTGTTGAAGTCCATATAGATAACGCTACGCAAATCGCTTGCCAGTTCTTCTTCGCTCTTGCCGGTGAGAGAGGACATATACTCCATATCCACACGGGCTTTCTCTGCGATAGAAACTGCCAGAGCTTCCGCAGCCGTGTCAACCGAGGTCACGACCTCGCTGGGCTTAATGGTACGCTTGGTGAACATATCCGCTTTGCGTTTAAGGTTGTTGTCCTCGTCGAGAACTTCCAATGAGCAAAGCAGATAATAGGAGCTGTCGTCTGCAAAGGCGAGAGCGTTGCCACGGCTGTTGATAAGCCCGTGTTTTGCTGTGAATTTGTCGTAGAGGTCGTTCAGCTCTCTTTGGGTCTCACGGATAGAGGCATCCGAAACGAAACCGTCCATCTGCTGACCGATGAGCTTTTGAACGCAATCACGAAGCTCCACCATACCCTTAACACGCTCCGTTGCCGTAGCGTTGAGTTCGGGTTTTACCATTCGGCTGTTTTCTCTGTAGTAAACGTCGCCGTCCACTACGGTGTAGCTGTAGTTCTTTACGTTCGGGTCTGCAGGGATAGAGGTATCAATGGCTTCACCTTCACCGAGTTCGGGAAGCTCGGCTTCGGTATAAGTGCCATTGATGTTTTGGATAGCGTATTTGAGCTGAACGCCAAGGTCTAAATTCTCATACGGCTCTACAGTAAAATCCTGTTTGCCGTACTGTGTGCTTTCCGAGGTCTGGCGACCAAGCACCATTTCGGGGTTGTCCAGAAAATAGCTGTTGATGGCAAACCCGTCGTCGTTCTTGCCAAGATGCACCCAATCGGGTTCAATCTCAATCGGTCGGTCACGCTTTTGCAGGAAGATAATGTCGGAGACGACTTCTGTACCTGCGTTTGCCTTAAAAGCATTGTTCGGCAAGCGGATAGCACCGAGCAGGTCGGCTCTCTGTGCGATATACTTACGCACTTCGGGAGATTGCTTATCCATCGTGTAGCGAGAGGTCACGAACGCAACCACGCCGCCCGGTCTTACTTGGTCGAGAGCTTTTGCGAAGAAATAGTCGTGGATGGAGAAACCGAGCTTGTTATAAGCACGGTCGTTGACTTGATACTGACCGAACGGTACATTACCGATGGCGAGGTCATAGAAGTCTCGTCTGTCGGTAGTCTCAAAGCCTGCAATAGTGATGTCTGCCTTGGGGTAAAGCTGTTTTGCGATTCGCCCTGTGATGCTGTCCAGTTCCACGCCGTAGAGCTTACTGCTCTGCATCGCTTCGGGCAGGCAACCGAAGAAGTTGCCAACACCCATAGCAGGCTCCAGAATGTTGCCGGTCTCAAAGCCCATATTGCCGACCGCTTCGTAGATTGCCTTGATAACGGTCGGGCTTGTGTAGTGAGCGTTCAGAGTAGAGCTTCGTGCAGCAGCGTATTCTTCCGGGGAAAGCGTGGCATATAGCTCCGCAAATTCGTTCTTCCAGTTGTCCTTTGTTTCATCAAAGGCGTCAGCAAGACCGCCCCAACCGACATATTTGGAGAGAACAGCCTGTTCTTCGGGCGTTGCTTGCCTTCCGTCAAACTCCAATTCTTTCAGAAGTTTGATGGCATCCATGTTCATGCGGAACTTTGCTTTTGCGCCGCCTTCGCCCAAGTGGTCGTCGGTGATACGGAAGTTGTGAAGTTCGGGCTTTGGCTTATCCGGTTCAGGATTGTCTGTGCGAATGCTCTGAATGACCACATCATACGGCAGATTGTTTTTTTCGCCTGGATAGATCGCCACAGTTTCGGTTGAAAACTGCTGGTCGTGGGATACATCACGGTCGAGAACAGATTGATTACGCTCGTCATGCTGAAGCAGATCCATCAATCGTTCCTTGCTTTCAGCACGGAAGATGGGATAAGATAATGTGGGGTCACGGAGCTGTACGTCAAACAAGCCAACCTCGGTGATCTCAAACGCTGTGTCATCCAGATAGACCGTGTCGCCTGTTTTGAAGGGATAATCGGCTTTCCCAGTGGTAACAGCAGGCTTTTCTATATCCATTTCAGCTTTCTGAAGCTCTTTCAGATAGTCATCAGCCTGCCATTCGGAGGTGAATTCTTCGGTTACACCATCTTTGTCCGCGTAGTAGTCATGCGTCTCATCATCCCATACGGCATACAGCGTGCGTGAACCTCTGTCGAAGCTGACCACATGAAAGCGATCGTCACCTGCTGCGTAAATCTGTTCAACATCATTCATCACCTGCTGAATGAACGGGTCTCTGTCCAGAGCTTCGGGGTCAACCAATTCACCGTTTACAATACCACGTTCGGCAAGAGCCTCCCGGATAACAACAGGGTCGATATGCTCAAATGCGTCCTGCTCGGCTTCGGTGAAAAATCTATCCTCTTTGATGAGCTGTGCGATTCGTCTCTGAACCTTCGCCCAGGACATTTCATAATCAATGTCCGTGCCGGTAACGGTGATGTGCAAAGGCTTTGATACGTCGCTTGCTCCGTACTCCTTGGAGAGCCACGCGGCGGTGTCTCGCTCACGGGCGTGTTCTGCCATATAACGGACAACAGCACGCTTGCTTTCAATATCGCCGTTCCATTTTTGAAGAGCTTCGTCTATCTCTGCCTGCGTTATCTCGCGCTTTTCAATAGGAGTTCTGGCAGAGGTTTCGTTTGTCGTCAGAGCAGCGTTTTCACTCTCTTTAATACGTTCATGCTCATTTTCGACCGCTTGAATTGATGATCGCAGTGCCCCCAGAGAGTATGTCGTATACTCGCTATCAGCACTGTTAAACCTTGCAACAGTAACACTGCTGCTCTCACGTATTTTTTCTACAGACAGTTCCAGAATGTGTGCCGGAATACCGCACATCTCCACACGTCCAGCCCCGGCGACAGGTCTTGTTGTCAGATGCAGTTCAAGGACCTTTGACGCGTTTTTTGCATCCTCGCCGTACATTTCAAAGAAATCTCCGACTTGGAAAAGCACCACATCGTCGGGATGGGCGTGCTTAATATCGTTATATGCGTCCATGTGCTTGCGGAGCTGCCATTCACGGGTCTGTATTTCCTCGTATCTGGCTTTTTCTTCGGGGGTGAAATATCTATCGTTTCGGATAATGCTGTCGAACCGCTCTGCGACTTTATTCCAGTTCAACTCCACATCGGAACAATATGGCTTGCGTAGACAAAGTCCCTTACCGCTGCTTTCAATCCACCCCTGTCCCGATACGGCATGAGAGCTGCCGCTGATTCCGTATTCGTTTTTCAGAAAATCCGCTTTTTCCTTGGAATTATGAGCACCGGTAAAATATTCGTAGATACGACCTTTACCGCCCTCAACGCTGCTCCCGTGGGTCAATACGGCGTCAATCTCGTCCTCGGTGATGAACATTCCCACATTTGCGACTTCTTCCATATCGGAGGTATATTCTCGTCTTGGAAGGTCCAGATCGTGAAGTCTGCTGCCGATTTCAGCGATATGGTGATAGTGAAACCGCATAACATCGCGGTTTTCCCTGTAGGTTTCCATGAAATCAGCATATTCTGCCGCCAGTTTTCCGCGAAATTCCGGGTCTTTCAGCTTGTCCGCAAGCCTTTCTGTATCGTCAGGAAAGCCGCCGGCGCGATGGTCCTGCAACACGGCAAGCATTCCATCTTCTCGTGCATCATCGGACAGATCGCCATACAGATACCATAAACTCTGAGACAGATTGTCTCTTTCATGTCCTTCCGCTTCGGCAAGCTCTACATTAGAGGCAAATTTTCCCTCGTCCATAAGCTGACCGATACGCTCGGCTGCGGTTTCCCATGAAACGATCTGGGCGGCACGGGAATACCTTGCGGTGCGACCTTTGGCAAGGTGAATGCCGTCCTCGGCATACCACACCGAAAACTCGCCATTATCAGATTTGATACCGGCACCGCCGTGATATTCCTTTTTGAGCAGTTCCGCGATTTCTTCAATTGGCTTCTGCTTTTGAAAAGCGGCGGCAACCACTATTCTTGTATCTTCGGTGTTGCTCGCCAGACGGAGTACATCGTCAATATCGCTTTGGGCAAAAGAAAAAGCGGATGGGTATACACTCTCCGCTTCATCTATAATAGCTATTTGCTCTTGTTCTGTCGGGAAAAGTCCAATATCAAAGAGGGTGAGCTGTCCGCTTAACTGTGAATCAGTTCTGCGAGAATTACTTCTTCTGCCTGATGCTTGAGATTGTTCATCAAGCCCGTCCACATCATCGGGTCGCTGGCTTTCAGCTCCTCCGTCACGCCGTTCCGCTTCATCAGTTCTGGCATCATCTGTTCCAGTCTCCGGTTCGCCGTCTCGTCGATTTCCCTCAGATGCGGGTACAGCGTCTCCGACAAAATCATGCTGTTCCACAGCACCGGACGATTCTCCCGCAGATACTTCTTCCTCATGCGACCGTACTTGCCCAGAGGCTTCGTCTCGGTTCCGGATAGGGTCAGATTGGGAATCAGGTAATCCCCGTTCTGCGTGTAGTTCAGTTTGTTCTCCATAATCCTGTGTCCTTTCTGCCTGACTTTGCAGGCTTGCTTCTTGCTCTTGATTTTTGACGGTGATAGCGATCTGTCTTAAAATCTGCTCACTGCTGTTGGAAATGGCAGAGCCAAGCACGGCAATCGTATCACGGGTGTTAAAGTCGAATACGCTTAAAAAGTCTTCATGCTCAAAGTAATCGCCGGGGTTCAGTCCGCAGCGAGACATGAGCGCGTATGTGGTGCTGACCGCAGCGGCGTTTCTAAAAGCAACCTCTACGTTATAATCATCATACTCCTCAAGGAAGGAATCGTCAAGGATGCCGAGGATGTCACGGCGGTTGTCGTTCCAGTATTCGGTTACGAGCTTAGATGCAATCTGTTCCAGTTGGTCGGCAAGACCTTTTTCACCGGATACACCGAAGCGGTTCTCCAAATCTGCGGTAACTGAGTCGTGATGCTCGTCTTTGTATTCCCAAAGATTAAGACGGCGGGAATTCTCCCTGCCGCCTGTATCGGAAACATCAAACACATATCTGAGCCTTGGATTATCTCCGGTGGTGTCAAGGAGCGCGATACCCTTGGAGCCGCGGCGGACATATCTGCCCATCTGTTTGTTCCAAAGGTCATAATCGGCACAGGCGGTTGCGTTCGGCTTCTGAGCGAAAATCATCAACTGCTCATGGAACGGATATTTGTACAGCCGTCCCATTGTTTCAAGAAACGCTGTCCACTCCCCGAAGCTGCCTGTAACCTGCCTTGCGGTGCGGTCAGCCATTTGCGTATAAAACTGCAATTTGCTTGGCAATAGTCGAACCTCCTTCATTTAGATTTGCGCATAAGAAAAGCGACTCCAATGAGCCGCTTTTCTATAAATCGTATTTAGTTTTGATTCAATCAGTTTTTCAAACAACCGATAGGAACAACACAGACGTCATCTTGACGGCGATATGCGTAATCTCCGGTTCCGGTCAAAACCATAAGGAAAGACGGAGCGTTCATCTTATCGGTATCAATTTTTGCCGCCATTGATTTAAGGCTTTTCGCACCTTCCTCAATGAGTTTGTCGCCTCCGAGCTTGATTTCAATAAGACCGTATTTGCCGTTTCTCAAATGGATAACAGCATCACATTCCTGTCCGTCTTTATCTCGGTAGTGGTAAACCTCGCCGTTCAGAGCGTCGGCAAAAACACGGAGGTCTCGGATGCAGAGCGTTTCAAAGAGAAAACCGAAAGTTTTAAGGTCATTTATCAGGTCGTTCGGACCGATTCCCAATGCAGCAGCGGCGATAGACGGGTCAACATAATAGCGAGTATCCGATGAGCGAATCGCAGTTTTAGATCGCAGATTCGGGTTCCACGCAGGCATATCTTCTACAACGAAGATTTTTCGGAGTGCACCCACATATGAGGCAACGGTTTCCTCGCTGATCGGGGTTTCATCGTTTGCCGCAATATCCTGTGCAAGCACCGTATTAGGCACTTGACCGCCTTGATTTCTTGCATAGGAACGCATGAGCCTGCGAACTCTCTCCGGATTCTTCTGTACATTGTCTGCCCGGTTAATATCGGAGTGAACAACGGCGTCATAGTAATCGGCTGCCTGGTCCAAAGCAATCTCGTCACGCATATCCACCGCTTGCGGCCATCCGCCTCGACACACAAGGAATGCCAGACGGTCGATACTAAGACCCGAGTCCCCGTCAATATCCGTATTACCTTCAAACAGGTCCTTTATGCTGACTTCGCCTGTTGAATCCCCCGATTCGTATAAGCTCATCGGTCGCATGGTCAGCCAGGTAAAACGACCTGTGCCGGAGTGCGTAATTTCCTTGGTATCGGCGGGAACAGCAGAACCGGTGAGAACAAACTGTCCAAGCTCACCACGATGGTCAACCTCAAAACGGATGGCATCCCAAAGTTTTGGGGCGAGCTGCCATTCGTCAATCAGTCTCGGCGTTGCGCCCTTTAACAGCCGTTTGGGGTTCAACTCGGACATGGCGATGTTTTGCGCTTTCTTTTCCGGGTCATCCATATACAAAATACTGGCAGCGAGCTGTTCGGCAGTTGTGGTTTTACCGCACCACTTGGGACCTTCAATCAGCACCGCACCTTTGCCCTCAAGCTTCCGTCTCAGAATATCGTCAGCGATTCTTCTTCTGTAGTTTTTCATTCGGAGCACCTCGTTTCCATTCATACTGTCTTTATTATACACCAAAAATATGAATTTTACAATAGTTTTCCGATGATTGGCGAAATATTTTTCCGACGATTGGCGACAAATAAATACGTCAGTTGGCTATAAATCAATTCGGAGGTTGGAAATCAGTCTGTATCATCATCGAAATCAGGGTACAGCTCCAGCTTCTCATAGTCCTCTTCGGTCATAGCGGAGAGCTTATTCAGCACGGAGTCGGTCAGCTCACGAAGTGCGACTTCATCGGCATCCAGTTCCTTTCGCATTTCGGAAAGGGCGTTTATCAGCCCCGTTCTGTTTCCTGTGTCATAGATACACATAAGGTTCATTTCATCGTTGGTGAAGTTCATCATATCAAATCCCTTTCCGCACTTCTGTGCTGTGTTGTTTTCTCTCTGTCTTCTTTTTGATACTGCCGGAGCTTTGCGAGAACAGAGGGTTTCTTGGTTTTCGTTTCTTCCGCTTGCTTGACAGGTTTGGGTTCTTCTTTCGGACCGTTATTGATAATGCCGTCAATCATTCCAAAATCGTCTTCCATCTGCATTTCGGCATTTTTCAGATAATTCTCGGTCGTGCGGAAGTTGATAAGCTCCTTGTAGCCGATGCTGTC
>ENA-ORIC01001727-ORIC01001727.1-human-gut-metagenome-genome-assembly--contig:-NODE-1727-length-19870-cov-3.240691_pt1 | contig 19870 bp, 18 predicted proteins | sample MGYA00243023_ERZ508732 | MGnify/ENA primary metagenome ERZ508732 (study PRJEB26277, sample SAMN04329767) | human gut metagenome | biome: human-associated habitat | host: Homo sapiens | place: USA...
GTCAGGAAGCCTGCCTTCCCGGCGTCGGTTCCGGCCGTGATTCCTAACTGCTGGAAGTTCGACGCGACCGCGAGCGCGGCTCCGCAGCAGAGACCGCCGAGCCAGAGACGCTTTGTCGCCGCTTTCTTCTCTTCCGCGCTGACCTCCGGCTTTTTGCCGCCGACGGCGTCCTTTATCAGGACCATTACTCCGAGCGCGATGGCGGCGATGAAGAATCTGATAGCGTTGAACGTGAACGCCCCGATATTGTCCGCGCAGACGTCCTGGGCGACGAACGCCGTGCCCCAGATGAGCGCCGCGAGCAGCGGGAAGACCACCTGTCTTACCTGATTGTGTTTCACTTTTCCTTACCTTCGTTTCTTTGATGTTACAAAAGCCGATCCCTTTTCCGGATGGGCTTCACTAAATTATAGCACTAAATTGTTAATTTTTCTACCTGTAAACATATACTGACAAAAAGACCTCCCGAAGGAACATACAGTCCCATCGGAGAGGTCGTTTTTTTGTGTATTTTTCGCGTTTATTTCACCGCGACGCAGAGCGCGCCGGGCATATCGAGCGACCAGCCGAGCTTTTCGAGCTTCTTGCCGTCAGCCCGGAACACGGTGACAGCCGACTTCTCGTTCGCCGAGAACATGAAGCCGTCGGTGAAATTTATGTCGCGCGGCGAGACCCCGCCGACCTTTGTCCAGACAGGATTTGCGAGCCGCTTCCCGCCGTCGGTGATGTCGAAAGCGCAGACCGAGTCGTCCCCGCGGTGCGACACGTAAAGCGTCTTCCCGTCCGCGGAAACGCGAATCGCCGCCGCGGTGTTCTGACCGTCAAATCCCGCCGGGAGAGCCGCGAAAGTGTCAATGAGATCAAGCTTTCCGTCCTCATACGCGAAGACCGAGACGGATGAGCCGAGCTCGTTCGCGCAGTAGACGTATCTCCCGTCCGGCGAATAATCGAGATGCCGGCAGCCCTCGCCCGCCTGGACTTTGCCCTCGCCGACCTTTTTCAGGTCCTTGTCATAGACAAATATAGTATCGAGCCCGAGGTCGACGCAGAAGACATACTTTCCGTCCGGCGTCTCGCGCGTGAAGTGCGTGTGCGGCGCTTCCTGACGCTTCGGGTGGACGCCGTGACCGGTGTGCGTATCCTCAGCGATAATGCCCTTTCCGAGGTTATTTTTGTCGAACGCACAGATGTTTCCGGAGAGATAATTCACGACATACAGCCTGTCCCCCGAAGCGCACAAGTGGCACGCGCAGCGCCCGCCGGAGAGCACCGGCGCGGTCGGATTCGCGAGGCTTCCGTCAGACAGAATATCGAACGCCATGACGCCGGAATTCAGATTACCGGTCAGCTCGCGCAGCAGCACAAACATCCGGTTCCCGTCGATCGTCAGCCACATCGGGCGGTCGACGTCGTATTTTCTGACGAAGGACAGCTTTCCGTCCTCAAGCGTGTAGTGATATATGCCGCCGTTTGCGTCGCAGGCGGCTATGTAAACGTTCTTTTTCATAGATTATAATGCCGTTTGGGTATCGTTCGGGTCGCCGTTTCTCGCGAGGTCGTATTCCTTCGACCAGTCGAGATCGCGGTACTCCTCGCCGCGCGGGTCCTCCTTTATGAATTTCACGAGCAGATCGAGCATATCCTCGGTCCAGGTGTTCTTGTCGATCTGCGCCGTCGTGAAGACGTTCTGCGTGATCATCTCGAAGCCGAAAATGTCCTTGACATGGGTCTTCGCCGCGCCGTCGACGACCTCCGGAACGAGGTGCGCCGGGATGAACAGCACGCCGCCGCCCGCGCCGAACACGATGTCGCCCGGAAGGACAATCGCGTTTCCAAGCCTTGTCGGCGTGTTGAAACCGGTCATCAGGAAGTCGCGTATCGGGGTCGGGTCGATTCCGCGGTAGTAGACCTGAACGCCCTCGACCTGCTTCATCTGCTCGACGTCGCGGACGCCGCCCCAGATGACCGCGCCGCCGGTCTTTGTCTTTGTCCTGACCGCCGTCGTGAGGTTGCCGCCGAGGAAAGTTCCCTTATAAATCTTGTCGTACATATCGATGACCAGAACGTCGCCGTCGACGAGCGAATCTACGACCCACTGGTTGTAGTTGCCCTTTCTGCCTTCCTTCATGCCGATGCCGAACATGACCTCGTGCAGGTCGGGGCGGGTCGGCGCGAAAGTCGCGGTGACGGCGCGTCCGACGAGCTTTCTGCCGTCGTCGTGCAGTGTGTGAAGCCTGCCCTCAAACTGCGACTCATAGCCCTTGACGAAGATCGGCTTCCAGACCTCCTCGAGCGTCATGCCGCGTAGCGCCTCGAGATAGCGGTCCGGAACCCTCGGACGCCCGTCCGGGAAGCGTTCGCCCTTCCACTGCGGCGTCAGCGCGATTATGTCTTCTTTAACATTGAAATCCATTTTCGTGTCTCCTTTTTGCGGAAAATTATTGATGTAACTATTTTACACTATAAATTTTCCGCTGTCAATAGAGAGCCGGAAATCATGTTGATACTGTACAAATTCCGTGCGGTGTTTTTGTGGATTGCGACAAAATCCGGCGGTATTTTGAGATACACTGTGCTTGTATTATCGGTATCTTGTTAAACTATTGTCACTGTTCATTATCCGCCCTGTCCCAGAATCTCTCGAGCGAGCGTTTCAGCGAATAAACATCGCCGATCAGGCTGAGCCCCTTCCAGTTTTTCGGGAGCAGATTCACGTAAGGCTGGGTGGTATAGCGGTCGTCAATGAGGATGACGATTCCCTTGTCGGTGTCGGTTCGGATGACGCGTCCGGCTGCCTGCATCACGCGTCCCATTCCCGGGCAGGCGTAGGCGTATTCGAAGCCTTTTTCGCACTTTTTCTGATAGTATTCCGCGAGCAGATTCGACTCGGTCGTCGGGTTCCCGAGCCCGACGCCGACGATGATGCTTCCGATCAGCCGCTCGCCGACAAGGTCGATTCCCTCCGAAAATATGCCGCCGAGAACCGCGAAACCGACAAGGCTTTTTTCCGCTTTATTTTCATCGTTTTTCCGCTCACGGAACGCCGAGACGAACCCGTTACGGTCGGCTTCGGACATATCCCGCTTCTGTGAAATAACCTCGGTCGCAGGGTCGATTCTTGTGAAAACCGCGCAGGTTTCAAGCATCAACCGATACGACGGAAAATACACGATATAATTCCCGTTTTTGGTTCTGACAATAGTTTTGATAAGCTCCGCGATGACCTCGACTGTACGGTTTCTGTCGTTAAGTCGAGTAGATATTTTGTCCATAACGCCGACGAACAGATTCTCGCGCGGAAACGGCGATTTCAGCGCGAGCTTCCGGCATACCGCGCCCTTCCCCGCGCCGAATTGTTCAGCAAAATAGCCGGTCGGAGAGAGCGTCGCCGAAAACATGACCGCCGATCTGGCGCAGGATAATCTCTCGGAAAGCAGCTCCGACGGGTCGATGCAGAAGTATTTTATTGTTATAGAAGGATAATTTTTGTCCGATCCGGCGTCAATGGCGCGGGTCTTTTTCGGCGGGGTTTCGGTGTTTTCAAACGTGGCATATCCCGCGTATCCTTTTTCGGTGTGAGCGGCGGCGAACTGCACCTTTCTGGCGTCCCTGAGAAGCTCGAGAAGCCTGTCTGGCGACGGCAGAGACGGATCGTTTTCATCGATATCGCGGTTGTATCTTATCCACTCGCGCGCGGCGGGAATAAATCGTTCAACCGATTCCGAAAAGTCCTCAAAAACGCCGGAGTTGTCGACGCCGTCGTCGGTCTTGTCGATGAGAAATCCGCCGTTTTTCTCAGCCGCTTTTCCGACCCGCAGAAACTCCTTGCAGAGGGCGCGGAGCGGCGAATAAAGAATGATATCCGTCTCCTTTATCTTCTTGTAGAACTCGAGAAAAGGCGCGAGTCTCACCTCGGCGGAGTACATATCCCGCGCCCGATCCGGCAGGTTGTGCGCCTCGTCAATAAGCAGGATATTGTCCTCGGGATTCACACCCGAGATGTCGTCAAATATTCCGAAAAATCTCCTCAGCGAGACGCGCGGGTCGAACAGATAATTGTAATCGCAGATGATGATCCCGCACCACAGCGAAATATCCAGCGACAATTCATACGGGCACACCTTGTATTTCTCCGCGAATTGCCGTATCAGCGCCTCGTCGAAGCTCTCGAAGCCGTTCAGAAGCTCCCACATCGCGTCGTTCACCGAGTTAAAATGGTTCTCGGAATACGGGCATTTCATCTGGTCACAGTCCCTCACAGCGTCGCGGCAGAGACAGCATTTTTCCTTCGCGGTCAGGATTATTGAGCGCATCCTGAGCCCCTTTTTTCTGAGGATATCGACGGCGTTTTTCGCGGCAATGCGCAGCGGCGTCTTCGCTGTCAGGTAGAAAATCCGCTTTCCGAGACTATCCCCGAGCGCTTTTACCGACGGATAAATCGTTGAAATTGTCTTTCCGATTCCGGTCGGTGCCTCGCAGATGAGACGCTCGCTTATTTTAGCGGCACGGTAGGCGGCGAGTATCATGTCGCTCTGCCCCTCGCGGAACTCCGGGAACGGAAATTTCAGTTTTGCCGCAGAGGCTTGGAGCTCAAACGTAAAATCGCGTCGGAGCTCCAGCCACTTCTTATATTCGCGCAGAAGAGCGGTGACCTTTTCCCGCAGCTCATCCCTCGTGAAGTCGCGATAGAAATATATGCACGATTCAGTCTCGACGTTCGCGTAGGTTATCCGCGTTCTGATAAAGTCAATATTGTGCAGCTCGCAGAACATGAAAGCATAGCACCCGACCTGCGCCCAATGAGCCGGATAATCGTTTTCGCCGATGAATCTGAGCGGCATGGTCGTCGTCTTGATCTCGTCGATTGTGTACCCGTCCTCCTCGTCGATTATCCCGTCGGCGCGCCCGGAAAGCCCGATAATAAGACCATCCACGTCAACTTTCACCTCGAGCGGGACCTCTTTGATATACCCTTCACCGGCGCGGGACATGATAATATTGTGCAGTCTCGTCCCCTCGACCATCCGGTTCACACCGGCGCGCGAATCAAGGCTGCCCGACCGGCAGAGAAAGTCGACAACCTCCCTGACCGAGACTGAAAAATCCATATTTCCGACTTCCATCAGACACCTGCTCTCATTAATTTTCACAGATAGATTTCGTACTATTTCACAGATTATGAAATCACGATTCTGCTCCAGCGGATATGACGTTTATATAGTGTCGACGCCTCGCGGAACATATCAGATTATTATACACCATTTTTATTAACACCGTGTTAACTCCGGCGACTTTGACAAACAAATTTCAAAAAAGCAAACACAGATATAGATTTCCGAGAATCATTCCGGAAACTATTGAAAAAAATCCCGGGCCGTGCTATAATTGTATGTAACATTTTTTCGCAAATGAAAGGCATTTTCGGATGAATTCAAAAATTATGATGAAGAGCCTCGACGATACGCGCTCAGGACGGACGCTTTTCGTGATGTGCTTCATGCTCTACTCGGTCGCACTCTGCGGCAGGCTGAATTACGCGTCGGTCCTCGCGAAGGTGATCTCGACCGGGTTCCTCGAAAAGGACGTCGCCGGGCTCATCGCGACGGCGTACAACGTCACGTACGGCTGCTGCCAGTTCGTCAGCGGGTTCATAGCCGACAAGCTGCCTCCGTTCGGCACGGTCTCGGTCAGCATTCTCGGCGCGGCAACCTGTAATATCTGTATGTATTTCGCGATGTCGAATAATCTCGGTCTTCCGGTCTACATCGCGATATGGATTCTGAACGGCGTGATTCAATCGATAATCTGGCCGACCCTGATTCGTATACTTTCGAGGGCTCTTCCGGAGAAATTACGCGTGACCGCGGGCGTCTCAATGCTCGCGACGACTGCCGTCGGAAGCGTGATTTCCTACATATTGTCCTCGGCAATCATACGTTTTACCGACTGGAAAAAGTGCTTTCTTTTCCCGTCGATAATTCTCGTGATTCTCTCCGCCTCGTGGTTCGTTCTGACACGCGGATTCAGCCGGAAAACGATTGAAAAGATCGCAATTGTTCCGGAAAATCAGGAAGAAAACGCAGCTCAGAAAGCGTCCTCGAAAATCAACGATAATCAGGCGGCGGATACTCCTCTCATGAAGCTCCTTATCGCCTCCGGAGCCCTGTTCATGCTGATTCCGATCGGTCTTTTCTCCGTTGTAAAAGAGGGAATTTCGACATGGACTCCGACGATAATCACCGAAATTTTCAACGCGGACCCGAGCTTTGCGACCTTCGCTTCAACGATTTTGCCATTTATTTCGATATTCGGCGCTGCCATCGCTAAAATCATGATGGACAAGCTGTTTCACGACGAGATGAAGTCGGCATCTGCGCTGTTCGGATTCTCTTCATTGACGCTTCTCCTCGTTTTCATCGCTGGAAAATTGAATATTTTCACGACCATAATAATGCTGTCCGCGATAATCGCGTTTCTGCTCGGTGTCAACACGATTTTCATCAGCCTCGTTCCGCTGAGATTCGGAAAATACGGACGCGCGGCGACCATGACGGGCGTTCTGAATTCTGTCGCCTGCATAGGCGGCGGGCTGTCGTCGTTCATCGTCGGCGTTCTCGCGAAGGCGTTTGACTGGAACTTTGTCTTCATGATTTTCATGATACTCTGCGCGATCGGCTGCGTCGTCACGGCGCTTATCGTCAGACGCTGGATGAAATTCCGGGCGGACACTTGACGAAACGCCCGCGGTGTGGTATAATAGTATAAACCCATCGCGAAAGGATCAGATCATGTCTGAAAAAATCAACGTACGCGGCGTAAACATCGACAATGTATCGTTGTCGGAAGCCACCGCTATTTGTGAATCTTATATATACAATAACGTCGAATCCGACAGAAGTTATGGTCATTCTGTCTATACACCGAATGCCGAGATCATTCAGGCGTGCGTCGAGGACGCGTCGCTGCGCGATCTCATCAACTCCGCGGACCTCGTGACTCCAGACGGCGCGGGAGTCGTCCTTGCGTCGAAGATTCTCGGCACGCCGCTGAAAGGCAAGACCGCGGGCTATGATCTCGGGCTCGAGGTCGCGAAGCTGTCCGCGGCGAAGGGATGCCGGATATTTCTGCTCGGCGGGAAACCCGCGTCGGAAAACGCCGATTCCATCGCTGATCAGGCGGCAGAAAAGCTCCGCGAGCGCTTCCCCGGCGTCAATATCGTCGGGACTTATCACGGATATTTCAAAAAAGACGGAACCGAAAATGACGCTGTCATATCACTCATAAAAAACGCGAAACCTGACGTCCTCTACGTCTGTTTCGGCGTCCCGGCGCAGGAAAAATGGGTCGCGGCGAATCGGGAAAAGCTCGGTTCCGTGCGGCTTTTCCTCGCTCTCGGCGGCAGTCTTGACGGGTATTCCGGAAACGTGAAACGCGCGCCGGAATTCTTCATTAAAATGAATCTCGAGTGGTTTTATCGTCTGATCTGCCAGCCGTCGAGGCTCGGACGTATGATGAAATTACCGAAATTCGTGTTCGGAACGATCATCTACAAGCTCAGCGGAAAAGCGAAGAAAAAGTCATAAAAGGAAGAAGAAATCTCATGAAATGCAAGCTGATAACACACACGCCGGACGCTGAAAAGCTCGTCGCCGAAGCCGCGAAGCTCTGCTACGCGAAGAGCGACATCGACACGCTTGACAAAAATCTTACTCCGGACAAGGTCGAGTCATTTCTCAAAATGCTCGGCGACCTCGGGCATGAGTCTCCGGTCGAGCACGCGTCCTTCACTTTCGCGATCGAGGGCGTCTCGAGGGCGCTTCTCGCGCAGATCACACGCCACCGCATCGCGTCCTTCTCGGTTCAGAGCCAGAGGTACGTTTCGAAATGCGATTTTTCATATATTATGCCGCCGGAAATCGAGGCGATTCCCGAGGCAAAAGAGGAATTCATAAAGGCGATGGAAGAGGACGCCGCACACTACGAATCGCTCCGCGAAAAGCTCGTCGCGCGTCACTATAACACAAATATCGCCGCCGGAATGAGCGAAGCGGAAGCGAAAAAAGCTGCCGAAAAGAAAGCGAATGAGGACGCGCGTTTTGTCCTGCCGAACGCCTGCGACACACGGATAATCATGACGATGAACGTGCGCTCGCTTCAGAACTTTTTCAGACTGCGCTGCTGCTACCGCGCCCAGTGGGAGATACGCGCGCTCGCGGTCGAGATGCTGAAGCAGTGCCGCGAAGTATGTCCGCTGTTGTTCGCGAAGGCAGGTCCCGCCTGCCTTTACGGCGCCTGCTCCGAGGGCGCATACTCCTGCGGCAGGGCGGCAGAAGTGCGGAAGGAACTGAGATAATGACCGAAGCCGAGAAGCAGAAAAGTGAAAACCTCTTTGAGGGAATGACCTCGATCCGCGCCGTTTTCGCGGCGATCGAATCCGGGATGTCCGACCGGAAAATCCTGAAAATATGCTACGACCGGGACAAAAAAAAGTCCCGTGCGGGCGAACTTTCATACCTCAAGGCAATGTCATTCAAACACAAATTCCCGCTCATCGAAACCTCAGCGGAAGCCATCTCCGAAATGGCGCTCGGAACCACCCACGGCGGCATAATATGCGAAACGACGCCGCGCACAATCCCGGTATTATCGACGGAAAATATAGTTTCGTTTTGTCCATCCGAAAACGACAGATTCTTCGCGCTCATCGAGGGCATCGAGGACCCGTACAACTTCGGTTACGCGATCCGCTCGCTATGGGCTGAGGGAATAAACGCGCTAATTTTATCGAAACGGAACTGGATGAGCGCCGCCGGAGTCGTCTGCCGCGCGTCGGCGGGAGCGTCCGAAATCTGCCCGATGTTTGTCGAAGGCGAGGAGCACACGATCGTCCCGACAATGCGCGCGCTCGGCGTGAAGATTGTCAGCTGCGACATCAAAAACTCAATTCCGATCGGCGACGCGGATCTGAAAAAGCCGTTGCTTTTAGCGGTAGGAGGCGAAAAGCGCGGGCTCTCGCGCGAAATTCTCGACGCGTCCGAGTCGATCGTCCGGCTTGAATACGGAAGAGTTTTCCCGCAGGCTCTGTCGGCTGCGTCCGCCGCGGCGATTGCCGGTTACGAGGTTCTCAGGCAGAACAAATAATTTTCAAAAATCCCGGAACCTTTCGGGATTTTTTTCGTCTAACCGGATAGCAATAGAAAGTATCCGTACATATTCAAACGAAAGGCAAGGTACAGATCATGACCGGAAAACAGACCTGTGATACCCTGAAAAAGATACGCCGGGACATCGTGGAGTATAACAATTTTGACATTCAGATATCCGACTGCCCCCACGAAAATGACGTAAAATGCCCGGGAACCTGCCCGAAATGCGAAGCCGAAGCAAAGGCTTTGGAACGCGCGATAAACAAGCGGAAAAAGCTCGGAAAGAAAGTTGTGATCGTCGGAATCTCAGCCGGACTTATCGCCGGAACAGTTGCGTGCGAGCCGATCGGAAGCAATAAAACCAGCGGACTTGAAGGAGACATCCCCGCAACGGACACCGGCACGACCGATTCAGCCGACCAGCTCGAAGGCGAGGTTGCCGGCACAGATTCTACGACATCCGGCGACTGAAATTCTGGAAAAACAAACTATAACAATTTTGACATCATGAAAAACCAGATTTCAGCGGATATCTTCGCGATAATCCGCCACAGAATCCCCACCGACGGCGACGGAGTGACCACCCTCGTCGGTCTGAAAGGATGTCCGCTCGCCTGCAAATACTGCCTGAATCCGCAATGCGGAACCGCGAAAAGCGAACGCCTCACAGCCGATGAATTATATGAAAAAGTCAGAATCGACGACCTCTATTTCATCGCGACCGGCGGCGGAATAACCTTCGGCGGCGGTGAACCGCTCATATGGACCGACTTCATACTCGACTTCATTAACTACGCAAAGCCCCGCGCCGACTGGAAATTCACCCTCGAAACCAGCCTCGCTGTCGCGCTCGACGACGCGACCCTCGCCGCACTCGCCGAAAACATCGACCTCTTCATAGTCGACATAAAAGACACCGACCCGACGATATACCACTCATACACAGACGGCGACATCTCGCTCGTTCTCCGGAACCTCGGAACCCTCGCCGCCATCGTCCCCGGGAAAATACGCGTAAAACTCCCCCTCATCCCCGGCTTCAACGCCGAAAAAAATCTCGACAAATCAGAGCAAATCGCAAAAAAGCTCGGCGTCTCGCAAATTGCCCGCATTAACTACATCATCCCCGGAAAAGTTTGTCAGGACTGACCATCCCGCCCCACTTGACAAGCCCGCGTTTCTGCGGTATAATATATGTAACGCTCCGAAATAACTAACCTCAGGGGGTGCTGCGAAAGCGGCTGAGACGCCAGTCAGGCGAACCCTATGAACCTGTACGGGTAATTCCGGCGAAGGGATGATACGCGAAAGCACCTCAACGTGCCGACGCCACTATGCTTTTTTCATCGCCCCGGTCGGCTATACCGGGGCGATTTTTTTCACAAAAGGAGTTTTTCAAATGGAAAACCAGAACGCCGCCAAAACCAGATCCGCGGCATCAAGAAACGTCCGGACACTCGTCGAATGCGCAATCCTCATCGCACTCTCCTTCGTCCTCAGCCAATTCACAATCATCGAACTCCCCAACGGCGGCTCAATCACCCCCCTCAGCATGGTCCCCGTCTGCCTCATAGGCTTCCTCCACGGACCCAAATGGGGCTTCGGCTCAGCCTTCGTCTACTCCATCCTCTGCCTCTTCTCCGGAAGAGTCTTCAGCTGGGGTCTCACGCCGGTCGTCCTCATCGTCTGCATCCTCGCCGACTACATCTTCGCCTTCACCGTCCTCGGCATAACCGGACTCTTCAAAAACAAAGGCACCAAAGGCATCCTCATCGGCACCTTCCTCGCCGTCTTCCTCCGCTTCGTCTGCCACTACATCTCCGGCGTAACCATCTGGAAATCCGTCGACATGAACCCCTACATCTACTCCCTCCTCTACAACGGCTCCTATATGCTCCCCGAATGCGTCTTCACAATGATCGGCACCTTCGCCCTCAGCAAAGTCCCGGCATTCAAGAAGATACTGGAACGTAAATAAGATATGCGGGGGGAAACTTTTTCGGAGAAAAAGTTTCCCCCGCCCCCCTTTCAAAAAGCTTTATATATTAAGGCAAACAGCACCAACCAAAAAAATCCCGCAAGACCTATACTGGTCAAGCGGGATTTCTTTATTCAAGAGAAATATTACTTCTCTTCCTTGTCATCGTGATGGCAGCACTTGCAGTCGTCGTCATCATCTTCTTCGTCATGATGGCATCCGCAGCCGCACTCATCCTCGTCGTCCTCGCAGACGCAGTCAAACGTCTCGCCGCAGCTCGGGCAGGTGATGTCGGACGGATCGACAGTCTCGTCAAAATAGACCTTCTCGCCGCACTTCGGGCACTCTACCTCATAGAACACCTCGGAATCGCCGTCGTCATCATCATCGTCCTCGTCGTCATCATCGTGGCAGCATCCGCAGTCACAATCGTCGTCGTCACAATCGCACTCGTCATCAAGCTCATAAACCTCAGTCTCAAGGTCGCCAAGATCATGATCAAGCTCGTCGCAGTAATCGTTCAGAGTCGAGGTAGCCTCCTCAAGCTCGTCGATCTTCTCAGCCATCTCACCGAGAAGCGTGATCATATCGTTGATCAGCTTGTTCTTCGGCTTCGTAGTATCGAGGTCAAAACCCTCGCAAAGCCCCTTCAGGTAAGCAGCTCTTTCGGAAAGAGTCATTGTTGTATCCTCCTTTTAGAATTTCAGAAATTATCACCGCAATTCGCGCGGGAAAGTTTCCCGGTTTCGTGACCGGCTCGTCCGGTCGCGAAATTGCCGTCGCGAGACGGCAAAGGGAAACTTCTTGGGAAATCGCTCCGCGATTTCCTTCAGGCACGCTCCAAGTATTCTCCCGTTCTGGTATCGATCTTGATCTTGGTACCGATATCGATGAAGAGCGGAACCTTGATGGTCGCGCCGGTCTCGAGGGTCGCGGGCTTGGTGGTACCGGTAGCGGTATCGCCCTTGAAGCCCGGCTCGGTGTCGGTCACTTCGAGAACGACGAACATCGGCGGCTCGACAGCGAAGACGTTGCCCTTGTAGGACACGATCTTGCACATCTCATTCTCCTTGACAAACTTGAAGGAGTCGCCGAGCTTGTCCTTGTTTATCGGAAGCTGCTCGAAGGTCTCCATGTCCATGAAATAATAGAGATCTCCGTCGTTGTAGAGGTACTGCATTTCCTTTCTCTCGACGATAGCGTTCTCGAACTTATCGGTCGGGTTGAAGGTGCGCTCAGTGACGGCTCCTGTGATGACGTTCTTCAGCTTGGTTCTGACGAAAGCCGCGCCCTTACCCGGCTTGACGTGCTGGAACTCGATGACCTGAAGAACCTGACCGTCCATATCGAAAGTTATACCGTTTTTGAAATCTCCGGCTACTACCATAAAAATTATTCCTCCAAAATTTATGCCTTGATTGAACCCCGCGAAACGCAGAGATACAGCATGAGTATTAATATTTTACACCATTCCGGCGATTTTTTCAAGGGGTTTCAAGAAAAAAATCCGATGTTTCACAAAAAATTCACTTTTGGCAGTCCGCCGCGCAGGTTCCCGAGCAAGAATTTACATTATAATCTTGCAAAATCCGATCGGATGTGGTATAATAATATGCTGAACCAAATTTTCGCTTATTTTATTGAAAGGAACCCCGATGAAAACCCTCCGCCCGCTCGACGCCGTCTCTGTCGCCGCCGTACTCGTGATGTCGCTGCTGTCCGCCGTGCCGCTCCTCGCGCGCTGGGAAAACACGACCGTCGTCGTGAAGACCGCGGACGATGAGTTCCGCCTGCCGCTCGACGAGGACACGGTGCGCGAGATATCATCGAACGGTCACAATCTGACGCTCGGGATAAAGAACGGCGAGGCGCGGGTAATTTCCGCCGACTGCCCCGATCACCTCTGTATGCGCGGAAAGGCGGACAGAAACGGCGGAACGCTGATCTGCGTGCCCTCAAGGGTCATGATATCTGTAGAGGGGGGCGCGGATGAAATCGACGCGAGCGCGGGCTGACCGCGCAAAGGATTCCGCGATGAAACGAGGCTTTGACACAAAGCGTCTCACGACCGACGCGGTGCTCCTCGCCGCGGCGCTGATTATTGCCCGTCTCGAGGCGCTTTTACCGGCGTTTCTCGTGATGCCGGGGTTCAAGCCGGGGCTCGCGAATATCGCGACGCTGCTGACGGTCAGGCTCTGCGGCAGGCGGGACGGCTTCGCGCTGACGCTTCTCAGGGTGACGATAACCTCGGTGCTGTTCGGGTCGGTGACGTCGTTTCTGTTCTCGCTCTGCGGCGGGGTGCTGTCGTTCGTCGTGACGGCGGCGCTCGTCGGGTTTACTGAAAAAGAGGACGCGAAGATGTCGCTTGTCGGCGTCTCGGTGCTCGCCTCGGCGGCGCACAATCTCGGTCAGACCGGCGCGGCTTGCCTTGTTTTCGGCAGTCTCTCGCCGCTCGGGATGCTCTGGTGGCTGTTCCTGCTCTCGGCGCCGACCGGGCTCGTGACCGGGATTCCCGCCGAAATAATAACACGACGGCTGAAGCCGGTAATCAGACCGAAAGGAAAAGAATGAGAACAAAAACCGCAATAACCGCGATAATTATACTGCTCATATCCGCGCTCGTCTCCTGCGGGAGCGCGACGCGGGACAGCTTCACGCTCTTCTCGATGGACACGTTCCTCGACATAACGCTCTGGAACCCGAAAAACGCCGAAGAGTCGAAAACCGCCTGCGAGACCGAGGCGGACCGGCTCGAGAATCTCCTCTCCGCGACAATTGACGCGAGCGACGTATCGGCGATAAATTCCGCCGGGCTCTCACCGACAGCTGTCTCGCGTGAGACCGCCGTCTGCGTCTCGACTGCGTCAAAGATAAACGAGCTGACCTCCGGCGCGTACGACGTGACGGTCGCCCCGCTCGTGAACCTGTGGGACATAGCTCACCCGTCCGAAAACTGGGCGCCTCCGGCGGATGACGAGATAGCGTCCGCGATGGCACTGTGCGGCGGAAAGCTCGCGGTGACAGGCTCCGACGGCAGTTATTCGGTTACAAAATCCGATGAAAACACAAAGATCGACCTCGGCGGCGTCGGCAAAGGCTACGCGTGCGGCGCGCTCTCGGAGCTTTTCGCGTCGCGCGGGGAGAACGGTTTTCTCTCCTACGGCGGAAACGTCGCGGTGTTCGGAAAGAAGCCGGACGGAAGCGCGTTCTCGGTCGGCGTGAAAGACCCGTTCGACCCTTCCTCGCTCACCGGAAAGCTCTCGATACGCTCTGGAATCGTCGCGGTCAGCGGCGGGTATGAGCGGTATGTCAACTATAACGGCAAAAGATACCACCACATAATCGACCCCGCGACCGGATATCCGAGCGAATCCGACCTCGCGAGCGCCGGAATATGGGTCAGCGTCTCAACGCCGGAAGCCGGAGCCGCGGCGGACGCGCTCTCGACGGCGTGCTTCATTCTGGGAGCCGACCGGTCGATGGAGCTTTATAGATCGGATGCCTTCGCGGAATACGCGGAAAAGCTCGGCTGTGAGTTCGGTCTGATGCTCATAAAGACTGACGGTTCGCTCGTCATGACTGATAATATTTCGGAGATATATACATCTTTCAAAAAATGAAAAAATGGCTTAAAATAACACTGATAGTTCTCGCCGCCGCGGCGGTCGTCGCGCTCTGCGTGTGGCTGATCCCGCTCGTCTGGTCACTGAGACAGCCGGAGAATCAGGCGGCTTTCGAGGAATTCGTCGGCTCGCTCGGCGTCTTCGGAGTGCTTCTGATGCTCGGGATACAGGTATTACAGATCGTGGTCGCGGTCATACCGGGAGAGCCGATCGAGCTCATCATGGGGCTGATGTACGGCACTTGGGGCGGGCTCGCGCTGACGCTCACCGGCATACTCATCGGCTCGACGATCATCTATTTCTGCATGAAGCGGTTCGGGACCGGCTTCGCGTCGAGGTTTGTCGACACGAACGGCTTTAAGAAGTTCAGGTTCCTGAACGACCCGGCGAAGCGCGATTCCTTTATTTTCCTGCTCTTCTTCATCCCCGGCACGCCGAAGGACGTTCTGACCTACTTCGCGCCGCTGACCGGGATACCGTTCGGCAGGTTCATCACTATCGCAACGCTCGCGCGGATACCCTCGGTCGTCACGTCGACGCTTGTCGGCTCGTCGGTGTCGAATGGCGAATTTCTGAAATCGCTGATAGTCTTCGCGATAACCGGAGTCGTCGGAATCGCGGGAATCCTGATAAACAACAAATTCACCGCTGCACAAGAAAAGAAGCTCGCCGAAAAAGCGGCGGAAAACCAGAACGCAAAGGATAACGACAAATGAAACTCATCCCAAAGGAAGACATATCCGCCCAGTACGACGCGATGCGCCGTCTTCGCGGTATCTGCTCCGGAAAAAAATATTACATCCGCACTTTCGGATGTCAGCAGAACGAGGCTGACAGCGAGCGTCTCGCCGGAATGGCGTGCGAGATGGGCATGACGCCGACCGACGAGCCGTCAGAGGCGTCGCTCATCATCGTCAACACCTGCGCCGTCCGCGAGCACGCGGAGCTCCGCGCCCTCTCGATCACCGGCGGGTTCAAGAAGCTCAAGGAGAAAGACCCGTCGCTCGTCATCTGCGTCTGCGGCTGCATGGTCACTCAGGAGCACCGCGTCGACGCGATGAAGAAGAGCTACCCTTACGTAGACATTCTTATCGGCGCGGGGATGTACTTCGACTTCCCTTCCCTGCTGCTCGAGCATATCGAGAAGAAGAAGCGGATATTCGCGTCTCTCGACCCGGACGGCGCGATAGCCGAGGGACTGCCGGTCAGGCGCGAGTCGAAGACCAAGGCGTGGGTCAGCGTCATGTACGGCTGCAACAATTTCTGCACCTACTGCGTCGTCCCCTACGTCCGCGGGCGAGAGCGCAGCCGTGAGCCGGACGCGATACTCGAAGAGGTGAAAGCTCTCGTCGCCGACGGCTGCCGCGAGATAACCCTGCTCGGTCAGAACGTCAACTCCTACGGAAAAGACCTCATAAAGGACGGCAGGGGTTGCGACTTCGCCGATCTTGTCGAAAAGATATGCCTGCTCGACGGCGACTTCATCCTCAGATTCATGACGAGCCACCCGAAGGACGCGAACCGGAAGCTCATCGACGTGATGGCGAAATCCAGGAAATGCGCACGCCAGTTCCACCTCCCGCTCCAGAGCGGCTCCGCGCGGGTGCTGAAGGCGATGAACCGCCACTACACGCCGGAGGAATACCTTGAGCTTATCGGCTATATGCGCGAGAAGATGCCCGGAATCGCGATCTCGTCCGACATAATGGTCGGCTTCCCCGGAGAGACCGAGGAGGAGTTCGAGGAGACGATCTCGATGCTCGAGAAGGTCCGCTTCGACATGATCTACTCGTTCATCTACTCCCCGCGCGCGCTGACGCCGGCGGCGAAGATGGACTGTCAGATACCCGACGCCGAGAAGTCAAGGCGAATGAACCGCCTGCTCGAGGTGCAGAATAAGATATCCTACGAGATAAACCTCGCCGCCGTCGGAACGACACAGCGCGTCCTTCTCGAGGGCGTGAGCCAGAAATCCGAGGATATGCTGACCGGCAGGGCGGACTCAAACAAGCTCGTCCACATCCCGAGAACGCCGGAGAGCGAGAAGCTGATCGGCGGCTTCGTCGATGTGAGGATAACCGGAGCCGAGCCGTTCGCGTTGTTCGGCGAGCCGGTGGTTTAACGAAAATAGCGATAATAAATCGTCTATATATAAATTTTACAAGGAGAACAAAAACCATGGAAGTTATGGAACTTGCCGCAGAGCTCGGAAAGCTCATCAAGAAGGACCCCCGCGTCGTCGAAATGACCCGCGCAGAGGAAGCATATGAAAAGGACGAGAAGCTCCAGGGCGCAATCCAGGAGTACAACACCCAGTCTGAGGCTCTCAGCGCTGAGTACAAGAAGCCGGTTCAGGACAACGAGTTCATAAAGATCATCGAGAACCGCATCCACGATCTCTACAACGAGATCATGTCGAACCCGAATATGCTCGCATACACGAAGGCTCAGGACGCCGTCAACGAGTTCATGAACGAGGTCAACGGCGAGATCACCTATCAGATCACCGGCGAGAGACCCTGCGCTCACGACTGCTCCTGCTGTGAGGGCGGCTGCCACCACTGATTTTCCGACCACCCGGACGGGCAAACCCGTCCTGACGGATCTGCCTGCCGGGTGCTTTCACTGAACGATGAATCCACAGAACGGTTGAAAACGCATGGAACTGTGGAAAATCTGGTCGCGGTTCTGTTCAGATACCCATGTCGCGCGACGCGGTTGTCTGAATGTATCCGCGAAATTCTTAACGCGGAGGTTTTACTCATATGACACCAATGATGGAACAATATCTCGAGGTCAAGCGGAAATACGAGGGGTATTTTCTCTTCTACCGCATCGGCGATTTTTACGAGATGTTCTTCGACGACGCGAAGAGGGCGTCCGCGCTGCTCGACCTGACACTCACCGGGCGGGACTGCGGAGAGGCGGAGCGCGCGCCGATGTGCGGCGTTCCCTACCACGCCGCCGAGGCTTATATCGGAAAGCTCGTCTCGATGGGCTACAAGATAGCGATCTGCGAGCAGACCGAGGACCCGGCGAAGGCGGTCGGGCTCGTGAGGCGCGAGGTTATCCGCGTCGTAACGCCGGGAACCGTCGTCGAGAACACGCTGCTGTCTGAGGGAAAGAACAACTATCTCGCGTCGGTGGCGTCGGTCGACGATGTGGTCGGCGTCGCGTTCTGCGACATTTCGACCGGCGAGTTCAGCGCGACGATGTTCATGGGTCCGAGCAGGTTTGACAGGCTGGTCTCCGAGGTCGCGACATATCAGCCGAGCGAGATCATAGCGGGTCCGCTCCTCTCCGAACTCGGCGCGCTCGAGAATTATGTTAAGCGCGTCGGGATAATGACAACCTGCGGCGAGACGAAAAGATTCTCGAAAAAGGAATGCGAACAGCTCGTGCGCGCGAGGTTTGGCGACTACACGCCGGACGACTCAAACATAGCGGCGACGACCGCGGCGGGCGCGCTGCTCTCCTATATTGCCGAGACGCAGAAGCTCGAATTGTCGTATATTTCGAAGCTCGATTTCTACGCCGAGAGCCAATATCTCGTGATGGACGCGGCGACGAGACGCAATCTCGAGCTCTGCGAGACGATGCGCGCGAAGGAGAAGCGCGGTTCGCTTCTCGGCGTGCTCGACCACACGAAGACGCCGATGGGCGCGAGGTTCATGCGCCGCTCGGTCGAGCTGCCGCTCGTGAATTCCTTCGCGCTGAACCGCAGGCTTGACGCCGTCGGCGAGCTGAAGGACGACATGATGCTCCGCGAGGAGTGCTTCGTCAGGCTCTCAAATGTGAGGGACATCGAGAGACTTCTGACAAAGCTCGTCTACGGGAACGCCAACGCGCGCGACCTGCTGGCGATCGGAAACTCTATCGCGGTGATACCGGAGCTGCTCACGCTGCTCTCGGACGTGAAGAGCGACGAGCTTCGCGAGATACGCTCTGATCTTGACCCGCTCGACGACCTGAGGACCCTCATCGAGAGCGCGATAGAGCCGGAGTGCCCGCTGCTCGTCAGAGAGGGCGGCATGATACGCGCGGAGTACAACGACGAGGTGAAGCGGCTCCGCCATATCGTCAACGACTCGAACGACATCCTCGACTCGATTCTCGAGCGCGAGAAGGCGGAGACCGGCATCAAGACGATGAAGCGCGGCTATAACCGTGTGTTCGGCTATTACCTCGAGGTGACGCGCTCGCAGTCGTCTCTTGTGCCGGACAGGTATATCAGAAAGCAGACGCTGACCGGCGCGGAGAGGTACATAACCGAGGAATTAAAAAACACCGAGGCGGAGATACTCGGCGCGTCGGAGAAGCTGAATAACCTCGAGTATGATATTTTCAAGTCGATATGTACGACTCTGACCGACAATTCGGCGCGGATACAGAAGAGCGCGTCGGGGATAGCGCGGCTCGATTTCCTGCTGTCGCTCGCGGAGACGGCGGCGAAGCAGAATTATGTCAGACCTGAGGTCGATTACGGGGATGAGACGTCGATACACGGCGGACGGCATCCGGTCGTCGAGCAGTTTGTCGAGGGCGGGACGTTCGTGCCGAACGATACGCTGCTCGATACCGGGCATAACAGGCTGATGCTGATTACCGGTCCGAATATGGCGGGAAAGTCGACTTATATGCGTCAGGTGGCGCTGATTACCGTGATGGCGCAGACAGGGTCGTTTGTTCCGGCGGATGAGGCGCGGGTGAGTATATGCGATAAGGTGTTCACGCGCGTGGGCGCGTCGGATGACCTGGCGAGCGGGCAGTCGACGTTCATGCTTGAGATGATGGAGTGCGCGAATATTCTGAAGAGCGCTACTGAGCGGTCGCTGATAATTTATGATGAGATAGGGCGCGGGACGTCGACTTATGACGGGATGGCTATAGCTAAGGCGATAGCGGAGTATACGGCGAAGAGTATCCGGGCGAAGACGTTGTTAGCGACGCATTATCATGAGCTTTGCGGGCTCGAGGGAGAGCTTGAGGGCGCGGTTAATTATAATATAACGGCGAAGAAGGTCGGGGACGGGGTGATATTTCTCCGGAAGATTGTGCGGGGCGGCGCGGATGACAGTTATGGCATTGAGGTTGCGGGGCTCGCGGGTGTTCCTTCTGAGGTC
>ENA-ORIC01001736-ORIC01001736.1-human-gut-metagenome-genome-assembly--contig:-NODE-1736-length-19782-cov-2.993047_pt1 | contig 19782 bp, 16 predicted proteins | sample MGYA00243023_ERZ508732 | MGnify/ENA primary metagenome ERZ508732 (study PRJEB26277, sample SAMN04329767) | human gut metagenome | biome: human-associated habitat | host: Homo sapiens | place: USA...
ACGACCGCGGGTATCAGACCGCTGACGCCGGGAAGTTCGCCGGGATGTACTATGAGGATTCGAATAAGGCGATCCTTGACGACCTGAAGGAGTCCGGCGCGCTGCTGGCTTCGGAGGAGATTGTTCACTCGTATCCGCATTGCTGGAGATGTAAGCATCCGATTATATTCCGCGCTACTCCGCAGTGGTTCTGCTCTGTTGACGCTTTCCGCGCTGAGGCTGTGAAGGCTTGCGACGACGTCGAGTGGATTCCGTCGTGGGGCAAGGAGCGCATGATTTCGATGATCAACGAGCGCGCTGACTGGTGCATTTCGCGTCAGCGTCACTGGGGTCTGCCGATTCCGGTGTTCTACTGCCCGGATTGCGGAAAGCCGATCGCGACTAAGGAGACTATCGACAGGATTTCGGATATCTTCGCTGAGAAGGGTTCGAACGCGTGGTTTGACATGACCGCGGAGGAGCTTCTGCCCGAGGGCTTCAAGTGCCCGCACTGCGGCTGTGATCACGGCTTCACTAAGGAGACCGATACGCTTGACGGCTGGTTTGACTCTGGTTCCACTCATTTCGAGGTGCTCGAGGAGAATAACCCGCTCTCTAAGTGGAAGGGTATGCGCTGGCCGGCTGACCTCTATCTCGAGGGCGCGGATCAGTACCGCGGATGGTTCCAGTCTTCCCTGCTGACAGCTGTCGGCGCGAAGGGACAGGGCGCGCCTTATCGTCAGGTTCTGACGCACGGCTGGACGGTCGACGGCGAGGGCAAGGCAATGCACAAGTCGCTCGGCAATACGATCGCTCCTGAGGAGATCATCAAGAAGTACGGCGCGGATCTGCTCCGTCTCTGGGTCGTTTCGAGCGATTATCAGGTTGACGTCCGCGTTTCCGACCCGATCTTCAAGCAGCTCTCCGAGACCTACAGAAAGATCAGGAATACCGCTCGAATCATCATGGCGAACCTCGGCAAGAACGGCGAGGACTTCGACCCGAACCGCGATATGCTGCCGGTTTCCGAGCTCTACGATATAGATAAGTGGGCTCTGGCGCGCCTCAACAGACTCGTGAAGGAGTCGCTCGAGGCTTATAATAAGTACGATTTCCATATCGTCATCAAGTCGATCTCGAATTTCTGCACCGTCGATATGTCGAAGCTCTACATCGACATCACGAAGGACAGACTTTACGTCGAAAAGACCGACTCGAAGGAGCGCCGTTCGGCACAGACCGCGATGTATATCATCCTTTCGTCCCTGACGAGACTGCTGGCTCCGATGCTCTCTTACACCGCCGAGGAGATCTGGCATTCGATGAAGCATCAGGATTCGGACGACACGCTGAGTGTGTTCCTGAACAATATGCCGAAGTATGATCCCGCGCTCGATTTCGACGGGATTGAGGCTCACTACGATTCCCTGTTCGAGCTCCGCGACGACGTCATGAAGGCGCTCGAGGTCGCGCGCGCGGACAAGCTGATCGGCAAGTCGCTCGACGCGAAGGTCACGATATTTGCCTCCGACGACGAAACGATGAAGGTCCTTCAGAGCTTCGGCGAGGACGAACTTGAAACGATATTCATCGTCTCCGGCGTGAAGCTCGAGAAGGGCGAGGCGGCTGACGGCTCGTTCACCGACTGCGTAAAGCTCGCGGGAGTGAAAGTCGAGCAGGCGGACGGCGTGCGCTGCGACAGGTGCTGGAAGTACACGACCGACGCGCGTGAGGACGGCGATTCGCACCTCTGCCCGCGCTGCGCTCATGTCCTCGGCAAGTAATTGATGAAGAGACTGTTCTGGCTGATGATCACGGCGCTCACCGTCGTGATCGACCAGCTCACGAAGCTTCTCGCGGTGAAGTTTCTGAAGCCTGTCGACACTGTCCCGCTGATTGAGGGCGTGCTGCACCTGACCTACCTTGAAAACCGCGGAGCGGCGTTCGGTATGCTGAAAGATCACCGCTGGGTGTTCATGGTGACATCGACGGTCGCTGTCATCGCGGTGCTGGCGTTCATGATGGCGGGTTATAAGAAGTACTATAATCCCCTGCTCTTCACGGGTCTTTCGTTCATAGCCGGCGGCGGCATCGGGAACATGATCGACCGCGTGGCGAACGGATTTGTCGTCGACTTCATTGATTTCAGGCTGATAAATTTCGCGATTTTCAACGGCGCGGACAGCTTTGTCTGTGTCGGCGCGGGACTTGTCGTCATTTACGTGATTATCTCGGACGTCAAAGCGAGGAAAGCCGGTAAAACGGCGGAATAACAACTGTCCCATCCGCGTGAAAGCGCGGGTGGGTATGTTTGTCGATAAAGGAGAAACAATATGACAATTGAAGAATCGGATATCGGCAAGCGCCTCGACGTCTTCACGTCGGAGAGAATGTTGGTGACCCGCTCGGCGGCGCAGAAGCTGATCGAGGACGGCTTTGTCACGGTGAACGACAAAAAGCCCGCGAAGAACTACAGGCTGAAAGCGGGCGACGAGTTCGACTGCGAGCTTCCGGAGCCGGTTCCGGCGGACGCCGCTCCGCAGGAAATACCGATCGACATCGTCTATGAGGACTCCGACCTGCTTGTTGTCAACAAACCGCGCGGAATGGTCGTCCATCCCGCCCCCGGAAGCCCGGATCACACGCTCGTGAACGCGCTTCTCTGGCACGTGAAGGATCTCTCCGGAATAAACGGCGTTGTCCGCCCCGGAATAGTTCACAGAATAGACAAAAACACGAGCGGTCTTCTGATAGTGGCAAAAAACGACGCCGCGCACCTCGCCCTCGCGGAGCAGATAAAGGCTCACAGCTTCGAGCGCGAATATCAGGCGATCCTCGTCGGTCGTCTGAAAAACGATTCCGGAACAGTCGACGCCCCGATAGGCAGAAGCCCGCGGGACCGCAAGAAAATGGCGATTGTCCCCGACGGACGCCCCGCGCGGACGCATTACCGCGCGCTCGGGTATTTCCGCGGTTTCACTTATGCCGCGCTGAAGCTCGAGACCGGGCGCACCCACCAGATAAGAGTTCATATGTCGTCCCTCGGACACCCCGTCTTCGGCGACGAGACCTACGGCGGCGGACACACGAAGGCGGAACAGAAAATGTCGCTCGGCGGTCAGTGCCTCCACGCGAAGTCGATAGGCTTCATCCACCCGACGACAGGAGAGTTCCTGCGCTTCGACTCACCACTGCCGGAATATTTCGAAAGAACGCTCGAACTATTAAACCGCGAATACTCTGAATAAAAGGATTATAAAAATGAAATTCTCAGACACCGCCATAGTCACCGACCTTGACGGAACCTTCTTCAACAAAAATACCGAACTCGTGAAACGCAACCTCGACGCGATCTCCTACTACAAACAGAACGGCGGTCTCTTCGCCGTAGCGACCGGACGTGTCCCGGAAATGCTCGGAATTCTCGAGCCGATGATGCCCTCCCTCGCGAACATCCCCTGCATCAACTGCAACGGCGCCTTCGCCTACGATTTCCAGGAAATGCGCCCGTACAACGAAATATTCATGAACGCCGACAAAGCAACCGAACTCGTAACGCTCGTCAGCAAAGAATACCCCGAAGTCGGCGCCCGCCTCTCCTCAAAGAACGGCAAATACATCATCCACAGAACCAGCTGGACCGAACCCGGCGGCAAAACGATAGCCTGCCTCCCGGTCGCCGAAGCCCCCCGCTGCGGCTGGTACCGCATAGCCTTCGACGGTCCCTGCGACCAACTCGACGCGATACGCGAAAAACACGAAAAAGAATTCTCCGAATACTTCGATTTCGTCAAATCCTGCCCGACAATCTACGAATTCAACGACAAATCGGCGACCAAAGGAACCGCCCTCGTCCGCCTGAAAAAACTCCTAATCGACACCGGCAGAGCGACAGAAAAACTGAAAATATACGCCGTCGGCGACTACGAAAACGACCTCGATATGCTCCGCCACGCCGACGTCCCCTGCTGCCCCGCAAACGCGATAGACTCAGTAAAAAAAATCGCGAAACTCCACGTCTGCCACTGCGACGACGGTGCCATCGCCGATGTGATCGACGCTATCGGAAAAACAAAATAATGTCAGAGGAGGGGGAAGACCCATTTTAAGGAAATGGGTCTTCCCCCTCCTCCGACACCTCCTCCCCTATCCCCCAAACCTTTTTATACAAACAAAAATGGTGCCCCTTTCCGGAGCACCGTTTTATTATTTCGCGGATTTCTTCGCCTTACGCGCGGCTTTTTTCGCTTCCTTCTCCGCCTTTTCGGCTTCTTTCTTCGCGGCTTCCTCCGCCTCCTCTTCGGGAGTCGGGATAACGGCCTCCATCGCCTTTATCGCGCACTCAATCATCGAGTCGTCCGGCTCATGGACAGTGATATGCTGAAGCCACATTCCCGGCGCGGAAATGATCTTCGTCAGCAGATTGTCATGCCGTCCGCAGAACTTTATCAGCTCATACCCGATGCCGACCGTAAGCGGCAGCAACGCCAGCTTTATGACAGTCCTGAGCACCGGATTCGTGACCGTAATGAACATCGAAATGATGATTCCGACCAGCAGCATAAGTATCATGAACGACGTCCCGCACCGCGGATGGAATCTGCGCATCGGTCGGATATTCTCAACCGTCAGCGGAAGCTTCGCCTCATAGCAGAATATCGTCTTATGCTCCGCGCCGTGATACCGGAAAGTCCGCCGCATATCCTTCATCAGGCACATCGCCGAGACATACCCGACAAACAGAATTATCCTGAACAGCCCCTCGAAAACGCTCCGTATCGCCCGATGGTCAAGCGACGGAGCCGCCTTCGCGATAAGCGCGAACAGCTGCGCCGGCAGCCATATGAACAGCGCGATCGAAAGCGCCACGCCGAGCACCGCCCCGAGCGTCATGGCGGCGCTCATCAGGAAGCTGTCCTTTTTCTTTTCCTTCTCGTTCTTCTCTTTTTCCGCCTCTTCCGGCATCGCGATCTCCGCGGAGCGCATGAGGCACTTATAGCCGACCTTCATCGAGTCGACAAAATTGAATATGCCGCGGACGAACGGCGTCTTGTGGAGCTTGTCGTCATGAACGGCTGTCGGGAAGATTTCGAGGACGATTTTGCCGTCCGGGTCGCGGACAGCCATTGCGGTGCGCTTCGGACCGCGCATCATTATACCCTCGATGAGCGCCTGCCCGCCGATGGATGTGTAATTTGGTTTTTCTTTTGGTTCTTTCAATTGTATGCTTCCTTTTTGAGTGTTATCAGTGGTCGTCGAAGTCGAGTGGGACCTCGTGCGTTCCGTCCTTCGAGACGTAGTGCCAGCGGATGCCGAGGTCGCTGAGCCAGCCGCGGGTGACGATTGTCTTCCACGGTCCGGTGTCGTAGCCGCGTCCGGCGTTGTTGTCCCAGAGCCAGTCGGGGGTACACCAGAGGCAGTAGTCGGGGTCGATGGCGTCGTAGACTTCTTTGCCGACGCCCTGCTGACCATGGTGGGCGGTCTGGACGTAGTCGGCTTTGAGGAGTTCCTTCGGGGTCCCGTTGAGTAGATGCTCTCCGCCTTCTTTCCCGAGGTCGCCGAGGAAGATTACGCTGCGGCCGCCTTTGTTTTGCGGACAGGTGTCGAGGCGGTAGACGACGGATGCGTTGTTTATGCGGTTTTCGGTCAGCGAGAGGTCGGGTTCTCTCAGGACGGTGAGCTTCATATCGGGACCGAACTCAAAGGTGTCGCCTTTGTGGACGGTGGTTATTGAGCGACCACGTTCGTAGAGCATGGCGTAGAGTTTTTCTACGCTGTCGCTTTTGGTGTCGGGGTCGCCGGAGGAGTTGATGAAGTCGAGGGGTGGGAAGTTCGCGTAGATGGTGTCGATGCGGATGTCGTCGTAGAAGCGTTCGAGGGTGGAGCGGAGTGCGCCGATGTGGTCGCTGTGCGGGTGGGTGAGGAACCAGGCGTCGACTTTCCCGCCGAGTTTTTTGATATAGGTACAGAGGTATTCGGCGTCGCAGGTGTTGCCGCCGTCGATGACGATGAGGTGGTCGTTGCTGATAATGATAAAGGACATCATCTGAACCTTTGACTGAGAGGTGAGCATATATAGGGTTGTCATGTTCGGATCCTTTCGTGCGGTCGTTATATAATATATTATACACTTTTTTTCTCTTAATGTCAATAGAAAACGCCCTCTTCTCCATTAAATTAACAATTAATAATAAAGTACTTGATTTCCGTTTTTGTATGTAGTATAATAATGTATAAAGTTACTTGGAAAAGGGGGGCGGGGGAAAAACCTTCTTTTCAAAGAAGGTTTTCCCCCCGCAAGCTAACGATGATATTAAACTCCAATGATACGTGCATAGCATACAGATGCCCGTGCTGCGGTTCGGGCGTGAAGAGTGTTGTCGGCATATTTTCATTGTCGGGCGCGGTGAAGCGTCTTAAGTGTCCGTGCGGACATAGTTCGGCGGACGTGGAGAGTGGGCGTGACGGGAAGATACGGATAAAGGTGCCGTGTATGTTTTGTCATGGCGAGCATACGTTTACGGTGTCGAAGCAGGTGTTTTTTGACCGGCGGATAGTGTCGTTCGCGTGCCCGAATACGGGGATGGATGTGTTGTTTGTCGGCGGGCTTGAGGAGGTTGAGAAGGCGCTTGACGAGAATGAGAAGGAGATTGTCCGGATTCTGAAGGAGTCGGGGATTGACGGGTATGAGAGCTTTGCTTCTGTGTTCGGGATTGACCCGGATGAGGATTTTGAGCCATATCGACCTGATAACGAGGAGGATGAGCAGGACGGGGACGACAGGCGGCATGACGCGGACCCGGTTTTGTTTGACGCGGTTATGTTCGGGATAAAGAGTCTTCTCGAGGAGGGGCAGGTGGAGTGTCTTTGCCCGCCGATCGAGGAGTGCGCGTCGGAGGATGAGATGCCGGATTATGATATTGCGGTTTCGGATGATCATGTGAAGTTGTTTTGCCGCAGGTGCGGGGCGTCGGTGGATTTGCCGATAGATGACCCTTCGTTCGCGAGGCGTTTTCTTGAGGCGGATCATCTTAAGCTCACGAGGTAAACACTGATTTAAGGATGTTTTGGCAATAAAAAGCCCATAAATCCAAGACTTTTTATTGCCAAAACCCGATTTGTTCAGTGTTTACCCTGAAGGTGAGTAGCAAAAAGTTTCTTCCGGAATAATATGGTATCAGAGGATAGAAGCGGACCCCCGGAAGGGGTGCGCGATGGCGTCGCTGTCCGGTTCTGTTTCTCGAAAAAAGACCGACGGAGGTTACGGGTATGAATAACAATTGCCTTTGCAACATCTTCGACGACAAGTGCGTGTGGCTCATCATCATCGCGCTTCTGATCATCTTCTGCTGCGGGAATAACGGCTGCGGATGCGGCGCTTCCTACAACAACAACGGCTGCGGCGGCTGCGGCTGCGGGTGCGGCTGATCAGTTGACGGGGTTCTGCCGCCTTTGCGGCAGAACCTTGGGCTGCCGGGAAACCGGCAGCTCTTTTTTTGCTCGAAAATCCATAAAATTACCGGATTTTCTATTGACACGGAACGTCTGATGTGCTATCATATAGGTATAATTCTGAAAGGATTGGTATTTGCCATGAAGATAGCACCATCAGAGAAGCAGACCGAGTTCCTCGACTGGGAGTTCGGCGTGTTCTTCCATTTCGGTATCCGTTCGTTTTTTCCGGGTCACAGCGACTGGGACGGACAGCCTATGCCGGCGTCGGCGTTCAACCCGGTGAGGCTTGACTGCAAGCAGTGGATACGGACGATAAAGAAGGCGGGCGCGAATTACGCGATTCTCGTCTGCAAGCATCACGACGGCTTCGCGAACTGGCCGAGTAAGTATTCCGACTATTCGGTCGCGCAGTCCCCGTGGAAGGACGGAAAGGGGGATGTCGTCGCGGAGTTCGTGAAGGCGTGCCGTCAGTACGACGTGAAGGTCGGTCTGTATTATTCCCCGGCGCAGTGGGGCGGAACCGTGAAGTTCGACGAGCCGGCGGCTTATGACGATTACTTCATAAATCAGATAAGCGAGCTTCTGACGAATTACGGAAAGATCGACTATCTCTGGTTCGACGGCTGCGGCTCGGAGAATCATGAGTACGACAAGGATCGTATAATCGGCGTGATACGCGGTCTCCAGCCGGAGATACGCATTTTCTCGATGTGGGACCCGGACACGAGATGGGTCGGCAACGAGGACGGCTTCGCGGATATGCCGAACATCAACGCGGTCGACAAGGCGGATTTCTCTGTCAATACGACCGAGGCGAGATCGGTCGGAGGTTTCCGCTACCTTCCCGCCGAGTGCGACATGAAGATGCGCACGACGTGGTTCGACTGCGAGGCGAACGCGGATACGATAAAGTCGGTGGACGAGCTCTGCGGCATATATGAGTATTCGGTCGGACGCGGCGCGAATCTGCTTCTCAACATCGGTCCGGACAGCGACGGTCTGCTCCCGGAGAAGGACGCGGCGAGACTGCTGGAGTTCGGCGACGAGATTCGCCGCCGCTATGCTCCTCTGCCCTTCGCGAAGGTCGAAAAGGTCTCGGACACGAGATGGAGAGTGCCCGCGGAGCGGTACGCCCCGAGTTGGCGCTCGGATGGGGTCGGGACGATAATGACCGACACGGTTATCATTTCCGAGGACATAACCGACGGCGAGGCGGTGGAGGAGTTCCGCGTGTTCGCGAAGATGCCTTGCTACGATAAGTTCGTCTGCGTCTATCACGGCGACACGATAGGTCATAAGGCGATATGCCGCTTCCCGGCGATAATGACGAGCGAGATCGCCGTCGAGGTCATAAAGTCTGATGGCGAGGCGAAGATAAAGAATATCACTGTCTGCCATACCGGAAAATAATCCGAAAAAAGCCAGAAAATACGCGTCGTTTCTGCGCGGCGCGTATTATTTTGGAATCCGATTCAAGCGTTGCTTGCAAAATCATCCATTCAATCACGGCTTTATCGACAAAAATCCCGCCGTATGCTATAATGTGAGCGTGATCACAACAGACAGGATTCCCGCGGCGATATGCCGCGAGAGGATATCGACAGAGTAAAACGATAACGAAAGGAAGGCAGCAAAATGTTCGACAAATCCATAATAGGCGCGGTGATAGCGGAAAACCGCCGCGCGGTACCGATGACACAGGCGGAGCTCGCCGATAAGCTGATGGTGAGCCATCAGGCGGTGAGCCAGTGGGAGCGCGGAGACACACTCCCCGACATAACGCTTCTCCCGGCGATAGCTGAGGCGCTCAGGATTGACATAAACGCGCTGTTCGGCGTGAAGCCGGAGCCTGTGACCCTCCCGATGTCCGGCGGCAAGCCGGTCGCGGACGCGCCGGAGGTTCAGGAAGAGGAGCCGGAGATAATCATAGCGCAGGAGCCGGAGGAGGACCCCGAGAAGACCGAAGAGCCGACAGAACCCGCCGAACCGGAAGAAACCAAGGAACCCGACGATACAGAAGAAACCGAGGAATCCGAGGAGACAGATGAATCGGAAGAACCGGAAGAATCCGAGGAGACAGACGAATCGGAAGAACCGGAAGAACCCGAGGAGCCGGAGACAACGACCGGGCAGGCGCAGGACGAGCCGGAACTCCGCGACTACAATGTCGAAAACGACCTCGTCGTGAAGTGTGACATAAACAGCGCCATTAGCGGCGGGGACATAATAGTCGACGGAAATGTCTACGGCGACCTGACCGCCGGCGGGGACGTCACGGTGCGCGGCTTCGTGCGCGGAAATATCAGCGCTGGCGGCGACGTGTCGGTGAGCGGCGTTGTCAGCGGAGACATCTCGGCTGGCGGCGACGTCATGCTCGGTATGACTCCGGAAATCAGTGAGATCAACGCCGGAGGCGACGCGACCATCTGCGGCGACCTGAACGGCTGTCTGAGCGTCGGCGGCGACGCGACGATAAAAGGAACCGTCAGAGGACGAGTGAACGCCGGAGGCGACGTATCGGTCACGGGAGACGTGAACGGCAGCATAAACGCCGGCGGCGACCTGTCAGTCAGAGGCGTCGTCAATGGCTCCGCGGACGCGGGATACGACGTCGCTGTTGACGGAGACATAACCGGCTCGGTGAGCTCCGGAGGCGACGTGACGGTCAGAGGAACTGTCAGAGGCTCGGTGGACGCGGGAGACGACGCCGGAGTGATGGGAGACATAACCGGCTCCCTGACCGCCGGAGGCGACCTCTGCGTGACCGGAAAGATAACCGGAAGCATAGACGTCGACGGAAGCGTCATTGTGACGAGGGAAAACAACTGACTCACCCATAAATAAGACCTACTTCTGTAGAGACGACCATTGGTCGCCCTCTCCCCGTCAAGAATATAGAAAAGGGCTGCCGCTCACAAACGGCAACCCTTTTTGTTATACTCTGTAAACGATTTTTCCGTCAAGCACGAGCGCGCACTCATACGCGCCGAGCTTCATTTTCCTGCCGTCTATCGTGAATTCTCTCTCTGTGTCCGAGAGGTTCGCGACTGTATCAAGCGTCGTGTACTTCGGGTATTCCCCGGCGGACGGCGCTTTTTCGGCGCGTCTTGTCATCACGAGGATGTTCTCGTCCGACGCGAAGTGGTCGTATTCTGCCGGACGTCTGAGAATAGCGGCATACTTCATACGCTCGGCTATCAGCTCCTTCGCGAGAGCTCCCATGTTCCCTTTCTCCTCGAACCCGCCGAACGCCTGCAACGCGCCCTCGGAGAAGACCGAGATGAACAGCATCGCTTTGGCAAAGCCATAGCCGAACCGTTCTACGGCATAGAGGGCGTCCTCGACAACGCCGTTGTTGAAGGTGTCGTGGTTGTCGGCGAAGTTCAGCCAGAGCGAGCCGTGCGGGAAAATCTCCGAGCGCAGTCTGAGGTATTCCTGAACTCCCCGCGCCGTCTGTCTGCCGTCGTAAATGTTTTTAAGGTTGTAGTACTGGTCATACGAGTACGCCATGTCGCAGGAATCCGCGTATTCATAGTAGGGTCCCTCGACGATGAAGATGACGTCGGGGCGTACCTTTTCGACCCTCTCACGAGCGGCTCTGAGCGTCGCGCAGTGACCGTAGTTGACAGAAGCCTGCCCGCTGTACGGGAGGTTCTCCCTCGAGTTCACCCCGCTCTGCCACGGCGGCGCGTCGAAGCGGAAGCCGTCGACTTTCCATTCGGTAACGCTCTTTTCCATCGCGCGGGCGAACCAGTCGATGAATCCGGGCGCGGCGTGGTCGAAGGTCCATGTGTAGCCTTTGAAGATGTCGTTTTTGTTCTCGTAGATGAACCAGTCGGGGTGTTCTTCTCTGAGCGGGTTGATTTTCGCTCTCTCCTCACCGAAGAGTTCGGGGATTTTTTTCTGCCATTCGGGCCAGTAGTAGCGGCGGGAGATGTATCTTTCGCGGTCCCAGTCGGCGATTTCGGTGTCGATGCAGCCGTGCATGAGTATGTCGAGGATGACGTTCATCCCGAGTTCGTGCGCGCGGTCGATTACCGGCTTTATTGATTCGCCCGCGCCGTGCTGGATGTCCGGGTTCATTAAATCGTAGACGGTGTAGCACGGGAAGAGGAAGGACGGCATCATTTCGAGCGTGTTGAAGCCGAGGGAGTGGATTCTCTCAAGGTCGGCGGCGAGCTCGGACGGGTGGTCGTAGCGGTGGTGGCATCTGGTTTCGGAGAGCCTGAGCGGACCGATTTCTACTTCGTAGCAGGTGAGCGAGGTGAGTTTTTCGCGGTTGGTGTTTTTGGCGCGGAGACCTTTTTCTTCGAGGCGGTCTCTGATGTATCCGGCGGCTTCGTATTTGTCTCCATCGACGAGGGAGAGCGTGTAGCCGGGCGCGGAGACTGTGTCGCCGGGGGCGAGGTCGGATTCGACGCGCGTCATGTATGTGAGATTGCCGTCGAGGTTTTCGGCGTCGTATCTCGGGTCGTACCAGGCGGCTATCGTGCCTTTACCGGTTTCGATTATGGCGGGTTTGAAGCCGCCGGCAGGGTGTGCTTCTGTGCCTTCGGGGATTGACGGGAGGGTGAGCGTTACGCTTCTGAGGGTGAGGGCTTCGTCTGACTTGTTCGTGACTGTGAATTTCCGCGTGAGGCCTTTTTCGCCTTGTTTCAGCGCGAAGATGTCTTCGATTTCCACTTTTCCGCAGTTCAGGGTGAGGTGGAGTTCGACGGTGAGCATGGTGCGGACGAGGCGGGCGTTTTTGAGGGTCACGTCCGGGGTTTCGTGTGTCATGTTTTCACCGGTGAGGCTTGCCCAGTTTTTGTTTTTGCCTGTCGGGTCGATGGTGGAGCGGTAGTTTCCGCCGGTGGTTATTGCGACCGGCTTCGCGTCGCTGCGTTCTGTGAGTGTGAGGTCGCCGATAGTCATCCCGCGGAGTGTTCCGTTCGGTTTGAAATCGAGCTTGCAAGCGCTGCTTGCAAAGGTGAACCCATTCTCCGTTTCTTTGAGTTCAATCCCGTAGATGTTTTGCGTAGTGATTTTCATGTGTTGGCTTTAGCCTTTCTTAGGTTAGTGGTAGTATTATTGTTTGTTTGAAGTCTTTTGCCAGGCTTTTCTTCAGAAAAGCCGCGTACCCCTTATCCTTGGCTTCGTACATCCTCATAGAATTTTTCGAGAGCTTTGTCGATTGATTTTTCGACTTTTGCGGATTCGGACGCCCAGTTTTCGTTGTGTTTGTTGACGACGTCGTTGAAGGTGTTGGCTACATTGCCGGCGACTCCGCTGTAGGTGAACATGAAGTTGAATTTGAGGCCGTTTTTGATTATGTCGTACATCCTGGACGAGGCGTCGTCGTGGGAGTATTTGACTTTGAGGGCGGTTTCGAAGTAGGTGCGGGAGGTGGAGCGGTAGTTCTGGGAGGCTAGGGCTTCCATGAGGGCGCCTACTGCTTCTTGTTTTTGGCAGGTTTTGGGGACTACGAAGGAGGAGTAGGTGTTTCTGGCTATTGTGTAGTAGTCGGATTGGGCTTCGTCGTACTTCGGGTAGGGGATGACGCCGTATTCGGAGGTCATGTCGCGGTAGTTGGTGATTATCTGGTTGAATTCGGTGGAGATGAAGAGGACTTGGTCGTTTTTGAAGAGGGAGCGGTAGACTTCGTGGTTTTCGGCTACGTTGGCGGGGTCGGCGTCGGATTTGCTCATGTAGAAGACGCCGGGGATGTCTTTGAAGGTTTTGACGAGTTTCTGCATTTTTTCGGTGGTGGATTCGTTGCCGCCTGCGTAGCGCCAGTCGCCGTCGGTGTTCTTTTCGCCGAGTTTGACGTCGAGGGAGCCTATGAAGCCGCTTATTTGGTTGTTGTCGTTGATTACCATGCCGAAGCGGTCTTCGGGGTCGACTTTTCCGTTGCCGTTGAGGTCGGAGTAGGCGGAGGCGGCGATTTCGGAGGCTTTGTCGAGGGTCCATTTGCCGTCGGAGACTATTCCGTAGATGTCGCCGGCGTTTACGGTTTCGGCGAGTTTTTTGTCGAAGAGCATGCAGAATATCTTTTGTGTGAGTTCGAGGGAGATGTCGCCGGACGCCATGAAGAGTTTGCCGTCGACGGTGGCGAGGTCGGTGAGGTCGCTGGTCCACCAGGGTTTGTCGAAGTCTACGTGGGGGAGTTCCATGAGGTTGGAGAGGACGCCTTTTTGTATCAGCGACGGGACGTTGAAGGTGAGGACGCCGCAGAGGTCGTAGGAGTCGTCGCCCGCGATTACGCTGTTGGCGATGGCGTTTACAAAGTTTTCGCGGTCGGCGTTAGCGGTTCCTGCCATGGTTATCGGGTTGATTGTGACTCCGATGCGGTCTTCTGTGGCGCGGACGGCTTTGTAGACGGCGTCGCCTACGATTTCTCCGGTCTGCTCGGCGGCGTAGAAGGAGTCGAGGACGTCTTCGCGGTAGAGGACGTTTATTGTTTCGCCGTTAAAATTGAGTTCCGGGAGAGAGTCCTTTTCGAACGGGTCGTCGTCGGCGGGAGCGGTGGTTTCCGAGGTGTTGTCGTTAGTTGTGACGTCGCCGGGCTTGTTGTTTTCCTGACCGCAGGAGGAGACAATTATCGTCCCCATGGCAAGCAGTACAACGAGTGAGATAAAACGTTTTTTCATGATAGCCTCCATATTTCTGAAATAATTGTTTTTTGCTCTTTACAAAACGAACAGGTTATGATATAATAATACCATAATATCCGCGCGTTTTCATCAACGCGTGTCCTATGCTTGCAAACTATTGTCTCAAAACGTTATTTCAGATGGAGGTATACACAAAATCATGCCGCGTGATTTGTTGAAGATATACAATGTTGTGTCGACGCCCGGGCGGCGGGAGTTTTACCCGCATTATCACAGTGACCTTGAGATAGCGTACTTCCACTCCGGGCGCGGCGTCTATTCGGTGACCGGGCGGGAGTACCCGATAGGCGAAGGGGATATATTTATCTTTTCGAACAATGAGATACATAAGATAACTTACGTCGACCCGGAGGTGAAGACGCGGGCGCTGAATATTCACTTCCCACCGAGACTGCTTCTGATGCCGCTGTCGCTGTTCCCGGAGTCCGGCGCGGCGCGGGAGCTGTCGGAGTTTTTTCTGTCGTCCGGCTCGCGTCCGAACAGGATAACGCGGGAGAGCGCGGGGAGGTTTTACGACGATATTGTCTCGTCCCTGCTCGAGGCGGAACGTGAGATGTTCGCGCAGTACGACGGCGCTGAATTGCTCGCGTATCAGGCGCTCGTGAGGGCGCTGGTGCTCATAAAGCGTCTCTGCCGCGAGAGCGATAGGTCGGAGCGCGAGACTGATTCTTCCCTCCCCTCCGGTCTTTCACCGAAGAGGATAGCGGCGGCGAACATAGGCATCGCGGCGGTGCTTGAGTACATCGACGGCAACTGTACGGCTGATTTGTCGGTGAACGAGCTGTGCCGGATATCGAGCATGAGCAGGTCGAATTTCGAGAGGATGTTCCGGCGTTTCGTCGGCGTGCCGGTGAGCGATTATATCCGCCGGAGGCGAGTCGACGCCGCGACGAACCTGCTGGTGACGACCGACATGACGATTCTTGACGTCGCGCTCGCCGTCGGGTATCACAACACGGCGAATTTCAACAAGCAGTTCCGCGCCGTCACCGGAAAAACCCCGGGAGAATGCCGGCGGGAGTATCGCGAGATGTGAAAAAGAAGGCTGTCAGACGACAGCCTTCTTTTAATAATCATGAGCTCTACCTCTGTAGGGGCGACCATTGGTCGCCCGCCTTCATCAAACGCAAAGCTTGCGCTTGTCCGCCTGCCTACATCAACCGCAAATCTCACGAAAGACCAACAATCGCGAACCCGAACCCGTCAAGCACCGCCGAAACCTTCCCGTCGGTCCCCGAAACCGCGACAGCCGCGCCGCGCATCATCATCGGGTCGACATCGAGAGACGTGACGTCCGTGGCGGCTCTGACCTTCTCTTTCGAGAGGTTGACGATGACGGCGATCTTCGTCCCTTCGAGCTTTCTCGTGTAAACGAGAACGTGCTCATTGTCCGCTTTTCCGAATTCAAGCGACGCTTGCATTCCGAGCGCGGGAACAGAGTGTCTCAGCCCGGAGAGCTCCCGCACGAGGCGCATTCTGTCTTTTCCGTCCTCGGTGAGGGCGTTCTGCCAGTCGATTGTCAGGTTTGCGCCGTGGAAACGGTTGCCCCAGATCGAGTGGCGGTTGGTGTCGCAGACCTCCGTGCCGTTATAGATGAACGGAACGTTCGGCAGTGTGTAATTGACTACAAGCCCGGCGTCGAACGCCTTCTTGCCGACCCGCTTCTCGAGACGGTTGTCGTAGTCGTCGTTGACCGAGTCGTGGTTCTCCAGCAGAACCATCGACTGATATGTCCCCTGAAGATTTCTCTCCGAGAAAGAGCGCTGACCGTCCGCGAATGTCGACACGGGCTTGCCGTCGATGACGCACCCGGTGAACAGATCCCGGAAATACCAGCCGTAATTCAGGTCGAAAACGCTGAGATGCTCCGGTCTCGTGCCCTCATTGAGCATCATGACGTCCGGCTTGAGCTTCCGTATCCTCTCGGTTCCCATCCGCCAGAAATCAATCGGAACCATGTCTCCGACGTCACAGCGGTAGCCGTCGACGTCGCACTTCTCAACGAAGAACTCCATGTTCCGCGCCATATATTCGCAGAGCTCCGGGTCGTCGTAATTTAGCTTCGGGTAATGCCACTCTCCGACGTCCGGAGTACCGTCCGGAAGGCGCTTTATCCAGTTCGGATGATCGGCGATGAACACCGCGTTAGGTCCGCAGTGATAGTAAACGAGGTCAAGTATCACCCGCATACCGTTCTCATGCGCTCTCGCCGTGAAGTCAGTCAGGTCATCTATCGTCCCGTACTCCGGGTCGATAGAATAATAGTCGCTGATACGGTAAGGATTCTTCGGATTCTCGAGCTTTGACGCCTTGGTTCTGGTTGACCAGAACTCCCGTCTCTCGTCCGGGTCCGCCGTGAATATCGGGCAGAGATAGATAATATCCACCCCGATATCCGCCATATGCGGAATCATCCGCGCCGCCGCGGAAAGCGTCCCCTCATTCGTGAACGCGCGCGGATTAATCTGGTATATGACGCCCCTCTCAAGGTAAGGCGCCGGCGTATGTACTGCCATTTTTGATTCCTCAACTTTCCTGACAAGCTCCCGGCTCGTCATGTCTACAGAAATTATACCACAAAACCCCGCGCGTTGCAACAAATATATTCAGATATTCATCAAAAATATTCAGATTGACAGAAGTCCCGCGGCCGTCCTCGCGTCCCTGAACCCCTCGCGGTGGAAAAACGCCGCCGCGCACTCGTCAAACCGCGAATGCTCCACAACCCGGAACACCCCCGCGACCGAATCAATGAACGACTCCTTATCGACCGCCTCAGCCCCCGCGCAAAGCATAGTCAAAGCCATCGACGCGCAAAGCGAAACATACTCATCAAACAAATGCTCCCCCGCGCTCCCGAACGAATCCGGAAACCCCTTATAAAACAAATGATTCACATAAAGCTTCTCAAGCCACACGTCAATCCCCGGAAACATCCGGCTCAGCCGCCCGTAAGCTCCAATCTCCCGATAAGCGTAAAACTCCCGGCACCTTCGCAGTCTCCCCGCCATATTCTCGCTCGTCCGCGCCAGAACCTCAAAAAACCCGAACACCGCGTCCCGGACACTCACAGAAGGCGTTGATTTCTCACCGACAATCGAAAGCTCCGCCCCCAATCTCCGCATCCTCTCCGGAAACGCCGCCGTCCGGTCGCAAATCACCGCGAACGCCCGGTCCCGTATCGCCATATGCTCCTCCGGCGTATAAATCCTCTCCCGGTCATTAGCGTCCGGATCCCCGCCAAACGCAAGCTCCCGCCTCACAAACGAAACCGGCGCGTCACTCTCAAACAACAACTCGAGCGTCTTCTCGCAGCTCGCCGAAGTCGAACACTCAGCAAACGGCACAACCCTCGGAGCCCTCGGATACCGCCTGCAAACCTCCGGCAAAGCCCCCTCGCCGCACTCCCTCTGAAGCGCGCAAAGCCCATCCGCCCTCTGTATCCGGCACCGCCCGTCATACCCCGGCGAAACCACCGCGTAATGCCCCGCGTCAATCCCATTCTCCGAATGCGCGTCCACCACCCGAAGCGAAACATCCATCCGCCGCCGAAGCTCCTCAGAACACCCCAGCCCCAACAGCCGGAAATACTCCTCCATCCCGACAGGTATACTCCAACCCCCGCAACAACAACTGCGACAAGAACCACACTTACATACAAACCGATCATAATAATCCGGCACAATATATTCCAATTTAATCAAATCCTTTCAAGGGGGTACGCGGCTTTTCTGAAGAAAAGCCTGGCAAAAGACTTTAAAAAAAAGGGAAACAAGAGCCACTACCCAAAAACAGCAGTAGCCCATTGTTTCCCCATTGAAACGATATTAAATTATCAGCTCAGAAGCGCCCTGTCATTTGCGAACTCCGAACCGCTCAGCTTCGCGAAAGCGTCAAGCAGGTCCTCGACAGTCAGCTTCCTCTTATCCTCGCCCGACACGTCAAGGATTATCTTTCCGGCGTTCATCATTATAAGCCGGTTCCCATGCGCGATAGCGTCCCGCATATTATGCGTCACCATCAGCGCCGTCAGCCCATCCTCCTCGATGAACTTATCCGAAAGCCTCAGAACATTAGCCGCCGTCTTCGGGTCAAGCGCCGCCGTATGCTCGTCAAGCAGCAACAACTTAGGCTTATTCATAGTAGCCATAAGCAGCGTCAAAGCCTGCCTCTGCCCGCCCGACAACAGCTTCACCTTAGTAGAAAGCCGGTTCTCCAGCCCCAGATCCAACCCCTCAAGCATCTTCTTGAAATTAGCCCGCTCCGACGCCTTTATCGCCCACCTGAGCGACCGATGCTTTCCGCGTCTCGCCGCGATAGCCAGATTCTCCTCAATCCAGAGGTCAGCCGCCGTACCCATCATCGGATCCTGAAAAACACGCCCAAGGTACTTCGCCCTCTTATGCTCCGGCAGATTTGTGACGTCCTGCCCGTCAATAATTACAGACCCCGAATCGACCGGGTAAACCCCCGCGATCATATTCAGCATAGTAGATTTTCCCGCGCGGTTGCGGCCGATGACCGTAACGAAATCCCCGTCGTTCAGCGTGAGTGACAAATCATTGAGCGCCTTCTTCTCATTGACCGTACCGGCGTTGAAGGTCTTCATTATGTGCTTAAGCTCCAGCATATCACTTACCCTCCTTATTTTCCGCCGGCTTATTATGCCCCGAGCGCGCCGCGATCGACTTCTTCCAGTAAGGAATCCCGAGGAACACCGCGACGACAAGCGCCGAAAACAGCTTCAGGTCATTAGCGTTAAAGAACGAGAACTGCATGATAAGATTTATAACAATATAATAAATAATCCCACCGAACACCGCCGAAAGCAGCTTCAGCGCGAAATTCGAAAATATCTTCCCGAAAATGACCCGTCCGATAATAATAGCCGCGAGTCCGATGACAATAGCTCCGCGCCCCATATTGACGTCCGCGAAGCCGTTGTACTGAGCGAGCAGCGCGCCGGACAGAGCCACGATACCGTTAGAAAGGACAATACCCGCGATAACCGCCCCGCTGGTATTGATGCCGTTAGCGCGCGCCATATGCGGCGAGCAGCCCGTAGCCCTGAGACTGTGTCCGAGCTCTGTTCCGAAGAACCAGTAAAGAATCCCGATGATAGCCGCCGCGATTATGACCGACATGAGTATAGCCTTCGGGTTGTCGCGGAGAGAAAGTATCAACGAGTATTTATCGACCGAGACAGGCTTGTTAGCGCCGCCGAGGATACGCAGGTTGACAGAGTAGAGCGCGAGCTGCGTCAGTATTCCGGCGAGTATCGCGGGAGTGCCGAACTTTGTATGGAAAATACCGGTAGCGAGCCCGCAGAGGCATCCGGCGAGGAACGCGACAAGCATCGAGAGCCAGACGTTCAGCCCCGAAGTCACGCAGACGACAAGCACCGCTCCGCCCGTGCCGAACGATCCGTCGACCGTCAGGTCGGCGACGTCGAGTATCTTATATGTGACGTACAGGCCGATCGCCATGATCCCCCAGATGACGCCGTTAGCGATCGCGCCGGGGAGAAAGTTGAAGAATGACATGATCTTTTATCCTTAAAATATGAAGTAGATTTCAGCACGGAGCCCGACAAGTGAGATATAATCTATAATCTCATCCTGTCGGGTAGCGCGGGTGATTTAAGCTGATTCCGGTGAGCTGTCAGTCCTCTGCGACCGCGACGTAATCGTCCGGA
>ENA-ORIC01001751-ORIC01001751.1-human-gut-metagenome-genome-assembly--contig:-NODE-1751-length-19587-cov-3.841056_pt1 | contig 19587 bp, 17 predicted proteins | sample MGYA00243023_ERZ508732 | MGnify/ENA primary metagenome ERZ508732 (study PRJEB26277, sample SAMN04329767) | human gut metagenome | biome: human-associated habitat | host: Homo sapiens | place: USA...
AAAATTACGCTTTTAAGGTATGGTTTTATACCCTAATAAGCTGCCGGAAAGTGAACGGGTATGCTCCGGAATATGTATATTCGTAAAAAACTTCGAGATTTGCAAACAAATAGCAGGTGATTTGGCTGATGAGATTGGGAAAATAGTCCGTCAAGATGTTGTGCCAAAGTTTTCTAATTCGGAAACTGCTGCATCGAATATTATTTTTGAAGTGGACATGATTGGTTTTAAATCTTCCTTGAACAGGCGGAAAAAGACCGTGAATATTGGAAGAAATCAGGTAATAAGGCTATCATGAAAAAGATAACCGATTTGCTGAAAGATATCGCGGAGTACCCATATACAGGAATCGGCAAGCCGGAGCCATTAAAATATGAATTAGCCGGATATTGGTCGCGGCGGATTAATTCTGAACATCGTATCATCTATTCGGTGCATGATGATATAGTAACAAATATACTGAATTTCTATGAGATATCGTTATAACAAGTGAAAAAACGTAATACGAAGCGAAGTAAAAAAAACGCCTCCAATATTAATATTAATTAGAAGCGTTGATTTAAATGTTAAGCCTTAAAAGCTACATCGTGTCCAAGTCCTTTAGGGATATTCAATAAATGATCCTAACCCAAAATCCTGAATAAGCGTTTTGCTTCATCATAAGTAAAATGATTGAAAGATTAGAACAAAATTTTTGATTAAGAGTTTAACTTCGTGATGGTTCTTTCGCATCCAAAATAATCCAGTACATAAAGAGGAAATGCGCTTAATACTGCAACTTCGGGGCATTTATGACAAATGTGTTTTTCTAATTGTTTTGAAAAGATAGCTTCCTGCGATATCAAAGAAGTAGGCATAGTAAAAGCATCATTGACAAGAGCATTAGCTTTGCATAAATGGGCAGTAATCAGTTCTTGCCAAACTGTTTTTGTATATGAATTTACATTTGATAATTGTGGTCTGCTATCTGATGCAGCGACACTTTTGTAATGAGGTTCTTTCAAGCATTCTTCCTTGTTATGACATTCTTCTTTATATGGACAATTCTTACGTTTGCATTTTACTGTCAAAGACTTAAAGCTTTCTAAATCCTTGAAATGTCGTATGGCTTCCACCATTGGATAACTGATGTAAAGCATTCCTTCTTCAGTTTCGTCATTGAAGAGAGAAAGCATTTCTTTTATTTTATTGTCATCTGCCAACGTAGAATGAGCATCATAGTCAAAAAACAAATATATATAGGCAAAACTGTCTCGAGTGTAATTTTCTAGAATTTTAGCGTTCTCTGCTGTACGTTCTTTTAATAAGGAAACTATATCTATTGAAAACTCTTTTTCTTCTTTTATGGCACGATATAATTGGTATATCTCGGCATCAAATACACATTTTATGGAATTCGTTTTGCCCAAGAAATTATGCTCTAATTTCTCTATGAGTTTACTTTCTGTTTTAACTCCCTCAAAGATAAAAAGCGTTTTTTCCTTATTCATCATAAAAAGCTCCTGCGCGATAAATTTTTTCGATGTTATGACCAAAACGCAATTCTTTGTCCGTACAATCAGCCAAACACTTAATTTTGTTATTGTTTAGTATAAAATTGCAGTCTGGACGTAATAAGTCATTCGTCATCAAATATGTGTTATGTGACGATGTGAAAATCTGACAATCCAATGCAAACAACCGCCTGCACACCTCAAAAGCTAAGCGAAAATGATAGAAAGCATCAAACTCATCTATAAAGACAAACGAGGCTTCATCCATACGTTTCAGCCAAAAATACAATAATTGTAACGACTGTGTACCTGTTGATGCTACTAGTCTAAATGGAACTTCATTTTTATCTATTTGGCAAAGAATCTGCTTATCCGTAATATTATGTGCAATAAACTGGAAAGTCTGACCGCTTACTTTATGTAAAAAATCGGAGAAATCATCAAGTAGATTGTTTGTGATGATAAACTCATCCAACATTATTATATTTGTTTCAAGTCCAATAAATTCACGGACATCAAGATTCCTGAACCAAAGCATGGAGTTGACAAACCTGTTGAGTTTGATCAGATAATGTTCTGAATTGAGTGGATAAGATGTAAGCAGGAAGTTGATTACAGACACATTGTTGGCATTGCTCTGAAAGTTCTTTTCTATACTTTCGTCCATAGGGAACTGTTGCTTGTCAATACGAAATAAATTATTCTTCCGTTCAAAAATGTTCATCCTATTTACAAAAAAGCTTTCCTCTACCAGTACTCCGGCAGCATTCTTGGCATATATGTAATCTATTGTGTCATTGTCAAATTTGAATGTGTATTCAAATTTGACGACTCCATCATTGTTACCTGCATAAATGAAATTCACATAGTAATCTATTTTCTTCCATTTCGGAGATAAATGATTCTCTATATCGAATATAGCCAAACTAAAATTCGTCTTGCCTGATCCATTTGGACCATATATGATACCATTCTTTATGACACCATCTTTAATCACAGATCTGTTAAACTCATAATTGGCAGGATTGGATAAATCCCACTCAATACGATTGGCAAATCCTCTATAATTTGTTACTGCAAATTTTGTTAGCATATTGATTTTAACTTGATTCAATAGCAAAGATACGTATTATTTTGATAGTTCCGTAATTTTTTTACGATAAAATCAAAGGCTAATCATTGTTTTTTCTGAACGGGTTGAAATCCGGGTCTTCATCTTCATCAACCACTCCGGTCAAATAGAGATTGGTGTTAGCTTCATCCTGCCAACGCTCAAAGACCACGCGGTCGGCTTCATCCTGACGCTCACGTTCTTCGGGTGTCATAGTGTCACGTTGGGAAGCGATACGCTTGTCTACTTCCTTTTCTCTTACCCTTTCTTCATCTATTTCTTTGATAACTTCATCTATGGAAGAGTAGCAAGCTTTTGCATAGCTGCATTCTGCACCATCATACTTAAAAGTAACGACTTTATCAGTTTCACTTATTATTTCGTATTTCTTCTGCTTTTTCATTGCTCTATCAAAATAATTCTGTAAATACCATCTTCCTCTATTCTGCGTTTTTTAACCAAGAATTTCGTCCGCCTATCGAACATAATTTCATGTTGGTTTTCTAATGTAAAGATACCATTAAATTCCGATATTTTACTAATATTTCGCCCATTTTTACTCTGAATTTCAAAGATAACCCTTTTATGGCTTTTAGGTACTCCGGCATGGGAAACAAACTTTCTTGGAGTATCTTCATACAGGCTGGAAGACACAAAACCTTTATCCGAAACAACCTCTCCGATATGGTTAAGAAAACGTTCTTGTAGTTTCTTCATACTCATGGTTTCACCACGATATACAATTCCTTCATGCTTGGGGAGTTTGGCAAGAGCCTGACTTATCAATGTACTTGCCACATCCACATACTCATCGTCAGTACCATTGCGAAGCCTGCGGTTAATTTCACGGCTGGTGGCTCCTTTGTTGGTTTCTCCTACAGCCTGTGTGTAGGCATTTACAGCAGCCTGCTGTACTTCCGGGATATTGGGATAAGTCTGGTTGTAATATTCCACACGGCTCATGGCAAGATTAGTCCTACGTTTCCGCACAAATGCTTTCTCTGTCTTGTTATAGACATTTACCTTGAAATCTTCACGGATATACTTCCCATTATCCCGAATGAAATAAGGGGAGTTATCCCAGCTTTTAGCTCGATGAATATTATCGTTTATCCAGACCTTGAAACTATTCGGCACATCTTTCACTTCGTTCACACTTTCAGTACTTGCTTCACTACGTCCGTCCCATTCCCAAAATTCTTCTTCTGTTTTGAGGATAGGAATTTTATAGCATCTGCAATTAGACCCCCAAAAGCATTTCCCATTGCGACGGATATACATGATATGGTTTTTCTCCAGAGTAAGGTCATATACAAACCCATCGTAATGCTGAATCTCTTTATGGAACACTGTCGCCGTGACGGAATAGCATTCACGGATTGAATAACAATCGTAGTTTGAAGTTATGATACTTCCGTTGCTTTTGTGCGACACTCCAGCCTTGTTCACTGAAAAGGACGGACGATTCCCGGATTTCAGAATAAGCTCAGACAAATCCCCTGCCATACGTTCAGATACGGTAAAATAGAGGATTTCATCCTTGTCTGACTTAAACTCTGTTCCATGATTACCTACAAAAGATTTGCATGGTCGCCTGTATCCATCACAAAGCATAAAGGCATTAAGAAATATTCTGATCTGTCTGACAGATGCATTCTTTATCGCAGACGGTATAAATTTATGGGAACACTTGCCGAATATTTTCAGATAATTCCTTATTGGAGTACTATAAAATGCAACTTTTTGCTTGTCTAAATGTGGCTCAAATCCGATACGCTTCACGCAGTTTACAATTCTGTCCCGTGCAGGCTCACCTTCTTGTTGGGAGATAACAACCCCGGCGTTTCCCATTGTACTCCCGCCTGAAAGCCAATACCCCATAAACTCACAAAACAGGTCAAATGGTATTCTGATGTCGTCTATCTCATAAAATGCAACATCTTCCGACTCATATTCGCATCCTCTATAAAAAGCCCCTTTCCCCTTTGTGTACTCTTTAGCTTGGCAGTTCTTTATCCTGCCATCATTCTTGTTTAAATAAACCATATTATGTTCCGGTGTGACCAAACAGTCCAATGATTTATTGAAAAAGTGTATCATGTCACCATTATATCGGTAACACTGCCTATCCGTAAACTCTACCCACTCAGGTGTTCTGTTAGTAGGATTCAATGACAATATCAAATCATCATCAAATACATCTTTAAACAGTTTCCACCCTCTGTTTGTAAGCACTTCGCTGTCATCGGAATAACAATTCGGGTGCCAACCAACCCAAGTAAAATCCTTGGGATATTTCCCGGCAAGGGATTCGCATACAGTGCAAGGAAACTCTCTTCCGGAGCGTTTGATTTCATAACCTACCACAAAGTCCATTTGCTTCCAACGCTCATTTTCGGCGGTCCGGTAAGCCATATTGATTTCAGACCGAGCCAACCGGATAGAACGGTATTCACAATCTTTTAGATGTTCTGCACTTCCGTACTTCTCTTTGTAGTCTTTTTGGAGCGATGGAAAATCAAGGAGGTGTTTGGATATTTGCTTGCTTAGGGCAACGGCACTTGTTCCTTTCTGAATAGCACAGGAGATGGCGGCTTCCAGTTCCTCCTTGTAAACGGTGGACTGTTGCCAGAGTTTAGCCGATACATCAAACCCTCTGTCCCTGCGGTTCTGAAATGCTTTCAAAGCATCAGAATTGGTTTGATAGAGAACTTTGTACTTTTCTTTATCAATAGTGGCGGTATAGGCTTTCAGAACCTTGTCAGCCATCAAATCTTGTACCTCATTGCTATTCTTCCACTCATCAGAAGTACCACGATAGATAACAGACCGAATATCATCTACGAACTGAGCTTGAATGTCCGCAATAGACTTCTTGGTTTGCGGATAGTCAGAAAACTTGAAGACAGTACCAATGTCGGCATCATATTCAGTATTCAATGCAATCTTTGCGGCTTCCAGATTAAGAGTATCGTATATCTGCTCAACAAGGGCAACATATCTGTTTAGCCGGCTGTTGAGTTCCTGATATTTCTTTTTCTGATTCGGGATCTTAGGCTTTGACATATTGGTCTGTTTTTAATCTGTTTTCTGAGATAGTCAAAAAAATACGGGGATAAGACAAAAAAGGTTGTTCTATTTTTAAGATTGGCTCATTTTTGTCTTGAACTTGTCACATACGTCACGATTAAGAAAGCGACTGGAAGTAAAAAACGGGCAACGGCACATGAAGAACTCACCTTTCAAGTTCTTCTCGTGCCGGTCATATGAATGTGCACAATCCCTGCAACGGTATGAGGACATGTTGGAAGGTGTCGTCTTTTTTGCCATGATGTTTATTCCTCAATCCTGTCAGGGGCGGGCATCTCCAGCAGTCTGATAGCCTTGATCGTTTTTCTACCTTCTAAAATAGCCTTGCATAATCTATGGTACCCATCTGCTATTTGTCCTACTTCATCCAATATAATAGGGTAGTCTAAAGAACAATCACGAACACGTTTGCATTGAAAGATGAAGCTATGAAGCTGGCTGCACTCAAATGGCTCAACAGTCAGGTCTATATTCCACAGTGGCATATCACGTACTGGGTATTCCTTTGCTTTCGCAAAATCATAAAGTGTCCGGGCTTTCCAGATCTTGTTCCCACGGAGATATTCGCTTTCAGCGAAAGTCATATTATCTATTGGTACTTTCATGTTATTTACTTATTTAGCAAGGTGCGCCAACGTTACAGACATCCAACGCACCCGTTACATTTTCTACACGTGGCAGATAGTCTATTGAACAATCTCCCAATCATCGGCAAACACATCGCTAATAGACGGAACCCATGAATCAGCACGCCCAGTGTTCTCGTTGTAGATAAGACACTGGCTTGTATAGTCAATAAATCCCTTACCTTTCAGAATAAGGTCTTTTGCCGATTGCGGAAGAGATTGCATCTTTGGAATAATGTCGCTATCTATATGAGCTGGAACCTGTTTGAATACCATTAATCCTTTCCCGTTCCATCCACTTCTACGAATTGGATAACCTGCTTTGAGAGCCATAATAGCCATGCCAAAATTCATCTTTCGTACTTTTGCGCCATCAGATCCTTGCATACGCTGTATGCGAGTATCAAGAAGCCGAATATAGTCGAACATAGTATAGCACTGCATTTCCAGTAAACACTTGTTGTATATATCATTAACGACTTCATCCATTTTCCCTGAATCTATGAAAATGGCCAACTTTACATATCTTCCATTGAGTTCTTCGGCTTCTATCTGCATACGGTCAACTGGTGTTTCGGCAATATTATACGCCTTTTCAAACGTATCTTTAGGACTCCAGCTTTCATATCCATCTTCATAACGGACATGATAACCCTCATCATCAAAATTTTCCGTTGACGGTTTTTCTCTAAGAAGATGTTTTCCCCACGCATCACCTCTTGTCATAGGTTCTGCTTCAATCTGTTTTGTTCCAATATACTTTTTCATATATCTGTAGTAATTTAATTATTCTCCAGGAGTATATGTACCGGTAATAGAGGCAGTGCTGTCATCGGTCAGAGTCGCTGTGCCGGTAATGACTGTACCTTTGATAGTCAAAGCTATTGATTTGATTTTTGCACCGGCATCGCCTTTATCTCCTTTGGGCCCAGTTTGTCCCTGTTCACCTTTATCACCTTTGGCGCCAACTACACCTGTATCTCCTTTCTGCCCTTTGAGGTTCTTAAAAGCGAAATTCAGCTTGCCTTCTTTCATTGTTACATCCACAGAAGGTGTACCTACATTTGCATCAACGCTGGCGGTTGCCCAGGTTACGGATGAGCCATTACCACTCGCTTGAGGTAATACAATCATCTTAGCGGCAGTAACAGCGGTAGTACTGACAATGCGAATCATCATCCCGGCAGGTACACAAAGGTCGATTACCCGCTGATAGGGACCGTGAAGTGGAATCGCATCATAGGCACTTGGTTCCATTTCAGGCATGTGCCGGTAGATTTTTAGCGGTTCAACATTTCCGTTGTCTATTTGAATTACACAATTGCCTTCAGAGGCGAAATCTGCGACAAATACGCCTTCTTGTTCTTTAAATACAATATTTTTCATATTTCCCATATTTGTTATTTACTATTCGGCACCTTCAAACAAGTTGTTCATCCTTGCCTGTCGGTCCGCTTTGTTTTCTTTTTGAATCTGGTTTAATGTTCCTTTGGGATCATTGGAGTAACCTGCCATTTCGATGGATTCAAGCTGGCTGAATATCGCTTTGCCTCCATTCCCTTTCATACATCTGTTAATCAGCGCGTCCTCATCATTCTGAATAAACGGAGTAATGACATGCTCAACTTCTATATTGTCAATCTCATCAGCCCATGAAGTATTCATCATTTTCAGAAATTCTTTGATGACATTACACTCCCGTTCAAAGAACTCTATCCAGGCACCTGACTCATCCCCGATTTTCAGATGGGCGTCAGACAATATCATTTGTCTGGCATCAAAACCTATGTTACCAAGACTTTTCATGTTTTCGAAAGATAGGTCTGGCATCTGGGCCTGCATGAAGAAAAGCTTGAGCAATGTATCCACATGATATTTCAGGGCTTCTATGGCCTGGGTCCATGAAACATAAGCTATGTCACCGCCATTCTTTAGACGGAACAATCTGCGGGCCTCTCCCTTGTCCTCGTCACCGACAAGTTCGCCTGTCACTTTCAATAAGGGGGCGGAATTGTAGGCTATCACGTCTGAGTTACGGGAGAGCGTGTATTCAATTTCCTCACGGATATGCTCTAGTCCATGAAAAACAGGAGCGGGGCGGTATGCATAAACTCCGGGAATCTTTTTGAGGATAATCCTTTCGGGATCTGTAACAGCAATCCAGCTAGCTTCCCCCTGTTGTTTCCACTTGTAATGACGGTCAGCGGTATATGTCTCAAAGAAAGTGACCTCCTTATCCTTTATCTTCTTCTTATATTCGAAGGACATGGCGATCATGTCTCCCCACTCGTCAAACAAGGGATATAATCTAACCCCGTCCATCGGCGAGTATGTCTTGCTTTTCAGCTTATACTTGCTGTTGAATCCGTATAGTGTGTTGGGTCTCTCTACCACATACCAGATGGTGAAAATTTCACAGGATGCAAAATAGGCATTGCCACGTCTGATGTTTTCGGAATCTATACGGGCATATTTATAGATTGCTTCAATAGCTTTGGTTATCTGCTGGCGTTTTTCATTTTCTTCCGTATTATGGTAGACACGTCTGACGGGAATAGCGAAAGCGAATTCCGTAATACGTTTCACAAGCAGTTTCTCCAGGCCAAGATGAATACGCGAAGCCGGCTCGACTCTTCCATCAGATTTTATTTTGTCTTTACGAGAAAATTTATCAGTTACAATTTTATGTCTGGAAGGATCGTAATCTTTCAGCGACTTGCTCCATTCCGGCACATCTACTGATTTTTCTTTCAAATCACTGATAATGTCAGAAACAGGTCTTGTACTGTCAAGGATTGTGGTAATTTCGTCCATTGTTATACTGTTGTGTGGTGCAGCTTCGCACCGCTTGTTTTTTATTTGGATAGGAATTTATTCACGAAATATACTTGTCCTTTGCCGGTTACTTTGGTCGTGGTCGTGACAAGCATGGTACCATCCGGCTTGTTGATGGTGGTTTGCTTCAGCTCAAAAAGTCCCAATTTCATAGATTTCTGCGTCGGCTGATTGTAGTAGTCACCCTTTTGACAAAGATAACCATTCTCGCGCATCCAGCTAAACAAACGGTTCTGACCGATATTCACCCCATTTTGTTGTAATATTTTAGCCAGTTCAGCAATTAAACAAGAGCGATGTGAAGTTGAGACAGCATCAGCAAAAAGGACTTTAGGTGCATCTTTCTGAATCTTCTGTTCGGCTTCGATACGCTTCTGTTTTTCTTCTTTTAAGTTGATTGCAAGCTGAATCAGAAAATCGGGTGAGGTCAAAGCTTTTTCAAGTGTATCGCTGGTCATGTATGCACCATGTTTGCGGATTGAGGGCAAAACTTCGCTTGTAACCCATTTGCGAAACGGTTTTGCCTTTTCGCTGTCACTGCGAATTATCACATCATATAAACCGCTTTCGGTTATAAATGTAACTTGTTGATTTCTACCTAACGAATCTATGGTGTCCATTTGGCGGACATCATCTTCTTCAAGCCTTGACCTGACATTTCTTGCGTTAGCAATGCCTATAACACCGCACACATCTGCCAAGCAAAAGAAAGGTTCGTTATTCTCACTCATTGCAATTCTTACCTTTCCGAATTGCTCATTCTCAAAAATTTTAATTGTGTTCATAATGTAGTTCCGTACTTCTTCATACGGTGTTTAGTTACACATAATACTACTCCAAAAAGAAACCGGATAATACAATACGCACTACCCGGTAACGTGAAGGAGCACGTTAGCACCAAATGCTATGTCGCAAATATAATTCTTTTATTTGAAAAATAAATAAAAGAATATTTGTTTTTTATTTTATCTGCCATCTTAATATTGAAACAAATGTTGGCAAAAAATACATAGATATTAGGTAAAAATAGTTTTCTTGGAAAAATATCTATATCATTGTATGTTAATATTTTATATACTATTTTATGGAAAAATCAAGAAAATAATTTATACTATTTATAATTTTAGATTATATTTTTTTATTTATCTATTTGTTATTTTATATTAATATACTATATTTGCAACGATGATTCTTGCGAGGGAGAAATGAATGGAACTTTGGTGATTCTTAAAATTCAAACATGTACGGATATGAAACTTGGAGTTTTGATATTACTGTCCGCCTTTCTCAGTGGTGGATGTGTCTGTCCGGCACAGGCGGCCGGCGCCGTTCGGGTGTGTTCATGTGAAAATAACTCCGAGGGCGGGGTATGTCATAAGTCAGAGTTGGCAGAGGGCAAACATGACCTTCATGGTGATGAAGTGTCCAAAGGAGCACGTACCGACATGGAAATGTCGCACCAACTGGTTCTAAAGACCAATCTTCTGTATGATGCTGCTCTCATGCCTTCGCTGGAGGTGGAGTATCTTATCAACGACCGATGGTCTGTCAATTTGGAAGGGGAGATGGCTTGGTGGAAGAACAATCATAAGCATAAATATTATCAGTTGGCTACCATAAGCCCAGAAGGGCGGTATTGGTTCAAGGTGAAGCGTCCGTGGCACGGTCATTACGTGGGGCTTTTTGGCGGATTCTCTTGGTACGATTTGGAGAATGGCAAGGATGGTTATAAGGGCGAGGCTGTGATGGCCGGTCTAAGTTATGGCTATATGTTCCCCGTCAGCCACAGGTTTTCGTTCGAAGCGGGGATTGGCGTGGGGTTCATGCATGCCTGGTACGAAGAGTATCTGCCGATCGACGGGCATTATGTCTATCAGCAGAGCAGCCGGATGAACTATTTTGGCCCACTAAAGCTAAAGTTTTCCCTGGTGTGGCGGCTGTGGAACGGTGACAGAAAGAAAGGAGGTGTCAGATGAGAATACAATGGGGGCATATGGGGATACTGTGTCTTTTGCTGTGTACAGGTTGTCGGAAGGACCTGTGCTATGACCACGATCAGCACGGGACCAGTGTCAAGGTGGATGCGCAATTCAGTTGGGAGCAGGAGTGGGAACGTCCCTACGATCACAACTGGAAACAGGAGTGGAAGTCGGAGTGGAAGGGCAGCTACGATGAACTGCGTCCAGAAGTTGCCGGAGGTGTACGTCTGGTGACGTATCAGGAAGCAGCGCGTTCTGGCGAAGGCAATATTCCCGCAACGGGCGGACGTCTTCCCCTGCCGGAGGGAATGGCTTCGTTGCTCTTTTATAATAATGATACAGAATATATCGTGTTCAACGACCTAACAGCTGTAGCCACAGCTTCAGCAACTACCCGTACCGTGAGCAGGGGCAACTTCCAGAAGCCGCACGCTTCCGAGCGTACCATGAACCAGCCGGATATGCTCTATGGAAATTACGAGGAGAACTACGAAACAGAGCGCACCTTGGAGCCGGTGAAATTGCCAGTCAGGATGAAACCGTTGGTGTATACTTACCTGATACGCTACGAGTTTAAGAAAGGATTGCAGTACGTGGCCTTGGCACGAGGCGCATTGGCTGGTATGGCAGAGAGCGTCTACCTGAAGGATGGACATACGGGGGATGAGACTGCAACAATCCTCTTCGACTGTACGAAGGAGGATTACGGGGCGGAAGTCCGGGTGAATACTTTCGGTGTGCCCAACTATCCGGGCGATCATTACATCAGGGCGGAGCGGCGTTTCACGCTGAACTTGGAGGTAAAGCTCTATAACGGCAAGTTCAAGAATTTCGAGTTTGATGTGACCGACCAAGTGGTGGGGCAACCTCGTGGCGGTGTTATTGTGGTAGATGGAATCGAGATCTCGGACAAAGAGGGGTCAGAAGGCAGTGGAGCGTTCGATCCCACAGTCGAAGGCTGGGGCGATTTTATCGATATTCCACTACCTATTTAATGAAACTAGTTAACAATTAATATTCATATTAAAAATCAAAGCGAAATGAAAACGAATCTTTTTTTGTTAGGAATGGCCGTAGCGGCATTTTCTAGCTGTACAAATGAAGAAGTGACGGATGTAGCTCAGAACAGAGCCATCAAGTTTAATCAGTTTGTGGAAAATAATACAAGGGAGGTTCAGGAAGTGGAATCGCTGAGTAGCTTCTATGTGTTTGGTAAGTTTGGAGAAATTTCTAACTCATATACTACTCAGATTTTCAATAATGAGTCGCAGGATACTCCTTATTATTGGGTAGCAAACAAGTTTTATATTTTCGGTGCGTATGCTGATGGAAATAACGGTAAGATTGAAGATGTCACTTTTGACAGTGCAAAGAAACAACTTGTTTTTACAAATTATTCTCCTGACGATACTAAAGACCTAGTTGCTGCTATTTCCGACGAAGTGGAATCAGGGGATAATCCTACAACTAATGACAATAAAGTGAGTTTGACCTTCCACCACATGCTTTCACAGGTAAAGTTTACTTTTAATACTACAGATGGAAAAGAATATCAGATAAAAATCAGTAATTTGAAAATTAACGCAGTTAAGACATCTACAGGTAACATTGCTCTTAGTGAAAGCAATAACGTTACGATCAATTGGGAAAATACCTCAGCCATAAAAGAAGATTATGATATGTATCCGGTTATATCTGATGTAGCTAATGAAAATAAAAGAGCTTCATCTGAATCTAAATTAGTGATTCCGCAAAACGGAACAGATCAATTGAATGTAATGTTCACCGCAACTGTTAAGGGTGGAGGTTTGGATAAAACTGCAAATTTTACAGCTAATTTAAGTGTTGCAGAGAATATTGCAGGAGGAAATAGTAATGCTAACACTTGGATTCCCGGTTATCGTTACAACTACACGGCTGAGATCAATGCGAAGATGATTTCTGAGGGAGGAGAAAACCCTGAGGTTCTTTACCCGATTACATTCAATGCTATTGTAAGTGATTGGGAAAAAGCAGAGGATCAAAATACAACTCCTCAAGCTCCTTCAGTACCCTAATTCATACAACCCCGCTTTCACCTGTTTCCGTTTAGGGAATTTATACGGATAGGGGAGATAGGAAAGCGGAGATATAGGCTATAAGGGGTTGAATGTCCCCTTATAGTCACACATATTCAGATTAAAACGTATGAGATGATGATGAAACAAAACATATTCTCTTTGACCCTTCTACTGGGAAGCCTGCTGACGGGCGGTTGTGTTTCTACGGTCGATGAGCCGGTAGCAGATGCTGCCCCCATCTCGTTTGCTACCACCATGACCCGTGCAGCGGTGGATGCCAATAAGGATGGTATGGAAAGCTTCTTAGTCTGGGGCGGCTTCGATAGCCAGAACAACCTCTTTAATGCCGAGACCGTCACACCGCAAGGATACTATGACGGAACCCGCTATTGGGTGTCGGGCGCGGTACATAACTTCTATGCGCTCCATCCGGCAAGCTTGAAGGATAAAGCAAGTTGCGCTGATGACGGTGTTATCACCGTAACTGACTTCGATACATCCCAAAAGCGAGGAACGGAAGCCATCGACCTGATGACAGCAAGACAAACGGGCATCTCATATAAAGTAGAAAATCCTCCATCTCCCGTTGATCTCACCTTTAGCCATGAGCTGTCACGCGTACGCTTTACGATCAGTACCGATGCAAAGGTGACCATTACGGGCGTAAAGCTGTGGGGCGTTGCCTATAAAGGGGATTTCACCTCAAACTCAGCTACTCCTTGGAGCAATCTGATAAGGGCAACTGAAAACGCTCCTTTTTTGCAAACAGAAGTGTTTGAGTTAGTTGCAGGGCAAAGTCAACACCTGCTGGCAGGCACATACGATGCTGCAAATGATAATTACGGTGACTTGCTGTTTATTCCGCAAAGCATTGATGAATCAGTGATTTTCTCTATGACTTGGATTTATGATAATGGTACAAGCAGAACTGTCAACGTACCACTGCCACAGGCAGGTCCAGCCCTATGGGAGAAGGGAAAGAGCTATCACTATCAAGCGACGATTCCTTCACCTACCACGAATATTACATTTACCGTAACGATAACCGATTGGAACGACCAGCGCATAGATGCCGATTTATAATTTCTAAAGGGAAAGACGCATGATGAAAAGAAAAAAACTATTTAGATATTATCTCAGATACGTACAGTTTATCGGGTGGACAGCACTTCTTTTTGCCTGCTCCGACGATTCGCCGGAGCAAAAGCCGGACGGAACGATGGAAACGGTTCGTATCACGATACAGACCCGGGCGAACGGTGAGAACATTCTTGAATTGGAAGAGAATGAATACAAGATTCAAACTCTCCGTATGTATGTATTCAGTGATGATGAGAAGTTGTTAGGTTATCATTATGTGGATAATACTACGGGAGATCAACAAACAGTAACATTCACCATGAAGCTTCCGACAGGAACTCATACCTTTTATACCATTGCGAACGAAAATGCAGCAGGAGGGCTGAAAATAAACAATACAGGGGATACTGCCTATAACCTTCCCGGATCAACCGATGCGACAGAAGTTGATTTGGAGACTCTTACCGTAACTCCTGATGATTTGGAGTCTTTGACCTTCTCCACACTGCCGGCAGCAACCTATTTATCGGGAGGAGAAACAAACAGCAAAGACGAAACCGGTAAAAAATACACCAGCCCACTGCTGCCAATGGTAAGTAAGTATACTCAACAGGTGACCCCAAACGGCTCTGTAAGTATCTCCCTGACCCGTTCCGTGGCGAAGATGAAGTTCTATTTTACAACGACAGGCGTAGGAGATTGCTATATGGGGCGTGGGCTTTACTTATATAACGAGCCGGAATATGGCTATCTGTTTCCATGCAATACATACAGTGAACTAATTGGTCGCAGGGAGGCTGAATCTGCACCGTCTGATTGGGATACAGATCCGGATTATCAGGATTCTCACTTGCACCAGTTGAACGGACGCGTTATCCTGAATAGTGGTTGGCCGGATGAACCGGAGAGTTATGGCGACACTGAACATACAGAGCAAATGAAAGGACTGGATATCAACTTGATTGAAGCAGATATAAACGATCCGACGAACCCTCAATATGAGCATTTGCCTCAAAAGTCATTCTATCTCTTTGCCAACCCCAATATATCTACCGGTCAGCTTAGAGAGGATGTGGTTGTTTCTGCGACAAAACCGGTCGGTGACGGCTATTATCTAAAGATCTTGGTTCACCAGCATGGAGCCGATCAAACGGGTGTAGAGCTGCACAAGGGTGAGAGATTCTATTTGCCCCTGCCCGCAGTGAAAGCCAACGACTGTCTCAGCATCTATTCGGTCGTTACATTGGATGGGCATATTACCCTCACTCCGCATTGGATGATTCAGGAATGGCAAGAGGGCGGAGGTTCTATTGAGTTTAATTGAATATAATAACGCACTATGGATAAGATTTCAAAAATAGCAAGTATAGCTGTCTGTTTCGCCCTCCTATGGGTGTTTAGTGCCTGTTCCGACGATATGTTGATGGAAGGGCAGGGTGCAAACGGTGTAGACATGAACCGTATGGTGGAGGTGGAGATCCCCTTCAGTCTGGGTAAGGGAATCACATCTCATGTGGTAACCCGTTCCGCTAGAGCAACCGATCAGCAGGGTAAGGATTCCCAACTGTCGGGTATCATGGTTTTCGTTTATGAGAATAACGGTGGAGATCCGAGCAATGACAAGCGACTGGCGTACCAGTTTTTTGAATCACCGCTTACTTCATTGGAAGGAAGTACAGGGGGGTGGATACCGGATGCAAATGATGCAACTTGCGGACACTTCAAGTTCTATATGCCTGTCGGTGACGTATATATTTACCTGATCGGGAATGCCCAAGGTTCCTTTATCGATTTCTTTCCTGAAATAGGTGAAAGTAAGTTGGCAAACCGTCAGGATTTCTTGGAAAAGGTGACTCCGAAATGGAACGGTAATATGTTTACTGTGGACGGTTATCTTCCACTTGTCGGTTCAGTAAACAACCGTACCGGTGCGTGTACAATCAAAGAAGATGAGAGTAACTCCGGAAAAGGAATTATTACCTATAAGAAAGAAAATGATGAAAACGAGTATTTCATTTCGCAACAGACGGGTGAACATCCTGCTGTAAATCAAGATAACTCTTTCGTCTTGAAACGCCTGATGTGTAAGGTGTCGATGGAGTTCAAGAGTGGAACGAATGTAACTTTTACCCCTATAAGCTATAAGTTCTGTCATTGTGCGGAGTATGTTTCACCTGCTGAAGACAGTTGGGCAGGATATGATAATTTAAATATGATAGATACGGAAACGGTGACTTTCGATGCACAGACACCGAGCAGCTTTACGGTCTATCTGCCCGAAAATATTCGGGAGTACACCGGTGATAAGACAGAATGGGAATTTGCTGACCGTGACCGGGTGAGAAAGGATGATAATGGAGAGAACCTATATGAAAACACCCCTTCTCAAGAGGGACATGAGGGACATTATCAATTTGAAAATGCCCCGGAAAAGTCTACCTACGTGGAGATCACAGGTAAGTTCGAGGGGAATAATATCTCTGCCGAGACCAAGTATATTCTACATTTGGGTGATTTCAGTAATAATAAATTCAATGAATTCAGCCTGCGCCGCGATTACCATTATCAATATACGGTCACTGTAAATGGCGTGAATGATATTGTGGTAGAGGTGAAGGGGGAAGATGGTACAAGTAATCCTCAGGAAAAGAATCCTGCCGTAGAAGGTATTGTCTTTGAAGGTGGTGCACGTGTACAGTTAGATGCGCACTATGAGCAGGTGGAGATGAAACTGATGAAGAACAAGATCAGCGAAGGTGTCTATATCTATGCCAAGACACCATTTGGCAATGTCAGCTGCAAGTACCTGCCATCCACTCGAAAGTTAGATTCAAACCATAAGAATCAACCAACCTCTATCGAAGAAGCCAAAAAACTTCTTCAATGGATAGAGTTTAAAAAACAGAATGGTAAAGGTTCTTTGGCACTCTATGGTGGAAATGACAGAATGGATGTATTTGCCGCCTTGGATCATGCCTACGAGAATCAAACGGGAAATGATTATTATACCTGCTTTGTGGATGAATACTATTATACAACTAATCCGGTTGATGGTTCATCGATTGCATTAAGCGACTTTATCAATGCCGAAGACCGTACTTTCAGTTTAGGTAGTGACCTCCAATACAGCGCAGACAAACAGAGTGCCGTCGCCACTGCCGTGTATGTACTGCAACAGCACTCCATTGCCTGCTTCTATGACTTGGAAAATCAGACTGTAGCAAAATATGGCGTAGAGCTTACCGATGAGATTGGAGGATTGCCTTATGGATCGCCTGCAGGAGAAAGTTCTGATGCAAAAAACGGAAGAGGGAATACTATAACTGAAATAGGAAACAATACAGGTGTTGTAAATTGGGCTAAGAATGGCTTTCTATTAGACGACACAGATTCCAAACTTGAAGCCGGAAAGAAACGTTTAACTACAGGGTGGGCTTGCTTGGCTTGCCTGACCCGTAATCGGGATTTTAACGGAGACAGTAAAATTACAGACGATGAACTCCGTTGGTACACTCCGGCACGTGACCAGATGTTAGGGTTATGGATTGGTGAACCGGCTTTGCCTGCCAAGGCTGCGTTGTTACCATATTCAACAGATAATTTGAAAGGCAATGTATCTGAAAGTAATTATCCAATTTATACCAGTACGAATGGTAATAATCGGGTAATCTGGGCAGAAGAGGGTTGTTCTTTTGGTCCGGAGAGGCAAGCTGGTAACGCAGGCTATGTCCGTGTTGTGCGGAATTTAGGGACAACGCCTTCCTCGGATAGTTACAGTACAAATGCCGGAGAGTATTATCATTATGATTCAGATAACCGTACGATAGAAGTATTCCTGACCGATAACGCACTGCGCTCCTTCAGTTATCGTGAATTGGCTCCGCATCACGAACGAAGCGTGGTCAATCGCCCCTATAAGAAATTCCAGGTAGCTGCACAACCATATACAGAAGAAGCCACAGCAACGTGTAATAGCTCACATTGGGGAGATGCCTCAATAAAATATCAAAAGCTTCAAACAACAAATGCTACTCAAGCAAAGACCGCTACGACTACTATTGCCGCAAATTATAAAGGAAATGGAGAAGCCAATTTAAATACTACAGCAGTATGGCGACTTCCCAACCAACGAGAGTTGGCGTTGATGATTGTAGCGATGGGAACAACGTTGGGGTATAATATGAATGACTATAATATATATCATACTATAAACTGTGAATGCCGAAACAGTTGGTTGGTAGGAAATCACGACTGGACATATACCCATAATTATGTCCTCCATTGCCGCACCTCTTTCTCCAATACAAACTATACAGCTTTTGGGTATATATATCATGCACGTGATAAACATATACGTATGTATGGAGATGATATAGGCAGTGATGGTATGGGCGGTTGCCTTTGTGTGCGCGATGTGCAATAATTTAGCATATGAGCTACTGCTGAACGTTTGGTTTGGCAGTAGCTCACTGTGTTCATTATGCTTAAAAGCAGAAAACAGTTTTAAGTTTGTTTCTTGATCTGCCCTTTCTCAAGCAGTATCGCACTGCAAACTATAAAAGATTGCGAAAAATTTCTTCTTCATTTAATGTTGCATAATAATTGCAATAGAATGTATTGGCGAGCGAGTCGAACCAGTCGGGAGAACGTTTGATACGTTTTTTAATCTCCTCTTTCTTTTCTATATAAATATTTCCATTACTCATAAATCCCCAATGTGTTTCCGTTGCTTCTTCCATAAGCTTGTCGCAGGGTGGAAGAGCTGCACCAAACCCATTCTTGGGATTAAGCCAATCACGTACCGCCCAAAACAGATAAGCCCTCATGTTGGCGAAGGTGTATTCGCCTGTTATATCATGCAGCCCACGTGCGCTCTCGGAGAACTTGCAAGAATACACATTTTGGTACCCAAGTTCCTGCAACCGAGATAACACTCCTGCTCCTTCGCCGATAGTATCAATAAATGCTTTCGCACCCTTCTTGTCAAGATATCTGGTTATCATTCCGGCTACGTGCATATGGTCTGCCGTTCCAGCAGACTGGTGCGCTTCAAACTCACTGACATAGTTGCCATATCTTAGACACAGCACACTGTCGTCACGTCCCATGCCGGCAACATCGACACCAAGCTTGCAGCTTTTCTTTGGAACAAAATCATTTTCTTGCAGTTTCCTCCAATTCTCGTTGGCGATTTCAATCCATTCGTAGGGGATAAGCACATCTTCCGCCACTTTAGGGCTCACCCGATAAACCTGGGGGATTAAGCATACAGCTTTGTAAGTCTGAAAAGAAAGAATTTTATATCCGTTACTC
>ENA-ORIC01001752-ORIC01001752.1-human-gut-metagenome-genome-assembly--contig:-NODE-1752-length-19586-cov-4.292327_pt1 | contig 19586 bp, 12 predicted proteins | sample MGYA00243023_ERZ508732 | MGnify/ENA primary metagenome ERZ508732 (study PRJEB26277, sample SAMN04329767) | human gut metagenome | biome: human-associated habitat | host: Homo sapiens | place: USA...
CGACCGCGAAGTCAGCCGGATCGGCATTTTTCGCGCCAGAGGCACGGAAAGCCGGTTCACCGACGTCAGCGAGCAGAGCGCCGAGCGTCGCCGTTAATGTGGTTTTTCGCAGGTTTATCACTCCTTTTTTGTGTGTTGTCCCCTGACGGGGTGTGGGGGGTATCTATAGCAGTTATGCCTTGTTCTGAGGCATTTAAGTTTCCGTCCCCTTACGGGGCATGGGTTTCATCTGAAGTTGGTTATGAAGTTTAACATCCTTGATGTTGTTTCCGTCCCCTTACGGGGCATGGGTTTTATCGAAGATGGTCGGACGAAGATATCCGGTACATGGGTTTCCGCCCCCTTACGGGGCATGGGTTTTATCTGATGATTTCCAATTTAACTTTGGAAGCATGGATGAGTTTCCGTCCCCTTACGGGGCATGGGTTTTATCATGACTATGCTTTGGAAGGCAGCTGCTAATTGCATGTTTCCGTCCCCTTACGGGGCATGGGTTTCATCATTATTCAGATTATCTGAATGATTCGACAATCGAGTTTCCGTCCCCTTACGGGGCATGGGTTTCATCTAGCAATGCATGGAGGTCGACCAAATCGATTGAACAGTTTCCGTCCCCTTACGGGGCATGGGTTTCATCGGGTAATAGGCGCGGGAGTTGTTCCGTCCATTTTGAAGTTTCCGTCCCCTTACGGGGCATGGGTTTCATCGGCAAAAATGCATATGCTTACTTCAACATCAAAACGCATTGTTGAATAAAGTGCCACATGTTGTATTGTCTTACTGTTCGAATCGCCGAATCCACTTATTAAGATTATAACATATTTTGAAGCATTTGTCAATATTAAATCCCCAAAAATAGTGCGAACCTATAATTTTTCGCCGATGATATGAACTATACGACATGGTTTCGTACCGATTTACACCGGTTGATTTATTCCTGCAAAAAAATCACTATAATACTTGACAACGGCTGATAGTGCATGGTATAATTATAGATGAAATAATATTGGAATGAGTGGTGTTTTTCTATGAGCAATAATCTTATCCTGTTCAGTGCCGTTGGGCACAGTGACCCGGTCAGCAATAAGCACGATGGAGCGATTCTTCACATATGTCGTCATTATAAGCCCTCGAAGGTATACCTCATCTATTCAAAGGAAATGTGCGAGATACGTGATTCCGACAACCGCTTTGAGGCAGCAATAGATGATCTGAACAAGCGGGAATGTCTTGACATAAAATGCGAGGCGATATTGAAGCCGGAGCTTGAAAATGTCCACAGATTTGACGATCTCGTGGACATCATGAAAGGCGAGCTTGAAAAGATTCATACCGCAAACAGCGGCAGTGAGATACTTCTCAACGTCTCATCCGGGACACCAGCCATGAAGGGTGCGTTTATTCTGATCGCTAATCTGCTCCCCGCCTCGTATAAACTCAAGGTAATTCAGGTTAGTGCTCCTGAGCGCGCATGGAAATCAAAAGAGAGCGACAACAAGGAACTTTCGAAGAAAATTTTTGAGGATATAAAGAACAATTCCGACTTTGCGCAGGATTCTCCAGACCGCACATATGTCGAGTCCATGTCTAATATCTACTCCGAGATCGTGAAGAAGGATATATGCGCTCATGTCGACGCGTATGATTATCCGGCAGCAATACGTCAGCTTGAAGAGATATACGATCACAACGGAAAGATTTCTGACAACGTCGAAAAGCTGCTTGATGCCGCTAATGTCAGACTGAATGAATGCGACACTTCAAAGATTCTGAATCTTCTCTCCGCTGACGAGATCTCTAGAGTGTTTGGAAAAATCAACCCAGATCTTCGCGATCTTGGTGAATACTCACTCTGGATGAACATTAAGCTGAAAAGCAATCAGATAACCGACTTCATCCGCGGTCTGACACCGATCTGCTATGAACTGCCGATAAAGTATCTCAAGTATGTACTCAAGAAGGACATACTTACAATACGCTGGCAGGGGAATAACGGCGACGTTTTCAACTATAAAAAGGAAAATACCATACTTTACAAAGAATGCATGGATATTCTTAATCAGGCATTTCCACCATATGGCTACGACAACAAACGACCGTGGTCGTCTGAAAGCCTGATTGAGCTTGTCAGAGGATTCGGCGCGGATCAATCGGATATTGCCGATTTTGACGATCTGAGAAAATACGAACAGATTGTCAGAAACAAGATCGCACATACAATCGGCAATACGCAGACTGCGATATCCTCAGTGAATCTCACTCCTAGCGATGTATGGAAAAAATTGTGCCGCCTGCTTTGCCGCGTCTTCAATATGGATAAGCAAGAATTAAAGGACTATCTCGAAAGCTATGACAAAATGAACGAGATAATCAAGAGCGAAGTAATGAAGGCAGTCTGATCACTTCCCTTTTTTGAACGTTGCGCCGGAAGCCGCCGCCTGCGCTGCCTTGGCTTGGTTTGCCTTCGACTGGTCGTAACAGAACTTTGCCTTGCCATAGTGGTAAGCCCCAAGTCCCGCCTTAGCCATTGCCCAGTGGCGGTCTCCGTCACGTTTGAAGCGTTTTGCGCGTGAGGAAAACATATCTTCCGGTGAACTATAAAATCCCATAGTTAAACCCTTTCCGGCAATAAGCCTTAAAATCGCGCTGGTTGCGTACGATTGAATCGAAACTGTTCGGCAACCATGATTCGGATTGCTTCTGAACAACTCTATTATACAGCATCCGAAGATCGAATGCGTTACAAAAATCGTAAAAATGAAGTATATTGAAAAAAATAAATCCAGAATGAATATAAGAAGTCTCGACCGGGTTCGAAGGATATTCGAAAATATCTATACCTACGGATTTAATACCCGAGGAGATTTTACAGACGAAAAGCTTACAACAAGCAATGCGGCATATGATCAGGTTATAAAATTGCTCCGTGATCTTTACTATGATGAAATTGAGGGCTTCCCCGCCATAATAAAAGCTGAAACACTTGACGGCGGAAAGTATAAACAGTACAAATTCGTCAGAAATACTTTATGTGACGCCGGAGAGCAGTTGATAGCCGCTTACGGACTTTTTTCGATTGATGACGACGCGATAAAGGATATAATTAAATGTATGTCGATTATATCGCATGAAGACGGTGCCACAGTAGGCAGAATTGTCCAGACCTATACAGATGATGAGGAGGGCGCTGACAAGTCACTGCGTGTCAGACGCAGACTCGACGATCTCTGCGTTCATGGATTTTTAGAGTCCGGACTTTGCGGCATAAAGAAAAAAACATACCATATAAACGATATGCTGAGCGAAAAAAGTGACAAAGAGCTGATAGACCTCTACTATCTCACTTCTCTTTTTGCCGGGGCAGGATATCCGCGTGTCCCGGCGTTATTTCTCAAAAAAGCCATACAAAACCACATGGCGCATAGATATATGAAAGCACCAACTGACGTATTTATTTTCCGCGACAGCGTATGCGCCAATATTTTTGACGAGCAGGTTGTCTATACCCTCCTTGATGCCTGCAAGGACTCGAAACGTGTCTCGGCAAAAGTCAGGGGAAAAGAATGCGTCATAAAGCCGGTTTATCTGAAAATAGACACAAAGCTCGGAAGATGGTATCTGCTCGCGATATGTAAAGGTCGACCAAATATCATAAAGGTTGCCAATATTACTGATGTTAAGGTTCTCGACGAAATATTTGATTATGACGAGGCTGAGAGCGCTGTAAACAAAAAGCTCCGGTACAGCTATATATCGAACCCGGAAAATACTCATCCGATTGATGTGGAGGCTGAGTTGAGAATGGACAGTGATCATCAATATGTCCGAAAACAATTCGAGAGGGAGATCTTCGTTGGAGGGATTGAGCGCCGCGGCGATATTGAGGTTTATCATGCCGTGGTTTCGGATGTGACCGAACTCAAACCTTTCCTCAGAAGCTATGCCGGATATCTGAAAGTTCTTCCGAGCGAGTATCACACGCTTGACAAAGAATTAAATGATGAGTACAGAGAGATGCTCAGGAACTATGGTGGATGTCTATGAATCGGATGGAGCTTTTCAATGAGTATCACAGCAGCGAACTACAGTTTATGCTCTCTATATACGCGCTGAACAGAGAATTTTCCTTTGATGATGTATGTAATTTGCTCATGGCATCTCATGTCTATGCTGACAGGAATACCCTGCACGATTCCGCAAAGCAAATTCTGAAAAAATGGGAAGAATATGGATTCATAAAAGAAATCCTTGAAAAAGACCAGACAAAATATTCCGTGAGAAACAGTCTTAATGACAATAATGCCGCGTTGATTGACAGATATGATCAACCGTTCGTGTTTCCGATAAGTGCTGTTGAGAATGAGTACCTTAAATATATGCTTGAAACCGATGAAGCCAAGTTGTTTTCATGCCAGCTTTCGGCTACATCTGTTTCAAGCGAAACCGCGTGGCGGTTGAGATTTATAAAATACTGTTATTCAAACGGTCGCCGAAATGAATATAAAAATATCTCAAAGGAAGTATTCCGGACAATAATCAACGCAATATACGAGAAGAAGTACATATTATATGAATACGAGACCGAAGACGGCAAAATCAAAGACTGCAGAGGAAAGCCAGTCGTGCCGTATCGGATTGAATTCAGCGCGTTCGATGGTCGCTGGTGGCTGATAATTTACATTGATGGTAAGATTAAAAAGTTGAAGCTCGACAGGCTGAAAAAAGTCACCATTGACGGCGGAAATAACACTGACGAAGAAGAGATAAAAAGCGCAATAAATCAGCATCTGTCTACAGATTTTGCGATCCTTCATGTTACAAACAAGAATAACGCGTTTGAAAGGTGCTATCTTTTGTTCGAAAATATGCCAGAGATGACATCCCGTAAATTGGATAAAGAAAATGTCGAGCTAAAATTCAGGTACTATGACTGGGACAAAGAGCTGATAATAAAGAAGCTATTGTATCTCGGAAAGTATGTCACGCTTGTTGCCCCAAGTGATATTTCAGACAAAATCAGAAAAAGACTTGAATCTGCGCTTATGAATGTAGACAACTCTGCTGATCACACAAATAGGTTTTGAAAAATAAATTGTTTAAAAGCATAACTCATTCAGCGACGTCAAGGCTTTTCAATCAGCCAATAAGGCAGCACTGAGGTTTAACCCTGACGCGAGATATAGTTACCATGCTGTATTGATATAGACTACTTGTTCAGTGTTTCCCTGACTTTTTCAAAAAATCCACTCAGCACTCTTGCATTATTCACAAAGATATGCTATAATAAAAATGTAGATAATGCCTTCAGAAAGCTGGTGACCCGATGGAAAACTCACTCGCCGCCGAAATCGGCGCGGCTGAGCTCTGCGCTGAGCTCGACAACTCATGCAAAAGACTCTTGTCCGAAAAGATTATCCTCGCGTGGATAATGAAATCCTGCCTTGAGGAATACAAGGATGTCGACGTCAACGAGATCGCCGAAAAGTACATCGAAGGCACGCCGGAGATCGGAAGTACCGGAGTCGATCGTGATCAGACAAATCGGCAGATAAACGGATTATCAAACGACGACGCGTCGGTGAATGAGAACAACATCCGATACGACATCAGATTCTACGCGCTCGCGCCCAAGGACGGCGGACTTATAAAGCTCATCATAAACGTCGAGGCACAGAACAGATACCACCAGACGTACCCGCTCATCACCCGAAGCATATACTATATGAGCCGTATGATCTCGTCGCAGTACGGGGTCGAATTTGATCACGCGCACTACGAAAACATAAAGAAGGTCTATTCCATCTGGGTCTGCATGAACCCACCTAAGGACCGGATGAACACGATCACGGGATACAAGATTCATGAATATCCGCTTATTGGTGAGGTAAAGGAAAATCCAATTCATTACGATCTGATGAACGCCATAATGATCTGTCTCGGCGACGATCCTGAAAGTCAGGACAATAACATTCTGAAGCTTCTCGAAGTCCTGCTGTCGAACGACGCAAAGGCTTCGGAGAAAAAGAAGATTCTCACAGAAGAATTCGACATATCAATGTCGGAAAAGTTTGAAGGGGAGGTAGCGAAAATGTGCAATATAAGCGAAGGCGTGGTCGAAAAAACGTGGCGAAGAGGAATTGAGACTGGCGAAGAGCGCAATAGTATTAAACTTATAAGCAACCTCATGAAAAACGCGTCGCTCACCTTCGACCAGGCTACCGCCATGCTCGGCATTCCGGACAGTGATCGCGAGGAGTACCGTAAACTGGTCGGTAAGCAGATCGACTGATCTTCTCAAATCAAATAAATAAAAATGTGATCCCAATCGCTTTTGCGATTGAGATCACAAATATGATAAATATCTGAAAACCTCTATTACCAGTTGACAAAACGACGATACCTTTGTTAATTCTTTGGAGAATTCTTGTCAACTGATATTGACAAAATCACTTTTTCATTTTGTGTTCCTCCATGATTCAAGTAATTTCCATGCGTTTTCGTAAAGGTCGTTTTTCGCGGCTTCATCGAGCGGTAAAAAGGGTTCGCGGCAGATTCCGTACGGTACGCCGTAATATTCAATCATCTGCTTACTTCCGACGACCGAGCCGTATTTCAGCACGACGGAGATCACGCGATCGGCGATCCGCTGCAATTCAAGCGCCTCGGACATCCTCCCTTCGCTGAAAAGCGACCATATGCAGCCAAATACGTCGGGCATGAAATTGTAGGTGGTTCCGATTCCGCCATCCGCGCCAGCCGCAAGTCCCGAGAGAAGCATTTCGTCCGAACCGTTGTAGAAGACCTTTTCGGGATACTTCGCCGCGAGACGGTTCAGAAGATAGAAATCCGACGAGGTGAATTTCATTCCCTCGACGCCGGGGATCTCTAGCAGCTCGCAGAGCTGGTCGAAGCCGTACGACGCGCCGGTCAGTGCCGGGATATTGTAGATTATCAGCGGAAGTCCCACATCAGCGAGACGTTCGTAGTAATGCTTCACCTCATCGAAGCGATACTTGTAGTAGAATGGCGTCACCGACGAGATGGCGTCGACACCGCACATTACGGCGTGTCTCGCTAGTTCAAGGCTGTCATTTGTCGAAGCCGCGCCGATGTGCGCGATGATTGTCAGACCGTCCGACGCGGACATTGCGCCTTCGAGAATCTTCCTGCGTTCCTCGGTTGAGCAGAGTATCATCTCCGCGCTTGAACCGCCAACGTAGAGTCCGTTCACACCGTCGGCGCGAAGCTTCTCAACCAACCGCGCGATGCTGTACATACCGATTCCGCTGTCGCCGCCGAACGCGGTCATGAGCGCGGGGAAAATACCCGCGAATTTTTCTTTTTCCATGGATTTTGCCGACTCCTTTGATACCTTTGATCCGGTTCGTACCGCCGCCCGGATTATCAGTATTATATCACAAAAGCGCACAAAAAGAAATAGCCGGATGCGACAAGTATTTCAATACCATGTCCCATCCGGCAATTGTTTGATTGAATTTTATCGCAGGAAGTGTCGCATACGTACATTCGCCATTGTGCTGTCAGATATAGTGTCTTCAACCAAACCTTACTGTGTAATGCTCCACGAAAATCAGACCAGTATATCAAAAATATCGATAAAAGAGATCCCTTGTGGCTCAGATAAATCGCTTATTCGTCATTCGTAGAAATTCCGCGAGATGAACTCCTCCTGGAAGTCCCGCGAAAGCGACACGAACGGCGCGGAGAATCCGCATACGCGGACGATTATGTGTCCGTATTTCTCCGGGTGCTCCATTGCCGCCAGAAGCTCCTCCTTTTTGACGCAGTTCACCTGCATGATATGCGTTCCGGACATAGCGCACCCGCGGAAGAAGCCTTCGAGCAGCTGTTCGTTCATGCTTGCCGCCGGAAGTATCACGTTGATGACGCTTCCAGCCGAAAGCTCGGTCATGTCGGTGTATCTGAGTCCGGAGAAGACGTCGGTCACCGACTTTATCCTGTGAAGTCTTGACGGAGTGAGTCCCTGCGAGATATAGTCGCCTGCGTGGCGTCCGTTCGGCGTCGCGCCGAGATTCTTTCCCCACCAGATTATCTCGGTGTACATGAAGCTCGAGAGCTCCCATCTTCCGCCGTACGCCGTCGGGAAGTCCTTCGAGCCGGTATAAAGATCATGCAGAAGCCGCGCGGTGAGTCTTGCCGATTCCTCCGAACCGTCTCCGTAGCCCGGCGCTTTCATCGCCTCGCGGCGAAGCTCCTCGTTTTTCCAGTCGCCGCGGCATTCATCGGCGAGCTCGGCGAGCGTGCAGAGCTTTTCGTCAAAGCAGAGACGCTTCATCGAGAGAAGCGAGTCTATAGTGTCGGGGAGAACCGCGAGGTACATGACCTCCCAGTTATAGCGTCCTCCGCCCTCTGAGAAGTCCTTCCGCTTTTTAAGACTGTCGAGCAGGAGCGCCGAGTACGCCGGAACCGGGATATAGTCGCTCCAGTGCCTGACTCCGTTCGTCTCAAGCACCGCTTTGCGGCGCATTATGAGCAGGATGTTGTCGAGCACGCCCTTGTAAAGCTCCTCGAAGTCCTTCGCTTTTCTGAGGTCGGTGAAGTCGGAGATCTTCTGGTTTCTGAGCTTTTCAAGCGGCGGATTCAGTCCCCACTCGACGGCTTTCAGCGTATTGATGTATCCGCAGGCGTTCTTGTAAACGTCGTCGATCGAGAGTCCCCAGCAGCCGCTTATCGTGTAGTCGCGGGCGTCGGAAAGCGATATTCCGCGCTTCAGCAGCCCCGGAATGTAGGTGTCGTCATTGACATAGAGCATGATGCTCTTCTCGCGGAGTATCGGCGAGCCGATGAGCCTCAGGTATTCTTCCGACGATTTCGCGCCAAAGCGGCAGGCGATCTTCGGGAACATGCTGTCAAGCTCGGTATGTGCCTCGATGAACATTCTTGTGATCTCGTTGAAGAGCTCGTTTCCGTCGTCATCGCAGCCGCCGATTGTCAGGGAGTTTTCGTATTCGTAGTCGGCGTAGCCTTCCATCTTCCTGCGGCGGTCGACGTGTGAATCCCAGATCAGTATAAAGCGGCAGATGAGGTCGTAAATCTCCTCGCGCTTCACTCCGCGCGCGATGTCGGCTTCATAGAGCGGCGCCAGAAGCTTGTCTGTCCGTCCGAAGGAGTTGAAGCCGACGCCTTCGATTGAGCCTACCGCTTTTCGCATGAAAGCCAGCGTGCAAAGCCCCTCATAGACGCTCTCCGGACGCTCCCACGGAACTCTGGAGGCGGTTTTTGCGATGAGACTGAGATTCTTCCGCTTTTCCGGGTCGGACTCTGAACCGAGCTTTTTTTCGGCGAGCGCGGCGAATTTGTCGAGCATTGTCTTTTCGGCTTCAAGACTTGCGAGCGCGGCGTTTACAAAATCGCGCTCACGTTCGGATTCACATTCCTTCAGAGCCTCCTTTGCCTCCTCCATGACGCCGCGAAGACCATTCCGGAAGATTTTCTTCATCGGAATCTTGTAGTGTTCGTCGTCGAAATAGTTCCAGTGCCCGAAATAGATTTTTTCGGCTTTGTCAGCCTCGTACAGCCGGGTGTTTTCGGGGTCAACGTTTCTCAGCGCGCGCGAGTTATGTTCGGTAACCCAGCCGTTCGCGTGAGCCATTCCGCGGCACGAGTCGCCGTCGCAGTATGGGTCGAGCGCGCCGGTCTCGTAGTAGAACGGGATGCCGTCAAAAAGCACGGGCTCGACCATCGACGCGATGGTGCGGTATTGTTCCGCCTTGAACTGAAATCCCGTTGAATCCGGGTGCTTTGCGGCAAATTCGTCCATTGCGGCGTAAACCCTGATTTTCAGCTTTTCCGCGCTTTTTCTGGCGTCGCCGTTTATAACATAATAATCATAGAGCAGCTTTCGCTCTTTTGTGTAATCCATTCTGATCCTCCCGTACACAGACATAAGGTTTTGCGAAGACTTGCCGACAGCGGGGCTCTGATACGGCGAAACCCGCGTTTGCTCTGTCGGACAATTCTATTATACTCACGGACACACGGAATGTAAATACATCCGCTGTGTTTTTTATAATCTGTGATACTGTTATTTCCCGCGAAAGCTTGACTTAAGGACTCTTTTCTGATATAATAAAATCGGAAAGCGAGGAAAAAGAGATGCTCTTCAAGGAACAGAATATAAACATTATCTCGGTATCTAAGATATTCTACGCGGTGGGTGGCAAGACCGGCGAGTACATAAAGTATACCCCTCCGCTTCATTTCAACGAGCTTATCTATCGTCTTGACGGCGAGAATTACACATATTTCAACGGTCAGAAGTTCCATATCTGCGGCGGAACCGCGTATTTTCTGCCGCGCGGCATGCATAGTCAGTATGATGTCGATATTATTGAGCACGGCGACTCAATCGACATCTGGTTCGAATGCGACAGACTCATCTCAGAGCAGGCGATTGCGTGCGATTTGTCGTCAAACCGCAGGGTCGGCGAGCTGTTCATAAAGCTCGAGCGTCTGTGGAGGTCAAAGCAGGACGGCTATTACTACAAGTGTATGAGCGAGCTTTACAGCCTGATGCGCGAGCTTTCGCGTCCCGAACGCTATCTTGAGAGCTCAAAGCTCGGGGCTATAGACGGCGCGGTGAGGTATATTGACGAGAATTTCACGAGCCGTGAGTTCTCATATGGCAAGCTCCCGGAAATCTCCGGGCTGAGCTATTCGTATTTCAAGAAGCTGTTCATCACGCGCTTCGGAGTTCCGCCGCGGGAGTATGTCATCGGCAAGAGGATTGACTACGCGCGCGACCTGCTTTCGACCGGGCTGATGAGCATCTCGGCTGTCGCTGAGCTCGCCGGATTTGAGAACGTGTACTATTTTTCGACAGTCTTCAAGAAGCGAGTCGGCACTCCGCCGGGTCAGTTCATGAATTTAGCGGGAAAACGAGAAACATAATTTATAAAAAAGTCAAATGTTACATTTACTTGACCGCTTTTATGTGGTATGATTTATACATATTACACATGAAGGGTGGACACTAAAATGAAAAAACTCAGAACAGCGTCATTTCTGCTGGCTCTTCTGATGTCTGCTTCGGCATGCTCCTGCGGCGGAACGGTCGATGTTGATCCGAAGGTCACCGACGGGGAGACTCAGAACAAAGAAACGACTGCCGACGTTCTTTCGGACGGGCTCGACGGACTGAATTTCGACGGGAAGCAGATAAACATTTTCTGTACAAACTACAACGACAGCAACGGATTCCGGTATTTCTGCGCCGAAGAGGAGACCGGGGATATCGTCATCGACTCGGTTTACAGGCGCAACCGTACGGTCGAGGAGCGGCTCGGCGTAAAGCTCGGATACACCGAGTTCGCTTTCAGCTGGGCTGAAAAGGATCAGATGTACAACGCCGTCAGGAGCGGAATAATGGCTGACGACAAGGGCTTTGACATCATCTGTATGCCTACATACTTTGTCTCCACAATGATAGTCGAGGGGCTTTTCGGCGACCTGTCCTCACTGCCGCACGTCGATTTCTCAAAGCCCTGGTGGTCGGAGGATTTCATTGAGACCGCGACTATCTCGGGCAAGACCTATCTTGCTGCCGGCGACGGAACTCTCCCGTTCCTGACTGGAATCAACTGCCTCGCTTTCAATAAGAAGCTCGCGACGGATTTCTCGGTTCCGGATATCTACGACACTGTCTTTGACGGCAAATGGACGTTTGACTGTCTCAACAGCACGATAAAGGGAATTTACAGCGATCTCAACGGCAACTCGACCGCGGTGAAGGACAAGGAAGACCGCTGGGGACTGGAGATTTTTGGCGGAAACAATATCTCCTGCTTTGAGACCTCCTGCGAAGCGCCATGCATTGTGAATAAGAATGGCAAATATGAGTTCGTCTATGACAGTGAGCGGAACGTCGAAGTTTTTGATATGCTGGTACAGCTCGTCCATCAAAACGAGGATGTCGTGTTTTACGGGCAGGACAGCATTCAGGTGCCGGAATCCGCGTTCGGAAACGGAAATTCGCTCTTTGCCACGATCTCGTTCGCGAAGACCTCGACAATGCGCGACCTGAAGTTTGACTGGGGCGTGATACCGTATCCGAAATATGACGAGTCGCAGGAGAAATACCACACCCGCGCGTCGTCCGGCATGGAGGTGTTCCAGATTCCGGTGACTAGCAGCGGACGCGAGGACGTCGGCGCGGTGCTCGAAGCGCTGAGCTCTGAGGGGTACAAGTCGCTGACTCCCGCGTACTACGAGACCGCGCTCAAGGTCAAGTACACAAACGGAGATAAGACATCCGAAATGCTCGATCTCATCAAGGACAGCGCGTCCATAGAGTTCGCGCTGGTCTTCGCGAGCGCTATCGGCGCTCCGACCGACAAATTCAAGGGTGCCGTCGGAAACAGCTCAAACAAGGGCGGATGGGCTTCGACCGTCGCGTCGCTGAAGCCGAAGACTGTCGGTCTGCTGGAGGATATGCTGGCGGCAATCGAGGCGAACAACTGAATTATCCGAATATAAAAAACGGGGCTGTCGTTTTTGCGGCAGCCCCGTCAGTATTTCTCTGTGTAATGACATCACCGACGGCGATCGGGATCAGATGCGCTTCAGGGTTATCTTAATGTCTGCTGAACAATCCTCCGTTCAACCCCCAGCCGGAAAATGGCTCAACGTTAAAACTCGTGGGTAAAAAACAGGAAAAGGGCTTGCGCAAACTGGAAAAATCGTTTAGAATATAGTTACCACACTTCAATCTGAACGGAGATAAACCAGATGCGTATAAAAGCCCTGATCCAAGCCCTGACAGGAACATCACATATCATATGCGAGAGCATAGAAACCGACGCCTCTACCGGAGCTATGGAAACGCTGATTTAAGGTTGTTTTCACGCGAAAAAAGTCATCTCGCTATGACAACGGCGGCGGAACACGTAAGTGGTGCTGCCTTGATACAGGTGAAGCTAAGGCGTATGTTGTCGCCGACGCTCCGCGTGTATGCTGCAAGGAACACGGCGTAGTCACTGCTTTCGTTCCGTGGGCACGCCATAAATCAAGATTCTGCTCCTCATTTGAGGACACTGTAGCCTGGCTCGCTGTGTAGGCATCGGGAAGGGCTATTTGTCAGTACAAAATAAAACTTTTCGACCGCCATTTGCCCCACACGTTACGCTCAGGTTGAGAGCGCAAAAAATGGAGGTCAGAAATGGGTGCAAAAAAGCCACAGAGATTTTCTGCGGATGTGGTCGATTTATTTACAAAAAAAATACGTGCGCTCCATACGTTCCGCTTGAAAGTGACGGAAAATTCAGCTATAATTACTTTGATTATAGAATGGCTGTGTGGCGGGCATTTTTAGTGAGCACTTGATACAGTGCTGCCACAGTCAAAAATCTTCGGAAAGGGGCTTGACAGGTATGGCTAAATCGGCGACAATTATCTATCAGCCGTAGTCTGCTCTTTGCCCAAAAACAGTACGAACGAAAAACGCACTGTCCTGCCGGTCTTTGCCGGGAGGGACGGTGCGTTTTGTACTGTCTTGGGAGGAAATGCTGTGCTGACTTGAAAGGAAAAACGGCGAGCCATCACCGGAGACGCAAAAATGGCGGAAGCCCTCCCTGCCGTGGGGGAGCGGTTCAGAAAAGCTGCACGGCAACTCATCCCGGATGACTGCCGGAAACCAAGGAGGAACGTAAATGAACACAAAGAAAACACTTTCCCGTCTGCTCAGTATGCTGCTCTGCTGTGTGCTGCTGGTCGGGCTGCTGCCCACGGCTGCGCTTGCCACACAAACTCAAGCGGAGGTTATCGTAAACGGCGGAGACCCTAAATCCTACTTGAATCTGTCGGACGCCTTTGCCGCGGTAAAGGACTGCACAGCAGAAGACAACGCTATTGTCAAGATAGCGGGCACTTTGCAGTTGGCATTTGAAAGGACGATCAGCAGCGGTGTGTTCACGCTGGATTTGAACGGAAAGTACGTAAAGAATAAACCGATTATTATGACCGGCGGTACGGTAACGCTGGTCGACAAGGGCGAAAATGCTGGCAATGAAAGAACAATCCAGGAATTTAAGCTGAACGGCGGCACGCTGAATATTCAGAGCGGCTCAATCGAGGAATTGTATGTGAATGACAGTGCAACGCTGAACATAAGCGGCGGCGAGATCGCAGGGAGTCTGGTTGTCGGCAATCCAAACGGCGGAATCACCCTTTCCGGCGGCAGTTTTGATAGCATCCGGATTGATACCACGACGGAGGGAAAGCGGGATCTCGCTGATTTGCTGGCAGATGGTTACGCGTTTCAGCTGGACGACCAGCTTCAGTTTCTGCAATCGCTCACAGGACAGAGCACAATAGAAAACGTTATCGTCGTGAAATGTACGCATCCCTATATATACATCGGCACATGCCCGTACTGCGGCAGCACCGTGGAAATGGAAGCGATTACGTCAATTACCGCCGTCGGCAATGGAAGTGGAAACTGGCTGAACAGCGCAAACTGGGAGCCAGATAATGCTTCCAATCACATGAAGGAAACCACGGTCGGTTCCGGCGTTTATGAGATCACCTACACGGGTGTAGCAGCTGACAAATATATGGTCAAATTTGTTGCAAATGACGAGTGGACGCCCGCCTGTGGCGCAGCGTATGGTGCGGAAAATGTTCCGCTGAAAGGCGATGCTACTTATAGTGGAGATCCTATTCCTTTTTCCGTTGCCGAGGACAACTCCACGGTGAAGCTTGTTCTTGATCTTTCCGGACTGGATCGCGCGACAGGCGCTGGCGTCAGATACACCATCACAATCACGCCGCCGTCCGCTGCCGAAGCGTCTCCTGTTTATGTTGGCGGCGAGCAGCTTCTTTTGAACACAAAATATGTTAACGACAGCAGCGGCAGCGTTACGGTATCTGCGGACGATACCTGCAACGCGAAGCTCACCGGCAATGAAACGGACGGCTACACGCTGACGATCAGCGAGTTAAGTGTAACCGGAAAAACTGACAACACAAGTGCGAAATATAAAAGTGCGGCTATCTATACCGAGACGGATAAGCCGCTGACAATCGTCGTAGAAAAAGATTCCACGGTCACAGGCGCACAGACAGATGCACACTCGGCTGGCGTTTACGCAAAGAACGCTCTGACGATCACCGGCAGCGGAACGCTGACCGCAAACGGCGGCAAGGCGACGGGCGGCGGCTCCGGTAGCTATGGCGTCATGTGCAATGGTGCGCTGACGATCGAAAACACGTTGCTCAATGCCACCGGCGGCGATGCACGCGAGAGCAGCGTCGGCGTGTTTGGTTCTTCCGTCACCATCAACGGCGACAATACGCTGGTCACTGCTGTGGGCGGCGAGGGGAGTTGGCGCAGCTGCGGCATGGGTAGCAGTAGCAGCTCCATCCGCTTGAATGGAGGAAAAGTAATCGCAAGCGGCAATAATAACGCCATTATAACACCGTTTGATACCAATTCCCAAAATGGCAAAGAGGTAAAATATCTTGTCGAAAACGAGACCTTGACCAACTTTAATGACCCTAAGGTCACGAACGCGAAGAAACTCACCGTGACTCTGGGTGAGCCGGCTCCGAAATATCATACCGTAAGGTTCTACACGAACGGCGGCGTGCTTTCCGGCGAGGGTGTGACAACTGTAACGGCAAACTCCCAGTATACCATGCAGTATCAGGAGGGCGTTGGCATGACCCTGCCCACTCCTATACGGGATGGGTATACCTTCGGCGGCTGGTATGACAAATCCGATTTTGCAGCAAGCTCCGGCCCTGTTGGCAGCATTGGGGCAGGCAGCGGCATGAATTTTACCTACTACGCCAAGTGGGAGGTTCCCGCTTTTTCCGAGGCAGTGATTACTCTTGGCACGCAGGGAATTTACAACGGCACGGAACAGAGCGTGTGCATCACTTCGGTGACGCTTGGCGGAAAAGCGCTGACAAAAGACGTGGATTATGAGATCATCTCCGGCGGTACGGCGACCAACGTAAAAAATACCACGCTGACAATTCAGGGCAAGGGTGCTTACGCTTCTTACACAGGAGTGAAAACCATCGACTGGAGTCTCCAGAAGGCGACACCAAACCTGAAAGCTGACTTTGCACAGAATGTGATCGACACACTGACAAACGGCGTTGTTTACACCGGAAAACCTATTCGGATTCCGACAGCGCTCAAGGAAGGCAAGACCGGAATGGGCAGAGTGGATACCTTCTATAAAGCATCCGACAGTCAAACAGCCTACAACAGCGCAGCCAAGGACGCCGGGGATTACAGCGTGATCTTTGACATCAAAGAGGGGACGAATTATACGAAGACAACGCTGATGGTCGGAACATTGACCGTCAGAAAAGCCGACTATTCCGGAAATAAAAATCTGACCGCCAGCGTGCGGTATGACAAAGCAAACACGGATGTCGCGGTTCAGCTCCCTGCCCTGCCTGATGGTGCGGCATACGGAACAGCCGTGTATTGCGAGGCTTATTCCGCAGACAACAACAAATACGGTACCGCGCTCTTCACGACTGATATGAGTCCCGTAAACGGTACCACCCTGTACTTCTCCACATATTCCGTCACCACTCCCGGCGTGTATGCGGATATTGAAATTCCGGTCACAGGTGCTAAGAATTACAATGATTATGCGATTGTCGTTCGCGTGACCTGTGTGGATCGCACAACGGTTGAGTTCTCCGGTATTGCGGATAACCAGTCGTTCGTTTACAACGGCACGGGACAAACGCCCGCAGGCACGTTGGCAGTATCGAATGACGTAGATGTCGAAACCCTCGAAGTGAAGTACGAAAAGATCGCGGATGAAGTGTCTACCGAAATCACCGGTGTGCCGAAGGATGTCGGAAGCTACCGAGTAACCTACAGCGTCCCCGACAGCAACGATCTCTACAAGGGCAGCGTGACCTATTCCTTTACCATTACGCCCAAGTCCATTACTGTTTCTGGAATCACCGCTGCGAACAAGACTTATGACGGTACAACATCTGCGACACTGAATTGCAGCAATGCCGTTCTTTCCGGCAAGGAAACTAGCGATAATCTGACTGTGACGGCAACTGGAGCATTTGAAGATGCCGACGCAGGCGAAACCAAAACGGTCAATATCTCCGATCTGACGCTTGACGGTACAGACATGGGCAACTACGTTCTCGCGGAAAACAATCAGCAGACCACCGCGACGGCAAGCATCAATAAAGGTAGTGCGCCAAATCCGGAGAATGACGCGTCGCTGACTATCTCGAACAATTACGCGCACACCTATGAGTATGATTTCAGCACGCTTTTGCCCACGCTCGAAAGCGGCAAGGGCTACGGCAGCGTCACATACGGCACTCCCAATGCTTCGCTCGGAGACTACTACGAAAATGGCGCAGTGATCGACGCAAACGGCAGGCTTACGCTCCCGATTGTGGCGAAGGAAACCGACCAGACCGGCTCTGTTGGTACGGTGATGGTCACAGTCAGCAGCACGAACTACAAGGATTTCACCCTGACACTGAACGTCAATGCTGCCAATAAGAAGATTCCTGCCGGCGCACCGACGCTGAGCAAGAATGAGCTCACTTACGGCGAAGCACTCAGCACAATCACCCTTTCTGGTTCCATGAAGGACGGCGAGACCGATGTTCCCGGCAAGTTCGTGTGGAATGCTCCTGCCACGAAGCCGAACGCAGGCGCGTATGCAGCATCGTGGACGTTCACCCCGGATGACCAGCTTCATTATGCAGTCGTCAGCGGAAGCTCAACAATCACGGTAAACAAAGCGGCGCAGTCCGCGCCCAACGCACCCGAACTGGAAAGCCGCACATCAAGCAGTATCACGCTGAAAACAATCGCAGACGCAAATGGCGCGAAAGTGCAGTACCGTATAAACGGCGGCGAGTGGCAGGACAGCCCAACATTTACCGGTCTTCGCAGCAGCACGGAATACACCTTTGAAGCCCGCTATGCAGCGACGGGCAACTATGAGGCCTCCGACGCCGGTACGGCAGCGAAGTTCTCCACCAGAACAGACAGTTGGATTGGCTATACCTACTACACGCTGACATTTGAAACCAACGGCGGCAGCACGATTGCAAGTGAACGCTTCTGCTCCGGCACGACGGTTGACCTCGCGAAGTACACGCCCACCTACAAGGGCTACACCTTCACGGGATGGTACTCCGACAAGAAGCTGACCGACAAGATCACAAAAATCACCATGAACGGCAGCAAGACGGTCTATGCCGGTTGGCAGAAGCAGGCGGCAGAAACTCCCTTCACCGACGTGAGCAAATCCGACTGGTTCTATGACGATGTGATGTATGTCTATGAAAAGGGTCTCATGAACGGCACTGGCGGCACCGCGTTCAGCCCATATCTCTCAACGACGCGCGGCATGATCGTGACGATCCTTTATCGGATGGAGGGTTCTCCGACTGTGACCGAAAGCTGCCTGTTTGCCGACGTGAAGTCCGGCAGCTACTACGAAAAGGCGGTCACATGGGCGGCGGCAAACGGAATCGTCAACGGTTACATCAGCGAGCAGTTCGGCCCCAACGACAACATCACCCGCGAACAGCTTGCGGCGATCTTCTATCGCTACGCGGGCTACAAGGGGATGGAAGCTGTGACACTTGCCGAGCACCTGACGGGCTTTGCCGATAGCGATAAGATCAGCACCTACGCCATCTCCGCCATGAACTGGGCGGTCGGCGAAGGGCTGATGCAGGGAAGTGGCAATTACCTCTCCCCGCAGGGTGACGCCACAAGAGCGCAGGTTGCGGCGATCCTGCACCGCTTCCTGACAAAGTAAATCATGCGAAAGGCGGTCAAGCACATTCTGGCTTGACCGCCTTGTCTGCCGCAAAGCAAAAACGGAAGGCGGCTGTCAATGGCGCGTTCATCCTGACCATTGACGGGCGCTGCCCATTCTGCTATATCAGGGGCGTGTTCAGTTATCTATCGGCTTATACTCTGTCACCGTTTTCAGATAGGTTTCCGGTTTGCCGTTCAAAATCAGGTCGGCATAACCCCACGGGTCGTTGTAGATCAGAAAGTCCAGCTTCAACCGCTCGAAACGGTTGTCGGCAAGTTCGTTTTCAACTGCCGTGCAGTCAATGGAAATCCGCGTTCCATCGGCGCAGTGCAGTTCTACGCAGCCCGTATCCATGTTGAATGCGCAGGACAGGTATCTGCGCATTGTATCATCCTCCGCCCGTGAAAATCTGTTTTCGGTCGCTTTCATTCTGCCACAAATGAGCTGACCATCGTTGTAATAGCGAGGACTTGAACGCCCTCGCTATTAGCATACATCGTCGTATCAATGCGGGAGTATATACATTACTCCGCCGCGCAAGAGCACGGACACGGGCAAGAAACTCGCTTGCGACAAACGGCTTGGGCAGGTAATCATCCGCTCCCGCGTCAAATCCCACCACGCGGTCTTCTATTTCTGCTTTGGCAGTCAAAAACAATACCAGGGTAGTTATCCGAAGTTCGCGATCTTTCGACCCTGTCAACCTGATTGTGTAAACATATCAAAAACTAAATCATAAATCCCATCCCATGCCCCAAAGGAAGT
>ENA-ORIC01001758-ORIC01001758.1-human-gut-metagenome-genome-assembly--contig:-NODE-1758-length-19528-cov-4.341011_pt1 | contig 19528 bp, 19 predicted proteins | sample MGYA00243023_ERZ508732 | MGnify/ENA primary metagenome ERZ508732 (study PRJEB26277, sample SAMN04329767) | human gut metagenome | biome: human-associated habitat | host: Homo sapiens | place: USA...
GAAGCTTTTTTATCGATAAAATCCCCTTCCGAAATAATCCCGTCGTCCGCCAGCTGCTTATATCCTCTCAGCGCCGTCGTTATCGCTTCTTCCGCCTTCACCGTATCCGCGTACGCGCTTTGCCTTACCATCGCGGACATTTCCGCATGCAGTTTCGCGTCGGAATACCTCAGCATCCGGATTTTCTTCTCGCTGTAATCGGAGCCGGAAATCACCGATTCATCGCAGAGTTTTTTGTACTCCCGCAGCAATCCGATCACCCGCGTTTCCGCTTCGATCAGCGCAAACAAATCGTCATTTTTATTCTTTCCCGCCGCTACGCACGCTTTTGTATCCGCGCATTGCGCCTGCTCCGCCGAGCTATCCCGAATCGTTCCCGCGCATACGAAATACGCCACGGTTAAAACCGCCTGAAAAATCAGCGAAACGAACATATTCGTTTTAAATCCGCCAAGCACCGCCTGCACCGTTTCGTCCTTCTGCGCCGAGGAATAAATATCTTTCAGCTGTGATTTCACCACGCTCACGAACACAATCGATACCACGGTATACGCCAGCGCCAGCGAAACCGAAACAATGGCAACCGTCGTTCCCGCTCTCCTGCTCGCCTTTTTCGAAAAGCAGAAAATCGAAATCACCGTAAGCACGCATCCCGCCACCGCGGCAACCAGCGTCAGTACCGAAAAGATGCCGGAAATCACTTCCAGCGCCGTCAAATCTGCCTCGTAATTCATCTTGGCGTACAGTTGGGTAATCATCGATTTCAGCACCGCGGGCAGTTCGAACGACAGCATGTCGTACCCGTTCGCGAACAATTTCACGTCTTTGATTTTCAGCCCCGCTTCCAGCTCCATGTTGAAGCCTACGTCCAGCTTGATCACCGAAAACAGCATTCCGGTAAAAAGCAGCGCGCTCGCCAGAAACGCTATCGAAGCAAGCACGATTTTCTTTGCGGACATCTCTTTCATTTTCCTTCCTCCGTAATAAAGTTTGTACTTCCATTATACATCGCCGCCCGCCGCGCCGTCAAATCTTTTTGAACATAATTTTAACGATTTTCCCGTTTTTATCACAAAGCCCTCGTATTTTTATTTTTCGTCCGCAAAAAATGAAACGCCCCCGCGCAAACGGAAGCGTTTCCCTTCGATTTTTTCCTCGAATCAATATTTCTTGATTTTTACGGACTTGATTACAATCGCTTTCTTGGGCACCTTTGCCGTAACCGTCGAAGAAGTTTCAAACGGATCACCCGCGTTCGCCGTCAGCTTCTTTTCTTGCGTGAATCCGTCGTCGCCGTACGCGTCCGAAGAATAATCCGAAACGGCTTTCAACAGCTTGGCGAATTTATCGCGGCTCTTCTCTTCCAGCCGCGCGAACGTGCAGTAATTGTCGCTCGCCGCCGAATCCGACGAAGACGTGTAGAAGTAAAACAGCGAAGTGGCGCTGTTGTATTTGTACGGCTTGTAGCTCTGCCCGTTGCCGTCGAAGCGGTCCACATACACCGAATCTTCCGCGTCTTTCGAAGTATAGAACATCGAAAGCGAACCGTACGTCTGCTTCCAGGCGCCCGTGCCTTCCACCTTGTAATTGTTCTTCGAAAATTCTCCGTACACCGTGCCCGTCGGGTTTTCCTTATTCGGAGAAGCCCACACCGTCTGCGTCAGCGAAAAGTTTTTCACCGCGGCGAAATAATCGATTTCTTCCAGCTTCGTATCGTCGTCGCCTTCCGCCACCTTGTAACCGCCCGCAATCCATTTCGAAGTTTCGTAGCTGTGCACGCAAAGCCCGTCGTAAAAATTATTGTCCGCCAGCTCGATGAAATGCCGCACCGTCGAGGGGGCAAGCTTTCTCGCCAGTTCGTATTTCAGCGTGTAATCGGTATCGTTGAAGCTCACCGTAATTTCCGCCTTCGGGTACGAAGTTTCGCACGAAGCAAACGTAAAAAGCGTCGTCGCCGCAACAGCCGTCAGACAAGCTGCCGCCGTAAATTTTTTAAAAATATTCTTTTTCACCGTTCTTTCTCTCCTTAAAAAAGTTGAAAGGCACTTTTCCCTGCCGCGCCCGCGCGTCTTGCTTCCGCGCCGCGCACGCATAAAGTACGCTTTTATTTTAAACTTTCTCTCCCCGCTCTGTCAAGCGGTTTTCCCCCGATTTTTCGCTTTTTCGCTAAGTTTTATTCTTTTTTCACCGTTTCCGCGCAAATCGCCGCCGTTTCAGCCCCGTTTTCTCCGTTTCAAGCCGCTTCGCGCCCGTTCCGCCGCCCGTTAAAAAAACGCATACCCCGCGCACGTCAAAAGCGTTCCCGCGCGTCTCAGCTGTCCGCGATATATTTCCTCACGTACAGAGGCACGCCCTCGCTTTCCGCCAGTCTGCGGCAGGATTCCACCGCTTCCGCGCCGATACAGTCCACCACCGAAAACCGGCACGCCACGCCGTTTTTCACGCACGACTTCGCAAATTCCACCAGCGCGGGAAACGCGTCGAGGCGGTACTGCGAATGGCAGATTTTCTGATAACTCTCCGCGTCCGGCGCGTTCAGCGAAACGTTCACCAGATCGATTTTCCCCTTCAGTTCGGGCACGATATCGCGCTTGTTAATCAGATTGCCCTGCCCGTTCGTGTTCAGCCGCGTTTTCAGCCCGCGCGAATGCGCGTATTCCGCAACCGCCGTCATCTCGCCCATCTTGTAGGTCGGCTCGCCGAATCCGCAGAACACCAGCTCTTTGTACGCGGAAACGTCTTTCTTTTCCAGCTCCGCAATCACCTTTTCCGCCGTCGGGTCGCCGTGCCTTATCCACAGATAATTCCCGTAATAGCTCGCGCGTTCGTTTCTCACGCAAAATTCGCACCCGTTGGAGCACTTGTTCGTCAGGTTGATATATACGTTCCCGTCCAGCTCGTATACGTACGTATCCTTGCGCCCGTCGTCCGCGCGGTTCTTTCCGCCGTTGTTTCCGTTGGCGTTTCTGTTTTTGTTCGCGTTGTTCGCGGGGTTCATGCCGCGGTTCTTCGGCTTGTTCTTGCCCGCGCCGTTGCCGCCGCCCGCCGCGTTCTGCGGCTTATTCTGCTGCCGCTGCCCGTTCTGTGCGTTCTGCTGCGCCGTTTTTCCGCCGTTGCTTGCGCCGCCGGAGCCGTTTCCCGCCGCGCCGTTGTTTCCCGCCGCGCCCGCGTTGTTCCCGTAAAATTTACGGCGCTTGTTGTTATTGTTGTTGCCCATACAAAAATCTCCTTGAATCGTTCAAGCCTTACAAAGCGTTTCTTTCGCCCGCAAACCAAACAGCCGTTCCGCGTTCCGTCGCACGCCCGCGCAAAACTCTTCCGTCGTTTCGCCGCGCAGCTCCGCCAGATAATCCGCCACCCGCGCCACGTTCGCCGGAGTATTCGGAAACGTTCCCCGCAGCGGTTCGGGCGCCAGATACGGACTGTCCGTCTCCGTCAAAATTCTGTCTTCCGGCACGGCGAGCGCCGCCTTTTTTACTTTCTGCGCGTTTTTGAAAGTAACCACGCCGCCGAACGAAAAATACCCGCCCAGCTCCGCATACTCCGCCGCCGCTTCCGCCGAATACGAATAGCAGTGCATCAGAAAACCGTTCCGTAACAGTTTCCTGTTCTCCCGCAGAATTTCCAGCGTATCCGCGCACGCGTCGCGGCTGTGTATCACCGCGGGCAGATTCGCTTCGTCCGCCATTTGCAGCTGCCTCACAAACGTTTCGCGCTGAAACGCTCTCGACGGATTATCTTCGAAGTGGTAATCCAGTCCGATTTCTCCCAGCGCCACGCACTTTTTCTCTTTCAGCAGCCCGCGCACCGTTTCCAGCGCGCGCGTATATCCCGCTTCGTCCGTTTCGAACGGTTTTATTTCTTCGGGTTGCAGCCCCGCGCAGAAATACACGCCGTCATGCCGCGCGGAAAGTTCCGCCGCCGCTTTTGAAGAAGCCTCGTCGAACCCGCTTACGATCAGCATATCCGCGCCCGCGTTCTTTGCGGCGGCAATCACCGCCTCCGTGCCGCCCGCCGCGGCATATTCTTTCTCGTTCGTCAGATGGCAGTGCACGTCGATATAACCAATCTTTTTCATGCCGTTTGCAGCCGCCTCCCGTTCCGCTCTTCTCTTTCACCGCCTCGCTTTCCAAAGCGCCGCGGCGCCTTTTTTACGTCAATTTCCGCAAACTCAGCCCAGCCGCGTTCCGTCGTTCACGTCGCTTTCCGGGCAAATCAGCGAGAATTTCCCGTCGGCGTCCTCCGCCGCTAAAATCATGCCCTCCGAAAGCACGCCGCAAAGTTTCACGGGCTTTAAGTTGGTTACGAACACCACTTTTTTGCCGATGAGCTCTTCGGGCTTGAAATGTTTCGCGATGCCCGATACCACCGAGCGCGTTTCGTCGCCGAATTTCACCGTTTCGTGCAGCAGTTTCGAAGATTTTTCCACTTTCTCGCACGCCACGATTTCGCCTACCTGCAAACGCACTTTTTCGAAGTCGTCCAAAGAAATTTCCGTAACTTCTCCCGCTTCTTTTTCCGTCTTTTCTTCGTTCATTTTCTTTTTCTCCGCGTTCTTTTCGCCGCCCTCTTTCGCGGCGCCTCCCGCGGCGGCAATCTGCTGCGCGCGGATTTTTTCGATCTCCGGCAACAGCTGCTTCATATCCGCCCGCGCAAACAACGGCGCGCACTCCGTAACGGTAACGGTTTTCTGCGCCGCAAATACGCCGCACTCTTCAAACGTGCGTTCTTCCGCGCCGAACGCCGCCAGTATTTTCTCGCTTGTTCCGGGCAAAAACGGCGAAAGCAGCGAAGCGCCCGTCGTAATCGCCTGCGAAAGATTGTACAGCACGTCGTTCAGCCTGTCTTTGTTCGCCTCGTCTTTGGCAAGCACCCAGGGCGCCGTTTCGTCGATGTACTTGTTCGCGCGGCGAAATACCGCCATAATCGCCGAAAGCGCGTCCGCGATTCTCAGTTCGTCGCCTTTCTTTATCACCGTTTCCGCGGCGGAAGTCGCCACGGCTTTGAAATCTTCGTCCGTGCCCTCGTTTGCCGCGCCCTCGCGCAACGCCACCGTGCCGCCGAAGTATTTTTTAATCATCGCCACCGTGCGCGATACAAGGTTGCCCAGCACGTTCGCAAGGTCGGAATTGTATTTTTCGGTGAACAGCTCCCACGAAATCATGCCGTCGTCGTCAAACGGCATCTCGTGCAGCACGTAATATCTCGTGGCGTCCACGCCGAACAGGCGGTTTAAATCGTCCGAATAAATCACGTTGCCTTTCGATTTGCTCATCTTGTCGTCGCCCGATAACAGCCACGGGTGCCCGAAAATCTGTTTCGGCAGCGGCAGCCCCAGCGCCATCAGGAAGATGGGCCAGTAAATGGTATGGAAGCGCAGAATGTCTTTGCCGATAAGATGCAAATCGGCAGGCCACAGCTTCGCGAAATTTTCCGAGGGATTGTTCACGTCGTAGCCGATGCCCGTGATATAATTCGTCAGCGCGTCCACCCACACGTACACCACGTGCCTTTTATCGAAGTCCACGGGAATCCCCCACTTGAACGACGTGCGCGATACGCACAAATCCTGCAAACCTTTTTTCAGGAAGTTGTTCATCATCTCGTTCTTGCGGGAAGCGGGGCGGATGAAATCGGGGTGCGTTTCGATGTATTCCGTCAGTCGGTCGGCATATTTGCCCATTTTAAAGAAGTACGCTTCTTCCTTTTCGCGCTTTACTTCTCTGCCGCAATCGGGGCACTTGCCGTCTACCAGCTGGCTTTCCGTGAAAAACGATTCGCACGGCGTGCAGTACCAGCCCTCATAGCTGCCCTTATAAATATCGCCCTGCTCGTAAAATTTACGGAAAATTTCCGCCACTACTTTTTCGTGCTCCTTGTCCGTAGTGCGGATAAATTTGTTATAGCTCATGCCCACGCTGTCCCAGATGCGGCGGATTTCGGCGGAAACCTTGTCCACGTACCGTTGCGGCGTAACGCCCGCGGCGGCGGCTTTTTCCTCTATCTTCTGCCCGTGCTCGTCCGTGCCCGTCTGCAAAAACACTTCATAACCCTCTTTGCGTTTGAACCGGGCGATCGCGTCCGCCAGAATCGCCTCGTAAGTGTTACCGATATGCGGCTTGCCCGAAGCGTAGGCGATTGCCGTCGTCATATAAAATTTGCCTTTGTTTTCAGCGGCGTTTCGTTTTTCTGCCATAATCTCCTCCGTGCGCCGTCCGGCAGGTGCCGGAACGGAAGTACGCTTTTTATTATACCCCGTTTTCCGTAAAAAGTAAAGCGTTTTTCGCACGGTAGCGCCCTCGCCGGCGAATAAAGGCAAAGCCGCCGTTCATACAATAATTTATGAACGTTTTATTCGCCGCGGTTTTCATTGTTTCCGCCGCGCTTTTACTCTTTGCCGCCCCGCAGGAATTTCTGCCCGCGCTGCTATCCGCCGCGTCCTCCTCGTCGGCGCTTTGCCTCGCGCTCCTTTCCTCGTACGCCGTGTTCTGCGGCTTATCCGCTTTGTGGGAAAAATCGGGCGTTACCTCCGCGCTTTCCAAGCTTTTGCGCCGCCCCGTAAAACGGCTTTTCAAATCGGACGATCCCCGGTTTGCCGAAAGCGTGTGCATGAATATCTCGGCAAACCTCCTCGGCATAGGCGCGCTCGCCACCCCGTACGGCGTGCGGGCGGCGCAACTTCTCGACGGCGCGACGCATATCGGCGAAAACAGGCGCGAATACGCGCTTGCCGTACTCTTTACGTTAAACGCGGCTTCGCTTCAAATCGTGCCCACGTCCGTCATCGCGCTGCGCACCGCGGCGGGCAGCGCCGCGCCCTCTTCCGTGGTGCTGCCCATTCTTTTATCCTCGGCGTTTTTTCTCGCGCTCGCCCTGCCATGCACGAAACTGGTTTACGGCGCGAAACGTCGGCTGCCCGCGCGCGAAAAGCGCGGAATCGCGATAAGGCGGGCGGAAACATGAAAATCGCGGCATGCCTGATTCCGGCGCTGTTTCTCCTCACGTTCGTTTACGCGGCGATCAGAAAAGTGAACGTGTACGAAACGTTTATCGGCGGCGTAAAAAAAGCCCCGTCGCTCATCCTTTCCGTTTTTCCCTATATCGCGGCGGTGATGATGCTTTCTTCGCTGTTTGAAAAAAGCGGCTTGCAGGCGGCGTTTTTAGAAAAAGCCGCGCCGCTTTTCGCCGCGGCGGGCGTCCCCGCGGAACTATCGGAACTCATCCTCGTAAAGCCGCTTTCCGGCAGCGGCGCCACGGCGGTGTTATCGCGCGTGCTCGCCGCCCACGGCACCGACAGTTACATCGGCAGATGCGCCTGCGTGATCTTCGGCGGCAACGAAACTATTTTTTACGTGAGCGCGGTTTATTTTTCCGGCGTGAAGCATAAAAAAATCACCGCGGCGGTAATCATCTGCGTGATTTCTTACCTGTTGTCGGTGATTTTTGCCTGTTTTTTGTGCAGAATTATGTGATTTTTCGCTTGTTTTTACGCGCTTTTTGCGGCTTTTTTTGCTTTTTTTGCCTTATTTTTGTCCGTTTTTACGCATTATTCCGGCGTTTTTCACGCGTTTTTACGCCGTTTTTTCCGCTTTTATAAGCTTAAATCCACGGAAAAAGGATACAGTTCCGACTTCGTTATGCCCCTGTCTTTCGCCGCCATTTTTACGGCTTCCTTTTTTTCGTACCCCGCGCGCATGTAGTGCAGAATATGCTCCTTTTCGGAGAGAGCGCACAGCGGATTTTCTCTTTTTTCCGCACCCGCCACCACCAGTACGTATTCGCCGCGTTTTTCGCCGGGCAAGCCATCGCTTAACCGGAACGCCGTGCATTCCTCGTGAATTTTCGTAATTTCGCGCACCGCCGCCGCCCGCCGTTCGCCGAACGCTTCGTACATCGCGCGCACGTCGCCGTCGATATCCTGCGGCGCCTCGTGAAACAGCAGCGTGGCTTCCGTATCCTTGTATTTTTCCAGCACGGCGCGCTTTTCGCCTTTCTTTTCCGGCAGAAATCCCACGAACAGGAATTTATCGGCGGGCAAGCCCGATAAAATCAGCGCGCAAAGCGCCGCGTTGGCACCCGGAATCACCGTATATGCCACGCCCTTTTCTTTCAGCACCTCGCACACGATGTTGCCGGGATCGGATACGACGGGCATGCCCGCGTCCGATACGACGGCGACGTTTTTGCCCGAAAGCGCCGCCGCCGCGATTTTTTCCGCCGCCTGCCGTTCGTTGAATTTATGGCAGGCGTACAGCGGCTTTCTCATTTCGTACGCGTTTAACAGTCTGATGGTGTGGCGCGTATCTTCGCAGTAAATTTCGTCCGCGTTTTTTAACGTTTCCACCGCGCGGTAGGTGATGTCGCCGAGGTTTCCGATCGGCGTGGCTACAAAGCTGACCATGTTTTTCTTTCCTCCCGTTGATTCAGTCCGTCGTGGCGCCCGTTTTAGCCGTGTTTACCAGTACGGGCAGCACCTCCGTGCCCGGCTTGCCGCCGTATACCGCCTCGATAAGCACAAGGTACGGCTGCGCCGCGGAGCTGCCGGAAACGAACTGCATTCTTTTTACGGCGAAGCCGTTTCTGTCCAGCGCGGCGATTGCCTCCGCCGCCCGCGACGCCTTATGGCACAGCGCGAACCTGCCGCCGAATTTCAGCGCGCGTTTCGCCGCCTTTACGATTTCTTCCAGCGTGATTTCGATTTCCTTGCGGCAGATTGCCTTTTCGTACCGTTCGTTTTCGAACCCGCCCGTTTCGTACGGGGGATTGCATAATACCAACGAAAATTTTCCGTTGTATTCTTTGGAAAAATCCTGCAGCCTGCCCGTAACGAAAGAAAAATTTTCAAAACCGTTCTTTTCCGCCGTGAGCCGCGCGAGGCGCATTAAATTTTCCTGCAGTTCGAACAGCGTGAAGCGCAGTTCCGCCCCTTGGTTGAGAAGAAAAAAATGAAACGCCACGATGCCGCAGCCGCTGCAAAAATCCGCAACGTACTCCCCCTTTTTCGCGCGGGCGAACCGGGATAACAGCACCGAATCCGACGTGAAACGATACAGATTTTTATCCTGATAAATCACGCGGGAAAATCCGAGATCTTCCGCGACGATATTTTCGTTTTCCCCGACGTTTGTTTTTTCCATATTCTTCTCCGCCAAGAAAAAAGCGCAGGCAATCATTTCCCCGCGCTTCTCTTCTTTTGTGTGCTTAAAAGGGTTTCCCCTTTATAAGGCAAGTTTCAATGCTTACTCGGCTTTGATAGCGCCGGTGGGGCATCCGTCTTCGCAAGCGCCGCAATCAACGCATACGTCGGGATCTACCACATATCCGTTTCCGCCGGGAGCAATCGCTCCTACGGGACAGGTTTCCGCGCAAGCGCCGCAAGCTACGCATTCCTCGGTGATTTTATGTGCCATAATACTTACCTCCCATGGGAAATTTGTGATAATATTATACCACATTTTTTGCCGCTCGTAAACTTTTTCGACGTGCTTTTTTCTGCTTTTTTTACTATTTTTCGTGAAATTTTCCTTTTTTTAGCAGTTAGCATAAGCTAACACATAAAGTTGTTTCCGGCTAACTTATAAAAGAGCTGTGCCGCCGCTTTTTATCGCCCGCCGCGAAGCGATGAAGCAAGCTCGCCGATGAGCGCCGCCGCCCGTACGATTTCCTCTTTGGTGTTGTGTTTTCCGAAACTTAAACGGAAAGAATCGCGCGCCTGTTCTTCCGTAAGCCCCGCCGCCGTCAGCACACGGCTGGGGCGGACGTCCCCTCCCGCGCACGCGGCGCCCGCCGAAGCGGCGATACCCCGAAGATCGAGAAGGGACAACATGGCGGCGTTTTCCGCGCCGTCGACGCGCACGTTTAAAATCGGCGGAACGCAGTTTTGCCCGTCGCCGCCGTTGACGTGCACGAACGGGAAGCGTGAAATTTCTTTGAGAAAGAGCGTTTTGAGCGCGAGAATTTTCTCGTTTGCCTCGTCCATTTCCGCCACGGCTTTTTCGTATGCCGCCGCCGCGCCCACGGCGCCCGCCACATTTACCGTGCCCGCGCGGAAGCCCTGTTCCTGTTCGCCGCCGACAAGCACTCTTTCCGTAGGCGTGCCGCCCTTGACGTACAAAACGCCCGTACCTTTGGGACCGTAAAATTTATGCGCGGAAAAGCTGAGATAATCGGCGCCGAGCCGCCGCACGTTCAGCGGGAGATAGGGCGCCGCCTGCACCGCGTCCGTAAAAAACGCGGCGCCGTGCGCGTGCGCGATTTCCGCCGCCTCCTGCACGGGCTGGATTGTACCCAGCTCGTTGCTTGCGTACATCACGGCGACGAGCGCCGCGGAATCGTCTACGTTTTCTTTCAGATAGGAAAGGCTGATTCTGCCGCGCGAATCCACGGGAATCACATTCGTTTCGAAGCCTTCTTCCGCCGCCAGTTTTTCGGCGGGAACCATGACGGCGTGATGTTCGGCGGCGGAAACGAAAATTTTATTTCTGCCGCGTTTTTTCTGCGCGCGCGCCGCGCCGAACACCGCGAGATTATCCGCTTCGGTGCCGCCCGAAGTGAAATATACTTCGTTATCTTTCGCGCCGATCAGCCGCGCGATGACGCCGCGCGCTTCATCCAGCGCGCCCATCGCCTTTCTGCCGAAATAGTGCTGAGAGTTGGCGTTGCCGTACGTCTGCGTGAAATACGGCAGCATTTTTTGCAGCACCTCTTCATCCAGCGGGGTGGTTGCCGCGTGATCGAGATAAATTCTTTCCTGAGCTTCCATAAACGTTTTCCTTCCGTTTTTTCGCCGGAACGACGAACAAAACCGATTTTACTCATTATACAGATTTCGGGACGGATTGTCAAATCAAACGGCGCGGCGGCGAAAAAAATTTTGCCGCGAATACGGCGCGACGACCGCTTTTCGGCTTTTTTCAGCGTTTTTTGCACGTTTTTTATCATTTTTTCCGGCGAAAAATCCGCTTTCGACAATCAAAGTTTTTTTTCGACAAAATAAGACACGCAAAACGGCGCGGAATGAGTTTCTGCGGGCGGAAATTTGTGTTATACTATTTATGCGACCGGGAAAAACGACAAAAAACGGGATTTTGCCTCTGCCGATCGACAAAAACATACAAGGAGAACTACTTATGAAATTCATCACCATGGAACATTTACGGCGCTTCGATTCGCTTGCAGCGACGTGGAACGATTCTTATGCGGACAAGCCGCGTTCGGCGCTGGCTCTTGCCGAAAAGGAACTGCTGGATCAGATTTTCGCCGCAAGCGCGATGACGGGATTCGCGATGCGACGACTGCCCGAAAAGTTTGACGAGGACGAAATTTTCGAACGCCGACTTTTAAACGTTGCGGAAAAAAACGGCTCCGTTTATTTTTTCCTTGAAAACGGAGAGCTGATTTTAGACGAACCCGAATTTCTCGAACGGGAAGAATGCGATTCGCCCGCCGCCCGTACGATACTGAAAGCCTTTGAATTACATATCCTTGCCGACCGTTTTCAGGTGCATCTGCTGCTTGGCGACGAGATAGAAGAGAACGAAAAAACTGCCTTACAAAAAGGCGCGGACGACGTTATGTTTCCGCGCTATCGTTATCTTACGGCGAATTGCGCTTCGCTGCGTTTCGTAAAAAAAGCCGCGTGATTTTTAAGGCGGCGCGTTGCCGTGCGGCGGAACGCGAACGAGTGCGGCGGCGGGAAGAAGAATTTCGCTTTTTAAGCGCGCGTTTGTTTGCGTTTCGCGCGGAGGTGTGATATAATGAAAGCGGAATGAGCGGATTATATCTGAAAAGTTACGAAAAAAACCGGGCGTTTCTCGCCGCGCGCCCGAAGTTGAAAAAGTGCGTATACCTCGCCGACAAACTGTTTACGGTTGCCGTCGGCGCGGTTTACGTTATTTTATGCGCGTACGTGCTTTTCATTGCGAAATCTCGCGCGCCGCGCGATATGATACGATTGTTTGCTTTGCCCGCGATTTGCCTTGCGCTGACATCTTTTTTACGGCACGTCGTAAACGCAAAACGCCCCTACGAGCGCGGCGTCGAACCGCTGTTTATAAAAACGCGTCGCGGGCAATCGTTTCCGAGCAGGCATTTATCTTCCGCCGCCGTGATTGCGGGGATCGGTTATTTTTATCTGCCCGTATGCGGCGTTTTGTGCACGATTTTCGGCGCGGCGTTGTTTTATACGCGTTTCGCCTGCGGCTGGCACTTCCCGCGGGATCTGCTTTGCGGCGCCCTTCTCGGCGCGGCGTGCGCCCTGCCCGCGTTTCTGATTTGAAATCGGTTTGACGAAAGGAAAATGAAAAACGATGATTTTTATTTAGATTAAGGGAACAATTATTAAGTTTTGTTTTCTGATTTTTCGGGAAACGCAAAACGCCTTGTGCCGTTTTTCGGCACAAGGCGTTTTATTATTTGCATAATTTACTTCGCATATTCGCAAAGAATATCCGAAAGAGCGGCGAGGCGTTTCGGCGAGAGAGTTTCGCCGCGGGCTTTTTCTTCCACGCCCGCGCGATTTAAAATTTCCGCCGCCGTTTCACGGGAAAGAGAGAAAGATTTCATCAGATTGTTTTCCAGCGTTTTCCGACGGTTCAGAAAGGCGCAGCGCACCGTTTTTCTGTACATATCTTTGTCTTTGACGGGCAACGCGTTTTCGGTGAAATCGATTTTTACCACCGCGGAATCGACGTTGGGCGCCGGATAAAACATATTCCGCCCCACTTTTTTTACGATTTTCGCCGTGCCGCGCAGCGCGATTGCCGCCGTAATCGCGCCGTATTCGGGCGTATCTTCTTTGGCGGCGAAACGTTCCGCCACTTCCTGTTGCACCATGACGCACACGCCCCTGACGCCTGCGCCCTCTTCCAGAAGCCGCGTTACGATGGGCGTGGTTACGTAATACGGCAGGTTGGCGACAACGGTGTATTCGCCGATTTCACGATACAGTTCGCCGAGATTTTCTTTGGAAAAATCGCGGAAAATTACTTCCGTGTTTTCGCAGCCCGCCAGCGTTTCGGCAAGCACGGGGCGAAGGTCTCTGTCGATTTCGTACGCGTACACTCTGCCCGCCCGCTTCGAAAGCGCGCGCGTGAGCGTGCCCGCGCCGCAGCCGATTTCCACCACCGTATCGCTTTTGCCTATCCCCGCCGCTTCGGCGATGGAATCGAGCAGGTTTTCATCGGTGAGGAAGTTTTGTCCGAGGCTTTTTTTGAACGTAAAGCCGTGTTTTTTGAGTACGTCGCGTATTTTTTCCATTGTTTTCTCTTACTTTATCTGCGCGCCGCCACGCCGATACGTTCGCCGCATTTTACTTTCGTTTCCTTTTCTTCGGCGGTGTTTTTCAGAAATTCTTCGTCCGGCAACACGGCGCCCTTTTGCGTGAGCACGATGATCGTGGAGCCGCCGAATTCGAATTTGCCTTTTTCTTCGCCGCGCTTCACTTCGCCGGCGCCCTTATAGTTGACGATTCTGCCCACCATCATCGCGCCGACTTCGCACTGTACCGCCAAGCCGAAATGCGCCGTTTCGATGACGGTATATTCGCGGCAGTTTTCCGTAAACACCCGCCGGCTGCCGAGCGCCGCGGGCTGCACCGTGTGCAATCTGCCGCGGATAAACGTGTTTTCGCTTTTCATGCCGTCGTCGAAGTAAAAATAACGGTGATAATCTTCTACGCACAGGCGGAAAACGAAACAATAACCGCCTTCGAATTTTTTTGCCAGTTCCGCGTTTTTTAAAAGTTCCGCCGCCGTGTAATCGAAGCCTTTTACGTTGAAACGGGCGCCGTCCGCTATCGGGTACAGCGAAAGTTTGCCGTCGCACGGGGCGACGAACGCTTCGGGCGCGGTATCGAACGGGCGCAGCTCCTTGCGGATACGCCGCGTGAAAAACGCGTTGAACGAGGGATAATTTTCCGTTTCGTACTGCGACATATCGATGCGGTGCTTTTTGACGTAGCCCTTGATTTTATGACGCGAAAAGCGGGAATCGAGGTATCTGCCCGCGATTTTCGAAACCCAACGCGCCGTTATCGGTTTTAAAAAAAACGCCCCGCATTTTGTGTAATACAGGAATTTTAAAATTCCTTTCGGCGCGGTTTCTTGTTTGGAAACCGTTTCGCGGGGCGTTTGTTCTTTTGCGAAAGATTGTTCCATCGCTTATTTCTCCCACGAGCGGAGAATGACGTGCGGCAACACGCCGATTACCTTTAATATCGCCATTGTGCCGAGAATAAGCACCGAAGCCGCCATGACGACAACAAGCTTTTTTATGGTGAGTTTGGGCATTTTGAAACGCACGACGAACGCAAGCGCGATTAAGCCGTAGCCCGAAAGCATGATTGCCGCCTGAATGGCGGGAGTTTCGAAACAGGTTGCCGCCATGAAGAAACACGGAATGATAAACCCCGCGTTGGTTACGGGCAAGCCCTCGTAATATTTACGGCGCGCGTTTCCCTCTTCCTGCATGCGGATTTCTTCGGTTACGTCGAAATACGCAAGACGGATGAGCGCGCAGAGAATGTACGCGGAATACACCGCCATGCAGTACCAGCGGTTGATGTGCATGCCGAAGCCGATCATCACGGGCGCAACGCCGAACGCGATTAAATCGGAAAGCGAATCGATACGCTCGCCGAACATGGCGTCCTGTTTCGTGCGGTTTTTACGCGTTTTTGCCACGGCGCCGTCGAAGCCGTCGAAAAAGCCGGATAACAGCAGACACAACACGCCGATTTCCGGCATGGAATGTTTGTTGCCGCCGATGGAAAAGCAAATTCCCGCCACGCCGGAAATCACCGACAGGTAGGTAAGAACGACTCCGTAATGCCAGAACCCTACAAACTTTTTGCTTTCGCACTTCATATGTTTTTTCGCTCCCTTGTTTATCTTTCGTTTTCTTTTTTTCTGTAATTTCCGCGCGCGGCTTTTTTCGCGCGGCTTTTTTTGCGGTTATTTTTTGCCGCCGTCTTTTTTGCTTTCTTCCGAAAGCGCCGCCGCTTCCTCTTCTATGCTTTTTTCGAAATCGGGCGAATACGCGGGCTTGATTTCGGCAATGCCTTCCAGCGTCTGCGCGTATCTGATTTTTCCGCCGTTCTGCAAAACGTGGTATACCAGCGTTACGGCGCCGCTGAAAATCATGCAGCCGTAATAGGATATGACGCGGGTTACCATAACAGCCACCACCAGAAACGGCTTATCGAACAACGCCACCGTGGAAAACACGTTGAGATACAAAAGTTCGAAAATTCCCGAACCGCCCGGAAGCGGCATGGAATTGTAGCCGAGCAGTACGAAACACTGCAGCGCGAACACGTGCAACATATCCGTTTCGGGCACGGCGGCTTTGAATACGAACGCCGTGATAAGAACCTGCGCCCCACGCTGCAATACGTTGAACAACAGCGTTTGCAAAAACAGGCTTTTGTGTTTTTTGATCTGCGCGCCGCAAGAACGGTATTTTTCCACCATGGCGCTTAATTTTTCACGCAACGCTTCCGGCTTTTTGCTGAGCCGGAGTTTCGCAAGCAACTTAATCAGGGCGCCGCCCGTTTTTAATACCGCGCCCGGATGTTTGAGGCACGCCACGAACAGCCAGATTAAAAACGCCTGCATCGCCACGCCGATGACGATGAACACCTTGGAAAGCGTACCGAACGAGAAAAACACCCAGCCGCCCGCCGACGTGAACAGCGAAATAAGAAACGCCGCCACGCCCAGCACGAAAATCGCCGCCGTGTAGCCCAGAAGGTTGAATACGAGAATAAACGTTGTGGAGCCTGCGTCGATGCCGTCCTTTACCATGTAATACGCCGAAGCGGGCTGCCCGCCCGTGGCGGAAGGCGTAAGCGCGGAATAATACGCGTCTGCCGAAGAATACGCGAACGCGGAAACGAATTTTGTTTTGTAGCCGAATTTCGCCGCGATGTTTTTCAGGCTGAACGCTTCGGCAAGCAGAAATACCGGCATGCAGCACACGGCGAGAACGATATAAACGGGCTTGCAGCCGCCGAAAAACGCGCGCACGTCGTTCCACGAAAGTTCTTTGTTGCTTTTTAAAAGAATGAAAACCGTAAGCCCCAGCAGCGCCAGAACGAATACGATATTCAGAAGATGATTTCTTACTTTTTTGTTCACGCGCCGTACTCCTTTTTCCTTTCGCATATATTATAACAGAACGGCGCAGACAAGTCAAGCAATGCCGTATGCAAACGCCGCAGAAAACCGCTTTTTATTGCCGTTTTGCCGCAAAGCACAAAAAAAACGAGCTTTTTCGCCCGTTTTTTCCTTTTTATTTGTTTTTTTTGCCGCCCGCGCGCGTTTTTGCCGCGTTTTTGCAGGGGGGGGGCGCCGCGGAAGCGCGGCGGATAAATTATTCCGCGGATTTTTCCGAAGCGGTTTGCGATTTTTCTTTCGCGCTCTTTATAAACGCGCAGAACAGCGGGTTGGGCGTTTCCGGCGTGGAGGTGAATTCCGGGTGGAACTGCACGCCCACGAAGAAGGGATGATTTTCCACTTCCACCGTTTCCACGATGCGGTTATCGGGCGAAGTGCCGCCGAAAACAAGCCCCGCTTTTTCCAGCGTTTCGCGATAATCGTTGTTGAATTCGTATCTGTGGCGGTGGCGTTCGCGGATTAGTTTTTTGCCGCCGTACGCTTCCGAAATGCGCGTACCCTCTTTCAGAGCGCATACGTATTCGCCGAGGCGCATCGTGCCGCCGATTTTTTTGCCTTTCTTTTCGGGCAGGATATCGATGACCGCGCTGCCCTCGCCGTTGGTTTCGCTTAAAAATTCGCCGCTGGTGGCGTCTTTGATGCCCGCGACGTCGCGCGCGAATTCGATGACGGAAATCTGCATGCCGAGGCAGATGCCGAGATACGGCAGCCCCGTTTCGCGCGCGTATTTACACGCCGCAATCATGCCCTCTACGCCGCGCGTGCCGAAGCCGCCCGGAACAATGACGCCGTCCGCGTCTTTCAGCTTCTTCTTTACGTTGGCGTTCGTAACCGTTTCGCTGTCTACCCACAAGAGATCGGCTTGCACGCCGTTTTCGCCCGCGGCGTGGCGCACCGCTTCCACCAGAGAAATGTAGGAATCGCGGAGCGCGACGTATTTGCCGACGATGGCGATTTTTACCTTTTTCTTCGCCGTTTTCATCGCCTGCACTTTCTGCTTCCAGCCGCTTAAATCGCACTTGCCGTCCAGCGAGAGCGTTTGCGCCACCGCGGCGTACAAGCCGTTTTTATAAAGCATCAGTGGCGCGTCGTACAGACATTTTACCGTGGTTGACGGAATTACGGCGCTTTCCGGCACCGAGCAGAACAGCGAAACTTTGGCAATGATGTCCTCTTCGGGCGCCTTATCGGAACGGAGAATGATGACGTCCGGGCGGATGCCGCAGCCCTGCAGTTCGCGCACGGAGTGCTGCACGGGTTTGGATTTGAATTCGCCCGACGAAGCGAGATACGGCAGCAGGCAGACGTGTATGAACGCGCAGTTTCCATCGCCCTCTTCGATGCGGAACTGGCGGAGCGCTTCGAGATAGGGCTGGCTTTCGATGTCGCCCGTAGTGCCGCCGATTTCGGTGATGACGATATCCGCGCCCGATTTTTTCGCCACAAGACGGATATGATTTTTGATTTCGTTGGTTACGTGCGGCACGATTTGCACCGTTTTGCCGCCGTATTCGCCCGCGCGCTCTTTTTTAAGCACCGTGGAATACAGCTTGCCGCTGGTAAGCGAGGAATCTTTCGTGAGGTTCACGCCGATAAACCGCTCGTAATGCCCTAAATCGAGGTCGGTTTCCGCGCCGTCCGCCGTTACGAACACTTCGCCGTGCTGCACGGGATTGAGCGTGCCCGGATCGATGTTCATGTACGGATCGAACTTTTCCACCGCCACGGAATAGCCCGCGGATTTCAGAAGTCTGCCCAGCGAAGCCGCTACGATGCCTTTCCCCAAGCCGGACACGACGCCCCCTGTTACGAAGATGAATTTTGTCATATATGTTTTTCTCCTTGAATTGATTTCGGATGAGAATAATTTTCAAAAACACAAGCACTAAAAAAGGCGTTTTTTTTTAGCATTGATAGCTCAATGCAAAAAAAACGCCTGTACAGCCTGTTTATTTTGTTTACAACTTTTTAACCGCGCTTGACTGCTTTTCAAAAACAGTAAAAATAATACCATATTTTTTTTTGCTTGTCAACCGTTTGAACAAAATTCGCGCGAAATTTTTTTAAAATTTTTTTGCGCCCGATGCGCGGTTTTCCCCTGCGGAATTTTGTTGTTTTGCGGACGCGCCGCGTTTTGCGGCGGAGGCTGTCGGCGGCGGAACAATGCCGCCTGTCCGGGCAAAACGCCGCCGACCGTTCGGTGGAAAATGCGCGCAAACAAGCCGAATATGATACGCCTTTTACACGAAAGAAGCCGTGATAAAAGCAAAAAGCTTCGGAAAATTCCGAAGCTTCCGATCCGATAGTTCAGACGGTTTAATAAGTAGTGCCACCTATAATCGCCGCAACCGCAATGCCGTAAATGATGCCGAGGACGAAACTTAAAACCATAAACACAATCGAGATGATTTTGCCCGCTTTCGCCAGTCCGTAACCGTCTTCGCCGCGTTCCTCACATTGTTTCATTCCGATAATGCTGAAAATCAACCCCAGCAGCGGAAACAAAAACGCGCAGACAAACCCGGCAATCGCCATGCCGTTCGTTTTTTTGTAGGTTACGGGCGGCTGAGTGTTATTGCTGCCGTAACTCGCATACCCCGCACCGGCGTACCCCGTGTTTGCCGGCTTTTCTTCCGGCGTTTCGTGCGCTTTCGCGCCGCAATAAATGCAAACGTATGCGTCGTCGTTAATCTCTTTCCCGCACTTTCTGCAATACATTTTCCTCTCTCCTTCGATTTTGTTTATTCTATATTATAGAATTGTACTTACATTATAGCGTTGTAATGTAGAATTGTCAACCGATATTACATAATTTATTTTAAAATTATTCTGTAATACAGAATGTTCAAAGGAAGAAGCTATGGAAATCGGGACGAGAATCAGAGAATTGCTCACGGAGAACGGATTGAAACAGAAAGAACCGGCGGAAAAAATTCACGTGGCGGCGAACACGCTTTCGCAGTTTGAAACAGGCAAAGCCAACCCCGGCTACGACGTGCTGATTACGCTTGCCGATTTTTTTGAAGTTTCTGTGGACTATCTGCCGGGGCGCGCGGACGAGGCGGGAAACGTGAAAATACTGCCCGATAAAACAGGCGTGTACCCTTCCGCCGACGGAGCGGAATTGCTTACTTTGTACCGACGGGCGGACGAAACGGGAAAGGCGAGAATCAAGGCGTATGCCGAGGGCTGCGCCGCCGCAAATAAATAACATTGTTTTTTATTTTTTAAATTTAAAGTTGGGGCGCCCCCCATACCCATAGGGGCGCCCCATTTTTTTGTAAAATTTTTTTAGTAAAATAAACCCCCCCATTATTTTAATAAATTTTTTTTAAAAAATATTTAGAAAAACA
>ENA-ORIC01001760-ORIC01001760.1-human-gut-metagenome-genome-assembly--contig:-NODE-1760-length-19496-cov-3.371080_pt1 | contig 19496 bp, 19 predicted proteins | sample MGYA00243023_ERZ508732 | MGnify/ENA primary metagenome ERZ508732 (study PRJEB26277, sample SAMN04329767) | human gut metagenome | biome: human-associated habitat | host: Homo sapiens | place: USA...
GCTGCCTCCCGTAGGAGTTTGGGCCGTGTCTCAGTCCCAATGTGGCCGTTCACTCTCTCAAGCCGGCTACTGATCGTCGCCTTGGTGAGCCGTTACCTCACCAACCAGCTAATCAGACGCGGGTCCATCCTGTACCACCGGAGTTTTTACCCCTGCACCATGCGGTGCTGTGGTCTTATGCGGTATTAGCAGTCATTTCTGACTGTTATCCCCCTGTACAGGGCAGGTTACCCACGCGTTACTCACCCGTCCGCCACTCAATCACCAAATCTTCAGTTCCGAAGAAAATCAAATAAGGTGTTTCGTTCGACTTGCATGTGTTAAGCACGCCGCCAGCGTTCATCCTGAGCCAGGATCAAACTCTCATGTTCAATGTTGATCCAAGTTCAAGAAGCACTAGCTTCTTTATCCTTGTTAATTACTGTTCTCTATAAAGAACGTTCGTTGATTTTTACTAAAATCATCTGAAAAATTCATTAGAATTTTCAAGGTTGTCTTATTGTTCAGTTGTCAAAGATCTTTTTTGTGATCCGCTTCGTATAAGAAGCTTTATTATTATATCACTTTGTTCTTAGCTTGTCAAGAACTTTTTTAATTTATTTTGTTGACCCGTTCTTCATAAGAACCGCAGCAACTTTTACATCATATCATGTTCTTTCTTGCTTGTCAAGAACTTTTTTAATTCTTTTTTGAAACATTTTTTCAAATCCCTTTGAAACAATATGTTCCTCACTGTCTCTCACAGACAGCTTAAATATAATATCATGCCATTTCTTTTATGTCAACACCTTTTTTCATTTTTTCTATTTTTATTATTTAACACTCTCATCATTATTTCAAAAAGAAGGTATCCTGCAAATGAATCATTAAATGACATTTGCAAAATACCTTCTTTTTATTGTTGTAATAATTTCTGTGTTTCTATCTGTATCTGCTGTTTGATCATCTGTTCTAATGGATTCGTTTCCACCATTGTCTGCATAACTTCACTTCCGCCAACGATCTGAGCATATTCAGATTCCATTCCAACATGTGGCATCAATGAAATAAAAAATACAACTACCATAATGATCAAGGAACCTTTGATCAATCCAAGTGCTGCTCCTGCTACCTTGTTAATAAACCCAACACCTGGAACCCTTGTAACTTTATTTGCAAAACGTATTACCACTGAAAAAATAATTTTACACACAATCATCAACCCCATATATGCAATCATATATGCAATTCGATCTGTAACAATCGTTCCCTGGATTTCTGGTACATTTTGAATCACTATTTCTTTAAAATATGCAGCGCCTTTATAAGCGATCGCAAAAGTTAAAATCCATGATGCAAGATTCAACATACTTTTAATGAGTCCTCTTCGATAACCTATGATCATCTGCAAGATCAAATAGATTCCAAAAACAGCTACGATAATTTCTCCCATATGTACTCCATTCTAGTATATCTCCGATAAATTTGTACTATTTTCGTAAGTTATCAAATATTTCTGTCTTTTTCCTGTTGGTGAAATATTGACAATTCGTTTTTTTAAATCTTTCTTAAACATTTCATGTCCAGCAAAATTCACAATTGAACAATGATAATTTCCAGCCAACAATAATTCTTTCTCTCCTAATAATAATTTATTATATTCTGAAGAGAATTTATGTGACATCAATTTTCTTCCTGTTTTATTATATACGACTGCTTCATATTTTTCTTGATCTGTTTTTTTCTGATCTTCAAATACGAATGCTGCGTAATCATCATTCACCGCAACACTACTCACATCTTTATCAAATGATATCGTTTGCTTTTTAGAAATTGTTTTTCCTACTTTAAAGAAAATCATCTGATCATCTCCAATTGCCACAGCTTTAGAATCACCCATAAAGCTCACTTTCGGAATTACCGTATCTTTAAAATCAAAGCCACCGATCATCTGATCTCCACTGTCTTCACCTTCCTGTCCAAAATTATACAGTGCAACTCTGCTTTTTACATTAATCCCATCAACGACAAGATAACTGACTAAAAGATTTTGTCCATCTGATGACAGATCAATATCCATTGGATATCCATTTTGATCAGATGTGACTTTGATACTTACCAGTTTCTTCTGTACTGCATCATATAATTCTATATAATTTCCATTATCACCGTGAAGAATTAAAGCAATTACACCTTGTTTTGCCACTTCCAAATCTACGATTGGATAAGATACACTAAATTTTTTCATCTGTCCATCTGAATCAAGTAACGCAATCTCATTCCCATTCTTGGATGCAACTACAATATAGTCCCCACAATAAGATGCCTGTGGATTCTTAATGGAATATGTTTTATTCCATTTTTCATTTCCTTTTCCATCTAAGAAAGAAATCCCATCTTCGCTGTAACAGATCGTTCCTTTCTTATATGCAAATGACTGAAATGATTCTGTCAGCTCTTTTGTGATCGTTTTTACAACCTTCATCCTGTGATATGTCCGATAGCGATATGCAAATATTGTACATATACATACAACCACAAACGCTATGATCAATCCCATACGATATTTTTTCTTTTTTTCTCTTAGAAATAATGCATTTTGAATGTTCTCATTGGAATTGACATAAAGAGAAAACCCTGATTTCGTCTTTTGTTCCATAAAATACCTTCCATTTTCTAATCAATCATCATCTCTGAATACAGGTAAGTATACCTTATTCAATGAAATGTGTCCAGTCTACACATATTTCCTAGTTTAAATATCATCGAAGTGTTCCAGGAATGATCAACTTCTGTCCGGGGTAAATCTGATTTTCGTCAGACAATGCATTTGCCTTTTTGATTCTTTGAACAAGCTTCTGGGTCCCATATACCTTTCGACTGATCGATACTAACGTCTCTCCACTTTTTACGGTATATGTATAAGACTTGTATTGCCCAGAACTTACTTTTTGAGTTTTCTGTTTTTGTTTTATTGTGGGTTGTGTCGTTTTTTGTTCCTTTTTATGTATTGAAGTTTGTGTTGCCGAATCTAATGTTTTTGTTATTTTTACACTCGTTGTTGATGATTTTGTTGAAATTTGATCCGACACCCCTTTTCCCATCGTATGCACCGCACCATTTACAACCTCTTTAAAATTTATACTCTGATCTTGTCCAGCATAATAATACATCGTACCTCCCATGATCATCATGATCGTAACTGCTGCTGCCGTTGAAATATTCCGAATCCTTCCTTTTCTCTGATTACTCTTGGTTTTTTTGGATATCTTTTCACGAAACTGCTGGATCAATTTCTCATCTCTTCGACTCTCCATCATTTTTTCATATGTCTGCACCTCTTTTATATCTTGTCTTCGTTCTACAAGATAATTCTGCATCATCGGATTTTTTTCATAATATATATAGTATCCATTTTGCCTTGAGAGATCTTCTCCTCGAAAAACATAAAATGCATCTTCTCCTTCCAGATCATCCATCATATATAACACTTTTCCTTCTCCTGGAAAATTTTCAAAATGTGTCTTTTTTATTTTATCATTGAGTCGAACCGAAAATCCCATTCTTAAAAGTGCCCATCCGATGACATCCAGACCAGAAAACAATCGCTCCTTCTGTTGATATATCTCTCTCCATACTTCATCATCAAATACTGTTTCATCAAGATCCAATTCCAGATTCTGTCCCTCGATCGCTCCTCTTATAAAAATAACAAGATCATTTCCAATCTGCTTTTTCTCTCCAAATAAAATTGCTCCTCTTACATATGTATTTTTGTCCATGGATAAAGAATTTAAAAATACTATAACGCAATCTTCAATCTCTACTTTTGTGTGTCCTGCTGGACTTCCAATCTGCCTGATATTTTTAGGCAACTGCTGCTCTGTTTTCACGAAAAAACCTCCTTTTCTTCCATTTCACAAAAACCTTATCATAAAGAGATAAAAATTTTTATCAAACAACGTCGAGACGTTAAAATTTTTTTACATACTTCTTTTCTTTTTGTATACACTAAAAAGAGAATTTAAATCAGGAGGACGATCTATTGTTAAAAAAAATATCTTACTATCATCCAGATTCCCCTTATGCTCTTATGAAATTTCAAAATGATCTGCTACATTATCTCAAAATAAAGCATAAAAAAAATCAGCCCCTCGTCATTGTCTGTATCGGTACAGACCGCGCGACTGGTGACTGTCTTGGACCACTCGTTGGTCAGGCATTGCTTCCTTCTCCTCAATATTCAGTTTTTGGGACTTTAAAAGAACCTATTCACGCTAAAAATCTCAATCAAACTTTTAAAGAAATTTATTCTGTCTGCCAAAATCCTTTCATCATCGCTGTCGATTCCTGTCTCGGTTATGCACAGCATGTTGGATGTATTACACTCTCCCCTCTCCCACTGCTTCCTGGCCGAGGCGTTTCAAAACAGCTCCCACCGATCGGACAATTATCAATCACTGGATTTGTAAATGTCTTTTCTGATTCCGTTTCAAACGAATCTGTAATTCAAAACACTCGACTTCACACCGTTATAAAATTAGCGGATTTTATCACAAATGGTATAAAATCCGCTAATATCCCTTCTATATATCAAGTTTCATGTCCCCATCCTTGATCAATCCTGCTCTACGCATCGCTTCCGAAATAAAATATGTCAAAAATGCAGGAGCTATGATCTGCATAACCAGTATCATGACAATAACAGTCACTGCAGAAGTTCCTCCTGTTGTCATCGTCTTATATGTCATCATTGGTCCCACAAACCCTGCCGTTCCCATACCAGAACCAATTGCATTATTCGTCATTTTTAAAACTACAGTAGAGATCGGACCAAGAATGGCACTTGTAATGATCGGTGGCAGCCAGATCAATGGTTTTCTTACAATATTGGGAACCTGTAACATTGATGTTCCTATTCCCTGTGCCAATAGACCTCCAATTCCATTCTCCCGTAAACTGGCCGTCGCAAATCCAATCATCTGTGCACAACACCCAATCGTTGCTGCTCCTGCGGCAATTCCAGAAAGATTCAAAATAATTCCAAGTGCTGCTGAACTGATCGGAAGAGTTAACGCCATACCCATCAATACAGAAACAACAATTCCCATCAAAAATGGCTGCTGTTCTGTTCCCCATCGAATCATCTCTCCGATCTGTTTCATGAGATCTGAAATATATGGTCCAACCGTTAACCCCACGATTCCACCACATACGATCGTTGTTAATGGCGTCAAAATAATATCAAGCTTTGTTCTTCCAATGAAAATCCTTCCAATCTCTATTCCTATGTAAGCCGCTACAAATGCTCCAAGAGGCTCTCCTGGGCCACTTAATAGGATTTTGCCACTTGAACTTACACTTCCATTCAATAAGCCAGAAGCAAAAGCTCCGATCATACCCGTACTTGCGGCAGATGCACATACAAGTGTTGATTCTCCTAATTTACTTGCAACTCCAATTCCAATTCCAGCTCCCGTCAATACTTTAGCAATCGATGCAACCATAACGATCATATTTCCTATATCTCCTCCTATGATCGTTCCGGCTTGTTCTAAAATCGTTCCAATGATCAATGTTGCAAATAATCCTATTGCCATTCCTGACAATCCATCTATAAAAATCCGTTTTAAAATTTTCATGCTCCATCTCCCTTTTAACGTAATGTTTTTTTTAGTATAACATACCTATTTTGCTTTACAAGAAACAAAAATACTTCTATACTAAGTCAAAAGAAGTAACTATTTACCAATTTATTAAGGCAGGAGTTTATTTATGTTTCGTATGTGGGGCAAGATTTTTCATGAAAATCATATGTTAAAAGACACTGTAATCTGTATAGATAGTGATCTGAATCGAACTAGAAAAGTATATCAGGCATTGGAAGAGATCTGTTATGAATTTGATCTTTCTAAACCACTCTGGCTTGATCACAATAAAAACGACTTTATCCATCATTCAAAAACCAGATTTAATTCTGACAGTTTTGTAGAAGATATTGATTTTGATTTTCTTGAAATTCAGGTAATTGAAGAAGACTAAATAATTTTATATTTTCTTTTGAAATCGTTTACAAAACCACAAGACAAATGGAGATTATTTATATGAAGGGAAACGGTCACCCCACAAACAATCAGAATATTTCTGAATATGTTGCACTTTTATATCAGAAATATTCGCATAAATTATACTGTAATGCTTTTCATTACACGTCAAATCCAAGTATTGCTGAAGATGGTGTTCAGCAGATATTTGAAAGAATTCTTTTACATCCTGACACAGCATTACATGTACCTGAACACGAGATTATCTATTATCTCTTTGCTATACAGCGTAATGTGATGTATACACTAACTATGGATGAGTATAAAAATTCTCACTATCCTTTAGATTATGATGATGGTAACGATATTTCTCGTAATCTCATTGATCCTGAGGATCTGTTTATCCGTTATATTTATCTTGATTCTCTCAAGATCATTTTCTCAACACTAACACCCGATTTTCGTGATACTATAATTTTTCATTATTTCTATGGATTTAAATATAGTGAGATTGCATGTATGTTTCATATTTCTGAAAGAGCAGTTAAGAAAAGAATTGCTGTAGCCAAGAAACGCGTAAGAACCATGTTTCAGAAAGAGGATTTCCTATGAACAATACAAATAAGAATATTTTTTTATTTTCTGGTTCCCTTTTTTCTTCAAAAATCGGTTTACTATATATAAGGGCGTGAACATTGTATTTTAAACGCATAATAATAACAGCAGGATTACCGATTACAAGATAACAACAGGCAGTCAAAAAAACAGGACACCCTGTATTCGTCCGTATATAGAATATAATTTTCATTGATGACAGGTCTCATCTCTGAATCATATCTCAGATATAATGGATTCTCTCTTATAAATTCCACAAATGTATGGATTCTCATCATCTCCATACAAAATACAACAGGTCAGAGATTAATACTCTGACCTGTTATTCATTTTCTATTTTGTTGTACTTCCAAAGCCGCCATTTCTGACTTCTGTTGCATCATCATCGATCGTAACTCCGTACTGCATAAAGATTCCCTGTACCATGCCAGTTCCCTGTGCCACTGAAACTGTCTTACCTTCATTGGTGTCATTTGTTAATTTTACAAAAATGTGACCTTCATTGTCGGAATAAAAATAATCGCTGTCAATAATACCGACTGTATTATTCATCTGAAGACGGAATTTAAATCCTAATCCACTTCTTGGAAAAATATTTAATACCCAATCAGATTCAATAAAAACTCGGATTCCTGTTGGAATCTTGATTGTTTCTCCTGGTTTTAATTCAAAATCAACCGGACTAAAAAAGTCGTATCCTGCTGATCCTCTAGTCGCTCTCTTTGGCAATTTGATCTGGTCATAGATTTCTTTGATTTCTTCTTCTGAAGCTCCTGGAAAACTATCATCCCAGCTTTCTTTGAACTGTTCAAAACTTACTTTATGAAATTGTGCTATCTTATTCATCTGTATCTCCTAATTATAAATGATATTCTGCGTATCTGTTAATATTTATAACGTTCCTTATTTTATCAAACTAACGAATTTCTTTCAATAGTCCGGTAGTTTTTTCAATCCTTCAAATCGATATCCCTCTTTTTTTAGGTTTATGATCACTGTCTCCAACGCTTCTGCGTTTGATCGCGATATATTATGTATGAGTGGGATCGCACCTTTATGCGTATATTTTTGAAAATGTTCTATCACATAGTCTTTTCCAGGCTGTTGATCCACCTTAAAATCCACGTAAGCCATACTCCAGAAAATTGTTCGATATCCCATCTTTTTGGTTAATGCTAGTGTTCTCTCATTATACTCTCCCATTGGAGGTCTGATAAAAGGATCCATATCATATCCTGTTGCTTCTTTACAATACTGTGCACAATCTATGATCTCCTGTTTATTATCGCGATCTGACAATGTTGGCATACTCTTATGATGCACCGTGTGATTTCCTACGATATGCCCTTCTTTTTTCATACGCTTTACGAGCTTTGCTTCCTCTCTGATAAATGGTTTTGTTACAAAAAAAGCTGCTACAACTTTTTGTCTTTTCAAAACATCCAGAATTTTTGGAGTAAATCCATTTTCATATCCGCAATCAAACGTCAGATAAATCTTTTTTTCTGTACATTTGGGATCTACATAATATGCATCATATTTTGACAGATCTATTTTCTGTGAAACCTCTGGCTGCTGATGTTCTTCATTTCTTTTAAACCACCAACTTTCAATCCCTTGCGAAACATTTCCCACCGTCTTGTATATCTGTATTGTTGAATCTTGGTGCGTATCCTGCTTTTTCTTTTTCTGCTCTTCGATTTGTCCCCTGCATCCACTAAGTAATATTCCTGTTATACAAACTAAGATCATCTGAAAAATCCTTCGATATTTCATAAAAGCACCCACACAACCCCTTTTTCTTATATGTATTATCCAATTTCTCACTTTATAAGTCTTTTATAAAATCTTTTAATATCTGCAGATCTTCATCTGTCAGCTGACATTCTCTGGAACTTGCAATCTCTCCCCAATGCTCTTCGATATTCGCTACCTGTTTCTTTTCTTTTTTTATCTCTTCTTTTTTCTTATTTTCTAAATTTTCTTTATAATTTTGTTTTTTTGTATAATTCAACATTCGATTTGGTAATATATTTTCCAAATAGTTGATCAGATTAATTTTTATTTTCCTCTTCATCTGATCCATTTTTGTTAAATAATCCATCATAAAGATGGAAATTCCACATACAACTCCAATGATCAAATTTCTTCCCCAGAAATTAATATCTGCATTCATTGCTATTCCACGAATAGCGCCCAGACATCCAAGACCTACACAGATAATTGCACAAAACCCTGGAATCTGTTCCAGGAAAAACGAATTTATCCCCAATATCTTGTCCGCTTCAAAATATTTATCCACAATACAGCTGATATTATTCACTTTTGTTTGCAGGTTATAATAGTTTTCTATTTTCTTTTTTAATGTACCGATCCAATACCGTTTTGGTCTCTCCATCTCTTCTGAAGATACTAACAATCTATGATAATTTGCCCAAACTATGACCTTAGTAAGAACTGCGATCACCATTGCTGTTATAAATCCTTTCATAAAAAAAGTTTCCCTTAACATTTCCATAGATACCACTCCTTTTCATCATATATATGTTACTTATGATTATAAAAGGATATCTATCGAAACTTAAGAGAAACCGTCCTACAAAGTTAGACTACATTCTGTCTAATATTCCAAGAACCAGACGAACAATGTGTTTTATTGCCGCTTTTTCAAATTCTTCGTAACTTCCTGCTGCTTCCTGATCTGCTTTATCAGAGATCGCACGAAGAATGATAAATGGAATCTGATTTAAATGTGCTGCCTGTGCCATCGCTGCACCTTCCATCTCTGCACAGTATCCATCAAATTCATTGATCAGATAATGTTTCTTCTTATTATCTGAAATAAACTGATCACCACTGACTACTCTTCCAACATAGCTGTGGATATCTGGATTCACTTCGTCACATGTCTTCTTGGCAAGTTCGATCAGATCTTTATCTGCCTCAAAATAAGAAGTATCCATTCTAGGGATTTCCCCAACTTTATATCCAAAAACAGTTGCATCTACATCATGCTGAACTGCATCTTTGGAGATTACAATGTCCCCAATCTCAATGTCTTTATATAGTCCACCTGCAACACCTGTATTGATCACAGCTTTTACATCAAAACGATCTGCAAGAATTTGTGTGCATAATGCCATATTTACCTTACCAATCCCACTCTGCACGATCACAACTTCTTTATCTTTTAACTTTCCACAATAAAAATCCATACCTGCACAGGTTACTTTTTCTTTTTCTTCCATAGCTTCGATCAGCTGACTGACTTCTTCTTCCATGGCTCCAATGATACCAATCATATGTTATCTCCTTTTCTTTTATGTTGATTTCAGTTTACGAGAAATCGTAATTTATGTCAAATAAGAATCTCTTGAAATACACACTCTCTTGCACTATAATTTGTTGTGTATCTAGGCATTTTACCAGATACTTAATTTTTGAAATATATTTACAGGAGGATAATAGAATTATGGTATATAAAACAAAAGGAACTTGTTCCAGTGAAATTGAATTTGAGGTAGAAAATGGAATCTTAACAGATATCCATTTTGTTGGTGGATGTCAGGGAAATACAACTGGTGTCGCTGCATTAGCAAAGGGACTGCCTATTGATGAAGTTATCGACAAATTATCTGGAATTCAGTGTGGTTTCCGTGGAACTTCTTGTCCAGACCAGCTTTCTAAAGCACTGATCGCGTACAAAGAAAATAATTAATCGGGGTGAAAAGATCATGAAACGAATCGTATTAACCGGTGGAGGAACTGCCGGACATGTTACACCAAATATGGCACTTGTACCGAAACTGATCGATGAAGGATATAATATTTATTATATTGGTTCTTACGAAGGTATGGAAAAGAAACTGATCGAAGATATCGGTGTTACTTACTATGGAATTTCTTCTGGAAAGCTTCGCCGCTATTTTGATATCAAAAACTTCTCTGATCCATTCAGAGTTATCAAAGGATTTTTTGAAGCAAAGAAGATCTTAAAGAAACTTCGTCCAGATGTTGTATTTTCCAAAGGTGGCTTTGTCACTGTGCCTGTTGTGATTGCTGCCAAACAGCTCCATATTCCCGTGATCATTCATGAATCTGATATGACTCCAGGATTAGCAAACAAGTTAAGTATTCCTAGTGCAAGTAAAGTATGCTGCAACTTCCCTGAGACAGTAAAACTTCTCCCTGAAGGAAAAGCTGTACTAACAGGTTCTCCGATCCGTGAAGAATTATTTACAGGAAAATGTGAAGAAGGACTTCGTCTGTGTGGATTTACAGAAGAAAAACCTGTACTTCTTGTTATTGGTGGAAGTCTTGGATCTGTTGCGATCAACAATGCGATCCGCAGTAACATTGATGCGTTACTTGAAAAATACCAGATCATTCATCTGTGTGGACGTAATAACTTAGATGAAAGCCTTGAAGGCAGAGAAGGTTACAAACAGTTTGAATATGTCAAAGATGAGTTAAAACATTATTTTGCATGTGCAAATGTTGTTGTGTCCCGTGCTGGAGCGAATGCAATCTGTGAGCTTCTTGCACTTAGAAAGCCAAATATCCTGATTCCTCTTGGATTAGAAGCCAGCCGTGGAGACCAGATCCTAAATGCTGAATCTTTTGAGAATCAGGGATACAGCTATGTGCTTCAGGAGAAGGATGTTACAAGCGAAACTTTATTGAATGCTGTTAACAGCGTTTATGAAGATCGTGATAAATATATTGAAGCTATGAATCATAGTAAGCTTGCAAATCCGATTGAGACGATCGTGAATCTGGCAAATCAGTTAGCTTCTCGAAAAAAGAAACGATGATTTTATTAATTGCTCATAAAAAACGAGAGAAATTAAAAATTTCTCTCGTTTTTTATTTTTACATGTATTATATCCAAAAAAATTAAAAAATTAGCATATTTTTTAATTTTTTATGTTATACTTCTATTATTATTAAAATTCACTTTATATTTTTTAAGGAGGACAACTATGGATTATCACAGTTTAAAAAAATATCGATATACAAACCGAAATCAATTTGAATCTATCTATTCTTCCCGATATAAAAATGAACTGGCATTACATTATGATTTTGAAATTCATGGTTTTCCATGCTTTTCACTCCCAACTACCGAAATTTTAAATTTAACATCAAGAATCTATAAACTTACCCAGACTTTAATCTATTTAAAATCAAAACTCCCTCAGATTGCTCTGGAGCAATATACTCAAACTTGTCTTGTAGATGAAGTAAAACTTACAAATGAAATTGAAGGCGTAAATAGTACTCGACGTGAGATCCAAGATATATTAAATACACAATCGATCACAAAAAAAAATATGCGTCTTTATGGATTAGTTCAAAAATATAATTTACTAAAAAATTCTGAAAAAATTTCAATTCATAATTGTTCTGACATTCGAAATATTTACAATGAATTAGTGAGTGAAGAAATTAAAAATAATGATCCTTTGAATCTTCCAGATGGAATTTTTTTTCGAAGAAAATCTGTTTCCGTTTACAGTCCACATATGAAAGAAATTCACCGTGGAATATCTGGAGAAACCGAAATTATTGCCTGTATGGAAAAAGCTTTATTTATATTGCATAATAAATCCATTCCTCCTTTGATTCGAATCTCCGTCTTTCATTATCTATTTGGATATATCCATCCATTTTATGATGGAAACGGAAGAACAAATCGTTTTATCAGCAGTTATCTTTTATCTAAGGAATTAGAGCCTCTGATTAGCTATCATTTAGCAAAAACAATAAAACAAAATATTTCCAAATATTATAAAAGTTTTGATTATACAAATGATACTGATAATCGTGGTGACCTGACTGGTTTTATTACAAATTTTCTAGAAATTATTCTTGCATCCATTGAAGCATTAATCGATTCTCTGGAAGACAAAATAGAACGTTTGCATTATTTCGAGCGAATATTATTGTCTAATTTTAAAGATAAAACGGATTATGGAATTCTTCATTTACTATTACAGAATTCTTTATTTGGTCTGGAACCATTGTCTGCCAGAAAAATGGCTGAAATGCTTGATAAATCTTATGTTACGATTAATAATCGTTTGAAGAAAGATTCCATCAAAACACTATTACGATCTGATATACCTCATAAATATGATTTGGATTTAGATATTTTAAAAACTTTATGATTAGATAACAACAAAACACGAGACTGCTACCTTCTATGGCAATCTCGTGTTTTTATTTTTCAGAAAAACTATACGCTACTATTTATTTTTTCATTATTTCACTTTGCAAGATCTTACTGCACTGTATGCACCATAAACTTTAGATTTTCCTACTGTCTTGTATGCACGTACTTTTACAAAATATTTTTTCTTTGCTTTTAACTTCTTGATAACTTTCTTATATGTCTTGTAAGATTTTACTGTGTATGTCTTTGCACCTTTGAAGTTTTTCTTAGTTGCAATCTTGATCTGGTATCCAGATACGTTTTTGTCTTTCTTCCATGTAACTGTTAATTTTTTCTTTCCTGCTTTTACTTTTGCTGTCTGTTTCTTAACTGTTACTTTTTTGACTGGTTTTACAGCAGGTTTTGTTGCTGTTGTTGTAGCTGCAGGCTTTGTTGCTGTTGTAGCATCTGATGGCTTTGTTGCTGTTGTATCTGACTTGTTTGTATATGTAAATTCTAATGTCTTATTATATCCAGTCGCTGTTACAACAATGTTATATGTACCTTCTGCTTTTAATGCATCTGCTGTTGTCACCAATGTTCCATCTGCATTGATCAATTTTACAGCTCCTTTTCCTGATGCTGCATATTCTTTTCCGTTCACAGATACTTTCTGAATATTTTTTACAAAGTTTGCAAAATCATCTGCCTGCACATCTTTTGCTGCCACTAATGCAGGTGCTTTAACATCATTGTTATATGCTGCTACAACATTATCTGTAGTTAAAGTAAAACTTGTGCTAAATGGTACATATTTTGAGCTTTTATCTGTTACATTTAATGTATACTGTCCTGGTTTCACACCTGTTGCATCATATTTTAATGTTCCATTTTCAACGCTGACATTTGTTAACCCTTCTACTGCATATTCTGCATCATACGCTTCTGGTAATGTTGGCACAGTTACTTTTGCACTTCCGGAAGTTACATCTGCATTTTCAACTTTAAATGCACTTGTATCAAACTTATATGGTACATATGTATCATCAATATCATATTTCACTACACCATTTTCTGTATAATATGTTACTGCATCAATTGTTTTTCCCATCATAGATGCATAATGTTCTCCAGAAATTGGGCAACCATGAGACTGTGTTGTAAATCCTGTTCCCCATGCAAATTCTGTCCCTTTCCAGATATTTTCTACATGTCTTAATCCATATTGTGTTCCATCAGTTGTTGTGATCACTGCTGCAAGAACTTTCGTATCCTTACTGATCTTATCACTATCCGCAACATTATTAAAGTTTAAATTTAATTGATAATCTCCATAATTAGATGATGTCTTAAACTTCTCAATCTCTGCACCTTCTACTGTGTTTTTAGTTGCTGTAGTCTTGCCAAAAGAATAAGTCCCATCTTTATTTACAGTTAATTCTTTATAGTACGCTGGTGCTGTACTTAATACATAATATGAATAATCTGCACTTTCAAATAAAGCATCTTTGCCTTTATATTCTGTTGTCGTTTCTTTTCCTTTCATATTTACTGTAATTGAAACATTAGAAGCGTCTGTAATTTTTGTTAATTTAGATAGATCTGTTCCTGCTTTGATCTTTACAGGATAAGTGATTCCTGAAATATGCTTTCCAGTATTGTCTGCATGATAAGATCCATTGGCTAATGTACTTCTTGTTTTTGCCATTGTTGCCGAAGTTGTCGCATCTACTTTTACATCATTTTTTTTTAATTCTTCCTTATAAAAATCAGCATATGGGATATTCATCAACACATAGATATCTTGTTCCTTGTTCGTTTCATCTGCCTTAACAACAGCTACCCCATTATTAAATACTGCTGGCACACTTACAGGTCCTGCCAACATTGCAGCTGCCATAGCTACTGTTAAACCTTTTTTCCACATTCCTTTTCTCATGTGAACCTCCTTCAAGTTATAATAGTTAATAGCTTCATACAAAAATATAAGTACTGAAATATCTTTGTATATTTATCTTGATTTTTGCATGTTCTGACCATAATTGAGAATTTTTCGCATTTAGTTAGTTTTAGCTAACTATTGTTTTTTAAGAAAGGTGCCTTTATAAGTGATGAGACACCTTCCTATTTCGTCAATTATCTTACAAACTTTGTGCAAAAATACAGACTCCAATAAATAATACAAGCTTCAGGAGAATGATAATGATCTCATTACCTTTTAATTTCTTACCTGACCCCAGATGAATGTTTTGTTTTGGACATACATCCACACATTGCATACAGTGGATACATTCCCCTCCATTCTTCTGGTCCCTTTTGATCTGGTAATCTACAGGGCACTTGATCTCACATGCACGGCATTTCGGTATACAGTTGCTTCTGTCTCTATCTAGTACAGAAAACGGCAATACCGGTAACCATGCAAAGATTGCTCCCATCGGACATAGATATTGGCAGAAAAATCTTTCTTTAAGGCACATACCCACCAGTATAAGTACAAAGATGACCCATCCGGCTAAATAGCCAAGATCAGGAATCTTACCTGTGTACAACATGGAAAATACTTCCCAAGGACTGGTTCCATGGAATTTTTTTGTAAATCCTAATGCATAAATCAGCATTAAGACTAATAACATGATATATTTAATTTTTTGAAGTTTTCGTCCGGTCTCTTCTGATACCCACGGAAGCTTCTTTTTTACTTTTTTCTGAACCCATTGGGATAAGGCATACATTCCATCTCCCAAGGTTCCAAATGCGCAGGCATATCCACAGAAGAATCTGCCAAACAAAATGGTAAATCCACACAATGTGATCATCATTACAAGAAATGCATTCTGCTCGATCGGCTTGCCTGCCCTAATCTGTTCGATCACATATCTCACACCAGAAAATGCTGATGTGTATAATGCCGGCATCCATAGGAAAAAGATGATCTGAATGATCTGTCGTCCAAGACGTCTTATGTCTCTCTTTTGTCTAAGGTCCATTATGACGCCTCCTTCAAAGCATTCTGTACAGCTGCAATGATACCTTTTGAACTGTATGTTGCTCCACTGGCTACATCGACATCCACTGTCTGCTTTTGTTTCATTGTATCTATTATTTTTACTGCATTATTAAAATATGCACTATCTTCATTTTTGGCTTCTTTGATCTGAATGTCATCAATAGAACCATTCTTTATGGTCACATTCACAACGATCTGACCTCCAAACCCTTGACCACTACCTTGATAAGTTCCGTCTTTCCAAGAACCTGAACCACTATTTTGGGCTGCAATCTTCGCTTCTTTTTCTGCTCGGATCGTTGCAATATTGTGGTATACAAGACATATTCCAATGATCAAGGCAAGATTTAAAAGCCTCATTAAGAAATGCTTATACTGCTTTAATTGTTTCATCTTCTCTCTGTTCCTCTATTTACTTGTTAATCTTTGAAATAGCATCTTTATATGCTTTAACCAGTGCATTGCTTGAGCATGTTGCTCCACTGACTGTATCGTATTTTTCTGGTATTTCAAATCCATAACTGATCAACTTTGGTACCATAGTCTTCTGTGCCATGTTGTACCAAGCAGACATATATCGATCTGACCATTTAATATTCTGAATATTCTTTACCTTATTGTCAGCAGAAATAACAACTTCTAATGTTAATTTGTAAGCATCAAATTCTTCATCTTCATCTGGCTCACACACTGCTGATCCCTCATAAATTTTGTCTTCTTTCTCAACTGGTGTTGTAGTATTATCATCTTTTGATGTATTATTATTATTATTGTTGTTGTTGTTATTATTGTTGTTGCTGTTATTACTGTTGTTATTATTGCTATTTGATGTATTAGAATTTGTGTTATCTTTCTTAGCTACAGCTTTCTTCAATGCATTTCGTACTGCTTCCATGATTCCATTTGAACTGTAAGTTGCTCCACTGACTGCATCAACTTTATCTGTATTGGCTGTCTGCATTGCAATAATACTGTATGGAACTTCAGACCATGCCTTGTTAAAGTATGCTGCATCGTCTTTTTCATTTTTCACAAGTTTGATCTCTACGATCTTACTTTTTTTAATTCTTACACTGACTATGATATTTCCACGGAATCCTTTTCCTGTTCCTTCATAAACACCATCTTTATATACTCCAGTGACATTATCTGTTGTATCTTTCTTTGCTGTTGAGTTACTGTTGCTTTCTGAATCTAAACTGCTTGATGATCCTTTTACTGCTGCTTTCTTTAATGCATTACGTACCGCTTTGATAATACCATTTGAACTAAATGTAGCTCCGCTGACTGAATCTACATTTGTACTTTGTTTCTTGATCATTAATGGAAGTAAAATTCCTTTTGCACGGTTAAAATAAGCTGCATCATCGTGATTTTCTAAAATCTTGATGCTTTTAATCTTATTATTTTTAATTGTTACAGATACTTTAACAGTTCCATGATATCCAGATGCAGATCCTGTAAATGTTCCATCTTTATATGTACCTGACTCATCCGCTGTTCCAACGCTTCCTGCTGACTTTGAAGAACCGCTTGCTTTCGCTGCTGTTTTATCCTCTTCCCCTGTCAATGCATTTTTTACTGCTTTGATAATACCATTTGAGCTGTATGTTGCCCCACTGACGACATCTACTTTTAATGACTGTTTTGCAAGAATATTTTTAATAACTCCAGCAGATGCACGATTAAAAAATGCTGCATCGTCTGAATTACTTAATACTTTAATTGCTGTGATCTTATGGTCTTTTACAGTTACAGATACCTTTACAAGTCCTCGATATCCATTTGCCTGTCCTTCATAAGTTCCATCTTTGATCTTACTTAAATCAATATCTCCAGCGTTTGCCTTCTTTGCCTTCTTCTTTTCAGCCGTTGTTGCCGCTTCTACCTGATTCACTCCTGCATTTTTCTGGGACTTTGCTTTCGGAGCAGTGTATCCAAACACACTATTTCCAACCAAACTTATCACGAAAATTGCTGGAACAAACTGAATCAGATTGACTTTTTTTAGTTTATCAATAATTTTCATATTTTCCTTCTCTCTATTTTTTGACTACTTGATACTCATTTTCTGAACTAAAACGTTCTTCAACCCCCTGTGAAATAAGAATTTTATCATTATTGTCCACAAGGATTATATTAAATTCACTGCTATGTTTTTTCCAATACGAAATAGCTTTATCTTTCCCCATAACAAACAATGTTGTTGACAACGTATCCGATAATGTTCCATTTTTACTAATGATCGTTACAGATTTCAGGTCTTTCTCAGATGGTTTTCCTGTTGCCGGATCAATGATATGATGATATCTTTTTCCATTTTTCTCAAAATATCTCTCGTAAGCTCCCGAAGTGATGACTGCTTCATCTGCAGCTTCATATGCTCCGATCATATTTTCTGTATCATCTGGGGACTGAATTCCTACTTTCCAGTAACTTCCATCTGTTTTTTTACCAATTGCCTGAACATTTCCCCCAAGACTGATCACACCGCTTTTTACACCATCTTCTTTGTAAACTTTTGCAATTCTTTGGGAAGTATACCCCTTTGCAATTCCGCCAAGATCGATCTTCATATTCTTTTCAAGTGTTACTACATTTGTTTTCTTGTTGATTTTGATCTTCTGACAATCTACATTCTTTAACAGACTTTGAATCTCACTGTCAGATGGTACACGATATTTCTGTGTTGGAAATCCCCATAACTCAACGATAGGATAGACCGAAATATCAAAGGCATCTCCTGATTGTGCTGATTTCTTTTTAGCAAATTCAATTAGTTCTAATGTTTCATCAGAAACTTTCATCTTCTTCTTTTGATTCAGCTGATAGATTTCACTATTTTTATCAACCGCTGACCATAACTGATCTAATCGTTCGATCTCTGATTTTGCATCATCAACTGCCTTTTGTGCATTCTTCCCATATGCTTTTAAATTCATATAGGTATCCATCGCAAAGACCTGTGCACTTGCTTCTTTTGTATTCGCTTCACTGGATACTTCTGTTGTCGTTTTGATACTCTCTTTCTTTCCACATCCAACTGCTGAAACAGCACACAAAACTCCTAATAATCCAATGCATATTAACTTTTTTAATTTCATTTGATTCATCCTTTTTTGGTTAGTACTCACTAACGTATAGTTTATAATTATTTAATCTTTGATTCAAGCATTATTATCGAGATTTTTTATCACTAAATATACTATTTCCCATTATATAGAAAATCTTGAGATTTCAAGGGGATTTATTTGCATCAAAAAAGGAACCGCCCATGCTGTCAGGCAATTCCTTTTTCCTTTGCGATTTTTATTTTTTAATTTCGTAGTAACCGTTTGTCTTCTTTGTAACCTTACTTACCTTAACATAGTAAGTTCCTTTTTTCTTTGGAAGTTTCACTGTTTTATCCAGATGCTTCACAGAAGTTTTTACTGTTTTAATTGGCTTTTTCTTACCACTCTGATAGATTGTAAATTTAAATCCACCCTGATCTGCGGCTGTTGATATTTTCAGTTTCTTCTGTTTCTTTGTAGATGTTACTTCTGTTTTATACCAACGTGCTGCTCTTTCATTTGTTGTATAAACTTCTTTTGCATTTAATTTCTTTGCTTTGGATTTCTTATAGGCGACTTTCTTGCTGTAATATTTTCTTTCATAAACAACTGTATTTAACTGTTCTTTGGAAGCATTTAAT